>Ga0315336_1001958_pt1 | contig 34892 bp, 24 predicted proteins | sample ASW5metaG_FD_204512 | JGI IMG/M metagenome (GOLD analysis project Ga0315336, IMG submission 204512) | Ammonia-oxidizing marine archaeal communities from Monterey Bay, California, United States - ASW #5 | ecosystem: Environmental > Aquatic > Marine > Intertidal zone | place: USA: California...
GCAAGTGTCAACGTCGGCTTCGAGACGCCTCGCTACCGGCTCGAAAATGGGGTGAATCGAGCGCAGCCGCGCTATCTTTACACGGGCCTCTCCGAACGCACCCACCTCGACCGATTTAGCGATTTCCATCTCCAGCTCGTCGCGGCGGATACTCGCGAGCCGAAGCTTGATCTCATCGCCGACATCTGAGTCGAACGTCTGAGCCCGGCGCAAAAGCCCTACGGCGACTTCCCTTTCCCCAGTGGCGAGGAGCTCGTTTGCCGTCTCGAGTAGGTGTCGCGCTACACGGCCGTGGCACTCCCGAAGAATATTTCGTGCCTCAGCCCGTTCGCCATCGGTGCGCGCCGAGTCGAGGAGGATCTCGGCCAGCTGGATGAGGTCCGCGGGAGGCACCTTCAACTTCATGCTGTCCTCGAGGGCTTGCAACCGCCTACGAAATGTATCCAGCTGCCCCTGTCTTGCTCGCGCTTCCCGGGCCGCGACGGTGGCTTTCTGGAGGCGCGAATGGCGCACAGACAGGAAGCGGAGCGGGCTCACGGCCTTGCCCTGCGACGCATCCGCCAGCTCCTCCTGAGCCCGCCCGATCTCCGAAGCGGCGCGGGCGGAATGAGCCATGGCCTGCTCGAGCCGGCCCTGCCGCAAGGAATCCTCCGCTTCTGCCAGAATGTCCTCGATTTGCCCCTGCGCCTTTGCCAGCGCTCTCGTCTCCGATGAGAAGCTTGTAGGGATGTCGCCGTCGCAGAGAAAGATTGCTAAACTCGCTGGTTCGCTGGGCTCGGCTTTTCGCCATTCGCTCCGAGCCACTCGAAGGAGGTCCTTGACGCTCGCGATCTCGTCGGTACTCTCGCCAAGCGCCTGCAGGTGCTGGAGAAGACGCCGGAGGTTCTGCAGCGCTGCCGGGGTGCGATGGGGGTCGTTGGCAGCGAGGATGAGGTTGTCGCGGCCGGCAGGGTCTCCGAGGCGAATCTGCGCCACGGCAAGGTTGTTCCTCGCAACCGAGGTGACGGGGTAGCCACGCTCGATCGCCTTGAGAAAAAGACCCCGGGCAAGGGCAGGGTTTTCCGCGTAGCGCAGCCAGCCCAGAAGGAACGAGGCAACGGAGTATACACGATCGTTATACTCCGCGTACTCACGGAGCATCTCGAGCTCGCGGAGCACATCGGCTCGTCGGCCCTGACCGCGACGCACGGCCTTGACCTTATCGGAAGCGTCGCGCAGCATCTCGTCGAGGGGAGAAATTGCAGGGTACTCGCGCACGCGGCGCTCGGTGCTGTCCCCGTCGACCCGGATAGTATCGTCGGGGCCAATCTCCCAGCGCGTGATCATCTCCTTGAACGTTCTTATGCTTACGCGACCGCTAGCACCATTGGCGTTGCGCTTACGGTAAAAGACCGTCTTTACGGGAGATCGGAAATCCGGGGCTTCGTCGGAAACCATGTCTGTCGAGGCCACAAGCAACATCCGGGAAGTTCAGCCCGGTCTCCTTACGCCGGAATCAAAAAACGGCGAGGCATTCCCCAATCGTCGACGCCTGCCACACAGGACAACAGTGGAAACAGGTACTGCGGGCATCCCCTTCAAAGACCCCATTTTTAACATGAATCCTTCTGCCGCCGTGAAGCTGAAGCATGCGGGGAAGATCCTCGGCGACCGGTCCTCTGGGGACAGCACTGCTCCAGCCAGCGCCCCGCGACAGCCACCTAAGCTACCCCAAGCCGGAAGCCTTTACAACGGTGCGCCAGACACAAAGGAAGTTTGCGTTTGGTTCGGTAAAGGTCCGTAATCCCGTGAACGTTCCCGTTCCCCTTCCCGAGGAGCAGGGCGCACCGCGAAGAAATTGGAAGCTACGCGCCGTGCGAAGAAGTTGCCTGCTCCCGCCTTGGTCGCAGCCAATCCCTTCCGGAACGGGAAGGGGAACGGGTGTAGAGATGCCCTCCACTCACTCATCGCACAAGTTGTACACTGGGCGCATGCCGACGTCGTGGCCTTTGAACTTTCGATCCGTGCGGACAGCGACCGAGGAGCGGGCGAAACCGGCGGCACGGAAAAAGCTTCCCCCGCGGATCCACTGGTCCGTCGAGTCTTCCGGGTCCCTGCACCACTCCCAGACATTGCCGTGCATGTTGTGGATTCCGAAGGCATTCGGTTCGAAGGAGTTCACGGGCACAGTCCTGTTCCGGTGGATGCCCCGGCTGAGAGTGTGGCGGGACGGCCTATCGCCCCGGTAGTTTGCCCGGTCGTACGAGATCTTGTCGCCAAAGGCGAAGCTCGTTCTCGTTCCGGAACGACACGCGTACTCCCACTGTGCGGGGGTAGGAAGATCGAACTCTGTCCGCGCGCAAAACTCCTGGCAGTCCTCCCAGGAGGCACGCTCGACGGGGAGATCATCCCCCTTGAACTGTGAGGGCTGGGTCCCCAGGACGCGGGTCCACACTTCCTGGCTGAGCTCGTACTTGGCGACGAGGAAAGGCGCCAGCGTCACCTCTCGCTGCGGCTGTCGGGGCTCTCTGGGAGAGATCCCCAAGGCGGCGAGCCGCGCCGGCTCTCGGGACTTCGTGCCCAGCTCTGCGCTCCCGAGCAAGGACCTCCCACCGGGTAAGTGGACAAAAATCACCCCCGTCTCGGGGTGACGATACTCGGCAAGACCCTGTGGGTTCGCCGGGAGCCGCTCGAACTGCGTGGTGAGAAGATACCGGGCCCGGATCTGGGCGCGAGCGCTCCAACCGAGCACAAGAAGAAGGACAAGCACCGCACAAGCGGCAAGAAGTGCAGCGCGACGGCCTGGGGAGGAGCGCTTCATACAGAAGATTGTACCGCTACTTCTGGTAGGGAATCTTTCTGATCCAGGCCTCCTCGAGGGTGTCGAACTTCACGTCCTTGAAGACGATGTCGACAGCTGCGGCTGGATCGGTACCCTCGTGGAGCTCCCAGAAGTAGTCCTTGTAGAAATCGCGAACTCGCCTCTGGGTCTTCTTGTTGGGGTGCTTGTAGGTGGTCAGAAAGTACGTAAAGGACCAGGACTGCGCGTAAGCGACGCCCGCGTCGGCCATGAATTCACGGTGCGACATCTTTACCAGCTCACGTAGGGGGATAAGCCTATCCTTCTTCGCCGCCCACATGACGTCCTTGCTACGCATGGGGTTGAAGCCGCTGTGCTTCACCCGGTTGTTGTTGATAACGGTCCCGCCGACCACCTCCGCCAAGCCCTCGTCAAACCAGCGTGGGCAGTTGGGGATGTAGAAATCGAAGTACTGGTGCCAGCCTTCATGAAATAGGGTCTGGTACGGATCCATGCGGATCCAGGGGTTCTTCCGCAGGTTGTAGCCCACCAGCTCCTTCGACTCGGGACTGAAGTAGGCCGCGGCCGCTGAATTCCCCCCGTACTTGACGAACTCGCGATCGTTCTTGAAGAAGATCAAAATGTACTTGTGGGGGATCTTCTCCTCGAACTCGAAAATCTTGTGGTAAACCTCTTTCGTGCAAAGATCCATCTTCTGCGCGACGGTCCTGGTTACCTCCGGAGAATCGGTAGAGAGTATGTGGTAATACTGCGACTCGAGGTGGATTCCGTCGCGGCGCTTTTTCTTGAACTTCGCGGTCCGCTCCTTATTCGCCTTATCCCAATCCTTCGGGACACCCAAGGACTCGAGAAACTTCTTCATCTCATCCCTGTACACACCCTTCTTCGAGGAGAGCTTCTCGATCAGCTTCTCGCAAAATTTCAAGTCCGTCTCGCCAATGAGGTTCTCCAGCTTGGTGAAAAGAACCCCACTTCGCCGCAGAAGCATCCAAAGGGAGTGCGCGCTCTTCTCAGCGAGAACTTTCTCGAGGTGGTCCACCGCCTTGATGTCGCGGCGCTTGCCCTTCCTCCCCGTCTTCTTTTGTTTCTTCTTTGGCGCCGGCTCCTTTTTCTCTGCCTCTTCTTCTTTCTCTACCGTGACGACAGTCTTCGTTTCGGGAGGGACGAGGGCCCCATCAACGATGCGGTAGCCCTTCTGCAGCTTTTCCGCGATTTCACGCTCCCTCAGCCAACGGTTCTCGAAGAGGAAGTGGCCCAGAGTTCTTCGCGCCGCCTTGTCCTCGGAGTCGAAGACCAGAATCTTGCGCATACAGTCTCTCAGCTCGGGGTACGCGCCCCTTTTCTTGCAGAATTTTCCGAGCCCCCTCCAACCCTTGACACCCTTCGTCTTCTTCTTCTGTTTTTCGAAAAATTCCTCAAAGCCGGGCGGGGTGTCCCTCTTGATCCTCTTGACCTTGTTCAGCTCGATGAAGTGTTTGCCGTCTTTGCCCTCGAAGACGATCTCGTCATCGAAGATATCAAGGAGAGTTCCCCGGATAGTTTTCCCGTCGGTGAGGACGATCTCGTCCTTTGCCTTCGTCTTCGTGGTCTCCTCGGAATCCCTACCCCTTGCGAGCAAGAAGCCGGTCAATAGGAGGCCGAAGACGATACCGGCACCCCCACGCATACGTCGATTCCGACCGGAAGCCAGAAAAAGCCCTTCCGCGCGTTTCATGGTGACTCTCCTATCGCGCCGAGCACATGGCAGCGCATCCTAATGCGCCACGATTCTGTTAGCAACCGCCTCGTTCCCCCCTTCCCTCACCTTTTCCACCAACGCCACGCAAGCTCGCCTGCCATCGCCGCGTAGAAAATCCCGAATTCGATCGGTACCACCACGCGATCAAAAAATTCGGTGGCTTCCTCGAACCCGGCGAACCCGTGCGGGAACTGGTAGTCGAGCCAGAAACGCAGGTAATAGATCGCCAACAGCCCCGGAAGAAGGAACCACGCTCGCTGGCGAGTAAACGGCAAGAGCGGAATACACCACGTGAAGTACCAGGGAAAACCGAGGGGCCCGAGGAGGAACGCAAACGCGAGAACAAGAAAGGACCTGCGCAACACGTCGGTAGGTGGTGAGCCCGAAGTCGTGCGCCAGGCGGCAACCGCGGTGAGGGCGGTGAGGAGCACCAAGACGGCCCCCAGGGCCATAGCGCGAGGAGTATCCTCAGCGTCAGAGAACGCGGCCCCCACGCTCTCGATCCATGAAAAGACGGCGTCATTGTTGGCCCACGTCCACGCAAACTCGCGCAGCGTTCGGCTTCGCCTCGCCGCGCCCTCCGGGAATGCGAGCAGAAAAGGCGTCGCAAGAACAGCGCACCCCAGAGCGGCGAGGAGGGCGCGGCGCAATCCCAGAGCCCGCAGGACAACGGGAAAGACGAGCACGGCATAGAACTTCGCTGCGACGGCGGTTGCGAATCCTAGACCACACGAAGAGCCAAGACCCCGCGTTCCAGCTCCAAGCGCAACCACGAGAAGGAATGTGGGGATGGCATCCATGTGGCCGGAGTTGGTGATTTCCTTCAGGATCAGAGGGCACCATGCGTAAAGCACGCAGAGTCCGTAAGGTTTTCCCGAAAGGCGCAGGAGAAAGAGAAGAGCCGCGAGGGTGGCGAGGTCGAAAACCGCGAGGATGGCTTTCCATGCGATGACCTGCGCTGCGGGAGACCAGGCCGCAGGCGTCACTAAAGCATGAAGCCGAAACATGACTTGTGAGAGCGCCGGGTAGATCGTAGCGAAGTCGCGATTGTTGATGCGCTTGAAGACCTCACCCACGGATGGCTCGCTGCGGTTCAACTCCACCAGACGCAGGAGCGCTGGCACGTCGTGCCAGGACGGAGCGCTGCTTTCCGCCTCGAACCGCTCGATCTCCGCAGGGCTGAACCTGTAGGGATCCAGCCCCGCAGCCGTCACTCTTCCGTCCCAGATGTAGCGGTAAATATCGTCTTCCTGAATGGGGGTTGAGGGAAGGAGCACCGCACGAGCCAGAATAGCCACGGGAATGACGATCCGGAGAGGCGGTGGAGACGCGAAAGCACGCAGCGCCACCGCGAAATAGAGCGCTCCCAGGAAGAGGAGAACCAGGGTGACAGGGATGATGGGGCGGGAGGCATAATCCTCACCGTGGACGAATTGAAAGGAATATCCGAGCAGCGCCCCTGAGCCGAGCAGGAGACCTGCAGCGGCGATGAGCCAGAATCTACGATTTTGGTTCTCGTGCACTCCCCCGAGCTTACAATCTCGCCATGGAAAAACCGACAGTTGGAATTCTCATCGCCCAGCTCGGGACCCCCGCTGCGCCCACCGCACGGGCGTTGAAGCCCTATCTCCGAGAGTTTCTCAGTGACCCCCGCGTAATCGAGACGCACCGCATAGCCTGGTGGTTCGTCTTGAACTTCCTCGTCCTGCCACGGCGCCCTCGGGTGTCGGCGGCGCTCTACCGCCGGGTCTGGACCGAAAGGGGCTCTCCTCTCCTGTTCCACACCGAGGATCAGGCACGCGCTCTCGGGGCCGCTCTGGGCGAGACGATAAAAGTCGAGTTCGGCATGCGTTACGGAAGCCCGCCGGCGTCGGCAGCACTCGAGAGGTTCCGGCAAGCGGGGGTGGAGCGAGTGCTGGTGTTTCCCATGTTCCCACAGTACTCGGGCGCCACGACGGGGTCGGTTTATGACGCCGTGTTCGCGCATTACGGGCAGCAGAGGCTCGTGCCCGCGCTGCGCTTCGTGGCCCCCTACTACAAGCACCCGGCGTACATCGACGCACTCGCTACGATTGCCCGCGAGGACATCGCCCACATGCCATGGAAGCCCGAAAAAATCCTGATCTCCTTTCACGGGATCCCCAAGCGGTACGTGGACAGTGGGGATGTCTACCAGTATCACGTCGAGGAGACGACGCACGCTCTCACCACCGCTCTTGAGCTCGGACCCTCGGACTACGAGCTTTGTTACCAGTCCCGCTTCGGCAAGGAGGAATGGCTACAGCCCTACACCAGCGAGAGGCTCGTGGAGCTAGCTCACAGTGGCGTCAAACGAATCGCGGCCATCTGCCCCGGCTTCACCACCGACTGTCTCGAGACCATCGATGAAATCGGCCACGAAGCAAAGAAGGAGTTCCAGGAGGCCGGTGGAGAGGACCTGAGGCTCGTTCCCTGCCCCAACGCACATCCGGCCTGGATCGAGGCGATGGCGACGATCGCGAGGGAGGAGCTCTCGGGTTGGATATAGAGTGCCAGCTTGCTGTGGGGCGGTCTCCCGACCGCCCCACAGGTGCGACCACAGGTCCCAGTAGTGGGCGGGTCAGGAAACCCTAAAGCGCCTTGTCCCACTGCACGTCGGCGACTCCCTTGCTGCGGTTCTCGTGGCGAGCCGCGACGAAGAGATAATCGGAGAGCCGGTTCAGGTACTGGATCGTGCAGGAACTCACGGGCTCCTTGCGGCTTAGCTCGACGACGAGACGTTCGGCGCGACGGCAAACGGTGCGCGCGACGTGAAGTTGAGCCGCGCCTTGTGCACCGCCCGGAAGGATGAACTCCTCGAGCGGCTTCAGGTCCTTTTGCATCCGGTCGATCTCCTTCTCGAGGCCGGTGACGTGACGCTCTTTGATGCGCGGAATCTTCAGCTTCTTCTGATCCGTTTCGAGGACACACAGATCGGAACCAAGATGAAAGAGGTCGTTCTGGATCCGGGAGAGGGTCGGGACGATTCCAGGATCCAGTCCAGCGGAGAGGGCAACTCCGACAACGCTGTTGAGCTCATCGACGGTGCCGTACGCTGCAATGCGAAGGGACTCCTTGGGAACCTTCTGGCCGCCGCCGAGATAGGTATCGCCGCCATCGCCGACGCGCGTGTAGACGTTCGTGATCCTCATGAAAGCCAGTCTATCAGATTGTGGGGGCGATGTTATTGGCTTATGAAACTACTTGAGTTCGGTGACGCTTACTCCGAGCCCGAGCTCGGGCTCGATAAGGACACGACCCACACCTGGAGCGTCCTGCGCCGCGCTTTGTCTGCCAGCAAGAGCCGAGCGCCTTTCAGGCCACCTTCATGGGGCAACCCGGTAAGCAGCTGCAAATCATCTCTGCCTCCGACCACAGTAACTTTTGGTCGGAGCTCCCGTATACGGTCCGCAAAGACTTCGGGGTCCTCGATATTGTCGAACGGGTGGCGCAAGTACCAAGCGATCGCGGCCGCTTCGCGCTCCCAGAGGCGATAACCGACGATCACATTGCCGTTCCGTCCGAGCGATGCGAGCGCTACACCCATGTCACGAACCGAATCGTCTCGGCTTCCGATGGCACGAACAAGCGTTCCCCCCACCGGAACGACTACCACCAGGATCCAGAGGAGTTGCAGGAGAACACGCCCCGAGGCTACGCGGTCGACGATGCCCTCCAGCCACAGGCTCGTCAGGAGAGCCACGGCGGGAAAGACTGGCAAGAGGTACAACTCACGCTTGCTCCGGGAGACGAGGAGGAGGAGCACAGGAAAGAGAAACCAGGTCAGGAGAAACTCGTTGAACGAGAACTCGGACGCTGGTGATCTACCCCAGGCACGGCACAAGACACGGCTCCGCACGATGCGGACGTGGTAGACCAGAACGAACGGAAGGAAGGCTGCCCAAGGAAGCAGCTTCAGTAGGGAGCGGTGAAGAAATGTGAAGTTCGTCGGGTTGTGATGAGCGCCGCCGAAGAACCTCCGCCCGACGTGGGAGAAGAGAAGCTCCTCCAGGTAGGTAGGATTTCGCAAATAGAGGGCCACGGCCCAGGGCACCGCGATCACGAAAAAGGCCAGCAGCGCACTTGCAACGAAGACAGGAAGCCCCTTCCGTTTCTGCTTCCCGATGCGCACCAGCCCGTAAAGGGCTACCGGAGCCAGGAGTACAAGGCCCACAGGCCCTTTCGCAAGGAAGGCGCAGCCGGCTCCGACTCCGACACACAGGCCATGACGCGCCAGCAGCTTCCCTTCCACCAAGGCGATCGCGAGGTGATAGAAGGCGAACGTGAGGAAAAAAGTGAGCGCTGCATCGACCACCACTCGGTGCCCCGCGTCCCAGAACCCGAACGTACTGGCAAGGATCGCCGCAGCCAGGAAAGAAGAGGGCGAGCCGGGTAACCCCATCAAGCGCCGTGCGAGACGCGCCGTGAGCCAGACGCTCCCGAAACTGAAAAGTACGGACGGCACTCGCGCGAGTCCGTCAGTCAGGAAGCCGGCAAGCGAGAACCAGGCTGCGAGTACCCAGTAGTGCAAGGGGGGCGTTTGAAGAAACGGTGACCCATTCACAGTGGGAAGGACGATGTCGCCAGTACGAAGCATCTCGAGGCCCGTGTGCGCCACACGCGGCTCGTCAGGAATCCTGAGATCGTAAAGAAAGGACGGTACGAGCAGCCCGCTCAGGACAATGGTCCAAAAAAGAGCGAACCGCCAACCGCTCAAGCCGGTTCGATCTCCTTCCATTCCGCGACACGCCCACTTTCGAGCGCGCGCTGACAAAGAATGGCAGCCATCGTCGCGCGGTAGCCAATTTCTGCGTTAGCTTCCGGCCGCTTCCCCGTTACGATGGAGTCCAGAAACCCCTTGAGTGCTTCTTGGGTGTCGTTCGTTCCACGGCCGTCTGTACGCGGCTCCGCGGCAAGCTGCTGCGTTCCACCGCCTTCTGACCAGACCACGGCGCCCGAGAGGTCGATCCCCTTACGCTCGCCGAAGACGAGCTCGTAGATTCCCGAGAATCGTCTATCGGCAATGGCGAAGCTGATGTGACTGAAGTGAACCCGGCCGCCGTCTGGATACTCGATCACAGCGCCGTAGTGATCCATCGTATCACGCCCGGGAGGCTGATCGCGATAACCGCTGACGCCGCCAAAACCGCATACGCGCAGCGGCGGGGCTTGAAAGAGCCAGTTGAAGACATCGAACTGGTGGCACGCCTGCTCGAGGACCATACCGCCGGACTTGTCTCGCCGAAATAGCCAGGGTTTGTCCTTCGGCGAGTTCCCGGTGGCATGCCACTGAGCGCGGACGAAGAGCACGCGTCCCGCTTCGCCGCTGTGAACAAACTGGATGCTTCGCCGGTAACGGGGGTTGTAGCGCCTCTGAAAGCCCAACTGAAAAACCTGTCCAGCACGTTCGGCCCCGGACGCAGCCGCGAGCACCTCCCGGCACTCATCGACGTCATGCGCCATGGGTTTCTCGCAATACACGTGCTTGCGAGCTGCAAGCGAGGAAAGTGTCTGAGAAGCGTGCAGGTGAACCGGCGTGGCAATGAAAACAGCGTCGACGTCCTTCTGGTCGAGCAACGCCCTGTAATTCGTAAACCCGCGGGGCCGCTCGAGCGGCAGGCTCGACGACCGATTTTTCTGTCCGGCGACGTCGGCGAGTTGAAGCGCCTGCTTCAGGTGCCGAGGGTTCACGTCGCACAGGCCTACCACGCGCGCTCGGGGACCGGCGCCGGCCGTCCCTACCCTGAGTAGCGCGCCAAGGAGGTGTCTTCCCCGGTCTCCCAGTCCGATAAAACCCACCCGGATCTCAGGTAGGGACTCCCCCCCACTCCCTGAGCTGCCGGCTCCCCAACCCAGCGAGGCGCCGGCAATGCCGGCGGAACGGGCAAGAAACTGTCGGCGGGAAAAATCAGAAGGCATGTTCGTCCGCAACGCATGATACGGGAGCCCACCGGCGAAGTCGCGGCTATTCTCGAGTTTTGATGGTCGCTTCGGTGTGCGTTTTTGCATAATCAGGAAGTGTCCATGGAAAGATTGTGTCGTCCAGCCTTGCCAGGAGCGGGCCTGCTTGGCTCTGTACTACTCGCCTGGGTAGGAGCCGGGTGTGGCGCGACCTCGCCCTGGAAGCACCAGAGCATTTACTCGAACCCGCCCGTATTCCTCTATCGCGAGTACCAGGAGACGGACGGAAAGCGGGCCCCGCTTGGCTACGATCACCCCATTGAACTGTCGGTGGATCAAGTTGTCTCGCTCTTGGGTCAGCTGAAGTACGAGAAAGGTTACCTTCTCCGGAAGGCGAAGATCCGCCGAGTTTTCTCGGCCTCGAATGCGGCCTCACTGGCGGCGCCCTTGGTGCAAGCCTTGAAGACTCTCTCTCCGCATGAGCGCCTGCGCTTCCTGCTGGCGCGTTCCACCGGATCGGCATTCACCACGAGCCTGCAGGGGAGCTCAGGAGTAATTTTCCAATCCGGAGGCGATCGTGTGAATATCGCCTTCGACGTCATCAACGAGTCTCTCCCGACGCCCAGAAAAGGGAGCGCCGCCAACATGGAATTCCCTGATGACCCCACGCAGATCACCGAGGCGTCTCCTCTGCAGCCGTTCCCCGGTGCAACGCATCACTCCGACTCCCAAAGCAGGGTGGTGTATCCGCGCTGGCTCGAGGTCGAAATGAATCTCCTTCCGGTCGTCGCGCGTCCGCAACCTCAAGCGAAGCGATCCTCCGAGGAGCCATCGGCGGCGCCCGAGGTGGATCTGGATCGCATGCGAAAGCGCCTTGAAAACCTGAAGCGCCTGCGAGACGACGGAACGTTGACGCAGGAACAGTACGACAGGGCGGTCCAGGAGGCGCTCGGGGAGCTTTGAAGAAGCGGTCAGCCTTCAAGAATCAGCTCTCAAGGTTGAACTGCCCACCCCGAAGGGACCTAAATCTAGCGGAGTCTCTTCGCCGAGCATCTCGCGCACCAGCAGGCTGGCAGAGATGGGACCCGTATGAATTCCGCTTCGATAGTGCCCGCAGGCTACCCAGACATCCTTGTAACCGGGTAGTGGGCCGAGGAAGGGCCCGCCTGGACGCAGGGCTTGCGGCCGAAGGCCGACCCGGCTCTCCATGAGGTCACTCGCCTGGAGACCGGGGAAAACCGTGCGAGCAGCGCGAAGAAGCTCCTCGACGCCGGTTTCCGTAACCCTGGCGTCGAAGCCGACGTCCTCCACCGTGCTCCCCACCCATGCTCTCCCACCACCCTTCGCGATGATATGGTATTCCGTCTCGGCCCCGGGCACTCCGAAGCGCAGATTCGGGCCCGCCGACCATGAGGAACGGACCTCGATCGCCTGCCCCCGAACCGGGCGCACCGCAAGGTCGTGATCAGAACGGTCCTCGATGAGACTCGACGACCAGGCCCCGGCGGTCAAGACCACGGTAAGTCCAGCAATCGTCTCCCCACTCTCGAGCTCGACAACAGCCTCTTCCCGTGACCGAAGTCTCACCTCACCGACTCGCTCCCGGATGCGGACGCCAGCACGCTCGCAGGCAAGCCGCAAGGCGCGCGCGAGATCTGGAGGATGCACAATGGCCTCTCCAGAAAGATAAAGGGCCCCGTGGAACATCGGCTCTGCGTCCCGAACAGGCCCTGGCAACAGCTCCCTTAGCTCGTCTTCGTCGACCCATCTCACCTCGATGCCCGGAACCTGGTACCGACGCTCTATCTTTCCTCTCGCGGTTGCTCGCGGAGGGGCCGTCTTCAGGTGTAACGAACCGGGTACGTGATAGCCGATATCCGTCCCGGTCTCCTCATGGAGAGCGCGGGCGAGCGCGGGATACGCCTGGTGACCGAGTACACGCAAGCGCTGAAAAGGTGACTTTCCGGTGGTGGGCGCGCTCAAAACTCCAAGAGAGGCCTGGGTTGCCGCCCCCATCGCATTGCCTTCCACGACGTCCCTTTCGAGAAGGGTCACGTCGATTCCGCGCAGCGCTAGCTCCCTGGAGACGCTGAGTCCCACCACGCCGCCGCCGACAACTACAAAATCCCTAACCCGCATAGTACTCCGAGCCCGTGTCCGTGCCCCTGCCCTCGGTGTTCAGTGTTCGGTGTTCAGTGCTCAGGGTCAGAGAATCCAGCCATACTCCCCGAAAAAAGATTAGGCGCCGGCACCAGCGAAAACTATCATTCGAATGCAAGTCCCCAACCTCCAAGAGCGGTAAACTCATGGTCAACCTTCTGAGCTCCTCTGCCAACGCTTGGTACCTGGTCCTGTGCCCATGTACGATCATCCTTTCCTTGTTCGCCGGTTCTGACAACCTCCTGGCGCAAGACAAGGCGAGAAGGGCAAAAGTAGCCGATATCCTGACGGGAAGCGAGACTACCAAAACACCAAAGACGTCAGACTCCACGAGGCCGCCGGACGCGCCAATCCCCAAAATAGGGAGTCCACCTATATTCTTTCTTCGCGACAACAGCAAAATCGCTGGAGTCCCCAAGGAGGAAGCACTGGAAGTTCAAACCCAGTACGGCAAACTCACCATCCCACGGGCACAGCTGGTGCGCATCCGATTCGCGCGTCGCCTGCCCCCTGGCCTCCTGGAACGGATCCATAGTCTCATAACCGATCTGGGCGATGAGGACTACGACAAGCGTGAAAGAGCAACCGACGAGCTGCGAGCGATCGGACCAGAAATCCTCGGGCCGTTGAAGCGTTCCGCCAATTCGAAGAATGAGGAGGTAAAGAACCGAGCCGAAATCCTCCTCGACGAAATGGACGTGGAAGTGAAAGAGAAAAAATCGCAGGTCGAGGACTCCCTTCCCCAGCTGAGTGGAACTGAAGATGAGATCATCACGGAGAGGATGACCATCATAGGAACCGTCCCCCGGCCCGAGTTCTTCATAGAGAGCCCCTACGGGGAGTTGAGGGTTGCCACCTCCGACCTCAGCGGCATCCTTTTCCGCAGTGTGCTCCCGACCTCAAAGAAGGTGAGCGTGTCCTCGAACCATAAACCTCCCGGAAACTGGTTCCATACCAAGTTCGAGTTAAAGAAGGGCCAAAAGCTCAAGATAGAAGCTACTGGACAAGTAAGCGTGAGGAACTACGGGATCGTCTCGGGACCGCAAGGAAATCGCCAGTGGGGAGGTAGTTCGTTCAGTGGTTTCCCCATGCTCGCGCTGGTGGGCAAAATCGGGAAAAAAGGGAAACCGTTCTTGATCGGTTCTTCTTACAGTGGAAAGACGCGCAGAGCCGGCAAGCTCTACGTCGGTATTACCACGTTCACCCATTATCCTGACGGCGCAAGCGGCAGCTACCAGCTAAAGATCCACGCCTCCGGGGGTGAATAGGCAGTCTTTTCCCATCGAAGGATAGACACAGACGCCAAACCCAGTAACCTGGTCGTCCCGGTGGATGTGTTGCTGGTTTCCGTGGCCCCTGTAAAGCAATAATTGGTAGATACGATACCCCACCTAGTATGGTGGCTCACCATCGCGCTTTACGTTTTGAGCCTCTGGGCCATCGCGCTCGTGCTCCGGCAGCGTCTCGAACCGGCCGTCATGCTCCTGTGGGTCCTGGGTCTCCTCTTTCTTACGCCGGTGGCAGTGCCCCTCTATTTTCTTTTTGGCGAGCGCCGCATCCGCCGGCGTGCGCGTAGAAAACGCCGGCGCGCTGCCCCCATCGTAAAAGCCATCGCGTCCGCGGAAGCCAGGGAACAACTACGCGATGAGTTGCCTGCCTCACACCCCGCCCTCGAGGCGGGCTTCCGACAGCTAACCGAGATTTCAACCCGGCTGGGGAGCTTTCCGCTGACTGCGGGAAACAATGTGGAGGTTTTCACCACAGCGCAGAGCACGTATGAGGATTTGCTGCGCGCGATCGACGGTGCCCGCCGTCATATTCACCTGGAGTACTACATATTCCGGCCGGATGACACCGGTCGCATGTTCCTCGAGCGCCTCACGGCCAAAGCGAGAGAGGGAATCGAAGTTCGCCTTCTCCTCGACGGCATCGGAACCTGGAGAACCTCGAACCGTTTCCTTCGCCCACTCGTCGACGCGGGTGGTCGCGTGGAAACCTTCCTCCCCGCTATTCCCTGGCGCCAACCGTGGAACATCAACTTCCGGAATCACCGGAAGATTCTGATCGTAGATGGTCAGGTGGCCTACACTGGCAGCCAGAACATCGGCGACGAGTATCGTGGCCGGCTGCGGCGAGTCGGGCCATGGAAGGACACTCACTTGCGCCTCGAGGGCCCCGCCGCGCAAAGACTCCAGGAAGTCTTCATCGAGGACTGGTTCTTCGCGTCTCGAGAGGACTTGACTTCACCATCGTACCTCAGCCGGCAGCCTCAGCCCGGAAACTCCCTGGCGCAGATCCTTGCCACCGGACCGGACCAGGAGGGCAGCATCCTTTCCCATATCTTTTTTGCCGCGCTTTCCCTCGCCCGAAAAAGCATCTTCATCAGCACACCTTATTTCGTTCCTGATCCGGGCTTGATCCTGGCGCTTCAGAATGCCGTATATCGTGGGGTCAGAGTCGACATCTTGATTCCATCGAAAACCGATAACCGAGTCGTCCTGTGGGCCGGCCGAAGCTTCTACCAGGAGCTCGTGCGGGCAGGGGTGCACATTTACGAGTTCGATCACGGCATGCTGCACTCGAAAACGGTGAGCATAGACGACCAATGGTCTCTTATCAGCTCAGCCAACATGGACAGGCGAAGCTATTTTCTCAACTTCGAGGTGACTGTTTCGGTCTTCGACGAAAATGTCTCCAAAAAGCTTCTCGAAGAGTTCCGTGAGGACCGCGCCCGGAGCGTCCGCATAGAACCGCGTGCAGGCAGCGGGCGGTTGGTACGGTCGGTGGTGGAAGGAGCCGCACGGTTGTTGTCGCCAGTCCTGTAAAAGCCGTCAGCGAGCTTTCATGTCCTGGGTTCCTGCGCCATCCAACCACTTCTCAAAGGCGTCAAAGTTGTAGTCCCGCCCGAGAAAATTTCGCACGAGCTCGTTGGCATCCAGAGAGCCTCCAGGGGCGAGAATGTGTTTTCTGTACGCCGCCGCCGCTTCCCGGCTCATGGCCCCCCTCTCTTTGAACTCCTCGAAGATGTCCTTTTCCATGACCAGCGACCACATGTAGGTGTAGTAGAGCGCCGAGTAGTCATCGAGATGGCCAAAGCTTGCCTGGAAATAGGTGCCATCTACAAAGCGAAACAGGCTGTAACTCTCTTGCATTTCCTTGACGACCTGGTTGGTGTCGAGGTGGGGAGCTTCGACGCCGTAGCACTTCAGCGATACCGCTGCGTAGAACATCTGATGTCGGACCCACAACCCTCTGCCGAAGTCCCGTGCCTTTCGCATGCGCTCTACCAACGCCTCCGAGATCGTCTCGCTGGTTTCATCATGCACTGCGAACCGCTGTAGAACCTGATAATCCCAGGCCCACTCCTCGTAGAGTTGCGAGGGCACCTCGATGAAATCCCACTCGGTCGCCGCGCCGCTGAACCTCACCCACTCCTGGTCCCGCGCCAGCAGCTGATGTAGAAGGTGGCCGAATTCATGAAAGAAGGTGACCACATCGTCGTGTTCGAGGAGTGCGGGTCCGCAGCTTGTTCGGGGATTGGGAAAATTACAAACGAGAGCAGCTTGCGGCGCGGCTTTTCCCTTTAAACCGCGAACCAGTGGAAACATTGCAGCATGTTTGAATTTGCCTTCACGAGGGTGCATGTCGAGATAGATTTGGCCCACGTTCTTGCCGCCTTCCATGACCTCGAGCACCTCGACATCGGGGTGCCAGCGAAGCGCATCTGAGGCCGATGAGAAACGGATACCGAAAAGATCTTCGCTCAACGAAAGGACGCCTTCTTTCACCCTCGAATAGTCGAAGTAGCATCGAACTTGCTTCGAGTCTACCTGGAAACTCCGGGCTCTCAGCGCCTCCTCATAGTAGGCCTTTTCCCAGTCGTGAACTTCGGTCGCCTCAGGCTCTTTTTCTTTCTTCAGGGCGAGTAGCTGCGCATACTCCCGCTTCGCCCTGGCAAGAGCTATGTCACTCACCCGCCCGATGAATTTCTCCACGGCAGTGGGTGTCCTGATCATCTTGTCCTCGGTGACATACGTCGCCCAGGATGGATACCCGAGCAGCGTTGCCAGCTCGTGACGCGCCCGCAAAATTTTGGCAAGGACCTCGACGTTTCGGGGATAGGCGCGATGTCGAAACTGTGTGTAAAGCTCACGGCGTCGCTTTCCGCTCACCGCATACGTCATGAAAGGATTGTAATCAGGGTAGTCGGTGCTGATCCTGATCCTCCCATCGGGCTCCGGTTTGCGCTCCTTGATATAGTCGGCCGGGAGCCCATCGAGCTCGTGCACTCCGTCAAGATAGATGGTGCGAACATCGCTGACTATGTTGCGCATGAATTCCTGCCCCATAGAAACCAGATCCTCACGGAGGGTGCGGACCTTCTCGCGAGTTGGTTCGTCACGGTCCACACCAGCTCGGCGGAAGTCGCGGAGAAGATGGCTCAGCATTCTCTGTTCGGTGGAATCAAGCCCTGTGGTGTCGCACGCGTTGACGGCTTCATAGAGGTCACGATTGAGGCCCAAGGCGTTGACGACGTTCGCGATCTCCTTCTCACTCTCCTCCGCCGCGGACCGAATCGTGGCTTCCGGATGCACACTGCGAAGAAGGCCTACCATGTTCCAGACCTTCCCCAGCGACATCGTCAAAGCATCGAGCGGCACGAGTGTGTTCTCCACCGTTCGCGTCGCGGTAGGCTTCAGAATCCCATCGAGCTGCTTCTGGAGCCTGGCCAGCTCCGCACTGCAACAGCCTCTGAATTCTTCCGGCCCCGCTACCGCTGCCAGCTTCTCCAAACCCGCCTCCCTTTGAAGGTCCTCTTCTCTCCGCAAAGACGAAGCGCCAGATGATAAGTTGTCGATCGTCTATTGTCGATCGAGAAAGAAAGGGACATTTCCGATCGACAACCGACAACGAACCATCGAGAATCACCGGAAACACGGGTGCTCGTCATATGAACAAAGAGGAAAGCACGGACAAACGGCCTTTTTCGACCGTTACCATCGTTGGTTTGGGTCTCATCGGTGGTTCTCTTGCGCTAGCGCTGAGGCGCTCGGGTTTCAACGGCAGAATCGTCGGGGTGAGCCGGCAAAACTCTCTCCAGGAAGCGAAACGGCTGAACGCCATTGATGGAGGTTTTTCATACGAGGAGCTCCCCTTAGCGGTGGATGCCTCCGATCTCATCGTCCTCGCGAGCCCCATCTCTACGATCATGGCGCACCTGAGAACCCTGGGCGCCGCCGGAACTCGCCTGAAGCAAGGGGCAGTTATCACCGATGTCGGCAGCACGAAAAGGTCCATTCTTCAAGAAGGCAGGGAGCAACTGCCGAAACACACGGTCTTCATCGGTGGACACCCGCTCTCCGGCTCAGAGCGGCGCGGCATGACCGCCGCGGACCCGTTCCTGTTTCAGAACGCTTACTATGTGTTGACTCCAGCTCCCGGAGTCCCTCGGGCCGAGGTGAAAAGGCTGGGGACCTTCCTGGAAGCCACCGGAGCACGAGTCGTTGTGCTCTCGGCGGAAGACCATGACTGCATCGCAGCCACGATCAGCCACCTACCCCAGCTCCTCGCCGTAAGCCTCGTACGGTTCCTCGAGGACCTCGGCGAGAATCGGGAGCAGGGGATCCATCTGGCAGCAGGGGGGTTCCGGGACATGACCAGGATCGCTTCGAGTCCTTACTCGGTTTGGCGCGATATCATCTCCACGAACGGGGACCTCATCGCCCGAGTCATGGACCGCTTCCTGGAAAGCACGCGCCAGGCCCACGCGGGACTCGAGGACAAAAGGTTGTCCCACAGCTTTGACAAGGCGGCACGAACACGGGCAGAAATCCCGCGGGACTCGAAGGGCTTTCTGCATCGCCTCTGGGATGTTCTCGTCGTCGTAGAGGACAAGCCAGGGATGATCGCGGGCATAGCAACCCCCCTGGCCGAGAAGGGTGTCAATATCAAAGACATTGAAGTGCTCAAGGTCCGCGAAGGAGAAGCAGGAACTATACGTCTTGCGTTCGAGAGTCAGGAGCAAGCAAGCAAAGCCGTCGAGCAACTGAATGCCAAAGGATACGCCGCAAGGTTACGGGAGTGATGGTGGGTGTTCGGTGTTCAGTGTTAGGGAAAGAGTATGAACTCAGAGAGAAACCCACAAAAAACCGAAGGCGGCACGGTTCCATGAGAGAATTCGAGGAAGGCCTCGCATCGCAGGCCCTGAACACTGAACACCGAACACTTCTTTCACCGCGGTCCGCTGCAGACCACGAGCAATTCCTCGATCGCCAGGTTCCTGTCTCCTTGCCCGGAGTGCATCATGGGGAGCCGCTTCGTGACTACCTTACGATAGCTTTTCCGGCAGAGGCTCTCGAAACGCCGGATGGGCTTCGTCCCAGGGGAAGTCTTCGCGTACTGCTTTAGAAGGAGGCCGGTCGGCCAAGCGTAGCTGACCACGAGCTTGGCTCCCGAACCCGCCGCGGCACGAATTACCTGGCGGAACTCACCTTCCACGCTCGCGGGCCGACAGAAGCCGGAACGGAAACGCCGCCGGATCTCGGGATACCGCCCCCGTACCACCGCCCCGGAAGAATCCTTTTCTAGCACGGGGTAATCGTACCGAGCCAGAACCTCCAAGACGTGATAAAACCGGGAGTAGTGATCGGCCGTGTAGGGCGGGTCGAGATACACCAGGTCCGGCCTTTCTGGCAAACGGAACCGACATTGCTCCTGACTTCCCACTACCAGGCTTCGGTAGTCTCCCACAAAGCAGCGGTTGCCCTCGGCGTATCGCGTACGACGGACAGTCGAAAGAATTTCCCGAGAGAACTCCTCGAACAGCGAGAAGACGTCTATCTTGCGTCGCCTCGCCATGGCGCGGAGCTCCGCGTCCTTCGAGAGGTGGCGAGGCTGGGCAAAGTGCGAAGTGCCAGAGGTGGAGACAGATGCGGCGTGCAAGAGAGCGGAAAGGTAGTGGACTTTCTTACGCTCCGGGTTTGGACCTCGGCTCTGCAGCTCATCGATCTCACCGCTCTCAGCCATCTCATCGATGGCCGCGCGCAGGGAGTCGAGCTCCAGCGTCTGACGAACACCGAAGTAAATGTTTGCGTAGTAGGAGGTCATGAGACAGGCAGGCCGTCGCCGCGGGTCGCCGCGATATCGTGAAATGGACGCCTCGCTCAGAAGCTTACCGGCGCGGGCGTAGAGCCGGTTGCCATTGCGTGGTATGTCCGAGCAGTAGTAGCCGCCCGGGGTTTCGAGAAAGGCTCGGTAATCCCGGGCCCAGCTCGCGTTCTGGCCATCCTTCTCGAAGCGCTCCAGCAAGGCCCGTTCAACCCTGCTGGGCTCCGCATAGATCTGTTGGAGAGCCGCGAGGTTCTTCTTGTAGGTTGGAAAAAGGTCACGACGCGGGTCGACAGAACGTAAGAACGCGTCCTTTTCTTCAGGATCATGCTCGACGAGGCTCCGTGCAATGACTTGCGCGTATTCCTGCGAGTCGTTGGTGAATACCCGATGTCGATCCGCACAGTGGGCCGCCACCACGCCCGTCCCGCTCATGAGATCCAGAACGGTTCCGCCGGGAGGCACTTCCGCCGCGAGCACGCGGTCCAGAAAACCCGGAAGGACGCGCGCCTTCACGCCCATGTACCAAAGCGTGCGGGGAAGACGAGGCGACGTGCGCTGCGAACCGGTTTTCTTCTTCACTTCACTTCACTCTCTCGGCGTGCACTCAAAGACAGAATAGCGTCGGGGGGCTTTGGCTTCAAGATGTCTCTGCGTGGGCGGTCTCTTGCCCGTTCCCCCCATGGTAGATTTCAGCGGTCAGGTATAGACAATCGCACCCTGGATCGGGCCCTTGGGCAGTATTATGGATTGCACCACAGGTCAGCCGCGCCGAAAAAAGACCAGAAATGAATGAATCGAAGTCACTGCCGCAAACTGACGTGCGCAGGGAAAGGCGCAGCGTTGTCGCCTTTGCAGTAGCGATATGCGTCGTCACGCTCGCGGTCTACCAGCCAGCATGGCAGGGTGGACTACTTTGGGACGACGATGCGTACATTACGAAAACCGAATTGCGTTCGGCGGAAGGGTTGGGGCGGATCTGGTTTGAGCTGGGGGCCACGTATCAATACTATCCCCTGTTGTACAGCGCCTTCTGGTTTCAACACAGGCTCTGGGGTGATGACACCCTGGGCTACCACCTGGTCAACATCGTGCTGCACGCGCTTTCCGCCGTCTTGGTGGCGTTGATTCTGAAGCGACTGAAAATCCCGGGAGCCTTCCTGGCAGGCACAATCTTTGCGCTCCATCCGGTCCATGTGGAGTCGGTCGCCTGGATGACGGAGTTGAAAAACACACTCTCGGGAGCGTTGTACCTGGGAGCGGTGCTGGCGTATCTCCATTTCGACGAAGACCGTCGCAAGGGTGCGTACTTCCTTGCGCTCGGCTTGTTCATTCTGGCGCTGTTGAGCAAAACGGTCACCGCAACGCTGCCAGCAGCTTTACTGGTCGTGTTCTGGTGGCAATCCACACGCCTGAGCTGGCAACGCGACATCCTGCCACTGGTGCCATTCTTCGTTCTTGGAGTGACCGGAGGACTCTTCACAGCCTGGATGGAGCGGACGTACGTCGGGGCTGGGGGTGCGGAATTTGATTTTACGTTTGTCGAGCGATGCCTCATCGCGGGGCGGGTGATCTGGTTCTACCTGGGCAAGCTTCTTTGGCCGGCCGAATTGATCTTCACCTACCCACGGTGGGATCCTGACCAGTCGGTCTGGTGGCAGTACCTTTATCCGCTGGGAGTCGTCGCAGTGCTCGTGCTCCTGTGGCTTGTGCGTAAACGGACGCGGGCGCCACTGGCGGCGATGCTGTTTTTTTGCGGGACCCTGTTTCCGGTGCTGGGGTTCTTCAACGTATATCCCTTCAGATTCTCGTTCGTGGCGGACCACTTTCAGTATCTCGCGACCCTGGGGATCATCGCGCTTTTTTCTGCGACTGTCGCGCTGCTCTGGCAGCGCTGGCAAGTCTGGCCAGGTGCGGCCGCAGGGTCGATCACTCTGGTACTTGCCTTGGTGCTGGGCATTCGCACATGGCAGCAAAGCCGAAACTACGCCGACGCCGTGACGCTCTACACCGCGACGCTGGCCGGCAATCCCGACTGCTGGATGGCCCATCTCAACTGTGGCGTCGCCCTGGCGCGCCTCGGACGCCCCCAGGAGGCGGTGACGCACTTGCAAGAGGCATTGCGGATCAAGCCGGACCTCGCCGAGGCCCATCGCAGCTGGGGCATCGCCCTGCAGGACCAGGGACGCCACCAGGAGGCAGTGGCGCACTACGAGGAGGCCCTGCGGATCAAGCCGGACCTCGCCGAGGCCCATTTGAACTGGGGGGGTGCCCTGGGAAAAATGGGGCGATTTGACGAGGCGGTTGCGCACTACCACGCAGCCTTGCGGCTCGAGCCGGATTACGCCGACGCCTATAACAATCTGGGCGTCGCATTCGCGGAAAAGGGGCAACTCGTAGGCGCTGCAAAGTGTTTTGAGCATGCGGTGCGTTTGAAGCCCGATTATGGGGAGGCCCGTAATAACCTGCGCAGGGCTCAGGCGCAACTTCAACAACAACACGGCCAAACTCAACCATAAAAGCCCGCCCGAGAAGTCACGTTCTACGAGAACCGGCCCCTTTTGCCCATCACTGTCGCCCATCTCTGCGTCGCAAATACTCGGCGCTAACTCCTACATCGCCTGCGTTTTGCTCCTTGAGCCTTGGCGAAAATTGCTCGGTTCTCGCAACGAAGCACTTCTCGGGCGGACTGTTAAGCGTTTGCCGAACCGCTGCCTCTGCACCCCAATGCTTGCACATTCCCCTCGTCGAATTACAATCTTCCCCTATGAGTTCTCCTGTCCGGCACGACTGGACCGCTCGAGAAGTACGGGCCGTTTACGAACTGCCATTCCCCGAGCTTCTCTTTCGTGCACAAACGGTGCATCGGGCGCACAACGACCCGCTGGAAGTTCAGCTTTGTACTCTGCTCAGCATAAAGACTGGTGGCTGTCCCGAGGACTGTGCCTACTGCCCCCAGAGCGCCCACTATGATACGGGCGTAGCGTCCGAGGCGCTCCTCGACGTGGATCAGGTCCTCGCCAGCGCCCGGGCCGCGCGGTCCGCGGGCTCCACCCGATTCTGCATGGGAGCGGCCTGGCGCGACGCACGCGAAGGCGAGGATTTCGAGCGCGTCCTTGCCATGGTGCGGGGCGTGCGCGACCTGGGACTCGAAGCTTGCTGCACGTTGGGCATGCTCACCCGAAAGCAGGCCGAGCGCCTCGCCGAAGCAGGCCTCAGCGCCTACAACCACAATCTCGACACGGGACCGAGCTATTATGAAAGTATCATTTCGACCCGCCGCTACACCGAGCGACTCGAAACCCTACGCAACGTCAGGGCGGCCGGGATCACGGTCTGTTGCGGCGGAATCGTCGGTATGGGAGAGAGTCAGGAGGACAGGGTAGACCTTCTTCGGGTCCTGTCAGAGCTCGAGCCGCACCCCGAAAGCGTTCCCATCAACGCGCTTGTCCGCGCGCCAGGAACCCCTCTCGCGGAGCTACCGCCGGTGGATCCCATCGATATGGTCCGGATGATCGCGGCCACGCGAATTGTACTGCCGAGAAGCAGGGTGCGCTTAAGTGCAGGACGTCTCGAGATGTCCGACGAAACGCAAGCCCTCTGCTATCTGGCCGGAGCCAACTCGATCTTCACCGGGGAGAAGCTGCTTACCACTCCCAACCCGGAAAGAGACAGAGACCTCGCGCTCTTCGAGAGGCTGGGAATCTCTGCTACAGCGACTGTTGCGAGCTGATGTTATCATTTCTCGATGAAATTGCGGTTCGTCTCGACCACATCAAGAACGTAGGGCTTTACCGCGTTCTGAGGGACCAGGCAGGCGTTGATTTCTCCTCGAACGACTACCTTGGCCTTTCCCGGCATCCGTCGCTACGCGCGAAGCTCCTCCAGTCGCTCTCGCGCGGTCCTTTGTCGTCACCCGGGTCTCGACTTCTCAGCGGAAATCTACCGGAGCACCGCGCCCTTGAAGAGCGTCTGGCGAAATTCAAGAAAACGGAAGCTGCCCTCCTCTTCTCGAGCGGCTATCAGGCTAATGTGGGTCTCCTTACCAGCCTTATCGGGCGAGATGACCGCACCATTTCCGATGCGGCAAACCACGCCAGCATCATCGACGGGTTGCGCCTCAGTGGCTGTGAGAAGGTCATCGTGCCGCACCTTGACGTGTCGGCGATCGAGCGGGCACTTGCGAAGCGCCCGCCGTCGGGCCGGACCTTTCTGGTCACGGAGTCCCTTTTCAGCATGGATGGCGACATCGCGCCCCTCGACGAGTACGCGGACCTGGCGGACCGCTACGGGGCTTGCCTCATTGTCGACGACGCTCACGCAACGGGTGTCTACGGGCCCGAGCGAGGCTCCGGGCTCTGTGAGGAGTTCGGAATAGAGACACGTCCGATCGCGACCGTATCCACCTTCGGCAAGGCGCTGGGGCTCTGTGGCGCCTTTGTGGCCGGCCCCAAGGTCATCGTCGATTACCTGATCAACAACGCGCGGCCCTTCATCTTCACTACGGCGACTCCACCTTTGCTCCTCGCTGCCATCGATGCTGCCCTCGATATCATCGCTCGTGAACCGGAACGGCGCCGGCGAGTTCTCGAACTCGCAGCGATGCTTCGCGACCGCCTCGAGGCAAGAGGCCTCGATTGCCTGGGGAGCGCCGGGCATATCGTGCCGGTTCTCCTGGAACAAAACGACCGTGCGGTGCGGATAGCGGAAGAGGTGCGCTCGCATGGCTACGATGTCCGCGCCATACGCCCACCCTCAGTCCCTCCCGAAACGGCCCGCTTACGGCTCTCGGTGCATGCGGACCACAGCCGGGAAGAAATTTCCGGCCTCGCCCGAGCCATACACTCGGCGGTCTTGGTGGACTCGGCGGCGCGAACGCTCGACGCCAGGCCGGTCAGGCCCGTGCGTTGAGTCTGGTCGTCATTGGCACGGGAACGGAAGTGGGAAAAACCGTCACCTGCGCCGTCCTCCTTGCCCGTTACGGCAAGTCTCTGCAGCTTGCGTACTGGAAACCGGTTGCGACCGGTGCGAGCGAGGGAAGCGATTCGGAATTCGTCAAGCGCATCGTCGGTCACCTGGTTCCCGTACTCGATGAGCGTTACTCTTTTAGCCCTCCTCTCTCTCCCCACCTCGCCGCCAGGCGGCACCGTAAGACGATAGAACCGGAGGCCCTTCTGGAAGCACTTGTCGCGCACGGTCTCGAGGACGAAGACCGGAGTCTGGTAATCGAAGGAGTGGGTGGCTTGCTGGTGCCGCTGACGAGCTCGGGATATCTCCTCGCTGACCTCCTGCGGGACTTTCACCTTCCCTGTCTTCTCGTAGCGACGAGCACCCTCGGCACGATCAACCATACACTTCTGACCTTGGAGGCGCTACGGTCACGCCGCATCGAGGTCGCTGGTGTGGTGCTCAACGGGCCCCGTAACCGAGACAATCGCGAAGCTATCGAGCGCTTTGGCGAGGCGGAGGTGGTAGCAGAAATTCCGCTCGTCCGCCCCTTATCGCGTGCCGCTGTGCTGCGGACAGCCAGAAACTTCGATCGGCGCGGGAGGTTGAAGCGGTATTTGATGTGAGGCTATTCTCTGTTCAATGAATACGCAGTTACTAAGAACACGGAACCAGTATGAACCGTCCAGCCTGGATCGAAGCTGACCGCCTCCACGTCTGGCATCCCTACACCCAGATGCTTTCGGCCCCTCCACCGATCCCGGTGGTCGGTGCAGAGGGGGTATACCTCAACACGGCGGACGGCCGCCGCATCCTCGACGGCATCTCCTCATGGTGGGTCAACATCCACGGTCACAACAATCCAAGACTCAACCGCGCGTTGGCGGAGCAGGCCACGAGGCTCTCCCAGGTCATCTTCGCGGGCTTCGCCCATGAACCCGCTGCGCGCCTTGCGGCACAGCTCGTAACGCGGGCTCCGGGAAGGCTGCCGCGAGTCTTCTTCTCCGACGACGGCTCGACCGCCGTCGAGGTGGCGTTGAAAATGGCTTACCAGTACTGGAGGAATCGGGGACAAGCCCAGCGGAGCCTCTTCGTGGCTCTCGAGCACGCCTATCACGGCGACACCTTCGGCGCCATGGCGGTCGGAGGAGCGGGCGTTTTTCACGACAGCTTCCGGGATCTGCTCTTCGAGGTGCGTCGGGCCCACTCTGCCTGCTGCGGGCTGAGTCCGGAGACCAAGGTCAAGGCAGGCTGCAGCGTTGATGGAGGCGAGAGTCTCGACGCCCTGCTCGGAAGAGAAGGTGATCGCGTTGCCGCCGTCATCCTGGAACCGATGCTGCAGGGCGCAGGTGGGATGATGGTCTGGCCCAGTTCGTTTCTGCGTCATGTCCGGGAGATCACAGCAAAGCATGGAATTCCTCTGATCGCGGACGAGGTCCTCACCGGATTCGGGAGGACCGGAAGACTCTTTGCTTGCGAACACGGGCCGGTGGAACCCGACATCCTGTGCGTGTCGAAGGCCCTCACGGGCGGCTACCTGCCCCTTTCGGCTACGCTCGCGACGGAAGCCATCTACGAGTCGTTCCTCAGCGAAGATCGGGCGCGCACTTTCTTCCACGGACACTCGTACACGGCTAACGCTCTCGCCTGCGCGGTGGCCCTCGAAAGCCTCGCTCTCATCGACGACGAGCACAGCGTCGAGCGAGTACAAAGGCTCGAGCGCCTCTTCCACGAACGCCTCGATCAAGTGGCCCGTTTGCCGGGGGTGCTGGCGACGCGAGGGATAGGCGGAGTTGCCGTCATGGAGCTCGATCCCGCAGGAGGCGGGGGCTACCTGGACCGGCTTGGGGCCAAGCTCTACGGGGAGTTTCTCGCGCGAGGCATTCTCCTGCGCCCCCTGGGTAACGTTCTCTACTTCATGCCTCCCTACGCGATAGAGGACGATGAGGCGCACCACGTGTTCGACGTCATCGAGCAGGTGCTGGGGAAAAGGTAGCTTTCAGCGGTCCATAGGTTAGAGGTCAGCCTTAAGGGGACAAGAAAGCGGATCGCTCCCTCAGTTCTTCGTCGGTCCGCCGTTCCTGCGGAGCTTCTCCATCGCTACGACTAGCTCGCGGGAGGAGACGGGGACCGTGCCTCGCTTCATCACCTTCACACCGGCTGCTATGTTCGAGAGCCGTGCTGCCGCCATGAGCCCGGACTGGCCTGCAAGGGCCAGCGCCGCGGCCGCAACTACGGTGTCTCCAGCTCCGGAAACGTCGACGATGTCGGAAGTGCCGGCAATGGGGATCCTGCGCGGTTCCTCCCCGCGCTCGAAAAGGATCATCCCCCGATTCCCACGGGTGACGAGCACCGCTTTCGAGTCCGCATCATTGAGCAGCCGATTCCCCATCTCCATGACGAGACTCTCGCCAGCCCCCTCGACGGGGACCCTTTTGATCCCGTAAGCCGAGAAGAGCTCGGTCTCGTTGGGCGTCACGAGGGTGAGTCCACGGAACTCGCGAACGCGGTAGCGTGAGTCCGCCACGACAACACGTCCCTGCGCGGACGCCGTCTGCATGAGCTCGATGATGCCGGGACTGGTGGCCAGGTGATAACCGTAATCTGAAGCGACCCAGGCTTCCACATGGCCCAGCATGCTCTGAACCTTTTGCTCGATAGCCGCGAGCTCCTCCTTACTCGGACGCCTGTCTGGCTCCTGGTCGATCCGCAGCATCTGCTGCTTGCTCGTATGATAGTCGCCACCCAGAATGCGGCTCTTGGCAATCGTCTTCCATGCGCTGGAGCGGATGATTCCAGAAACGTCGGCCCCCATTGTCTCCAGGTGTTTGATAATTTTTTCCCCGGGAGCATCATCCCCAACCATACCCAGGACGAACACCTCGGCACCAAGCGCCAGCAGATTGCTCACCGTGTTGGCCGCGCCGCCGGGAAAAAACTCTTCTCTCTCGTGCTTCAGGATAATGACGGGAGCCTCACGCGAAAGCCTGACAGGCAAGCCGTAGACGTAGCTATCGGCTACGAGGTCGCCGATGACCCCCACCCGGCGGCCCGGAAAGGCGGTTAGCAGTCCGTGAAACTGCTTCAAGTCCCGATCGGTGAGTGGCATTACCATGAACTTCGTGAATTTTCGATTGCCGACGGCCGCTTGTCGACTGAAAAACAGCAATCGCTATTCATGATTCTGAGTCGCCAGCCAGATTTTGCGACCGCCACAGGTCGAAGTACCTGCCCTGTTTCTCCAGAAGGTCGTTGTGGCGACCACTTTCGACAATACGCCCCTGATCGACGACAAGAATTTTGTCGGCGTGCGCAATCGTCGACAACCTGTGCGCGATGACGAAAGTCGTGCGGTGGCGAATCAGGTTGTCAATCGCGCGCTGGACTTCTTTCTCTGACTGACTGTCGAGTGAGGAGGTTGCCTCGTCGAGGATGAGGATGGGCGCGTTCTTCAGGACTGCCCGGGCAATGGTAATTCGTTGCCTCTGACCCCCGGAGAGCTTGGCGCCGCGCTCGCCGATCACAGTATCGTAACCGTCCGATTGTTCGAGGATAAAGCCGTGCGCCAGGGCAACGCGAGCCGCCTCTTCGATTTCTTCAACGCTCGCCCCGTCGCGTCCGTAACGGATGTTCTCCCGGATCGTGGTGTTAAAGAGGAAAGGATCCTGGGAAACGATCGCTATCGCCTCGAGGTAGGAGGCAAAGCGGTAGTCCCGGATGTCTTTCCCGTCGACGAGTATGTGTCCCTTCTGGGGATCGTAAAAGCGCGCCAGAAGGTCGACGAGCGTGGACTTTCCTCCTCCACTCTGGCCCACGAAGGCCACTACCTCCCCAACCTTGGCGCACAACGAGACGTCGTGGATCACGGGCAGATGGAGCGTGCCTTGCGCGCCCTCGAGGAGCTTCGGGTCCAGGGCTTCATAGGAGAAGGAAACGTGCTCGAACCGGATCTCACCCTCGACCCCGGGAAAATCGAGAGAACCATGTCGGTCTTGAATCAGGGGCTTTTCGTGCAGGATCTCGAGGATGCGCTCCACTCCGCCGCGCGACTCCTGCATCACGTTCCACGCTTTCGACGCGGCCTTGAGGGGGTGGTACGCCTGAATCATTGCCAGCAGGAACCCAACGAACTCCGTGATCGTCAAGGACTCCGACGAGATCGTCCATAAGCCGAGCAGCAACAGGCCCGCGGTGCCAATGTTGTACATGAGCTCCTGTACCGAGCGGCCCTTTATCTTGGCCCGATTCATCTTCATGGTGCTGCTGATGAAGCCTTTGTTCTTCACGACAAAGGCCCTTTCCTCGTGCTTCTCCATGCCGAAAGCCTTGACGATGCGGATGCCGCTGAAGAGCTGCTGGATGGCTTCTGTCACGAGCCCCAGTTTCTCGAGTCGGCCCCGTCCGTGCTTCCTCACCTTTCTGGTCGAGCGGAGTATCGGTAGCATGAGAAGCAAATAGAACGGCACGGTGATCACGAAAAGCCAGGGGGCGAACCAGGCCGCCGTCACAAGGGCGCCGACAGCCGTCAGCGGCTGCTGGATGAGGCTCTCGAAGAGGACCTTGAACGTGGCGTTTACCACCGAAACGTCATTGGTAATCCTGGAAATCACGTCCCCGGAACGCTGTCGGGTGAAATACGCTACCGACTGCAGGCCCAGATGCTTGAAGAGCGCCTGACGCACATCCACGGTCATCCGAACGACCAGCCTCGCGGACATGTATTCCTTGAAGTAGTAACAGATGGCCATCACTATCGCGACCAGTATGAAAAGAACGAGCGCGATGGACAGAAACCAGAGGAAGAATTCATCTTGCCGGAGGTCCCTGATGAGGCTGCGGTGGAACACGAAAAAATAGACCCACTTGAGCCCGTTGATCAGACCTTCTGGCTCCAGTTTGAAATGAACTTTGAGCGCGTCCAGGAGGACCACGGCGGCCACGATGCGCGCGCTGATCAACGCGGAGTAAGAGCTCATGAGCCCGACCATCCCGGCGAAAGCCTTCCAGTAGTGCCCGATGAGGCTCTCGTAGAATCCGAGATAGCTCTCGCCGGAAAAGCGTTGCTGCCCTCCCGCGCGGCTCACGATGGGCTCAGGGGCTTCCCGAACGTTCAGCGCCTCACTCACTCGCGATTCTCCACCTGCTTCGAGGTAACGTTCTTGAGCTCCCACACCTTCGCGTACTCGACAAACTGGTAAAAAGCAAGAAGTACCGCCGCGAAGAAGCCGTGAACTCCGTCGCGATATCCGCAATGGCGAACATAACGTTTCCAGAAAACTGACAGAGGTGCAGTGAAGAGTTTCCAGCGTAGGTGCGAAGGTATTGGACGGTTTCGCAACCCTCCCTTTCCGTGTTCCAGCGTCAGCGGGGCGTCGGATGACGTGTACAGATTCATTTTCCTGACGAAATCCGCAATCCGCCGATGATTGAAGTGCACGACCAGGTTCTCGAGCTGCCCTACCTTGCCGTCGACTTCCGGAGTGGAATGGGCACGGTCCTCCGGATAGCGCAGCTTCCCCTTCTCGAAGAAGCGCACGAGGCTCCCACGAAAACCGCCGTAGCGGAGGTACTTGCCGAAAAAGTAGTGGGTGAAGGGCAGAGCGTACGCGACCACACCATTCTCGGGCGCCTCCAGGAGTCGCAGGATCTCGTCCCGCAACGCATGCGTGAGCCGCTCATCGGCATCCAGGTTGAGGATCCACGGTCCTTCCGCGGCCTCGAAGCCGACGTTTTTGTTCACGTGGATGAGTCGGTGAGGACCGCCGTCGTGCTGAATCACCCTATCGGTAAACTCACGGCAAATCTCGACCGTGCCGTCCCGACTCCCCATGTCGACCACGACGATCTCGTCAGCGAAGCGTACCTGCTCGAGACACTCGCGAATCTGCTGCCCCTCGTCCTTGACGGCCAGCACTACGGACAGGTTGGATCTTTGGGTCTTGGGCGCCAAGCCAACGAGGATAAACGGCAAACCGGCTGAAGGGTAGCGGTTAGCGTCATTTACTCGCGCTACTCGAAGAGCTTCACGACCCGGAGGCCCACCAGCTCGTTGGAGTGGCTGCCGACGAGCTCCGGGAGCGGATCGCTATCCACGTCGGTCCCCAGCAGGGCCAGAATCCCGCCCTTCGAGTACATCGGGATGCGCGATTCCCTCAAACCGAAGGACTCCGGGCGCTCGCCGGTTTCGAGAATCTCGTCGCATTCCTCCGGCGTTTCGGGCCCGTCGATGAGGGTATTCTCGAGGACAATGACATCGCCCGTGGAGCCGTCGAAGACGAGCAGATCGAGGTCCTGATCGAGGTCCAGATCCACTGCCTGGACGCCGTTGCCACCCGCATCGAGCTCGACCCGGTTTTCGCGATCGATGGCGAAAAAGGGACTCTCTCCCTCCACCGAGTCCTCGGTGCTGAAAACGTGCATGGCGCGCTGCCCGCGCTCGAGGGGGTCTGCGTTTCCTTCGAGCGTGATCGCAGCGAGGTCATCCCGACCTCGCCCCAGGATATCGCCACTATCAAGAAGCACGATGCCGTCGATCTCGGGGACCTCCTGATCCGTGACCCGGATGCCGTTCGGACCCGGATCGATCAGCGTAATGTCGGGCCCCGGTAAAGAACCAACGATCACTTCGCTGCCAGGGTCGTCATCCAGCTGAGCGGCGACGAGGACGCAAGCCGCTCCCCCCGTGGGTAACTCCGCCGTCGCAGAGAACCCCTCGCCGTCACGCTCGTAGACCACGACGCGACGATTCATGCGGTCGGCCACAAGTACTTCGACGCCTCCCTCGCCGTCGAGGTCGGCGAGAAGGACGTCGATAGCCTCCCCTTCAAAGTCGAGCTCTATCGCCGACAGCTCGTCGTTCGCTGTCACGGTGATAACGAAGACTTTCGACAGATCGTCAAGTGCGCCTCCCACTTCGATCCGTCCGTCGGCGAGAGGCGCGGACGGATTGAGGCGCATAAACCGGCCGCTACGGGTGAAACGCGCCTCGTTTCCAGCGACAGGAGTGCCGTCTGCCTCGAAAGATGCAAGCTGAACCCTACCGTCACGCTGGCCGAGAAGGACACGGCCGTCGCCGAGGTCGGCAATCGAAAAGGCCTTGCGGTCCATCGGGGTGTCGAGCGGTTCTCTCTCGCCGTTCTCGCCATCCTGCGGCAGAGGGTCGGCAAGATACGTAAAGCCCTCGGGAATGAGAAGCACCTGGTCGTCGAACTCGAGGGCAAGGTCCACGACCCCCGGAACCTCTGCCGGCGGCGTGACAATCCGAAGCTCGCTCCCCTCCTCGGCGACCTCCACCTCCGGGGACAGAACGTTCCCGAAGCGCACCTGGGTCCCCTCGGGGAAGACCCCTCCCACGATGCCAATGAGCTCGCCCCCCGCGACCCCGCCGCGCGACGGACAGATGAGCGCGATGACGGGTCCACCCGGCCCGCCGCCCGGCGGATCGTCAGTAACGAGGACCACGACAGAGGCAAAGGCGAGAAATTCACCGTCCGAGATCGTCAGTCGCACCCGGTAAGCGCCCGTGGCGTCTGGAACGAGGCTACGGGTCAGGGGGCCGGCATCTTTGAGGTCGGAGGAGTCGAGCGAGCTCCTGCCCGGCTTGAAAACCAGAGCCCAGTCGTCAAAGAGGTCATCCCCGTCGGGGTCGGAGCTTCCACTCCCGTCGAAGATCAACTGGCCGCCGACCACTGGGTCCCCCGATACAGAGATTGACGCCGTCGGGGGGCGATTCAAGGTCAGCCTACGACTGCTGCTCGAGCTGCTGTCGCAGCCCGAGGAAATGGAACCCGCCGCGAGGCCGCTCAACAGGAACAACGCAAGAAGCGGCCGAAAAGAGCGCTCCCGAGGGAACCGGAACCGAGTGCTGAGCCAAATCCGACAGTTGCCCCCTCCACCACCAGAGCCCCGGTGACGTACGTGCGTGCGGTACATGGTCAAGAGCGTCTCCTCTGCCGCTCGGGAAAGATCAAAACTTTTTGCCGGTTCTCACGGCCTCTTCAAAACTTCCCCCCTGTCAATTCCATTTTACGGCTCCACTGTCAAGAGTTTGGACGTTTTTTTCTGTCCACGCCCGTTTGCCGCGACTCTTGCAGTCGTCACGTTATCGGCACCGGTGGGCCTTCGCCTTTGCTAGAAATCGGCCCACAGGAGTAAAATGGGTGCCTTTCGTTAGCATGGGTAGAACACGCACAACCTGGCGGCCGCTCCTCGCTTACAGCACAAACGTGCACCGGGGAGAGAGTCTTGCAGACGTCTACCGGTTTCTCGCCGCCTACACGATTCCGGTGAGAAAGCGCCTGTTCGGTGCGGAGAAGGCGGGGCTCGAACTCCGCCTGGGGATCGGCTCCGCCAAAGAGCTCGAGAAACCCGCCCAGCGCGAGGCCTTCCGAGGCTATCTCGAGGAAAACGGCCTCGTCCCCTTCTCGATCAACGCCTACCCGCTGCGCAATTTTCATTCGAGGCGAGTCAAGGAGCAGGTATATCTCCCGTCCTGGGCAGATGCCCAGCGTGGTAGGTGGACTACCACCATAGCGGGAATCTTCGCCGATCTCCTTCCGACGGGTATGACCGGCACCATCAGCACTCTCGGGGGCGCCTACAGACCGGCGGAGCATGGGCCGGCGACCCTTCGTAAGGTCGCTTCCAACTATCTGAAGACGCTGGAGGCCCTCGCCCGTATCGACCAGGCAACGGGGAAGAAGATCCTCCTTGCCGTCGAGCCGGAGCCCGACACGAGCTTCGAGACGGCGGCGGATGTCATCAATTTTTTCGAGTCGTACCTCTATCCACAAGCCAGATCGGCGTGGAAACGAAAGGGCCTCTCCGCGACGCGTACCGAAGAGCGGCTGAGGACGTTCTTCACCGTAAACTACGATACCTGTCACTTCTCCGTGCTGTTTCAGGATCAGGTCGCGAGCCTGCGTAGCCTGCGGCGAGCGGGGCTCGAGGTTGGCAAAGTCCACGTGACAAACGCGATCTCGCTGGCAAACCCGCACCGGGCGCGCCTGGCGTACGAGGAGTTCCGCGGCATGGACGAGCCCCGTTACTTCCACCAGTTCTGCGGCAAGGACGCTGACGGCAACACGACGTGGCGCGGCCGCGATCTGGACCATTTGCCGGTGAGGCTCGAACAGGACAGGCAACCGGCGCTCGCGGAGCTGCGCTCGCATTACCACGTTCCCATTTACCTGCGGAAATGGCGGCGCCTCGGTACCACTCGCGATGAGACCCGCAAAGCGGTCCTCGAGGTACTGCGCACGCGCCAGTGCTCCCACCTCGTCATCGAAACCTACACCTGGCCTCTCCTGGAGAAGGAGGAGCGGCTGGTGCATGGAATAACGCGGGAGTTCCGTTGGCTGCTCAAAACTCTCGCCGAGCTCGGAATCGAGCGAGGGCTTTGACGCCATAAGAAAACCCTGATGGTCCTGCCGTCAAATGCAGCCCCGCAGGTGATGGTGCGGGCCATCAGGGTTTCGGTGATGCCTGGTCCTCCCAAGCGACCACCCGTAAGTATCAGATCTGGGTTAAGTCAGCCTCAGAAGGCCACCACCTCGCAGATCACCTTGTTTAAACTCATTCTTTTGGATCACCTCCCTTCTCGGCCTGGTGCTACGGGTCCAGCACCCGTTGTCCGCCTACCAGCCGCCAAAGGCTGGTGAGCGGTCCGGTCCGGTGTCTCCCGCCCAGCGCGGAAAAACGCACCGCGAGAAGGCCTGCGTCTGCCTCGACCGGGTCTCTTTCCAGCAATCCTAGGGACCAAAAAACCGGTGTCAAGGCAATTAGCCGCGGTATGCCGGATGTGATGGACCTGTAAGGTTAGCCTGTGAATAAAGGGGTTTTGACGTGTACACGTTCCGCATTGTGGTGCGTACCGCTAACAGCTACTTCAGTGCTCCCTTTCATAAGTCCATGTCCACTTTGACGCCCCAGAAGGGAGCACTCGCCCCGGGGGGAGCCTTGAGGGCTAGTTACCGCACCCCCTCAAAAGTGCCGCCTTTCACCAGTTTGTATAATGCGTAACGGCGAAAGGCGGCACTTAGTGCTCCGTTTCAGAAATATTTATAGGGATCTTCCGACGAAACGGAGCACTTCCATAGGGGCTTCGCCCCTCTGGCGCTCCGCGTCGCTCCCTCTTCGGTCGCGTCGCTTCGCTGTCACCCCCGCGGGGGGGGGGGGGGCCCGCCGCCCCCCCCCCCCCCCCCCCCCCGCGCGCCGAGCGGG
>Ga0315336_1001959_pt1 | contig 34888 bp, 25 predicted proteins | sample ASW5metaG_FD_204512 | JGI IMG/M metagenome (GOLD analysis project Ga0315336, IMG submission 204512) | Ammonia-oxidizing marine archaeal communities from Monterey Bay, California, United States - ASW #5 | ecosystem: Environmental > Aquatic > Marine > Intertidal zone | place: USA: California...
ACTGGAGCTACTCCGCCGGAACCAAGTACGACGAGAACACCGTCTTCCTCAGAGGCGACGACAAACTGGTCCTTCATTACCAGCAGCAGTTCAACCACCTCTGGGCCAACTCGCGGACCTTCGTTTGGAACGAGTCCATCCCCCACGTCGAGTCCGTCGAGATCACCCAAGCGGACATCGACGCTGCAGAGGGCACCGAGGCCGCATTCACGACCGCGAACTTCCGCACCTACGTGTCGAACACCTATGGGCCGACCTTCGCGCGAAACACCGACGACTGGAACGTCGCCCAGGAGCTCATCGACTTCATCTGGAGCGCCGAGTCCTCCATCAAGATCGCCAGCGGACACTTCCGCGCTCGCCCGATCTCCGAGGCCATCATCGCCAAGGCAGCCGCGGACCCCCACGTCGACATCCAGATCTACCTCGACGGCCAGGAATACACCTCGGCCTGGTACTTTGGAGAGGAGCAGGGCGACTACGACGACTGCATGGCCGAGGCCACGGACGCCGGAGACATCGCGGATTGCGTGGAGATCGGACAGCACTTCGGGCGTGCCCTCTTCGAGGCCGGTGTACCGCTGAAGTTCAAGTACTACGCCTACCGTTGGGACTACGGCTACGCCGACCAGATGCACCACAAGTACATCGTCGTCGATGAGGAGAAGGTGGCCTCCGGCAGCTACAACTTCTCCGCCAACGCCGAGTTCGACACCGTCGAGAACGTCGCCTTCTACACCGCCGACCGCTATCCCGGTCTGGTGGCGGACTTCGTTCGCAACTTCGATGCGATGTGGGTCACCGGAGACAGCGAAGGACTGTACGCTTCCCTCCTCGACGAGGTCGAGAACGGCACCGACGCGACCTTCCCGATCGTCTTCGACAGCATGGCCCTCGAGTATGCAGAGGTCCTCGCGCTCAAGGACGCCATCGCCGCGAACTGCCCCGACATCAACTCCGAGTCGTACCGAACCGACCCCGGAGCCCATCGGACCTGCTCACGGTAGGCGCTCGATGTCGTCGGAGGTGCACGTCACGTCGGAATAGACGGGATTGCACCTGGCCGGCGAGCCCCCTGGGACTTCGAGGTAGTAGCCCCCCTCATCGGCGGGGCTATCGCTGCTGAGGAAGTGGGCCCCGGAGGCCAACGACGCATCGCGCTTTTCGATGTTTCTAGCGTCGTCGTTGTCCGCACCATCGGCGTTGCATGTGACCATGAAGCCGGCGGCAACCCGCTCCTGCACCCGATCGAAGTCGGACTGCGCGTCGTTCATCTTGAACATAGCCGCGTAGGGGTCAGTGACCTCGTCGGCATCCACGAAGATGGGCTTGCCGGCAAGATTCTCCGCCCCCTCAATGTAGTTGTCGCGGTGGTGACCGCTGTCCAACATAGAGAACACGACCCGTCCGCGGATCTCTCCGAGGGTCGGCCAGCCCTCCGCGGCGAGCGCGGCGGGTAGGGTGTCGTGATCTCCGCGGACATCGTCCGGAGTCAGGACCTGCCAGTCGGGGAACACGCTCCAGATCTCGTCGTCGAGTTCGTCATAGTGCTCATCGATGGGGGAGAGCCCAGGAACCACCGAGTCGATCTCGTCTTTGGGCTCCAGCCAGATCATAATGGGCACGTGGTACGGGTTCGCGTCCGACCAGGCCTTGATTGTCGACAGGCAATCGGTGAACGCGAGGCAAGTCGTGACTTCGTCGAGAGCGGGGAGGTGGAACACCTGAAAGCCCTCTTCGTCGTTGTAGTGGACGTCGATCTCGAACTGCCGAACGCCCTGCTCTCCCAGCTGAACATCCAGGGGCTGGTGAGTGTAGAAATGGGAGGCATCTACTGGATTTTCGGGCTGCACATGGTAGCTGTTGTGGGTTCCACGAGCCTGCACATCGTTGAGTCGGAGCACGTCATCGAGGGGATACCAGCCGTCCTCGATGACCGGCGGCCCGGTACTCTCGAGCACGTCGGAGTCGGATTTGGGGTCGTCAGCTCGGCAGGCGAGGAGAGCCAGAAGAAGGGGCAGCATGCTACAGCATTTACCATGCTCCTCTTGATCGCCGCGCTCCTTACCTCCGCCCTGGCAGATGAGCCGGAGGAGAAGGACGCCGCGGAGGAGATCATCGTCTTCGGCGAACTCCAGGTCGAGGCGGCGCGGCAACAGGTAATCGCCGACCTCAAAGCCGAGGGCTTCACCCGGGTCAAAGAGAAGGACGGCCGCACCATTCTCAAGCACGAACGCGCGTATCGCGGCAAGGTCGTTTTGTTCGAGGACGGGTGGATGGAGCATCGACGACAAGGCGTGCGCGGCGACCTCCCCGACAGCTGGTTCAAGCGCGAAGCCCCTCCGCTGGCCTGGATGCCCTGCGTGCTCACCCCTCACAAGTGCGTTCGCATAGGGGGCGTGGTCATCTCCCAGCGCAAGTTGGCACACATCAAGACCGACACCCACCGCGCTGTTGGCCACGATCTCTCCGTGCTCAGCAACCGGGTCGCGGACCTGAACATCGACCGGACCGTCAACGATCTCCCCCAGCGACTCGCGAACTGCTGGGAACACGGCGTTCCGTTGATGAGCGATGGGCTCCTGCAAACAGACCAGGAGCGACTCGACGAGATCCTCCGGTTCCTCGACTCCCGCACCAACAACGAGTGGGGCCAACGGGTAGCAGAAGCCACCGCGGCCTACATCCGCGGCGTCATCCAACACGACGTCGAAGAGGGGTCAGGTATGAAGGAACAGATAAATCAGCACTTGTAGTCGGCTTTGCATCTGCCTTTTCGAAGGGGACAGGTGTGAAGGAACGGAATTGAGGACTCAGCCCGCCGCCAGCAGCGCCCGAACCCACCCCGCCTCGAGACCATCTGGGGCTGACAGCCGCAACGACTCCACCCGCCGGACGCGCTGGCCGATGGCTCCGGGCGTGATTCCCATCAGCACCGCCTGATCCCGGTAGCTCACTCCCACCGACCGGCTGAGCCACCAGGCGAGCACCGCAGTAGCCGGCACGCCACGCCGACGGCCCCTCTGCAGTAGATCCACGGTTCCCTTTCCCGTGATCGCGCGGATGTCGTCAACGGCATCCTCCACCGACTTGCACGGAATGACCGCACTCCCGACGACGTCCGAGGAGCCGGGGGCACAGAAGTTCGCCGAATCGAACTCCGACGGCCCCGACTCGCGACCCAACGCAACTTCCGCAGCGTACGCGGCCAGTTTCTGGCGTCCGCCATGGTGCTCGAGGAGCTCGGACGTGGTCAGCCAAGCCGGGGTTTCGATGAGTCCTCGATACGCAGGGCAGCTGGTCCATTGGGCGTCAGCCGGATCTGAAACCAGGCCCGATCTGACGGGATTACAGTGGACATACGCCAAGAGATGAGTCCAGTAGGCATCGGACTCGACGACCCGATTCTGGAATCGCCCCTTGAAGACGGGCCCGTCCCAGCCGTGCACGAAGTTCAGCCAGCTGCAGAAATCGCCCAGCAGATCCCGCATCGCTGTGCTGAGGTTGCCGCGGGGAACTTCGAGCAAGAGATGGAAGTGATTGCCCATCAGCGCGTAGCCGTGAACGACTGCGGCGTGTCGCTCCGGGAGGCGAGCCAGGAACTCGAGGAACTTCCGGCGGATGCGGTCAGATTGGAAGACGTCGGCGCGTCGCGCCCCACGGTTGAAGACGTGGTGCCGGGCGCCGGGGTGATCTTGTCGAGGTGTACGAGGCATCTGGAGCGTGTACGGCCCTCGCCGGGAACCGACGAGGAAATCTAGAGCCGTTAGTTTGGGCCAGTTCCTGTTCCTTCACACCTGACCCCAAATAGATCGCCGTTGATCCTGATCTATTTCTTGGGATCTTTCTGTTCCTTCATACCTGACCCCACCGCAAAGGCGTGGGTCTTTTTCTTGCGGGGATAGTCGCCGAGGTTGTGGTACTCGGCGTTTTCGTCGGAGATGCGGTGGGACCAGGCGTCTATTTCCGCGGAGACCGCCCCCTCTGGAATCGGTACGTCGATTTTGCGGATCTCCTTGGGAGCGAGGCGATTGTCGTCCAGTTTCTTCGGTGTCGGCTCCCAGGCCCAACGCTGGCCGATCCGGTGGGTCCAGGTCTCGACGACGTCGCCCGCTTCACCCAGAAAGCGGACGTCGACGGCGATCCACCGCTCCGGGTCTCCGGTCGGCAACTGGTGGCCGGCATTGGCATTCTCCATCTCGAGCGCGAGCACATCGCCCCAGCTCGCGCGAAGGTCGAGACCGGGAACGTTCGCTTCCTCTGGCGGATAGTGGCCTGAGACCTTGGGAATGCCCGCCCCCTTCCACCAGTGTCGTCTGACCTCGCGAATGGGGCCTCCAGCAGCTGCCGGCCGAGAAATCGTCGGCATGTGGCAACTGGTACACGTCGCTTTTCCAGCCCAGGCGCCGTCCGCGAGCTCTGCAGCCGTGGTGAAGGTGCAGATGAAGCTCTTGCCCTCGTAGGTGAGCTCGGCTTGGTGACACCGGTTGCACATCTCGCCAGATCGGAAGCTCGGATCGGCCTTCACCGGGTGGGGCGGATCGCCGCCCAGGCCCGGGCCATGCACGACGCCCTGCCGAACATGACAGGCGGCGCAGGTGATGCCTTCCTCCCGCAGTGCGGCGTCGAAGAAGGGGTTGGGTGCCGTGATCGGCCGATCGACGTCATCGTCTTCGAGGCCCGACGGCCAGACATCCTGCTGGACCAGGAGGGGGGTGTGGCAGTTCAGGCACATCCAGCGGTTGCCACCCTTGTCGATCTCCGCTCGATACTGGGGGTCGATCCACGCCTGGGAGTGTACCGAGACCTTCCACTCTGCAGCGATCTCGGCGTGGCAGCTCCCACAGGATTCGGCCGACAGACCGTCTACGCCGGCGACTGGCTTCAACCCGGTTCCCAGAGGCCGCTCGGCTAGCGGACGGGTCTCGAAGAAGGCCTGAGTTGCGGCCAGATCCGCTTTCGGCGGCCCATCGGGCTCGGGAACTCGCAGGCACCCGACCAGAAGCAGGAAGATCAGTCCCAGAGCCGAATCGGGAGTCCGTACAGGCCCTCTACGGGCTTGCCATCGGCGCCATCGAGCTGCTCGGAGTCGAGGACGGTCATGCTCGTCTCGCCGAGCAGGCCGCCTTCGAGGTCGTCTCCACCGAGCATGTCGGCGAGGTCGAACTCGAGCTGCCCGCCAACCAGACCCATCACCGCCTCAAGCAAGCCGCCGAGCGAGTCGATGACCTCGTCCTCGGTCCAGGTGCCCGTCGACTCGTACTGATTGACGACGCCCTCAGCGACCACCATGTCCATCGTCAACATGGAGCCATTGGTGACGACGAATCCGATCTCCAAAGCGACAGTAGCGTCGAGCCACGGCGAACAATGGGTGGTCTCGGTGTTGTAGCCCACGTCGAAGGTCATGTCGGGAAGGTAGAGCATCGCCAGCGGCTCGGTGCCGGCCTGCAGTCGGGCGACGCGGGCGTCTCCCGGGTCGATGCTGATGCACCACCCGTCGTTCTCCGGGGCCGCATAGCCGCCGGGAAGGGCCTCGATGGTGATGCCCATGATGTCGCCGAGTGCGCCGGTGAGATCCAGATCCTGCTCGAGGAGATCGAGGAGGTCGCTGGTGAGGATCATCTGGAACAGGCCCTCGTGAACGCCCATGGTCAGATCGGCCGTGCCGCCACCGATCCACGATGGCGCGGTCTCGACGGTGACGGGTGGCGCGTCGTCACCGAGGGCCATGCCGAGCACCATACCGAGGCCATCGGCGTCGGTGAACACGTCGTGCAGGCTCATGGACAGCGTCATGCCCATGAGGTCGGTCTCGACGTCGAAGGGCCCGCCGATGGGAATGCCGGTGTTGCCCAGCACGAGGTCGAGCAGACCGTCGAGCAGATCCGCCAGGCCGCCGGTGAGGCCGCCGAGGAGCTCCTCGAGGAAATCCGGATTGAGCATCCCGATCTCGAAGATGGGGTCGCCGAGCACCACGGTGGAATCGGTGAGGCTGAGCAGGATGATTCCCTGGCCGTCCACCTCGGGAAGCAGTGTGGCGCCGAGCCCGATCTCGTCGAAGCCGATGACGAGGTCGCCGAGGCCGAACAGGTCACCCATGTTGAACTCGAGCTCGCGGATGAAGCCGATCAGCTCGAGGCCGTCGTCGGTGGGGACGAGCGTGACATCGGTCGGGTCGTTGGTCGCGGTGGCCCCGAAGACGTCGGCCAGGCCCTGAAAAGCCTGCTGATCGTCGATGCTCTGCCCGATGGTGTCGCCGATGCGCTGCAGTCCACGGGGCGTGAAGCGCATGGACATGCCACCCGGGTAGGTCTCCATCGGATCCTTCCCCGAGAACACCGGCACGCGCTCGCGCAGGTGGACCTTCGGATTCGCAGCCTCGATGTCGACATTCCGGTAGGCGTTGTCGACCGGGAGCTCTACCGAGAAGGAGCCGTCGCTGCCGACGTTGACCAGGCGTCCCTCGACCCAGACCAGGGCACCCGAGTCGGTCACCTGCCCGCTCACCGTCATGAGATCGTCGCCGAAGTACTCGCCATAGGTCGGGGAGTCGACGCGAAGGGTCAACTCCTCTTTCTGAATCTTGAACGAACCCGCGCCACAGGCTGCGAGAAGAACAGGAAGAACGGTAAGAATTGAGCGCAAAGAACTCCCGGGAGGGGCCGTGGAGAAGTGCAATTTGCCCGGTCAAACGCGGACTGTCCAGTGAAATCGGCGTCACAGCGCCCTTCCCGCTGGGGAATCACCTACGACCCATTCCCGTGATAGTTTGCGCGACTTCCCAGGAGGGTCGACATGATCGGCGACGTCGGACAGTCCATTCAGCAGGAACTCGAAGCCATTCGCGCCGCAGGCACGTACAAGGACGAGCGCATCATCGTCTCCCCCCAGCGAGCCGCTATCCGCGTCCAGGATGGCGACGAAGTCCTCAACTTCTGTGCCAACAACTACCTCGGTCTCGCCGACAACGCGGAGTTGATTCAGGCCGCCAAGGACACCCTCGACACGTACGGCTTCGGCATGTCGTCGGTGCGCTTCATCTGCGGCACCCTCGACATCCACAAAAAGCTCGAGGGCATGATCTCGACGTTCCTGCAGACCGACGACACGATTCTCTACACCTCCTGTTTCGACGCCAACGCCGGATTGTTCGAGACCATCCTCGGCAAAGAGGACGCCATCGTCTCCGACGCCTTGAACCACGCCTCGATCATCGATGGCGTCCGTCTGTGCAAGGCGGCCCGCTATCGCTTCCTGCACGACGACATGGACGACCTCGACAAACAGCTCGCCGCCGCCCGCGAGGCCGGTGCCAAGCGGATCATGGTCGCCACCGACGGCGTCTTCAGCATGGACGGCGACATCGCCCGCCTCGACCTGCTCTGCGATGTGGCTGAGAAGTACGGGGCGATGGTGATGGTGGACGACAGCCACGCCACCGGCTTCACCGGGCCGACCGGCCGCGGCAGTATCGAACACCGCGGCGTCATGGGCCGGGTCGACGTGGTCACGTCGACGCTAGGAAAGGCGATGGGAGGCGCGTCGGGCGGATTCACCTCCGGTCGAAAGGAGATCATCGACATGCTCCGCCAGCGCAGTCGGCCGTACCTGTTCTCCAACACCGTCGCCCCGGCCATCGTCGGGGCGGCCATCAAGGCCTTCGAAATGCTCTCGGAGACGACCGAACTCCGCGATCGGCTCGAGGACAACACGCGCTACTTCCGCGAGCAGATGTCCGCCGCCGGATTCGCCATCCGCCCCGGCGTACACGCCATCGTGCCCCTCATGCTCGGAGACGCGGCGCTCGCGGGCCAGATGGCCGACGCCATGCTCGAGCGCGGCATCTATGTGATCGGCTTCAGCTACCCGGTCGTTCCAAAGGGAGCGGCGCGAATCCGCGTCCAGGTGAGCGCTGGACACACGCGCGCCCACTTGGACAAGGCCATCGCCGCCTTCACCGAGGTCGGCAAACAGCTCAACGTCATTTCATAGGCCGGATCCGCTCCCAGAGCCCCCGCGCAACTTCCGGATGAAGAAGGACGGGGAACGCCGACACCATCACGAAGAAGAACTGCGGAATGTTCATGAGCCAGAACAGTCCGAACTGGAATCCGAGCGCCAACAACAGCACCCATGGATTGCTGCGGCGAAACCAGATCAGGAACGGAAAGGCGCACTCGAAGACCACCGTCCACCAGCTCATGATCATCACCGGGATCTTGTAGCTCGACAGCCAGGCGCCGAGAGCGGTGCCACCGTGGTTCGGGTTGACGAGGTGGAACTGCAGCGTCTCGCCGGTCCACCAACCGGGCTCCAACAAGAGCTTGAAGAAGCCGGTGGACCCGTAGATCGAGCAGAACGCGAGCAGCATGAGCCACCGACCGACTGGAGATCGATACTTGCGGGTCAGCCCGGTCTGCGACGCCGGGGAGAACGCTACGGCAATGGCCACCCAGAGCAACATGCGATCGAACGCCTTGATGTTCAACGCCTCGTGAGCCAGCAACGTCCAACTGCCAACAAACCAAGCAGCAAGCCCAATATAGAGCGCCGCACCTCGACCCCAGGCAATGAGTGCGATGCCCACCATCCCCAGAAGCCAGAAGCCCGTGGCCATCTCGGGTGTCATGGTGAAGTACTCGGCGAGCCGGTAGATCCCCACCGTGAACACCATGTCCTGGGCCCCGTAAGCGTCCCCGATCCCGAAGAACCGAGGTCCATGACAACGGAGCGCCGCCAGGGCGAACAACCAGCGGGTCAGCGTCCACGCACCGGCCCACTCGGGATCGAAGAGCCGGTTCATGGGATCAGCCTCCCATCGGGCAACGTGACCTGATCCCCACAGTTCCAGAGAATGATCTTCGACCAGCGGATGTCGCCAGCCGGCTCGAGATTGCCGAGCTGCTTTTCCCAACGGCCCCGCTTGTAGAGCACCTGCGAGGGCTTGCCGGGATGGCGCATGCAGGTACTCGCCGCGACGACCTCCATGTTGTGGGCATCGTCGTGAACTCGGTAGTACCGCGGGCCCGACCCCCACATCGTCGGAAAAACAGAGGTGGGATCGAACTGGCTCCATTCACCGTCCACCTCGACCTCGGCCAGCACGGTGTATGCGCCCTTGTCGGTGTAGGTGAACATCATCCACCGCCCGCCCTCGGCCCACCACGGGTGTACCCAGACAATGCCGTAGATGAAGCAGGCGACCAGATACAGCGCCAGATTTGCGATGAGGATCAGTGCCCAGCTACGCCACTGAGGGGGCGTCGTACGGCGATCGTAGGGGTCGGGCTTTGTCACGGTCGCGTTGTTTAGTGGATCCTGGGTTAGGCCTCAAGTGATGCGGCACCCTCTCGTTCGGCTCGCCCCGATGTTTCGGGACCGAGTGGGTCTTCTCCTGCTCAGCATGGGAGGCCTGCTGGTGGGTACCTGCCTCAACCTGATGGGGCCGTGGCTGCTCGCTCAGGCGATTGATGTGGACATCGCCAACGGCGACCTCGTCGGGCTGCAATGGCGAGCCGCCATGTACCTGGGCGTCATCGCCGCGACGCTGACAACCACCTATTTTTCCAGGATCGGCATCGAGATCGTGGCCCAGGAGGCGATGCTCAACCTCAAGGCTCGCCTGTTCGATCACCTGGTCGCCCACGACCTCGCCTTCCACGACGAGAATCCATCCGGAAAACTGATCACACGCGTTCAGGGAGACACCGAGTCCCTGCGCATGTTGTTCACCGAAGTGATCCTGTCCATCCCGGCAGACCTGACACTCTTCAGCGGCATGTTCGTCGTGATGTGGATCTCGGCGCCGGAGATCGCCCTCCCGGTTTTCGCCGTCCTGCCCCCGTACATCGTCGCCTTCTTGATCTTCCGAAAGGTCGCTCCTCCCTACTATATTGCCGTCCGGAAAGTGAAGGCAGTGCTCACCGGATTCCTCACCGAGCACATCCGCGCGATGCCGACCCTGCGCCGCATGAACCGCGGCGAGTGGGCACGAGATCGCGCCGAGGAGCTGAACGTCGAGGTCTTCTGGAAGGAGGCCACCGGCGGACTGATCGGCACCGCCTACTTCAATGGTGTGTTCATGATTCGCGCCGTCGGCATGGTCTTCCTGCTCTGGTACGGATCGACCCAGGTGGCTGCCGGCGTGTTGACCATCGGCGCTCTCGTCATGGGGCTCGGCTACCTGCGCCAGATGTTCAGTCCGCTGATGAGGCTCTCGCACCATCTGAACAGCATCGAACGCGCACGGTCCGCCGCCATCCGCATCGCCGACATCTTCGATCGCGCTGCGACGATCACTGATCCGGCCAAACCCGTGGAGTGGCCAGGGGTCAATCGCGGACTCGAACTGAAGGACGTGTCCTTCCACTACACTGAGGGAACGCCTGTTCTGGGCGACGTGAACATCCAGATCCCGGCGGGAGAACGGGTGGGCATCGTCGGGGCAACCGGCGCTGGCAAGAGCACCATCCTCAACCTCCTCCTCCGCTTCCGCGACCCGATCTCGGGAGCGGTGACCGTCGACGGCGTGGACCTCCGCGACATCGCCGTCGACGATGTTCGACGCAAGATCGGCCTCGTCCTACAGGACGTGCATCTCTTTCCAGGGACGGTGCTCGAGAACCTGGGCGGCGATGCGGAACGCGCCCAGCGCGCCCTCGACTTCCTCTCCATCGAAATGCCCTTGGATCGCAGCCTTCGGGAGGGAGGAGCCGGTCTTTCCCGCGGAGAGCGCCAGCTCCTCACCTTCGCCCGCGCCCTGGTCGACGATCCGGAGGTCCTGGTCCTCGACGAGGCCACGAGCGCCGTCGACCCAGCGACCGAGGCACGTGTACAGAAGGCCCTGGAGCGGATCCAGGCCGGCAGGACAACGGTCATCGTCGCCCATCGACTCGCCACCGTGCGCGACTGTCACCGCATCTACGTGCTCGCAGCCGGCCGGGTGCGAGAAGTGGGCACCCACGACGAGCTCCTGGCCAAAGGCGGGATCTACGCGGCCCTCTCGCAGCTCCAAGCCGGGGTCGCAGCATGAAGAACCGCCGCGTGATCTGGAAGTGGTTCCATCTGGTCTGGAAGGACTCTCCGCTGGTCCTGGCGATGATCGTCGGACTCAGCTTCGTCAGCGCCGCATTGCTGACGACCTTCCCGTGGCTGTGGCAATACCTCATCGACGAAGTCCGGGAGGGCGCCGACCCGGTCCGCCTGAACGAACTCGCGATGTGGACGGCCGTCGTCGGCATCGCACATCCGCTGATGTACTTCGTGCTTCAGGGTGCGCGTTCGGTGATGAATGTGGTCATCCAGTGGCGGGCGCGGCGGGCGGTCTTCAATCATCTCACCCAGCTCGACGACGAGTTCTACCGAGAGTGGCGAGCCGGAGATCTGGTCACGCGACTGTACGACGACGCCGGTGACAAGATCGCCTGGTTCCTGTGTTCTGGCGTCTTCAGAACACTCGAAGCGAGCCTCATCGTCACGGTGTGCATCGGCGCCATGCTCACCATCGACCCGTGGCTGACGCTCTTTGTGATCTTCCCCCTGCCGATACTCATCGTCGGGCAGGCCTTCAGCCAACAAGCGTTGGGGCGCCGCTATCGCGAGGTTCAGGAGTCCATCAGCGCCATCAATGACGAACTCACGACCACCTTCAGCGGGATCCGGATCGTCCAGGCCTGTGGACTCGACGGCGCCGCGCGGCGGCGTTTCATGGGGGGTGCCGAGAGCCAGCGAAAGGCCGAGGTGCGCACGTCCATCGTCCAGATCGCCGTCTACATGTTCTATGGCTACGGGTGGCAACTGGCCCTGGTCGCGCTGCTGCTGGCCGGAGGAACGGCCGTTCTGAATGAGACGATCACGTTGGGTCAGTATGTGACCTTCGAGGGATTCGTCAGCCTGCTCGTGTTCCCGATGTTCGACGTCGGCATGTTCGTCTCCAAGTACCAGCAGACCGGCGTGGCCCTGACCCGCCTCGAGACGCTGATGGAGGTATCGCACGTCGCCGAAGGGTCCACTGCCCTTCCCCATGCACCGGACCTGCATCTCGAGGGCGTGGCGGTGACTGCCGAAGACGGATCCTCCCTGTTGCAAGAGGTCGATCTGCAGGTTGGCGCCGGACGCATGCTCGCCATTGTCGGCGAAGTCGGATCGGGCAAGACCGTGCTCATGGATCTCCTCGCGGGCAGTCGACGCAGCTCCGGAGGCCGCGTGAGAATTGGCGGCGTCGACGCCGACGCTGTCAGTGGTCGCGCCCGCGGTGCAATCGGCTACGTCCCCCAAGACGCGGTCTTGCTCTCGGCCACGTTGCGGGAGAACATCCTCCTCGGTCGAGAAGTCGCCGCCGAAAACCTCGAAGCCGCGCTAGAAGTCTCACGACTGAGTCAGGACCTATCTGCCTTCCCAGATGGGCTGGAGACGGCGGTCGGAGAGCGTGGCGTCACCCTCTCCGGAGGACAGCAACAGCGGGTCGCCCTGGCCCGTGCGCTGGTCGGATCACCGGACATCCTGCTCCTCGACGACGCCACTGCCGCCCTGGACGCCGATACCGAGACCGCGTTCTGGGGTCAGCTGAATCGGGTCCTGCCGTACGTGACGGCGGTCGTCGTCACCCACCGCATCGCCACCATTCAGCGAGCAGACGAGATCATGGTCATGGAGGGAGGCCGGGCCGTTCAACGCGGACTGCACGCCGATCTCATCGACAACGACGGCCCCTACCGGAGGATCTACGGCCGGATCGAGATGCACGCGCGGGCGACCGGCGCATAATCCATACTCCGGCCGATAAATCGTGAGATATGGTTCTCCCCATGAACCGCTACAGACTTCGTTTTGGCGCCCTCGCCGTCTCCATCTCCCTCTGCCTCGCGTGCGGAGGCGTGCTCGAGCCCCCAGAACCGGAACCGGAACCCCGACCCGACCCCGCCGAGAACGCGGATCAGTGCAAGAAGTGGAAGGGCGCCGCGCTGCCGATGAACAACGGCATCATCGTCAAGTGCGCCAAGAAGAGCGTGAGCATCGACCACGACGAGGATGGACGGCCGTGGCGGTGGGAGTACGTTGAGCTCTACAAGAAGAAGGGCTGGAGCATCTCAGAGCCCGAGACGGGCAATCCCGTGGCGACAAAGGGAGAGGAGAAGCTGACTTTCCTGTCCTCGGGCAACGAGGTCACCATCCAGTCCGAGGGTGGCGGCGGAGGAAAGGGCGGAAAGGGCGGAAAACGCAGGTAGCCGGATAAATCGGGACGCCGTCAGCCCCAGATGGCGCGCTCAACGGCGGCCAGCCCATCGGTCAAACATGCAGGGCCAGGCTGGAGAATGATCTCCGGCGGGAGTTCGTGCATGCGCCCATCGTCGATGGCGCGGACACCGGCCAATCGCACCCGCGTCGCGGCCTCGTCGAACGGCTTGCCGCACCACGACGCCAGCAGCACTTCGGGATCCGCCTCCAGCACCTCGGCGGTGCTGACGAACCGCTCCTTGGCCAGTTTTCCCGCCGCCCGATCGGCGAACACATCCCGAGCGCCCGTCAGCTCGATGAGCTCGCTCACCCACTGGATCCCACTGATTGTCGGATCGTCCCACTCCTCGAAATACACCCGCGGACGGACCGATCGCTTCGACGCGCGGTCCGCAGCGGCCTCGAGACCGGCCGAGTACCCGCTCAGCAATTCACGGGCGCGGTCGCCGGCGTCGACGATCAATCCGAGCTGGAGGATCACGTCGAGGATCTGCTCCAGCGAACGCTGGTTGAAGATCAACACCTGTTGGTTGGCGGCGATGAGCTCCGCGGCGAGCTTGGCCTGGATGTCCGAAAATCCGATCACCAGATCCGGTTCCAGAGCGCAGATCTTGTCGACACTGCCGCCAATAAATGCGCTCACAACTGGCTTGTTGGCCTTGGCCTCGGGAGGCCTTTCCGTGTATGCGCTGATGCCGACAATGCGATCCTGCTCTCCGAGCGCGTAGAGGATCTCTGTCGGTTCCTCAGTCAGACAGACGATACGCCGCGGGCCTCTGGTCAGCCGCGCACGCGTGAGGCACCCCACATGAACCAGCCCGAGATGCCGCAGCCGACGATGGCCGTCGAGCCGACGATCGCCGGGATCCAGACCGGAAAGAGCGCCGCCGCCACCGCTGCTCCCGCGGCGAGTCCACTCAGCCAGAAGAGCCACGGGGCCATCGTGATACCAGCTGCACCGGCGATACCGGCGAGCAGCACCAGGTCTGCGACCAGCGCGTGGGTGACCGGCACCTCGAGCAGCTGCATCAGGACGCGGGAGAGGAAAATCCCACAGCTGGCGAGGACCACCAGGAAGAGCGAGCGCCGGTTGTAGGCGCTGACGAACAGCCGCTCCCGGAACATCAACATCGAGAGCAGCGTTAGCAGAGCGGCGTTGCCCGATCCCCAGATTGCCACTCGATACCCGGTCTCTCCGCCGCGCCCAGCCGACCACGAGACCACCATCGCCAGGACGACCATGAGCACGACCAGGCCGGCCATGTAGCGAACGCGCTGGTTGGAGGCGACATCGGGATCGAGGTCCCGGGCCTTGGCGTGCAGCGCGGAGTGTTTGGCGTGGCTGGCCTCCAGGTCGTCGACCTTGTCCTGCAGCGCCTCTGGAATGTTGCCCAGATCCTCGAGATACCGGCGAGCACCCACCAGGTTTCCCCGGTTGAGCTCCCACTCCGCCAGCGCGATGCTGCTGGTCTGCAGCCCGGCGCGGGCCGTCGGTGCTTCCCAATCCCGCAACACCTGCATGAAGCCAAAGCGGGCCTCGGTGAGCAGCCGACCAGCCTCGTCACTGCCGGCGTCCAGAGCGTCGGTGACGCGCTGCTCACTCTCGCGGATAATCACATCCAAAGCACGGTGTTGTCGATAGGCACGGAGGGCCCGCTGCAGTTCCGTTGCCTTCTGAAACCGCTGGTCGGCTTGTGGCGCGCAGGCTCGGGCGATGACCCCGCCCAGCTCGCCGTATTCCGGCCCGTATTCCTTCGGTTCCGCTGCATAGATGGAAGAGAGACATGCGAAGAGGTTTCGGCCGGTATGGAGGGTCTCGCCGGTCATGGCCTGGTGGAGAACGGCCCCCACCAGGTAGATGTCACTGCGGGCATCGGCGTCGCCGTCGACCATCTCCGGGCACATGTACGCCGGCGTTCCCACCACCGGCTTCTTCTCCAACGCCGCGAGCTCGTCCAATCGCACAGCCATGCCCCAATCGAGCAGATACACCTCTCCAAAGGCTCCGATCATGACGTTCGCCGGCTTGATGTCCCGGTGCACAATGCCGCGGCTGTGGGCGTAGGCGAGCGCGTCGCAGACGAACTCGGCAACGCAGACATTTCGCACCAGCGGGTCGTCTCCAGCCCAGCGGGTTCGACTCCAGGCGATGTGATCCGGGTCCTTCATCAGATCCGACCACGGCTCTCCCTCGATGCGCTTCATCACCAGCACAGGCTTGCCGTCGTCCTGACAGAGCAGGTGCACGGGCGGAATGTTCGGGTGCTCGAGTACGCCGGTGATGCGAGCCTCGTTGATCAGCGACGCCGACGCCTGGGCTCTGGTGCCCCCTTTGAGGAGCTTGACCGCAACTTCTCGACCGATGGAATGCTGCGTCGCGAGGTAGACCACCCCCATCGCGCCCCGTCCGATCTCGTCGCGCAGCTCGACGTCTTCGGCCGGTTGTCCTCGTTCCATGCGCTCCAGCGGACGCGGCAGCTGATCGAGCTCAATGGAGGGGGCCCGGAGCTCCTCTGTGGCTCCGGCCAGGGTGGACCAGCTCCGTTGTGACAGCGTCTCGTCCAGGGAGACCACGGCGTCGGGATCGATTCCGAGCTCTGCCCAGAGCGTCTCCAGGGATTCGGTCCTCTGCATACCCACGGACTATCCGGGTGCCGGAGCGATCGCGACGACGCTGTATGCGACGGCATCGACGTCTCCGGCATTGCGATAGCTGTGCTTCTGATCCCCGCGGAAGACCACCACATCGCCGGGTTCGAGCTTCCAGATCTGACCGGAGACCGCGACCTCGACCACCCCGCGCTCACAGGCCAGGTACTCCCGCGTTCCCGGCGTGTGGGGTGCACCCGTCATGCGTTTGCCTGTCGGAAGGAAGAAGCGATCGACCTCGAGGTTGGGCACCGCATCGGGGATGACCCGGCGCATCTCGACGCCCGTTCTCTTGTGGACCTTGAGCTCCCCGACCTTGAAGAACCTTCCGGTCGCCCGAGGCGGTCCGATGAGTTCGTCCAGTGAAATCTGCAGGGTGGCGGCCACTTTTGTGAGAACGGACAAAGTCGGATTTGCCGACCCGGATTCCAGGTGCGCCCAGGTGGCTCGAGGCACTCCGGATAGATCGGAGAGCCGCTGCTGAGTGAGCCCCCTCACCTCGCGAAGCTGCTTGATGTTTCGAGCGATGTTGGCCGCGGCGTTGTCCTGCATTTCTCTAGACTATTCCACGCGCCCATTCGAGGTAGGCTGTCGGGCGGAGGAAAAGGGCCTTGGCGGAGACGAGCGGAGAGCAACCGGGAGCGGGACCCGATCCGGGCTCCCTGGGGTCGGGGCTCGGGATTGCACAACTCTGGCATTACTACCGAAGATACCCATATATCCTCTCCAGACTTGTTCTCATTGTGGTCGTTCTGGTCGCGATCTACGTGGTGCTCCAGAGCGTCGAATCGGTGCTCTTCCCGCTGTTGGTGAGCATCTTCATCGCCTACCTGCTCGACCCGGTGATCGACTGGTTCGAGGATCACGGCGTCAGCCGTACCGTCGCCATCCTTCTCTTTCTCGGCCTCGGATTCTGGGGCGTGGTGGGCTTCCTGCTCATCCTCTACCCGACGATCGCCCACGAGATCGCCAGCGTCGGCGAGAAGTGGCCGAGGTTCACCGACGCCATCCAGAACGACGCCATCCCATGGATCGAAGCGAACACGGGCATCGAGGTCCCGGAAAACTTCGCGGCGATCATGGCGGAATACGGCGAGACGGTGAAGGCCCAGGTACCCGGCGTGGCCAAAGGTGCCAGCACCTGGCTGGTCGGGATGTGGTCGCGAACCGGAGCCATCGTCGCCAGCGCCCTGAACCTGGTCATGATCCCGGTGTTCACGTTCTACTTCCTCCGCGATTTCGACCAGATGCGACGGGCAGCGGTCGACTACATCCCCCTTCCGCAGCGGGACTTCATCCTGTCGCGTATCAAGATGATGGACGAGGTCGTCGGCGCCTGGTTCCGCGGACAGGTCGAGGTCGCCGTCATCCTCGCCGTGCTCTACGCCTTTGGCCTCGGCATCGTCTTCTGGGCGATGGGCGTCGGGGTCACCGCGGGCATCTCCATCGGCATCCTCACCGGCCTGCTGAACATCGTGCCGTACTTCGGGTTCGCCATCGGATTCGTGCTGTCGCTGTCCATGGTGCTCCTGGAGTGGTCGGGCTGGGTCCCCCTGGTCGGCGTACTCGCTGTCTTTGGCATCGTGCAGGCCCTCGAAGGCTATGTGATCACGCCGCGTATCGTCGGCGAAAAGGTCGGCCTTTCGCCTGTAGTCGTCATCATCGTCCTCCTCCTGGGCGGAGAGGTGCTGGGCCTGGTTGGCGTCCTGCTGGCGATTCCCATCGCCGGAATCGTGCGGGTTCTGCTGCCCGATCTCGTTTCCCTGTACAAGACCAGCCACTTCTACACGGGTGAGATCGACGGACATGCCGCCGAGGGGGACAGTGCCCTCGAGGGCGACGAGACCGCCGACCCCGAACCGATTCCGGAACCGATACCCGAAACACCGGCAGAAACGTGATCGACGCCGGCCCCTTCGAGATCATCAGCGTCCGTCACGGAGGCCCATACGGCGCGCTCTGCGTTGTGAAGCGACCCGACGATCCGCTGGGCCGAGAAGTCTCCATGAAGGTCCTCCGCAATACGCTCATGCAGCAGGCGACCTTCATCACGCGCGCCCGCGACGAAGCCCGCATGCTCGGCCGGCTCAATCACCCGAACATCGTGCGTGTCGAGGGGCTGATGCAGGTCGGCAAGCGGCATGTCATCGTCATGGAGGCGCTGAATGGCGTGACGGTTCGCCAGGTCATGAAGGCATTGAATGGGGGTATTCCACCGGCGATCGCCCTTCTGTTGACCCGAACGGCGGCACGGGCGATGCACCATGCATACAACGGCATCACGAGCACCGGAGGCCGGCCACTCCGGATCGTGCATCGCGATCTGCGACCCGGAAACCTCTTCATCACCATTCACGGCACGCTCAAGCTCGTCGACTTCGGCCTCGCCCGGGCCGACTATTCCGACCGAGAGACATCGACGGTGTCGACCATCCTCGGCTCCGAGGGCTACATCGCGCCCGAGCGATTCGCGAATGAGCCGGACGACGCCAGCGTCGATGTCTACGCCCTGGGCGTGACCCTGCTCGAGATGCTCACCGGTGATCTGCCCATCGTGGGCCTGCTCCCGGCCGGCCACAAATACATCTTCAGCCAGCACATCGAGCTGTTGAAGCAGCGGGTGCCCGAGCTCGAGCCGGTCTTCGCCGACCTCGAGTACTTGATCCTCGCCATGTGCGCCTACCACCGGCAAGACCGCCCCGGCATGGAATACGTCCAGGAGCGCCTCAAGGTCATCGAAGAGACCTACGGTGACGGGCGAACACTCCTGGAGTACGCGACTGAGGTGGCGAACCCGTTGTTCGAGGCACACTCGAGCAGGCCTCCGCGCGAACATCCAGATTGGTTGGAGGTGTCATTCCTCGAAGATCCAGAGGCGATGAGGCCCGAGGAATCCGACGACTCGAACCCAACCGAACGGGCCAATCGCCGACTCCGGAAGAAGCTCCGCAAGGCGAATTGGCCAGATAATTATCGGGAAATCCGCGATCTCCTCGCCGTCGAGAACGCCTGGACCCCAGAGCCTTTCCTGCCCATCCTGGCCGCCGCCGCCCGACCCTGGTGGCAGTTCTGGAGCCCCGCGCCGCCGGTGCCACAAGTGGTCGCGGCCCTCAAGCTGGTGAGGCGACGGTCTACACCCACAGTCGTGGATTACGCACGCGCTCTGTTGACGCACCGCGACCGACACATCGCGAAGGCGGCGAGGAAGCTGATCGATCTCCACGATGATCCGGCGTAATCAATTCTGACGCGGGTCTAGGGAAGATTGATCGCGTAGCCCTTCGTCCATCCTCGAGGGGGAACGTCGATGACCACCTCGAGCACCGAGTTTCCGTTGTAGGGCTGGGTGACGTAGATCGCCTGGTCCAACCAGCCGTCCTTGCCCGTGCCCCAGGTCATGCCATGACCGTATTCCTGGGCCAGGAACCCCTGCGCCTGGAGCAGGGTGATGACCTGTCCGTCGGGATCGATGCGGTACATGGCCGACGACGAGTAGTCGGCGACGTACAGATATCCACAGATATCGACGCCCAGGGTGTCGTGGTACGCGCCGGACCCGACGCCGGTGGCGAAAACCGTCGGAGCGGAGACGATGTTGAAGTCCGCGTCGACATCGACCACGTAGATGCGCCCTTGAGAGCCGGTGTAGGTGCCGATGAACATCTTCGTGTAGTCGAGGCTGAAGTTGATCACCCGCGGATGTCCGCTGGCCAGGACGCCTCGAGCCATGAGCTGGGTGGCCTCGCCGCTGGTGGGGTCCACCCTCCAGATCTCACTCTGATCGGCGGCATAGAGCATCTCGTCGGGGCCGAGGAGCAGTCCGTACGGCTGGATGTTCCCGTTGATGATCGAAGTGCCACCGTTCGAAGCGACGCGAACGATGCCGTTGGTGTCGGATGCGACAGCGAGATCGCCATCGGGCAGCCAGGCGAACTGCTGCACGGTGCGAACACCGGGAACCCAGACCTGGATGTCGCCGTCGTAGTTCACCTTGAGCAGATCGGAGTTGAACCCAGACGTCGCCCCGATGATCAGCCCATCGGCGTCGAATTCTACGTCGTGGTAGCCCCTCGCGCCTGGCACCGGTCGATAGGCCGTTGGCTCGGCGGGAATCAGAGCACAGTCGATTTCGATCGGCTCTGGGGCCGTGTCGGTGGGTTCGGTGTCGGTGTCGGTGTCGGTGGGCTGGTCGTCGTCGTCGTCGCCACTGCTGGCGTCGTCGTCGTCACCGTCGTTGCCGGGAGCGGGGTCGGAGCCATTGCAGCCCACCAGCAAGAGCGACGCCATGAAGATCCATTTCATGAGCCGAACCTACCCGATCTTCTGGAACTAGTCACAAGAATCGGTTGCTTGGCCTCCAACCGGGACTATGGGCGCTCCGTCCAGGATGCTCTCCAGGAAACAGCGGTACTGATGTTGGGGCGCAGCCGTCTGGAACATGACCTCGTGACCGTCTTCGATCGGACCCTGCGGGTGCTGGACCACGAACCGCGAACCCGAAGCGGGAAGATCGACTTTGTTCGCGCCCACCAGCGAGAGCAGGGACTCGAGCGTCTGGAATTCCTGCAAATCGGCGTGACCCGCATCGAGGGACTCGCCGGCCAGATCATTGCCCAGGGACAGGTTCAAGGCATTGGCCATTGGCGGGAGGATATATGTGTCGACGATCCCCTGAAGAACGAGGATGTCGGACGCGATCCGCGCCCCGTACACAGGAGGATCGGAGGACTCCGCGGCCCATTGCACGACCGACAGCATCGGATCGTGCTCGTGGATTTCTCGGAAATAGATGCCGTAGTTGAGCATCGCCTCGGCCAGTGGCTTCACCTCGAGGGGGCTCTCCTTATAGACCAGGTTGTGGATGTAGCTGCCTCCCGCACCCGACAGGATCGAAGCGCCGAATCGAGGTTCTCCGGCCAACGCCAACGGGGCAATGGTCGCCCCCATGGAGTGCCCCATCAGAGCCAGGTTGGAGGAATCCACCGAGAAGGTGCCATTGATATCGGGACAGTCCGAGACGTCGAATTCGAGCCCGGCGAAGACATCCGGTAGCAGCGCGATCTCCAGCGCTGACTGGCGCACGTTGTCCCGAGTCGCGACTGGATTGGTGATGTTGAACATCAGGAACTGTTCGTCGGCGCCGGTGACGTTCCGAGGGCCGCCATGGGGGCCGTCAATGGTGAATCCGGCCCAGCCACCGCGCGCGAAATGCAGCGCCGGACCTGTACCATCCTCGGCCACGGGACCGCCGGCTTCGGGACGGAAGCCGCGCTCGACCAGCGGAACATCCCCTCCTCCACCGGTCCGGATCATGGTCGCAAGGGGCCAGCCATTCGCGGGCATGGGCCGCCTGGGCACCGTCACCCACATCCTGGAGAGCGCCATTCGCTGCAGTTGTGGGGTGCCCGCTGCGTCCTCCGCCCAGGCGCCGCCGATTTCGTAGGGCGGGTCACCGGACTGGTAGACCGGCATCTCGATCTCCGACTCGAAGACACAATAGTCGTCGAAGGCAGCGGCGAATTGCGGGGCGTACAGGGGTTCTGGCGTCGGGAGGGCGCGGGCGTCGGCCAGGAATCGGTCGAAGGCCTCGACCGGGTCCCATGTGGTGAAGACCGCCAAACCAGAAATGTCGGAAAACCCCGCGTCCTCCAACGTCTTCAAGGCTTCCACATAGGCGTCTGGACCGTCTCCGGCGGACAGATCGGCCATCTCCTGGGACACGCCCAGCGGCTCCCCATCCGCGTCGTTCAAGCTCCGAAGCACCACGGCGGCGTACTGGGTACTCGGCCGTAGCGGAACCCCTTGCAGTGGCAAGAGCGAGAGGAAATCGTCGGTGCCAAAGGGGCCCCCGTCCTCTTCGTAGTGCACATCCACCGGCACGCGTTCGAGATCGTCGAGGGCGACCAGAAAGACCGGGCTGTCCTCCGCCAGGGTGTCGTGCACGTCGAGTTCGGGGGCAACGGGCCCATCGAGCTGAAAGAACACCCCGCTGGTGGTGCCGAACCCGTCCGCATCTTCCAACACGTCGAGGATCAGATGGGTGTACACCACGTCGTCGGGATTGGGGTACTGAGAGAGGTCGACCCGTCCGTCCACGACCAGATCGTCACTCGGAAAAGGCGCATCGTAAATGCTATCTGGCCGATCGAAACGCATCTGCACCTGCACGCCATCGATGGCCTTGGAGCCACTGACGGAGATCGGATCCGGTTCCTTCTTGCAGCCGATCAACGAGAGCAGGACGAGCGGGAAGAGCGTACGCACGCCTTCTACTTACCGCGGATCTTGATCCGTCCGGTACTGGTGATTGCAGTGATCTGCGACTCGGCGCTGGAGGACTCCTCGATACCGGACACATCGATGGCACCGACATCGGTCTCGAGATCCAGGTTGTATTCGCCCGCGGGGACGGTGAGGACGATGCCTCCAGCTGCCACCAATGCGCTGACGAACTCGGGCTTGCTGTCCCAGGTCGCGTCGACCGAGCCCGCCCCAGTCGCGAGCTCAGTCCAGCGACTGACCATCTTCATCGCGGTGATCTCACCGGCGCCGACGGCCGCAAAGACGTCGCCGCCGCGTCCCACGAGCTCGAGGTCTCCACTGCCCATCGCCACGTCGACGAGGATGCCCTGCGGCGCGGTCACCACAATGTCCCCTCCGCAGGCGGTGCACTCATAGTCCAGGGACAACACCCCGTTCTTGACGCGGTGCCGGAACTCAGCGCTGGCGACCCCGCCGACATCGACTTCGACACAGAGGTCACGGTCAGCTGACACTTTCACGTTTCCGTGGCTCACGTCGATGACGATCTCGTCGACGGGCTCGTCAACGCAGAACTGGTCGTCAACGGCCACGATGCAGCCAGACGTCAGCAGGGCGATGAACGGGACGAGCATGGTCTTCTCGGAAGGGGTCACGAACGGTTAGACACCAGGGTGCCCTCGAAGCGCTACTCGCCAGTGAAGACGGGGTCGCGGCGCTCCATGAAGGCCATGATCGCCTCGGTGAGGTCTTTGGACTGCAAGAACGCCGAATTCCAGGCCGCGACGTACTCGAGACCTTCGGCGGTGGTGCGATCCGCAGACCAATTGAGCACGTTCTTGGTGCCCTCCACTGCGAGCGGCGGATTGGCGGCGATCTGAATGGCGATCTCGCGAGCTGCGGCGAAGAGTGCCTCCTGATCGGCATGCACCTGGTTGACCAAGCCGATCTTCTCCGCGTGCGCAGCGTCGAAGTCGCGCCCAGTCATCGCCAATTCGCGGGTGTGGCCCTGACCGATGATGGCCGGCAGCCGCTGCAGACTACCGACATCGGCGGTCATGCCGATGCGAACTTCGCGGATGGAGAACCTGGCATCGGCCGAGCAGATGCGGATGTCGCAGGCGCTGATCAGGTCGACGCCTCCGCCAATACACCAGCCGGAGACAGCGGCGATGACTGGCTTGCGGCAGGATTCGGCCGCGGTGATGGCGCCCTGCATACGCTTGCACAGGTCGAGGAAATCGGTCCGCCCCCGAGCGAGCTGCGGGCCCTGGATGAGCGGGCCGAGGTCCACCATCATGGCCATGAGATCGAGGCCGTAGCTGAAGTGCTCTCCGCTGCCGCGAATGACGATGGCGCGCACATCGCGATCGCCGTCCAGACCCTGCAGCGCGATGGGCATCTCCCGCCAGAAGTCCGGGCCCATGGCGTTGCCCTTGCCGGGGCCGATCAGAGTCAAGGTCGCCACGTGGTCGGCGATGTCGATAGTGAGGGATTTGTAGTCGCTCATGGGCTCCTCCGGGGAGGGACCCTCTATCGCGTTCAGTACCGGTACTGAATCGGGTACTGGAAGGTCATGCCATCGGGCAGTGCGTGGGCTGGGAAGCTCGCATAGCCCAGAGTGCCGGAGATGCACTGACTGACCGCCGGTGGCAGGCCTCCGTCGTTGGCGACCCATACGTCGGTGACGCGACCGTCACATCCGACCGTGATCTCGGTGGAGAAGGTGAAGCTGCCGCGGGTGCCTTTCGGGAAGCAGGCCATGGTGTGCCGCACGAAACCGTTCATCGAGCGCCGGATTTGATCGATGGACAGGCCCTCGCTGGCGATGTGCCCTTCGTCTACGGTCAGATCGCTCGCTTTCGGACCGGACAGGCAGCGCTTCGCGGCCGGCCGGCGAAGATTCGGAGCATTAACCGCCACATTCGGGACATTCGGGCCGGAGGACACCCGCTGTCGTCTCTCGATGTCCACGGTCTCCGCGGTTCCGCCGCCAGCCAGGTTGCGTCCTCCGAGCTTGACGCCGCGATCCGAGCGTTCGCTGCGGTTGAGGGCGTACACGCTGTCGGAGAGTTCCTCGTCGAGGCCGCCGTTCAAAGCGTCCGATCCAAGAGCGCCCATGATTCCCGCGGTCCTGACCGAGCCACTGTGAACGTTGACGGCGATGCGCTGGCGTTCGATGTCGGGAGCCTCGACCACGACTGGCGCGATGACGACGACCTTGTGGCTCGTCTTTCGACGGGGCCGGGGCCGGCGCTTGGCTGGGACTTTCGTCGCCGCTGCAACGGGCTTGTCGTCGCTTCGAACTCTGGCCAGCAGCGAGCCCGCGAGGGTGGGCTCCTCCTTGGGAAGTCGCCACAACAGGAGGCGTTGATCGACCTCGATTCGGTCGTTGGTGAGGCCGTTCCACTCCATGAGCTCGCCGAGCTTCACGTCGTTGTCGCGGCTGATGGCGAAGAGCGTGTCGCCCTTTCGCACCTGGTACTGGACGGGTTCTGCAAAGCGGATCGAGTCCACTGGATCCGAAGATCCGCAGCCGCCTAGCAAGAGCGCTGTGAGTGCAAGTCGAATGATGTACCGTCCAAACCCAACCTCTGGAAGAGCAAGGTCCGTGCCAGATCTGGCGCACAGAACAACCCCCGATATGCCGTCGATCCGGGCGGGCTGCGGCATTTGATCCGCGGCCACTAGGGGATCGGGAGGTGCGGTTCCCACTTTCCGGGGATGCCGATGGGCACCTCGAAGAGCTTGCCGAGGAAGTCCATCACATACAGGGTCTCCGCCTCGTACCCACCCGTGCCGGGACCGAAGTTCAGCGACGGCGTGAAGGCGCCCTGACCCTGCAGATTGACCGCGACATCGACCTGTCCGTCAGGCGTCACGCGAAAGACCTTGCCGACCATGTCGAGCACATAGAGGTTGCCGCACGCATCCGCCGTCATGCCGTCGAGGATCGACAGCGGCCCAACGGGCATCGGAATTTCGATCCCGTTGTCGACTGCGTACCCATCGGCGCCGATCTCGACGCGGTGAACCGCCCCGAACTCCTCGTTGAAGTACAGATACCTGTAGTCCTGGCTGAAGGTGATCCCGTCGAAGGAGTTCCCGGGCAGGTTGATGAAGGTCTCGACTTCTTTGGTGTCTGGATGGGCGCGCACGACCTTCCCCTGCACCGTCACGTAGATCCACCCGTCGTAGCCGATGGCGATCCCGTTCGGGTTCGTCAGCCCTCCCGCGAGTATCTCGGTAGCGCCGGTGTTCGGATCGACCAGTCGCAGTGCCTGGTTGGTGGAGTCGGCCAGCGCCATACGTCCGTCGGCCAGGTAGCGGGTACCCCGCACATCCAGCAGCCCGGGCACCAGGATCTCTTTTGGCCCTCCAAACGGCATTTTCTGGAGCGCACCTGCAAAAACGCCGACCAGGTAGCCGTCGGCGCTGAAAGTGAAGTCCTCGTGGGGATCGACGAAGTGGTGGACCGTGAATGGCGCCGGGAGCTCGACTCCCGCGTCACAGTCCGGGTTCATGCGCTCCCACGGAAGGGTGCCCAGATCCGGCTCGTCGGTGTCGGTATCTGTGTCGGAGTCGGTGTCATCTGGGATGCCGTTGGGATCGGTATCGGTGTCCGATGGATTGTCCTGGGGGTCGCCGTTGCCCCCATTCGAAGACGGCACGCACCCGGTGATGAGGATTGAGAGCGCAATCCAGCGAGACATGAGCATCCCTCCTGAACCGTGCTAATTACGTGAACATGCGCCTTTTCGCAATGCTCTTCTTGTTTCTCCCCTCCGTCGCCCTGGGCGCTCCCGACGACGTCCAGAAGCGTTTCAAGGCGATGAAGAAGGCCTACAAGGCCAACGACATGACCGCCTACGGGGACGCCCTGCGAAGCTATCTGCGCGAAGTCGACAACGGAGATGCCGACGTCGCCTTCATGTACGCGATGTACCTGTCCGACCTCGGGGACGCGACGTCGGCCGAGACACTCCGCTGGGCGAATGTCGCCATCGCCAACCGCCACCAGTGGCCCGACCAGGCGTACGCGATGCGGCTGCAGCCCCTCTACAAACGCCGGATCGAGGCCTCTCTGGTGTTGTGGAAGGACGCCGTCGAGAACTACCAGACCAATCGAACCGATGAAAACTGGCGGCGCGCGTCGCAATATCAACGGCTCTCCAGTCATTATTTCCGGATCTCCAACAAGTGTGTGCTCGATGGAGACTGCGGGCCGTACTTCACGGTCGAGGTCGACGAGACGCCGCTGTGTGACGAGATCGACCCCGATCAGGTGACCAACGAAGCCTCGGTCGGACGGCTGGACATCGCAACAGTCGCCTGTCTGGAGGCGCTCGGCAGTAGCCAGGCCGCCATGCGCCGATGGGTGCGCGACGTGCTCCTCGACAACGCCGAGGGCAACGAGTCGATCCCGGTGTGGACGCGGCTGGTGGACTGGCACCTCGGCGCCTTCGACAACCACGACGTGGACATCCTCGTGGGCTACGTTCGGCAGCTCGATCAGCAGGGCGAGACGGCCGCTGAGGCGACGGAGAAGTGGGCGTTGGAAGCCCTCAAGCTCCCATCCGTCCCGGATGACCTACAGACCGAATTGCGGGCCATACTCCGGTAGCCAGGCGCTCAGGCCAGCCAGCTGGAGCTCCCGCCCGCGACGCCGAGTCGAATGGCGTCGTACCCGTAGCGATCGCGAACCGCATCGAGAGCCCGTCCGACCTGGGGCCGGTTCGGCTCCGCAAACGGAAGGAGAAGCTGGTGATTGGGCCCGACCAGGTTCGACAGGCCGACCCCGACCAGGCGGATTCGCAGTTTCCGACTGTTGGCCGCCCGAAACAGTTCTTTGATGCACGCGAAGACGTGGCGTTCGTTGTGCGTCGGCGGAATCGTTCTGGACCGGGTGATCGTTCGAAAGTCGCTCCACCGAAGGCGCAAGGTGACTGTGCGGGCGTTGATGTCGCGATTCCTCGCCCTCCAACACACCCGCTCACACAAGGATCGGAGCTGGTTTTCGACGGTGAGCGTGTCTCCGATGTCGGCGCTGAAGGTGCGCTCGTTGGAGATGCTGCCCGCCGTCACTCCTTGCGGATCGTGCTCGTGGAAGGCCGGCCGATCGCGCTCGGGGAGCTTGGTGAGGGTGTGGGCGAGGACTCCGCGGCGCACACTCTCGGAGAGACTGCCAAACCGCGCCCGCAACGGCCCGGGTGGAAGATTGAGCAAGTCCGAAAGCGTCTCGATTTCGTGCTCGAGGAGCCTGGCTTCGGTGACGGGTCCGATGCCCGGGTATTTGCGGACCGGAAGGGGTTCGACGAAGGCGAGCTCTTCGCCGATGCGAACCATCTTGACGCCCGCGGGTTTGGCACGGCCACTGGCCATCTTGGCGATGTTCCGGGTCGGACCGATACCGGCGCTGGCCGGCAGCCCGACCTCGTCCTGAATGGCCTGCCGCATCTCGCGCACCACACGCTCGATGGTCGCGTCCCTGTCGCTGTCCCCGGGCTTCTTGTAGAGCGCCTCGCAACCCCGAAAGTCCAGGAAGAACTCGTCGATACTGGCAGTCCGAACCACTGGACAGAAACGCTCCAGAATGACCTTCACCTCTTTGGCGTAGGGGCTGTATTTGCCGAACTGACCGGGTAGAAAGATCGCGTGCGGCGCCAATCGATAGGCCTCGGCGACAGCCATGCCAGAGTGCACACCGAACTCGCGAACCTCGTAGCTGCAGGCGGTGACGACACCGCGCTTGCCCGGCATGGCGCCGACCACGACCGCCTTGCCCATCAGCGACGGATCGAGGAGGCGCTCGACCGACACGAAGAAGGTGTCGAGATCGAGGCAACAGATGCGGGAGGTCGGAGCAGTCACTGAACAAATGTACAGTGGTCAAGCAACGTGTCAAGACCGCAGCGACGACGATCGCGGACAGTTTCTGGCACCCCACCTCCGGCGCCGACGAATTTGGACTAAGTGGCCGGGTCTGGGGGAATTGTGCGACCACCGAAAGCACCGGATGTGAGTCGAATCGAGCGCCACACAGGTGGCGCCAGCTTCGACCGCGGACTGCGCTACTACCACGGCCACCGGGTGCAACATCGGCACTGGGATGGTGACCGGGTTTTTGCCGAGGTTCTCGGCAGCCACGGGCACACCTACAACGTCGACGTATTTCTCGCTGTCGGAAGCATCGTCGACTCGAGCTGTAGCTGCCCGATGCAGACCTGCTGCAAACACGTCGCCGCAGCACTTCTCGCGTACCTGTCCGAGCCGGCGACGTTCCAGGGCGCCGAAACGAGCTCGCAGCCAGAGGGGCCCGACACGAGCTCCCACATGGCGCTCGAGGCATGGGCCAGAGCCCGAAAGGTAGACGACGCCCTGCACCGAGACATCAAGGACGTGCTCATCGAGATCCAGGGGTATGCACCGCGGTTGCTGAACGGCTCAGTGAACGAGTTCTTGCTCGAGCGTCGCAAGAAACGGTGGATAGAAGAGCTCCGCATCGACGTCGGCCAGTGGCTGGCTCGGCTGTCCACGGTGCGAAAGGACGCGGCCGCCTACACCGAAAGCGCCCGAGAATGGAGGTCGATACAGCCTGAAGAACCCCTGGTTTCTCTGTGGCACATGCTACGGACACGGCTCGCACACGTCACGGTCGACCCCTGGGACGAGGGACTGACGGGGTGTCCCGACTTCCTGGGTGCGACCATTCAGGAAGACCCGCCTGCGCTTCGGCTCAACTTCTGGCCCGCCATCGGGCGAATCGAAGAAGTCGTGCCGCTGCAGCCGGCGACGACCCACGACCTCCCAGGAATGGGCGCACTCGCTGCAGTTCTGGATCTCATCACCCACCCGGATCTCGCCGATATGCCACTGCGGCGCTCCATGCTCCGGGAGATCTCAGTCGCGCCATGGCAGCGGGCCGTAGCCGCGCTCGACCGGTCGCTGGCCAAAGCCGCTCCACGGGGCGACCCCGAGGGCCGCGAACAGGGCTGGCGAATTCGGAAACACCACGGTTCCTGGGAGGTCTCTCCGGTCTGGTGCTCGCCCTACAAGACCAAAGATGGGCTTCGCTCCTGGAACCTGAGCCTGCACGACGCACCGCTGGCCCTGCCTGCCGACCGGGCCGCGGCGGCCATCCTCGAAGGCGTGGGAGGATTCCGCACATACCGAACGTCCGCGGTGGACAATCGGGTGCTGCGAGCCACGGCCCAGCTGGTCGGGCATCCCCTGGTGATCCTCGACAAAGGACTCCATATCAACGTGCGTCGCGCGACCCTCGACCTGCACTGGGAACCCACCAGAAATGGGGGGATCGAGGTCCAGACCCGGCTCGACGGGCACGTTCTGGATCGCGCACAGGTGGTCTCCATCGCAGACGATGCGACGTCCGATCTCTCTTGGTTGGTCGACGCCGCCGGGCGCCGTATCCACGTGATCTCGCTAGCCCCGTCGGCGCTGGCGCTGTTGGGCGTGTTGGCCCAACGCGGTGGGAGCTTCCCGGCAGAGGCGCGGCGGTCTCTGATGCAGCGGTTCGAGGACCTGTCCCAACACATGCAAATCACCCTGGGCGGCGAATTGCGGGGCGACCAGGTGCCCGGTGACAGTCGCCCGCTCATACGCCTGCTGCCCTCTCCCGACGGGTCGCTGGAGCTCGAGGTCCTCAGCCGGGTGCTCGAGAACGGCCGCGCGTGGCCCCCGGGAGGCGGGCCTACAGAGGTCGCCGCTCTCCGACACGACCACCGGGTCTTCGTGCGGCGCGACCTTCGAGCCGAAGAAGAGCATTACCGGGGCCGGGTCGACGCGTTGGGCCTACCCGAGCAACAGGGCTTCGAGTGGAAGCTCGACGACCCCGAGATAGCACTACCGGTGATGCTCGCCATGCGGGCGGCTGGCGAAGAGGTTCAGGTCGAGTGGCGCCGCCCCTACCCCGAGATCAAGGAGGCCTACCCCAAAGATCTGGAGATCGAGGCCGTCAAGAAACGGGATTGGTTCGGAATAGCGGGCGGCATCGAGATCGGCAGCAGCCGGCTCTCCCTGTCCCAGCTCCTCGAATCCGTCCGCAGCGGAAAGCGGTTCGTGCAACTGCCCGACGGCGTGTGGATCGAGATCGCGCAAGCACTTCTCGAGAGGCTCGAGGCCGCCGCCGCGACGACGTGGGAGGGTCGAAACGGACTCGAGCTCCCACCCATGGCCATCGGCGTCTTCGACGAGGTCGAGGCCGCAGGGGCCAAGGTCGATGTGCCCGACAGTTGGGCGGTACAGACCCGGGCCATCGCAGCATCGGCCGAGCTCGACGTAGCCGTTCCCAAGGGCCTCACGGCAGATCTGCGGCCCTACCAACAAGCCGGTTTCGAATGGCTCGCCAGGCTCTCCCACTGGGCCCCAGGCGCGGTCCTGGCGGACGACATGGGCCTCGGCAAGACGATCCAGGCGTTGACCCTCCTCCTGCGGCGCGCGAGCGCGGGCCCCGCACTGGTCGTCGCTCCCGCCTCGGTTGGAATCAACTGGGCCCGCGAGGCCGGTCGGTTTGCCCCGTCGTTGGAACTACACAGTTACCGAGGACCAAAGCGCGCAGAGATGCTCCCGAAGCTGGGACCCGGAGACGTCATCGTCACCAGCTGGGAGCTCATGGCCCGCGACATCGAGATCCTTGCCGAGGTCGTTTTTGCGACCGCGGTTCTCGACGAGGCCCAGGCCATCAAGAACCCAACCACAGCGCGCGCAAAGGCGAGCACGCGCATCGACGCTGGTTTTGTGCTCTCCCTGACCGGCACCCCGGTCGAAAACCGCGTCGGCGAGCTGTGGAGCCTGCTTCGCACGACCGTACCTGGCCTGCTCGGTTCCGCAGAGCGTTTCCGAAGTCAATTCGGGGCCCCACATCGCCGATTCGCCCTGTCGCGATTGCTCCAGCCCTTCCTGCTTCGTCGCCTCAAAGAAGAGGTAGCAACCGAACTCCCGCCCATTACCGAGATCGACGTTCGGGTCGAGCTCTCGCCAGACGAGCGCGAGCGCTACGAGGACTTCCGTGCGGCAGCCATCGAAGAGGCCCTGAACAATCGCGGGCCCGGTTCCCAGATGAAGCTGCTCGCGGCCATGACCCGCATGCGCCAACTCGCCTGTGACATCCGCCTCGTCGACAAGGACTCTCTCGCCACGACAGGTACAAAGCTCGAGCGCTTGCGCGAACTCATCGGCGACCTCCGACAGAGTGGGCATCGCGCCTTGGTCTTCAGCCAGTTCACCACGCTGCTTCAGCTCGCCCGCGACGCGCTCGAAGCCGACGGGGCGCGCATCCGCTACCTGGACGGGTCCATGCCGATGAAGAAGCGACAGGTCCAGGTCGACGCCTTCCAGGGCGGCGACGGAGACGTGTTCCTCATCTCTCTGAAGGCCGGTGGAGTGGGTCTCAACCTCACCGCGGCCAGCTACGTCATCCACCTCGACCCTTGGTGGAATCCGGCGACCGAGGACCAGGCGACCGACCGCGCCCACCGCATCGGCCAGGACAAGCCGGTCACGGTCTACCGGCTGGTGGCCGCGGACACCATCGAAGACGTGGTGCTTCAGATGCACGCCGACAAGCGGGCCATGGTCGACGAGATCCTCGACGGGACGAGCAAGGGGGCCGGGCTCACCACATCCGAGATGATAGGTCTGCTTCGCGCCGAAGGAGTTGCGTGACGCTGTCGATTCCCCTCTTACTGCTCGCGTGTTCTGTACAAGACCCCGTCGAGCCTCCGGCCAGCAAAGACGAGATCGTCGAGGAGCAACCCGTGGTCTTGAGAACCGGTGCCTGGCGCGCCTGGCTGGACACCCCCGGCGGCGACCTGCCCTTCAAACTCGAAGTCGCCGACCTCGGCGGGAGCTGGAGGGCCTGGATAGGCAACGCCGACGAGCGATTGGCCATCGACGAAGTGCGCTTGGAGTCCGCCGAAATCGTCTTCGACATCGCCCACTACGACGCGCAGATTCGCGCATCTTGGAGCGACGACGGCGAGACGATGACCGGCTCGTGGTCCAAGCAGAAGTCGAAGGGCCGCGTCGACACACTTCCCTTTCACGCGACCCTCAACTACGGAAGCCGTTTTGCGGGGGGCGCCGAACCCGTCGGCGACGTGAGTGGCCGCTGGAAAGTGGACTTCGATGGCGACGAGTTTCCAGCCATTGGCCTGTTCGATCAGCAGGCAAACGCCGACGTCACCGGTACCTTTCTCACGGCTCTCGGGGACTATCGCTACATGGACGGCAGCCTGCAGGGCACCGACCTGAAGCTCTCCACATTCGATGGGGCACACGCCTTTCTCTTCCACGCGTCGATTCAGCCCGATGGCTCGCTGCGAGGCGACTTCTGGTCTGGGGGACTCTGGCACCAGACCTGGACCGCAGTGCGCGACGACGACAGCGCGCTCCCAGACGCCATGACCCTGAGCACCGTCCAGAAGAATCCGGACTGGTCTGCGCTCCGCTTTCCCGATGTAGACGGCGTTGAGCGTTCGCTGGCAGATCCGGCATTCGCTGGAAAGGCCCGCATCATCCAGGTCATGGGGACCTGGTGTCCCAACTGCAACGACGAGACCGAGTTCCTCACCGAGCTCCATCGCGACTACGGGCAGCTGGGGCTCTCGATCGTGTCCCTGGCCTTCGAACACACGGGAGAATTCGAGCGAGATGCGAGGATCGTGCGCCGATACGCCAAGCACCATGGTGCCGAGTGGCCTTTCCTGGTCGCGGGCTTGTCCGACAAGAAAGCAGCGGGCGAAAAGCTGCCGATCCTCGATCGCGTCATCGCCTACCCGACAGCGATCTTCGTCGACGAAACCGGGACGGTCAAGGCGGTGCACACCGGATTCACCGGCCCGGTATTGCCTGTCGAGCACGCTGCGGTCAAGGCCGAGTTCACCCGCCTGGTCGCCGAGATGCTCGCGGACTGAGGCGATTTATCGGTCAGATCAAGCGAGCCATGTTCCGCCCAGCTGGGTAGCCGTCATCGCCGCTGGATTCACCACGCCCAGCGCGTTCAGAAGCGCGCCTGCGTCCTGCCGGATGGACATACCGGCGTCACCGAGAAGCTCTCCCCGACGCCAGCGCGCACAGCCCACGCGTATGCACATCGCCAGGTCGTCGTAGGTCGATTCCAGTTGTTCCAAGGCATCGACGGCACCCTCGATGTCGCCAGAAACAGCCCGCGCACGCGCGTCGAACAAATCGGCATGGGCGATGGCGTAGTGCAGGCCCGTACCGCGCAGCGCCGCGAGGTGTCCGGGGACGTCCTTCATTGCCCGGCAGGTCGGATCCTCTTCCGCCGCCAGAAAGCAGGCCCGAATGGCGATCTGGTGGTAGCCGGCGAAACTCAAGCTGGCGCGGTACAGCGGTGACCGCTTCAAGTCCTTGAAGGCGGCGCGGCTGCGCTCCCACGCGGCGACGCCATTGGACCGATACATGTCGACCTCGGTGGCGGCGAGCATGTGCACGAGCACCGTGAAATCGAATCCGTGAATGTCCCGGCCCGCCAGGATCAGGTCGAGCTCCCGCTGGGCTTCGTCAGGTCGGTCCTCACCGAGGAGGACACAGCTGGCCAGCCGATAGTGGAGATACGTGATCATGTGCAGGTTGTTGGTCTGCTCCGCCTCCGACATCTCCTCGGGGATGATCTCGCCGATCTCGGCGTAGCGACCCTGATAAAGCAGCGTCTCCATCCAGCTCCTTCGGACCTCCCTCCTCTCCCAGGTCGCGTCGGGTATCTGGGCGTAGGCGTCGACCGCTGCCGCCAGGAGTTGCTCGGCCTGCTTCCACTCACCGCGGTGCCACAGGGCGATGCCCTCGTGTCCGAGTCGGATCGCTTCCAGGCTGGGTGCGTCCGAGAGCTCCGCCAGCTGACGCGCCCGTTCGAGGAGCTTGTCACCCTCTTCGATCTGCGGCGGCATCGACATATTGCAGATGTGGGCCTCCACCATCAGAGTCCGCACGAGACGGGACGGCTCCCCCGCATCTAGAGACTCTCGAAGGGCGAGGGTGTGGCAGGCGAATCCCGCGAAAGGCATACCCATCGTCAACAGCGAACCGACGAGCAGCGAGTCGATCCTGGCCAACGCAGCGGGATCGGGTTCGGCCTCGCCGACGCGCTCCATGCCGCGCATCCGCAGGCGCAACCGGCCGCTTGCGATCGACCAGAGGGCACGGGGGGCGCTGCGGGGAAAGGTCATGCCCTCCGAGGCGAAGATCTCCTCGAGCAGGGCCACGGAACGGTCGATGTCCCCGCAGATGACCAGCTCTTTGGCGGCGCGGCGCTTCAACTCGACCGCCTCGAGAGGATCGCCACTGACCTCGGCCGCCGACAACCATGCGGCGGCGGCTTCGGCGCTTCTCCCCGCATTTACGAGCGCCTCAGCATGCCGACGATGGAGCGTGAGATCGGCCTCGCCGAGTTCGATGGCCAGACCGAAGAAATCCGCCGCCCGATGGACCGCGAGAGACTGTGCCGCGCGCTCCGCAGCTACGAGGCCCAATGCAGCGGCTTCGGCGTGTTGGCCCGCGGCTCGGCGATGTTGAAACGCGAGATCGGGTTCGTCGGGCAGGGCCTTCTCGATGACATCGGCGAGGCGGGCGTGCAGGTCTCGGCGGGGATCATCGGCCATGTCGGCGGCGACGGTTTCGCGAATCCGGTCGTGGTACGGACCCAGCGCGTCCGGCGCAGACACCCGCACGAGCTGGACACTCCGCAACCGGGAGAGCGGGC
>Ga0315336_1001960_pt1 | contig 34884 bp, 45 predicted proteins | sample ASW5metaG_FD_204512 | JGI IMG/M metagenome (GOLD analysis project Ga0315336, IMG submission 204512) | Ammonia-oxidizing marine archaeal communities from Monterey Bay, California, United States - ASW #5 | ecosystem: Environmental > Aquatic > Marine > Intertidal zone | place: USA: California...
CGCAGAGGCTCCGACGACCTCTTCTGGCTCGCAGAGGCTCCGACGACCTCTTCTGGCTCGCAGAGGCTCCGACGACCTCTTCTGGCTCGCAGAGGCTCCGACGACCTCTTTTGGCTCGCAGAGGCTCCGACGACCTCTTCTGGCTCGCAGAGGCTCCGACGACCTCTTTTGGCTCGCAGAGGTAAAATTTGAAAGTCCCTTTGTCCACTACCTCCAAACACAAACAACTGCTCTCAACAGCTCTCATCAACCCACATTTCTCAATACTACAAAACCTCCCACACAGATATGTCCTCAGTCGATCAGATCTTCGCAGCTGGCGTCCTTGATCTTCTGCACGGAGCTAACGAGCTGGGGAGGGAGGTGGAGAGCTATGTGGCTCGTGTGGAGGAGGAGAATGCTGTGCTGAAGGCGGAGAATGCTGCGGTGAAGGCTGAGAATGCTGCGCTGAAGGCTGAGCTCATTACCCTCCCATTTGCGCAGCGGCGGGTTGTTCGGAGGATGGCCTGTAAGGCAGCCATCAAGATCCAGGCACAATGTCGGCGCTACCTGATACAGTGTACATTTGCCAAGATCAAGGCGGCCATCAAGGTCCAGGCACAATGTAGGCGCTACCTGAAGCGGAGCCTGGATGAGCTAGTGTCGGCGCCTCCAACACGCACCTGGAAGGTGAATCACAAACCAGAGTGGCAAGGGGAAGAGGACATTCTCTGTTCGCGCCGGGAAATTTGGGTATGTGCAAGAAAGGGTGACGTTCCACCCATCCATCGAATGGGCACCCTAAAAGATGCCGAGATTAAAAGATTGCATCAAATAGATGAAGGACACCGCATCAGAATTCTACCAAAAACCATGATCGGTAAGCGGGGCGGCATTCTGAAGAAGGCGGCATCAAATGGGCACATTCGGGAGGCAACTGTCATTTCATGCGAACAGGGCTCCTACCATGAGTATCCTGGTGAAAAAGGATGGTATAATATCAAAGTAGAGTGGGATGAACAAACATGGGAAATACCACCAGGCCGCGGCAGTAATGACCCCATCACGGCTCACGGTCGTGGAATGGCTGTGATGGAGGTGACCGGTGTGGATATATAGTAGCTTGGTATGTATTACAATAAAAAAAGAAAAGACAAAAAACAAAAAAAATACTAGTATTTTTTTATGTAAATTTGATTTTTGGGTAGAAGATTAGATACCAGTAGTAGACCAATACTCATAAGTGATCTCGCCCCTAGCTACGGCGAGTGTGTATACCTCTGGATCCCCCCATGTTAGTAGTAAATCCCCGTAAGGAGAGGCCAGCGCTGATGCGTGAGTCGCCTGGGGATTGAGCCTTATCAGTTCTCGTAATGCCGAAAAAGAACTGATGACGGGAAGAATAACGATTTCGTCTTCCATACACATCCTATATATGTAGACCCGGGAATGAACTGGGGAGCCGATCTGATTTATCAGTTGACGCAGGCGTTGTATATAGAAGGATCACTTTTTTTTGTTCTTTTATAAGACAAGACTAGTTTTTTATGTTGTCTTCAAAATCCCTTTTACTAAAATTTGATTTTTTAAACGATTGTAATAGTAAGAACAACAATATTGATATGACGTCGGGTCAGCTGCAGCGTGCCATCCTCGCGCTGGATGAAAACGAACTCAAAGATTGGATGACTGATTTATCGCCGGCACCCCCCCATCCCTGGTCGCAGTATCATAGATACATGAACATTGATCATATTCACCTACAAGCTGTCAATATGTGGGTGCATGGGGCGCCTCACTGGGTCGGGTCCTCCGTGTGGACGGCTGCCCACGAGGGGGGGGACCACACCCATTTCACCATCCCACCTCCTTGGAATCCAACACTTAAAGATGTAGAAGATCTCATTACAGAAGAGACCGAGCTCGATCCTTTCTACGGCCGCCCACTGGATGGGTATTATCGTGACTGGGTGGGAGGGACGTTGGTCAAAATCCTCCAATATAGGGGTAGATTTAACGTAGATATATACTCTCCTCTTCTAGGAGAACACCTTACCTACCTAAACTCATTATGTAATGAGTTTGAGGTTCTATACGGTAGAGTTGAAGTAACAGATACCGATGAAGGTGAAGGTGAAGATGCAGGTGAAGGTGAAGGTGAAGGTGAAGATGAAGGTGAAGATGAAGGTGAAGGTGAAGATGAAGGTGAAGGTGAAGATGAAGGTGAAGATGCAGGTGAAGGTGAAGGTGAAGATGAAGGTGAAGATGCCTTTGACTTAGATTCTGAAGAAGACGCCGAGTATCCCATGGAACCACTGAGTCCCGAAACTCTACGTATAATCAATCGTAATTTAGATGCTGAGTTTCTGGCCGAAGCGGATGCTATCACACATAGTATTACAACAGATGCTGCTGAAACAGTATCACGTAGGTTACAAGAAACCGAAACCCAGAACTCTTTATGTAGCGAAGGAGTAAACATACTCGATAGAATCATGGACACCGATACTAGGGAATTGAATGAAGGGGATTACTTAAAACTGATGAATCTGTTCCGGGATTTACACACATAAAACCAAAAAAAGACAAAAAAAAATAATAATAGTATTTTTTATGTTAAATTTGATTTTTGTAACTGGAATACTATCAAGAAACAAACAGTATGACCACTATCCCACGATCAGAACAACTCGCACTGGATGAACTCGCACTCAAAGATTGGATGACTGATTTATCGGAGGCCCCCAGCATACTGGAAGCCCATTATCAGAGATACATGCACATTGATTATATTCACCTACAATCTGTCTATATGTGGGTACATGGTCCGTGGACGCCAGCCATGGGTCGCATATGGCCTGGCGCGCCCCACGGTACAGTCCACACGCTTGAGGATGTCCCTCCTCCTTGGAATCCAACACTTCAAGATGTAGAAGATATCATTACGTTAGGTGTCAGCCGTCGTGGTTTATCTATGAATGGAAAAATAATCCAAATCCTCCAATATAGGGGTAGATATAACGTAGATTTAAACTCTCCTCTTCTAAGAGAACACATTACCTACTTGCAAGAATTATGTAATGAGTTTAAGGTTCTATACGGTGAAGGTGAAGATGAAGATGAAGATGAAGGTGAAGGTGAAGATGAAGGTGAAGATGCCTTTGACTTAGATTCTGAAGAAGACGCCGAGTATCTCATCTTCACCGAACGCCATAACTCTTTATGTAGCGAAGGAGTAAACATACTCGATAGAATCATGGACACCGATACTAGGGAATTGAATGAAGGGGATTACTTAAAACTGATGAATCTGTTCCGGGATTTACACACATAAAACCAAAAAAAGACAAAAAACAATAGAAAACAAAAGACACAAAACGTTTTTTTTAATATCATGGTAATCGGAGGGGAATATGTTATAATAAGTGTCACATCTTACTTAAAAGGGACGTTTGAATATTTAGTAAATGAGTAAAGGATTTACAAACCACGGAAATACATGTTATATGAACTCTGCTTTACAGTGTTTATCCCACTTGTCATGTTTGGGATATGATAATATAGACTTACAAGAAGATTGTGTAAAAAGACCATCCAAAAATGATTATTCATTGATGGCATCGTGGATGAAATTACAAAAGGAAATTTGGAGTAATGATGTATCAACATTTGTGAATACATTACCCATTATTAAAGTATTTATAAAAGCATGTCAAGAAAATAATATTTTTTTTGAATCATTTATACAAAATGATGCCGGAGATTTTATTAATATTTTTTTAGATTTATTACATAATTCGATTAAGAGACACGTAAATATTCAGGTGAAAGGGACACCACAAAATAAATATGATAAGATAAAAGTAAAAAGTATTGAGGAATGGAAGATTTTTTTTGAGGGAAGTTATTCTTATATAATTAAACAATTTTATTCACAATTATTATCTGTTACATCATGTCCAGAATGTGATTATATTACTACAAATCATGAACCTATTATGGTTATAACATTAACATTAAATTCAGGATATACAAGTATCCATGAATGTATCACTGAATATGTAAAGGAAATTACGATGGATATAGATAATGGGTGGACATGTGATGAATGTACACAGAAAGTATGTCCGAATAAGAAGATTAATTTTTGGAATCTATCACCTGTGATTATATTTCAAATAAATCAATACAGGAAGACAGGTAAATTACATCAACATATTTCATTTCCAGAAATATTATCTATGGAAGATTATTGTTTAAATATACAAAAAGCATCTTTACAGTATAAATTATCAGGTATATGTGTTCATAGGGGTAATTTAGGAGGAGGACATTATTATGCATTGTGTAAAAATTATAAAACGGGACAATGGAATAAACATAATGATACATCTGTTGAAAAGGTTGCTTTGGAGGGTGTATTAAAGGAAACACCTTATTGTTTATTTTATGAAAGAGTTTAATATAATCCTCTTATAAATCCACCAACCATATCATTTCTTACTTGAACCCATCGTTTTCCTTTACTATATTTTTTATTTTCCCATAAGTTACCATCTTTTCCTTTCATGGTAACTTTGAGCGGTGTACAATGCGCACAATATCCGAATCCTTTAGGACTTGGCTCATTACCCGAATACTTACTTTTTTCATCACAATTACATCTTCCTTTTATATGTTTTCTCGTTGTCCGTCTACGTCTTGTGTTACGTCTTGTGTTACGCCCCGTGTGTCTATTTGTTTGTCTCCTTGTTTTTTTACCTGTTTTACGTCTATTTGTGTGTCTCCTTGATTTTTTCCCTGTTTTACGTCCATTTGTTTGTCTTCGTGTCTTTACATTCTTTCTTCGCCCGGTCCTTCTTACAGTTGTCTTTCCTCTTTTACGGGGAGTCCTTTGAAATGCTGAAAATGGTTTTGCCCCTGCGATTTGTAAAAATGAAACCTTTGACATTATATTATAATAGAATATTAAAATCTACCATCATGAACAATTAAATCATCTGATTCTTCTTCATAATGTTCTATATCTACAACCTGAATATTATCAGATAAGAATAATAAGATATCATCTGCTGTCATTTTATGGTCTATAATATCTGTTGTATATGAATTTTGTAATTCTTTACATTGAATAAATATATCTACTATATCTGCTAAATATGTTAAAGAAAAATATTCCATTTCTTCATCCCCCATAGATGATTTCATGGGATTATGATACATACATCGAAAGAAATTATATTTACACAAAGATTCATTTTTCAAAAAATCTAATTCAGGATACTTAGTAAACCATTTCATAATAATTGAAAACATATCTTCTAATACGTCTTTACGAGTAACTTCTGAATATGTATTTGTTGTTGAATATAACCATTTTTTATAATGATTCATAAATAATTGTATAAATGTTTATGATTAAAAAAGATATATTTAATATAAAATAAACTTACTTATGTTTTTCTAATAATGTAAATATTTGTTGATGTATTTTTTTATGAGGTTCGGTTGTATTAATATAAATTGTGTCATTCGGAAATGTTAAAATTCCATTTTCTGACAGATGGGACATATTTTTAATATGATCTTCAAAATTATGAGGATATATTTTTTTGATACGTTTTATTCTTTCTTCATAGGGGGTTATTAGTGAAATGATTGTCCATCCTTGTAATAAGTCTAATTCATTTTGGAATCGTAAATCATCGATAATACAAAAATTAGTATGCTTTGTTTTCTGGAGAGTATATTTTGCCCATACATCTTTATCTATTTCCCTCATTTTATCGGCAATAGATATTAATAAAGATCTATCTTTATCTTTCATATTAAATAATTCTACAGCAAGATCCTTGATGGGTTGTCCAAAGGAAAATATGTTATGACGGGTATCTAATTGCATAATTAATGTTGCCAATGTTGTTTTTCCCGAGCACATAGGACCATGAATAGCAACCTTCATAATATATATATCATAGTATCACAAATTATATTTAAATTATTTACAGATCCCACCTTCACACTTAGGGGGAGAATGGAATATCATAGGTTTGACTTACATCATAACCCCAGTGGATAAACCAACCAACTGCTACAATTCCAAACATAACTTTTTCTTCCATATCTATATCATTTAATGATTTATTCCCAATGCCTCCAAATACGAATAAACCAAAGATAATAAATCCAATGATTCCCATAAGCATAATGGGTTGCCACTGCGCTACCATAGGTTTTTGATAGTCGGTAGTTAATTGGGGTTTCCAGAGTGTCTTGGAGTCCATTTTTTGCGTCGACGTGTTGTGTTTTTCTCTCCATGTGGCCCTCTTCCATCCAGTTTCAACTGAAAATGCAAAAATAGATATAATTAATACTATGGGAATACCGTCGGGGAATTTACCAGCAGGCATAGCACCTACAATTAAAGCAGTGAATATTATATAACATACTATGATAGTTAAGGCGAAACTTATGAAATGTCTCCAGTGGAAATTCCAGCACTGTCCATCGGGACGTTCACAAGCTTCATTTGGAATTGATTCGTTCCCTCCAAAGAATGAATTTGGAATCGGGACACCTGCTCTACGCATTCGGTTACATATTTCTGGTTCCATATCATTTTCTGAACGATAATTTAATATTTTTTTACCATCTTCACCCCACTGAATACAATGATCAACACCAAACCACCATATTGGTAAACTTGCTATAAAGGTCCATGTAAATACCCAGAAAGCAACCGGAAGATCATTCACCTTTATATCTGAACCTATCCATGAAAAGATACCTGTCTTTTTACTCGTAACCCCCATTTTCTTCATAATAAAGAAACCAATAAGAAGCATAACGAAGAATAAGGAGACATACAGAATAATGTCGTGACGTTGTTGTTCAGCTGTTACAATAAAATTCTTCTGAATATCGACACCCCTTTTTTCAGCTGTCTCAGCCTTTGGGACACAAACGTTGTTGTTATCCATCTTATAATTAGAATTACAAGAACCAGACAGACACTTTTCTATGCGCTTATATGTTGAGTCGACTTTGATTTTTGCCTTCGGATGCGCGACTTCTGATATTTTCCCATGATTACAAAAATACGCTCTGACGCATGTGTCGGGAGTATCCTTATATTTTGACTTCTGTACTACATACCCATTTTTACATTGAACACACTGTGCAGGTGTTGTGTTGGCGGCGTCATGATCTTCACAATTTGTGATTGGCATTAATTTATATTATAAACATATAAAAAAAATATATATATGTAAATATAAATGAAGAAAACAAACATTCGTGTCAATAATTTCTTTATCGTGGAGGAAAAAGGAAGATATTATGTATCTGATATTGATATATTAGAAGATTGGAACTTATTATCAAAAAAAGAATTAAAGAAATATATTACAAAAGATATAAGTGATAAACTTGATACACTCATGGAAACACATTCGTTACAATCAAATGTTAATTTTATAGTTGAAGATATGAAAGAATCCATTAAGGTTATTGAATTTGAAGATAAGAAACAATCCGGTGGATGACCATCTGCTTCTGTAGAACGTAACAAATCATCCGAACAATCCGGTGGATGATCTTTAATGGGCGGTCTTGAAAAATCATCCAAACAATCGGGTGGATGAAGACATTTAAAAAATTAAAGTAATATATAGTTTATATTTATCACTGTGACGAATCTAATTGAAAACTTTGAATTAGAATCTGAGAAGATAAATTACATAACTATTTAAAAATTTAAGAAAAAATATATTAAAACTATGCATCTTAAAGTTAAAGCCAGTAATCAAAGCGTATATGACTTATATAATCATCATACATCTTACCATGAGGGTGATTCGGGATTAGATTTATTTGTAACGGAGGATGTAGTTGTTCCTAAAGGGGTTCTTTCATTTATGATAAACCTTCAAATTACATGTGAAGCATTTCCCACAAAAGATAAACGGAGTAATATTTCGTATTATTTATACCCTCGTTCATCCATGGGGTCTAAGACACCGTTACGGCTTTCTAATTCGGTGGGTATTATTGATGCTGGATATCGTGGAGAAATTAAGGCGGTTGTAGATAATATAGACCGTGAACGGGACTTTGTGATTAGAACCGGGACACGTTTACTACAATTATGTAGTCCAAATCTTTCGCCAATTACATATGAAATGGCGAATAGTTTATCTGATACAAATAGAGGAAATGATGGATTCGGTAGTACGGGTCAATAATTTGAAACATTGTTAACTAAAATATAGTAACTACACTAGATGTCCCTTACATCTACAATTGACGAAATATATCTTCAATATATATTGAATGGTAAGAACATACATAAGGTCGTTTCTACGAAGTCAAAGGCGACCTTACAAAAATATATTAAGATAAAAGAGGAATTGGATATTACATTATATCCTTTCTTAGATGAACGACGGAAGATGACACTTGATATTGCGTTAACTCTTTGTAAACATATTTTGAATCCTGACATACAAATACAGATGTTTCCTTCTTTAGAAAATAAAACGACAAAAGAAAAAAAAGAAATTATTAGATCGTCTATGTTTTGTGAGATTTGTGCAGGCGAATCAAGTCATAAAGAAATGTTACCATGTTGTAGGAAAATAATATGTTTTAATTGTATGCTTCATACATTTGAAGCTTCTTTGAATGATGTTACATTTAAGTATATGTGTTGTCTGTATTGTCGTAAAGAGTTACCACTTACTTATATTTCAAAACTGTGTCATGCTCCTGGGTGGAATGGTTTCTTCAGTTCTTCTAGGTATACAAAAGTATATTCATCCAACGAACCTTGGAGAAATACAAATGAATATCAAACGAGAACTTTCTTTTATTCAAAATTTTATCAATGGAATTTATTTAAAAGATATGAAGATATGATTTGTAAGATTATATTACAGAGAATCGATATAAGCAAGAACCATGTTGGTTATTGCTTTGATTGTGTGAAAAGAAACTTCATATCAAAAACGAGGTTCATAAACTATACAACTAAATATGAAAAAAAGATATCTGGTTGGTTAAAATCAACCGATATAGGGGTAATTCGTCGAGATTGTGTAAATGATATGATTTTAACAGACGATATGTTTACATGTGTATCTTGTAAGGAGAAACGGGAAGATGGGACTATTAAATCATGTCCTCATTGTGGAATTAGGACATTACGACCGAATGAATGTAATTTTGTAGTATGTCAGTGTAAGGGTCGTTGGTGTTTTGTTTGTAATTTGCGACTACCAAATACAGATGAAGGACATAATCGGCATTTCTATGTGGGACCGGGTTCAGGACCATATAGTGATAAATGTCGTATATCTGAAAAGAGTCATAAAGCTAAGCACATATTACAAGATTGTAAATGTGAATATTGTAAACAAAGAGGAGGTGCTCCATTATGTCAAAATATGGATTGTATGAACCCTACATCTTATAACAGGGACTATACTCATACGAAAGAAGGATTACATTTCAATGTATTATGTGATACGTGTCATTAATTAATTCCTTCACTTGTTTCATCAACATCATCTTCTTCTTCCTCATCTTCTTCTTCATTCTTTTTTTTTCCTTGAGATAGTTGTTCGTTTACATTTGTGGCAATACTATTTAAATCTCTAATAATCATTCCAACAGGTAATAATTCATTTGCATTCCAATTAACACGTGGTGATACATTAATAAGTATGTCTCGAATGGTCATTAAAAATTGAAAATTAACATTAACACCTAATTCATCTAACATATCTTGATCAGGAGTTTGTTCAGAACTTTGTTCAGAACTTTGTTCTTGTGTTTGACCCGACATTTGTTCTGATGTATGTGTGACTTCATCGGTCTTCTCCGAGACCGGTACCTTCTTACGGGGTCTTTTTTTCTTTTTTTTAGGACCATCTGATTCGGGGACTGGATCTTGTGTTATAATTTCATTTTCATCTTTATCTGACATTTTATAATATTTAATTATAAAAAAAAAGATTTTCAAACATATGGAGAAAAGATTATTTTTTTATGTAATGGTTTTATAATATGGATACGAATTATAAAATCATAGATGAAAGACCATTGGATTCTTTTAAGAAAATAACATTTTCTGGATTTAAGAAAACGGATGTTATGAATAGTGTTTTTAAATCAATTGAATCCAATAAAGTGGAGGCGGCATGTCATTGGGTAACTGAATGTATTATATCTGGATATTCTGTTCAATTATGGGAAAAATTAATTAATTTTTCATGTAAGATAATTCACAGAAATAATCCTAAATTACCTTTATACCTTTATAAAAAGAATATAATATTTTATAATCAACTTGCTTTATTAAATAAATCATCTGTCTTATTGTTGCGTAATAGTCAAATGATACGTAACTTATTTTATGATGTTATATCAACTGTTTCTTCTTCTTCAAGAAAGATTCGATATGATTTATTTAAGAAATTAAATGAAGACGAGGATTTCAAATATGAAAATATTCAAAAACAGTTATGTTCTCAGATGAATATATTACCGGATCATCTTATTCATTTTACAGACCCGAATGAATTGCGTGTCTTTCTAAATGAAATATATACAATGTGTAAGAACAAACAATTTGGGTATGAAAAATGTTGTTATTGGGTTCAATGGTTATTAAAATGGGAATCATTACATAAAAAGAAAGATAATCCTTGGAATGTATCTGAAAGAAACGTCGAGGGGGTTGATAAGAAATATTGTGCAAATATTATATGGGCATTTTGGGAAATTATATTTGAAGAATTAAGGGGGCGTAAGGATCCTAAACTTGATCAACAAGTGAAATGTTTATATGCTTTATTTCGGCATAATTATACACACGGAAAACGAAATAATCGGTTACCGCTTTTATATTTTGCTTTTGGATATGTAACCTATGAAATATCGTTTGACACACCTATAAGGAATGATTATAAGTTATTTATTCAAGTTCAAAGTAATGTAAATAAGATGTTTATTGCAAAGAAGGTTCATGAAAAAAATAATGAAATTATCATACCTAAATTAACAAAGAAACAATTAAAGGCATTAAATTTTAATATTGAAATTGTTGAGAATAAAATTGATGAATTTAATATGGTAGATGCTATGTTCACCAAACAATAAATTTGATACTTTTTCAAATGTATATTACTAATTTAGAAAGATGGATATGTGTCATATATGTCACGAAGAAAAAGATATAAAAGATACATACACATATTGTGAAACATGTTGTCCATTTATTTGTACTCCTTGTTTAGAAGAATGGAAAACGACGAATCAATCATGTCCTATATGTAAAGGAACCAATAATCAAGAAGACTACGATACAAGGATTATTATCCCACCAATTACGTCGGTAATTACGAATGAAGTCCTAGAAGTTGTTGAATGTACAAAAATGCATGTAGTAACAAGGTCGATTGTCATATATATTATATTATTTATGGCAGGTGTTTTACACTATCTTATATTTGTAGTATCTGATGGGGAAGATACAAAGAAAGATATGAAAAAGTATAGAACCGAACCAATCATATTTATCTTATGTCCATTATTGGGGGCATATGTTTTGATGTTATTATTCATAGTCTTGGCACCCATTATATATATTTTAAAACCTTGTTTTCACCAACGGATTTCACCATTACCTCAAGCGGAACAAGATTCACAGGGAACGTCGGGTTCAACTGTAAATTGAATCGCATTTGAACTTGGCCTTGTCCTCAGATAATACATTCCTGTTTTCAAACCTTTCTTCCAACTATAAAAATGCATGGAGGATAGAACCTTAAAATTGGGTGCTTTCACAAATAAATTGAGACTTTGAGATTGACAAATAAATTGACCCCGATCAACTGACATATCAATAATATCTTTTTGTTTTATTTCCCACGCTGTTTTGTATCTATCACGAATAAATGTAGGGATGTCTCTAATATTTTGGACGGAACCTTCATTTACAATCACTTTATTTTTCATATCTTCATTCCAAAAACCATATAATATTAATTCTTTGACTAAGTATTCATTAATAACTGTAAATTCACCTGCTAATACTCTGCGTGAATATATATTTGACATAACGGGTTCAATACATTCATAATTACCAAGAATTTGTGATGTTGAAGCAGTAGGCATAGGGGCAACTAGTAAACTATTCCTTATACCATATCTTTTAATTTCTTCACGTAAGTAATCCCAATTATGTAATGAATTATCAACAACTTCATCCCATAAATCAAATTGTAATTTTCCATGATATAATGGAGAACCAATATAGGATGAATATGTTCCCAAATATTCATCCCTGTCTAATTCTTCTTGTAAGGGTTTCATTTCTTCTCTATATTTGAATAATTTATCAGATGAGATAAAATCCGCATTTGGATTTGATCCATATTGTCCCATACCGGTTTTAAGAAGTAACATTTTTTCTTCTCTATATTTTGCTAATTCCATGGAAGCTTGTAAAGATCCATAATAAATGCTTTCAAATATTTTCTTATTTACATCTTTTGCTTCTCGGGAATCAAAAGATATTTTCATTTCATAAAATACATTCGCGAGTCCTTGAACACCAATTCCAATGGGACGATGTTTTTTATTAGAGTTCCATGTTTCTTTGATAGGATAGAAATTATAATCAATAACTTTATTTAGATTCTGAGTTAATATTCCTGCTAATTTAGAAAGTTTTTGATAATCATAAGAAGGACACAAATAATTGGCTAATTCGGTATATCCTCCGATTAATATATTACCTTGATTATAAATTTTTGGAAACGTAATACCATATGGTATTTCACCATTTATTAATATGTCTGTATAATGTTTATCAATATAGTTTATATTTTTTGACTTACATAATTGTTTTGCATATTGACAATAGCAACATCCCGGTTTTGAATAAATAGTTAATTTAAGATCACTCACATCTGTTTCAACTAAACAACAAGGTAACGATATGGACGCAAGATTACAGACAGCTGTTTCGTGTTTATCTGAATATTGTACAACTTCCGTACAAAGGTTGGATGATTTAATTGTCCCTAGATTATTTTGATTTGATTTTTGGTTACAAGCATCTTTGTATAACATATAAGGTGTCCCTGTTTCAATTTGCGAAGTAAGGATTGCGAACCATATTTCTTGAGCATTCATTGTTCTAACACCGAATCCAAGTCTTTCATATTTGGTATATAATTCTTCAAAATCTTCTCCATAAACATCACTTAACCCTTTACATTTGTCAGGACAGAACAAGGTCCATATTCCATTTTGTTCAACACGTTTCATAAATAAGTCAGGGATCCATAAGGCATAAAATAGATCTCGGGCTCGTTCCATTTCATTTCCATGATTCTTTTTGAGTTCAAGGAATTCACAGATATCCGCGTGCCACGGTTCTAAATAAATAGCGAAGGAACCATTTCTCTTTCCACCACCTTGATCAATATATCTTGCTGTATCGTTAAAAACGCGTAACATAGGAACAATACCATTTGAATATCCATTTGTTCCACGGATAAATGAATTGTTTGCTCTAATATTATGAATATGTAATCCAATACCACCTGAATATTTAGAAATAGTCGCACAATCTTTAAGAGTGTCAAAAATACCATCGACGGAGTCTTCTTTCATCGCTAATAAGAAACATGAAGCAAGTTGTTCCCGTTTTGTCCCTGCATTAAATAATGTGGGTGTCGCGTGAATAAATTCTTTCTTGGATAGATAATTATAGGTTTCAATCGCATTTACAATATTATCACGGTGAATACACAATGCGACTCTCATAAATAAATACTGGGGTCTTTCAACGAGTTGTTTGTCCACTTTTAGTAAGTAACTTTTTTCTAATGTCTTAAAACCAAAGAAATCAAGGTCATAATCTCTCAAATGAACAATTGAATTATCAAGAGTATTTTTATGATCCATTACAAGATCATATAAATACTCTTGAATAATATTATGTTCAAATAATGTTTCAATAACATCCGAAAATGTATCTGAAGTATGTTTATGATGATTTGATATACAAATACGACTTGCCAAGGTTGCATATTGTGGATGTTGTGAATAAAGGGCAATTGCGATTTGATAAGATAATTCATCTAATGTGGTTGTTGTAACACCATCATATATTTCGGAACATACTTTTTGGGCAATGATGGTTGGATCGATTGATAATTTTTCAGGAAATTCGACTCCTTGACAAAGTAATTGAATCCGCTTAAGGATCTTATCAAAAGAAACATCTTCCATATCACCATTTCTTTTCTGAACCTTCATTATATTATACATATATATTAACGGAATTATTTTAAGTATTATTTAATTCATTCCTCGGGTAAATTATTCATGTTTTAAATGATATACTAAGTATTTTAAGAGTGTAACATTTCTTTTATCAAGGCACAATTGAATATCACCATAGTTATACGGGAAACCTTGAATCACTAATGTCATAATATCAGCATTATCTATTTCATGTTGAATACATACATAAATAAAATTGTTATGTTTTTCTAAAACGGATAATTGTTCACGTATTAAGAATGTTAGGAAATCATGGCTCGGATTTGCGCTTTTTTGAAGCAAACAATACATTATATGATGTTTGAAATAATCATCTACACTAATAATTGTAAGTAAATAAGTAAATGTGTCTTTATTTGAATGATAAATACAATATTTAAGATATGTATCGTGATTCGGTTCGGAAGAATTTTGTATCATTGGATAACAATATTTGAATAATGTATCATATTTTTTTATGATCATTCCACATAATAATTTTTCAGTAATATGTATTTTTTTAGTAACAACTAGGTAAAAAAATAAATCTTCACAATCATCGAAACGGTTTATAATACTATGTATTTTTCTTTGTAAATCTTCAAAGATAACTTTATATTGATTTCTTATTAAATAGGATAATAAGTTTTTATGACTATATTTGATTGCAATATCTAATACATAATTAATGTGTTTTAAATAATGATTTCCGTAATTACAAACTTCAAGTAATAATGTAACAATACTAACACGATTATGGATAGCCGCAATCATGAGTGGATTATTAGATTTTGTAATTGAGAATATATCTGAATCGTTATGTTCGATTACAGGAAGATAAAAACGATTAAATAAGGTATTCAGGTTTTCTTTTTGAAATAAACATAATTTTATAACATCTATACGATTATTTACAATTAATATATTTATATGTGTTAAATCTAAGAATAAATTATTCTTATATAACCATTTAAATGTATGTATGTGTGTTTGTTTTTTACATAATTCTCTAATTTGTGTAAACATGAATGTTTTAGTAACATTATAATCAGATATATCTGGATATGAAATGTTTTCAATTATATTCTTAAATTGTTGATTAATATTTCGTAAATTATAAATGGATATAGGGTCTATATCTAATTTTTGAATGATAAGAGGGAGTAGTTCTTCTGGTAATATATGAAACATAGTATATGTTATAAGATATACTATAAAATTTGAAAATAATGTTTAAATAAAAGTAAATATGGTGTTTGACGATATTACAATCATTATTCGTATGCAAAATATCCAACTTCTCAAATATATTGCCTGGAAAGAAGGATGGAATTATTTAGAATTATGTAAAAGATATATTAAATGAAATATTAAATGAAATAATTATCTAAGTATATATTATAAAAAATAATGCGTTCAGGAAGAAGAACTCGTCGTATGTCAACACCTATGCGCCGTCGCCGTACAATGTCCCCTATGCGTCGTCGCCGTCGCCGTACAATGTCCCCTATGCGTCGTCGCCGTCGCCGTACAATGTCCCCTATGCGTCTCGGAAGATCCAGTCGTAGATCCCCTATGCGTCGTCGCCGTTCTAACCGTAGGTCTCCTATGCGTCGCGGAAGATCCAGCCGTAGGTCTCCTATGCGTCTCGGAAGATCCATTCGTCGGTTTCCTATGCGTCGCGGAAGATCCAGTCGTCGGTCAAGGCGTGTTATGAGAGGGAGGTAGCAGTTGTGGTGTACATAAATATTAATCTCTGTTAATTGTTAATTTAAGTGGTGGCGCGGAAGCAACTGCTTGAACGGGAGGTTCTGAACTTGTATATTGTGGAGGACAAACATTTGCTCCAAACTGATTTATATTTTCGGTGCTTTTTGCTCGTTGCATAAATCTATCTTTATATTTACAGCATACTGTTAATCCTGTAAATACACCTGCTAGATAGGAAAGAATATTTACCATAATAAAATCCATACCTGAAATATCCATATGTATAATATATATTTATATTTATTTTTATAATTCAATGCGTCTACACAAAGGACAATTTTCTTGTATTTGTAACCAATCATCTATACATTGTGCATGAAATATATGATTACATTTTAATTGTATGATGGGTTCATCTTCGATAAAATGTTCTAAGCATATAGAACATTCGTCCATATTATATTCGTCTTTTTTAAATAGTATGTCTTTTTTTTCAATTGTAGTTGTTACCAAGGATTCTTCTAAACCAGAAGATGAATAATTATATCTTCTTTCATTTTTAAAACAACAACAACACATATAAATCAGCGAAATTGTAGATAAGATTAAGTATAGTTCAAACCTTTGTTCCATATCTGAAGCACTCGCATATGTTTCATTTTTTTGTGAATACATATCTTCCATATAATATATATTATCACTTACTTTTTTAAATAAAAAATTGAATGTTATTTAAAAAAAAAGTAAGTAATATAAATTAAAGATGACACGTCGTAGAAACACATATAATGTACCAAACACATTCCTCCAAGATAATACGGACTACTTTATTACGTATCATGAACTATGTAAGGAAGCAACTGTTTGGAATAATTCCGGTCAATATTGGTTGGGTAAAGAAGCAGAACGCCGAGCAACATGTCTGTTAAATGGAGATGTGAATGGGTATATGCAACATAAGAAACAAGAAGAATTATTCATTAAGACCAAGAAGTTTATGTAAATACTGTATATTTCATTCAATACTATTTATATTCCATGATATCATATGTTTATAGTTTTGAGAGATATATTACAACTCAATTATTCTTAGCAGGAACATTGAAAGCAGTTATAATAAGTACCACTTAAATTTGATATTTTTTTTTACACATTTTTAAAAAACATTATGGATTCAACTATCATTGAATTTACAAGAGATCTTTCTACAAGAAATTATACCTCGAGAAGAGAGTATGATAAACAATATGTAGAGTTACGTAAGAAGTATAAATTATGTCCTAAAAAAACAGATATTCGTAAATGTATTCCATATCTCAATGAACGTGAGATTACAGATGATTTTATGAAATATTCCATACGTAAAATAGGTAAAAGTAGTTCGGGTGTTACGGTAATTACTGTATTAACAAGTCCATTTCCTGAATATACAAAGGATGGTATGAAGGTACAACAATCATTTAGTTGTGGAAAGGATTGTGCGTATTGTCCCAATGAACCCGAAGAAAGAATCGATATAACAATATCATCTATAAATGGAAACAAGGTATCGGTTGTTGCAAATCAAGACTTACAATTAATTCGGGTTATTAATTATATTATTTACAAAGATACACACTATGAAATCACAGATACAATTGATTTTAAAGACAATACATTTACAATTATAATGGAACAGATACCCTTTAAAGTAGGAGATACAATGGTCGGTGTGAAGATTGCGCAACCTCGGAGTTATATTTCAAGCGAACCGGCTGTATTACGCGCAAATAGAAACAACTTTGATTGTTGTAAGCAGATGTGGGACCGAGCAACGACCTTATCAAATATGGGGCATCCAATTGATAAAATAGAGGTCTTGATATTAGGTGGGACATGGGATCATTATCCACTTGAATACAGAGAAGAATTTATTAGAGACATTTACTATTCTATGAATGTCTTTTGTTTGGGAAAACGAAACAAATATTCCTTGGATATGGAAATAAGATTACATGAAAAAGCAAACACGCGTATTATTGGATTAACAACTGAAACACGTCCTGATTGTATAACGCTCCGTGCGATTAAACAATTGCGTAAGATGAATGTCACACGTGTTCAAATTGGTGTTCAGCATATTGATGATAATGTATTAAAGATTATTAAGCGAGATTGTTATTTGAAAGATACGATTCATTCTAATTATTTACTAAGACAGAATGGATATAAGATAGATATGCATCTAATGCCCGATTTACCAGGAAGTTCATATGGAAAAGACCTTCTCATGTTTCAGAAAATATTTTCACATACATATAAGAAAGTATCCCGTAATCATTTAAAATATGTTTTGAATCATCCTGAATTACAAGCGGATCAATTAAAAATTTATCCATGCTCGACAACACCTCATACACAAATAAAACAATGGTATGATGAAGGAACATATATACCCTATTCCGAAGATAGAGATACATTGGTAAAATTATTAATCTATGTTAAATCCCATGTATTTCCATGGATACGATTAAATAGAATTATTCGTGATATTCCTACGAATTGGATTGAGGGTGGGAATAAGGATGTTAGCCTACGACAGTATCTATTACAGGAAATGAAACATAGTGGATTAAAATGTAATTGTATACGGTGTCGTGAAGTTAAAGATGTAAAAGCAGATATTGATCAGGCAGAATTATTTATTCGTGAATATAATGGTGTGAATGCTACCGAATATTTTATGAGTTATGAGTCACCAGATAATAACATATTATATGGTTTTATACGATTAAGGGTAAATCACACAAATGAAAACGTAATTCATAAACATCTATATGATAGTGCTATTATAAGGGAACTTCACGTATATGGTTCATTATCTAAACATGGTGAAAAAGGCGAACATGTTCAACACCATGGATTTGGTACAAAATTACTACGTAAAGCGGAAGAAATTACACGAAGACATTTGATTCGTAAAATACACATTATATCGGGTGTTGGAGTAAGAGAATATTATCGTAAGAGAGGATATACATTTGATACAGAAACACAGATGATGAAGAAAGACATAATTCTATATTCATTTTCACCTTATGAAACATGTTTAATCATTATTCTCATTATAACATTATATAGTATCTCACAAGAGATTACAAATTATAAATTTGATAAAATATATAATCAATCCTTGTAAAACATGGCATTCCCCCATATATCAAACGATCTACTTTACTTGATTGGATTAAAGGTTACTGAACAAAGGGCCGTTGTAACGATCCAAAGGAAATATAGAGACTACTATGTAAATAAAGTGTATGAACAAGGAATGATAGATGAAGGATATATTAAACTAATGTGTGGTGTGTGGACGAATGGTGCTCAGTGTATGTGTGATATTTGTATGGGTTACTAAATTTGAAACATAGTATATATTTTTTATCAAACGAGTAAGTAATTACTACATGACACATTCTGTTTCCAAAATGTCAGACGATGATATAGAAGATAACATATCAAAGAATCCAGAAAGAAGGGATACGAAAAAACTGACACGTTTATTAAAAAAAGAACATAAAACCAAAGAAGATCTACAAAAAATAGGAATATTACAATCAAAAATAAAATATTATAAATCAAGAAATACACCCCAACGGAAGAAAGAACCATCCATCATATCAAGTGATGATTTTCTTGAACAAGAATTTCAAAAAAATAACGTATTCTGGAAGGAAGAAAATGAACGGGTAAAGAGAGAAGAAGAACAACGGGCACAGAGGAGAGAAGAAGAACAACAGGCACAGAGGAGAGACGAAGAACAACGGGCACAGAGGAGAGAAGAAGAACAACGGGCACAGAGGAGAGACGAAGAACAACGGGCACAGAGGAGAGAAGAAGAACAACGGGCACAGAGGAGAGAAGAAGAACAAAAGGAACAATGGTATTATAAGATGAAGGTTCCACATAATCCTATTACAGAAATGCTATATGAATCAAATGTGGATATCCCTCAAGATATTACAAAATATATGAACCAACCTTACGATAAGAAAGCATACTATCAACTTGTTCGTAAATATCACCCAGATAAAAAAGCATGTGATGATGACATATGTACTTTATTCACTCAATTAATTAATACTCATAAACCCGAAATAAATAATGGAATCGATGAAACATGGCAGAAGTAACTACACGGATAAGATGATAATATATTTTTTTTATATAAAGAGATGATGATAATAATATATAGATAGTCTTATGGACGAACGGAAATTTTTATTTAATCAATATATTGATTTTCATACTAAATATGTTACAAAATATGGACCCGAAACAGTTGTATTACTTCAAAATGGGAGTCATTTTAATTTATTTGCAATTGTAAATGATGAAATGAATATCGGTCCTGATATTTATCATATCGGGAATAATATATTAAATATAACAGTTACGAAACAAAATAAAAAAATTGAAGAAGTATCTTATAAAAACCATTTACTTGCTGGCTTTCCTGTGAATAGTATTCAAAAATACGAAAATATGTTATTAAATCATAATTATACAGTTGTTATTGTCGAACATGTAACTCCGCCACCTAATCCTGAGAGAGAAGTAACACGTATTGTTTCTCCTGGAACATGTATTCAAGATTATCATAAACAAGATACAAATTATTTGATGTCCGTTTATGTTGAGAAATATGAATATGTATCAAAGGATTCATATAATGTGGGTATTGCAGTCATTGATTTATCCACAGGACGAAATTACTTACATCCGATAATGAGTAAATTAGATGATATGAATTATTGGACGGATGAAATTGGGAGGTACATACATTTTTACAATCCTTCTGAAATTATATTCAATTGTAAGGGATGTGAATTAACGAAGGAACATATTATTCAACAGTGGGATATTTCTCATAATTCAATACAAACAAATAATTATCAAGATAATTGTTTTCATAAATTGTCATATCAAAATGAGTTTCTACAAAAAATATTTAATATTCAATCAATGATAACACCCATTGAAACGTTTGATTTGGAAAGTTACCCCGAATTAATTGTGGGATATATTTATTTATTACAGTATGTTCATGATCATTGTGTCGATATATTACAAAACATAGAAACACCTGAAATCATTCAAGATGAGCAATTTTTATGTTTAACATCAAATTCAATACGTCAGTTAAATGTGGTACATAATTATTCCTATTTTAAGGGAAAGAATGAATCCTTATTATCCGTATGTAATTTATGTGTAACACCGATGGGTCGTAGATTATGTAAAGAACGATTATTGTATCCTAGTATTGATGTAGATATTATTAATGAGAGATATAATTATATAGATACCTTTCGGAAAGGTGATTTATATGTAGATATACAAAAAGATTTACGAAAAGTATCTGATTTGGAAAAATCATTGCGAAAAATGGGATTAGGATTGATAACACCTTGTGAATTATTTTCGGATTCAATGTCTTTTGATTATGTGAAAAAGGTAACTGTATTATTGGGTGAAAACTTTCAATATTCCGGGTATGGGGGGATTATGAAATCATTTACAGAATTTTATAATAGATTATATTCAACATTTAATTTTCATAATTTCAATCGTCCTATGTTAGACAGATCTATATTTAAAATGGGTATTTTTACAGAAATCGATGATTATGATCTATTAATTAATACAACGTACAAACAAATATGTATGGTTTGTAAACGGTTATCAAAGTTATTGGATAATTCGGACACATCTGTGAAATGTGATTATGATGAGAGAAATGGATGGTTTATATATTGTACAAACAAAAGACATACTACGTTTAAAGAAAAGTTAAATAATTTATCTGGAAATTCTATTCATGTAAAAGACGAACATAATACAGTTATACATAGTTTTACGAAACATGATTTTTCGTATAAAAAGAAGGATAAAATGAGTATAATTATTGAAAGCGAATATATAAATACGATGTCACGAGAGTTGGGTAAATTACAATATAAGATAGCAGATTTGAATAAAGAAAAATGGAAGGAAATCATGCAAACATATTATCATACGTATCATAGATCATTAAAGGAATTATATAGTTTTCTGGCGAATATAGATGTGTATTGTTCGGGGGCTAAATTATCTATACAAAATGGATATTGTCGTCCCGAAATAATGGAAGCGGAGAAGAGTTTTATAGATGTAAAAGATATACGCCATCCGATTGTTGAAAAGATACATGTAAATACGGAATATATCACAAATGATATATGTTTGGGAAAAGATAAGGAAGATGGTATTTTATTATTTGGTACCAATGCGTGTGGTAAATCAACATTAATGAAAGCCGTGGGACTAAATATTATATTAGCTCAGGCTGGATTTTATACGGCATCATCTTCATTTAGGTATAAACCCTATACGCAAATATTTACAAGAATATTAAATAATGATAATATATTCCGTTCGCAGTCATCCTTTGCTGTTGAGATTCAGGAATTAAAAGGTATTTTAAATCGAGCAGATAAAAATTCACTTGTATTAGGCGATGAGTTATGTTCGGGAACGGAAAGTATATCGGCATTATCTATTATTGCGGCTGGATTAGATACTTTATGTAAACGTGAAACTACATTTATATTTACATCACATTTACATCAATTAACAACCTTGGATGAAATAAATTCATTAGATAATTTATCAATATATCATTTGAAGATAAATTATGATAGGGAACATAATGTATTACATTATGATCGTAAATTAACAAAAGGGTCGGGTCCTTCTATATATGGATTACAGGTATGTGAAGCGATGGGATTATCCAATGATTTTATTTCTTATGCAAAACAAATACAAAATAAATTAGAGAAATCTGAAATATGTTCCTTGAAGCAATCACAATATAATAAAAATATATTTATGGATTCTTGTAAAATATGTGATTCAAAGGATAATTTAGAAACACACCATATCAAAGATCAACAATTCGCGGATAAGAATAAAATGATAGAACATCATCATAAAAATATAGAACATAATTTAGTTTCATTATGTGTTTCATGTCATTTGAAGGTTACTAATTTTGAATATGTTGTTAAGGGATGGAAAGAAACGAGTCAAGGAAAGATATTAGATTGGTATAAAGCAGATAAAAAAGTAAATACGCGAAAGGCATTTACAGATACAGAAGTAAAAGAAATCATTGAGTTAAAAAATACTGAATTATATAGTGATGTTTCTCAGGTAGATTTTATAAAATGTTTGGAATTATATCACAGTGTAAAAATGAGTGTAGGGACACTTGGTAAAATGATAAAAGGAACATATTAATTATCACAAGAATGATAGTATTTATATTTTACATTGAGAATATTTGAATTGATAGTCAAGATATCATTTTTTTTAATACGTTTAAGAGCGCGGATTTCATATGTTTGATGTTTCATATTTGGATAGATGATAGAATTAGGATACTCGCACTTGGAGTATAGATGGGCGCAACCATTTAGGAATCCATTCAGTTTGTTATGGTAAAATAGATTGTCGTCATACACATGGTCCGGGTTGATCCATGTAATCGTTCCTTTTTCAATCAAATCACTTTTATGTATCGTTTCGCCAGCAAATGCTCTGAATCCGTACAGCGTCGAATATTTAATAGAGACCTTGGCACAATTAATTAAAGACATCGTTGGTTTTTACTAAAAGTTGAAACTTATTTATTCAAATTTAGTAAATATAATGTGGGTGACGTGTAATGTATGTATGGGTGAAGGAGTTATTCATACGGTTCATGAAGTTTATGATAATACGATATGTAAAAAAAAATGTAAAAAAAAATGTAAAATATGTAATCCCGAGAATGGATATTTAGAAGAACATCGTATATATTACAGAGGACATATATGGGTTGAAGACAATTTTGACCCTATTTCACCACCCAATTCACCTAGATAATTTATTTGAAGGTAGATGAAAATAGAATTGCTAATTGATTCATATTTAATAATCCTAAAAAGAACTTACTTTCATGAGCACCATCCCATTGTTTTTTCCATTTTTCGGCCCGTTTTCGGGGGAAGAAATCATCAAATGATTTCAGAGATTCTTTCGAATTGAGTTGTACAATTTCTTCAAATATTTTATCTTCGGAGTTTTCATGATTATTGAAATAGTCGTTATACATAATCAGATTATATAGTTCTTTTTTATCCAAACGATGACCCGTGCCTTTCCCACGTTTCGGATTATTGGAGATACCTTTCGGAAATTTATCTTTTAACCGATTACAGATATTTTGGAATTTAACTTGGGGATTATCTTTCATTTTTACATTTTTAATATTATTGGTTGCAATAAAGATTTGATTTGATTCATTGGAGTTGAAAGAATCTACTTCATGAACATTCACAATAATTTCGCGATTAAAATCAATATCCAATTCCATGAGATCATATATGGCTTCATATCTATGTTGACCATTGACGATACACAATTCATTCCTATTCCATAAGATATCTAAGTGACCTTCTAAACATTGTTTATGAGAGATTATTTGTTGAAGTTCCTTAACATGTTCTTTATCAAGGGGGCGATTAAATTCCCAAGAACGTGTATTTGAGAACAATTTACGACATGAAGAAGCATACATTTTTACACCGTCTGGTCTTTCATGAATTAATTTACCTAGAATGTGATGTTCTTCCGGTCCATTTTCTAAAGATACGATTTGTTTTTTGAGATGTTTAATGACCTGATTTTTTTGATCAATAATAGATTGCTTTTCAAGCACATCGCGTTCTAGATGTTCATAGGTATCTGTTGTATTATTTGCTTTGGGGAAGATGTTAAACATAGTTATTTTATTATTACTATGTAACTTATATTTCAAATTTATATATATTAATATAATATATGGTAGTTTTTAATTATGAAGCATATAATAATGTTATTAAAGCCGTATTTTTCCTTATTTTAGCAATTATAGGTGGATGGACGGGTGAAACATTAGGATGTAAAGCCCAGAAATTACTTACAGAAAACATGCTTGTAAAACATGGTACTATATTTATGGTAATATATTTTGCAATGGATATATCAAATAATGAAAATAAAAAACCGCTTGATTTATTAAAAATGACATCATTGATATATATTATGTATTTATTATTTACTAAAATGAATATATATTCTACAATAGTTGTGTTTATAATATTAGGCGTAATATATGTATTAATTAATCAAATTAATTATTTAAAAAATAATAATGGGGAAGAAAAAGAAATAAAAAGATATACGGATCTAAATAACATCTTAAAAGGTATATTACCAATTATTATAATTGTTAGTTTTGTATTTTATTTAATAAAACAAAGGAAAGATAATGCTAAGAATTGGTCAACAATTAAATTCTTATTTGGAACTACTAAATGTAAAAATAATTAGAAAGCACGGGAACGATGTGTTAATTTTATTCACTTCATTATGTATTTTCAAGTAACCATCTATTTAATTTTATATTATTTTCTAAATTATCATCTATTGGTAGTTTTCATCGATGTTATATTTTATGATAACCGTCTAATCATCTTCCGAGTAATAATCCTCGTCAGAACTGCTGTCTCCCCAACCACCATCGTCTCCCTCATTATTCCAACGACCACCACCGGAAGGATTACCCGTTGTGCTGGGCCACCCCCCACCTTGCATCGGTAAAATATGTAGTGGTTTATAGATCCTATTAGAGCCTTCACAATTAATAATTGAAAATGACATGTGAAACATATAGAATACCATTAATGCTATCATTCTATTCATATTCAACGATGAATGGAAATCTACTATAATGGTTTCGGGTTATTAAATTATTTATAAATGTATGTAAAAATAATTTCAATTTTGTTTAAATAAGGTTGCCCATTGAGATGGATCTTTCTTACCCAATGGAGGAGCATCAACATATTCCCAATCATCTACAGAGCACATTTGTGGATAATCATTAATTATTTTTTTAACTTCTTGTAACGCATTTGGAAATGTTTTATTTGTAAAATCACCCGACATCATACCCATCCCGACTTTCTCAGGTGGATATCCATTATCAATCATTTGTTTATATGTACCATACGAGAACGTTCCTCCATAACATTGTGCATTAAACCAATGAATATATTTACCCACATCGGATTGATATAATGTTTTATAGGAAAATCCACCCATTCCCGGACCATCTTGAATTAATGAGTTACCTACGGGGGCCATTGTAATAATAAAGTTTGTTCCGAGGTCATTTACAAGGTGTTTGATTAACATTCTCACATGATTGATATCAACCATTTCTTCAATATCAATATCGATGCCTTGTATATTTTTTTGTTTAATGAGATGTATGAGTAATGGATAATATACAGAGAAGTTTTGAAATAATGATTGATATGCCCCCCCAGCCCCACCCATCATTAACATAATTGTCACACCTTCCTTAGATAATATATTTGTTTGTTTCCATAGTTCATTAAAGATAGGATCACTTGGTAAATTATCATTTAAGTAAATATTATTTTGATCAAAATGTATAGATGATACAATGATAACATCTATATCGTTTGGTTTCGGTATAAGTTTGTCTAATCCAACGAATGATTGATAATAGTAAATTGTTTTCATAATAATATACTTACACAACTATACTTAAATATCTACGGTTCGTTAGGTTAATATTTAAGATTATTTCCGGCTCTATATTAAAATGAAAAATATCGTAGCAACAGTAATAATTGGGTTTTTGTCTTTAGTAAATGGACAAGCGCCACCACCAACCCCTACCCGCCTCTCCAAAGAAGGAGAAATTTGTGGCGGATTTACGAAAACACCTTATAAATGTGGAAAAGGACTTGAATGTGTGAATACACATGGTCCTATGATAGCGGATGCCCCTGGAGCATGTCACGCTATCTGTAAAACAAAAAGAGATGAATGGGGAAATTGTGTCCCTAAGAATTGTGAAGTATGGTATGATGGATGTAATACGTGTAATGTTAATGAAGAGACTGGTTCCCTAGGGTGTACAAAGAAAATGTGTTATGAAAGGCAGGATTCTGCAAAGTGTGAAACCTATTCCACAAAGAAACCAGATGATACATTTATCACATGTAAGGACTTTGAAAAACACTTAGACAAGGTAAATGATGTATGCTGTACGGAAGGAAATTGTAAAAATGGATTACCAGAAACATGTTCTCCCGAATGTAGTTCTATTATTAAGGTCTTATTCAAGGATTGTTCTGAGAATTTACAAAAAACAGGATTAGACAAAAAGTCTGGATGGAACGATTTTGAAGGAAAATGCAATGGGCAACATACTGGGGGATCTCAAAAAATTCCTGCTAATTGTGCCACATGGTATGATGGATGTAATACATGTAATGTTCGTGATGGAAAAGTATACATGTGTACAATGAGAATGTGTCTCCGCCATGGAGAACCCCATTGCAGAGAGTATCATATTGGAAATGAAAAACAACACGAACGTGGGACACAATGTTTCGATGGTAAAGATAATGACCACGACGGTGAAGCCGATTGTGGTGACTCTGACTGCAAAATATATGGGATATGTAGACATCGTGGTGGAAAGGAAACCGGTAGATTATGTTTTGATGGAAAGGATAACGACCATGACGGGAAGAGCGATTGTGAAGACCCTGAATGTTTAAAAGATCCACGAGTAGCTAGACAGTGTAATCGTGCGAATCACGAACGTGGGAGACAATGCTTCGATGGAAAAGATAATGACCACGATGGTAAAAAAGATTGTGACGACCCCGACTGCAAACGATATGGAAGATGTAGACGTCGTGGGGGAAAGGAAACCGGTAAATTATGTTTTGATGGTAAGGATAACGACCATGACGGGAAGACAGATTGTGAAGACAGGGACTGTTTACAGGATCCCCGTGCGAGATGGATGTGTAGGAGAGACGGTGGAGGCAAAGGCAATGACAATTAATTAGATTTGTAGGTTAATCCATATTTTTTAATATATTTCTCTTTATGTTTCATATAGTCATTATTTTTGAGTGACAAATATGTTTTATATATGAAGAAGAACCATCTTTCCGAAATTAATGTTTTAAGGACAATATTTCTGTGTCCAGAAATACATAAAAAAAAATGAATTACAGAATAAGTTAAGGGTGTCCTTAGGAACATTTTTATATTCACTTGTTTATATTTTACATAATTACGAAAGAATCCTAGGGATGGAGTACATAAATAAAGTAAAAGAAGCATTTATGTATTCATAATATTTTAATGTTAAATAAGTAGTAGTTATAACAGATTACATACTACCATCTATATTATGATTTATATCACAATATATTCCACGGAATATATATCCAATAAGTAAAGAAGACAAATTTGTCGTGATAAATAACATTGTGAAACGACACTTAATACATTTCATTCTAGTATTAGATTGTTCAATAATAGATACATGTTCCGGCATATTTAAGACAGGTTGTTCAAGAGGTAATTCCTTATTTTTTTTATTCATTTACATAATTATTTAAATATAATTTTAAATAGTAATATAATACAAAATGAAATATAATATTGCACAGGAAGTAACTAAAAAGAATGATTGTCATCGTGCGTGGACTATATCTTTAAAATATTCTGTATATTTGATGAATAATATTGATAAGTCAATTGATGTATACTCTCTTGTAACTCAGATATATAAACAATATATATCTGAGTTACAAAGTAATAAATTGGTATCAAACAAAGATAAAAAATATATTCAGGTATGGAATACAGTTATAAATACCTTACGGAATATAAATGTCAAACTACACAAACGAAGTATTAAATTATTACATCAAACAAATGTACAGCGTGTAGATAGGATACATTAACATTTTTTAAAATGTTTTTTTGATCCCGCAATAAAGGGTATATGTTTATGAATATGATTATAATTTGCTGTTATTTCTGTATTTTTTTTTATATGTTTTGTGGCAATTAATGGAAACGTATGAAAATCGTTTGTGAGTATGTTTGAATTATATGATTTATTACAATGATTTACATATTTTCCTTCATTGATAATTGATTTAGAAAACATATCCAATGAAACATCATCATAAAATTCAATATGTTCTGGTTTCATTGGAAATAAGTTGGGTATAATAATGTCTCCTTTTTTAAAATCTGTGTTAGCAAATAAACCTTGATTGTGGATATGAGAGGGTTGTATGATGGTAGTAACTGTATTGATGTTGATCATATATAAACATATAAGTAAAATGAATACGATTATAAATAATACATGATATTTCATCTATATAGAATACATATGTTTTTAATTGATTTAAAGAACTAAATAAGATAATAGAATATATTATGTCTTTTAAAGATAAACCATTAAAAAAAATAGTATGTGATAACCGTGTAACATTAGATGTTATTCATCAAGATAAAGTTAGACAATTTACAGAAGAAAAAGAATCGATTGAGACTAAAAAAGAAACACTTGACAAATTGCAAACCGAATATAAACATAATTCGAATCATGGAATATTAGAAAAAATAAATATATTAGAATGTGATATACAAAAATATGACGACCATAAGGAAATAGATTATCATCTTGATACGGCCTTATTATTATCTGAATATTATTCAAATAAGGAAGATAATGTTCCGACAGAAAATATAAAAATGAGTGTCTTAGACTTTATGAATAAAAAGATAGAAAAAAAAGATACGAAAAGTTCATTAATAAATACATATATGACGAAAGTTGATGATAATACCATTATGGATAATTTATCTGTAACGGTTGATAAGTGTCCTTTATGTAAGGACACTCTTACACTTAAAACGATCGATAGTTTACTACTATGTTTACAATGTGGATATACTCAAAAGATAATTATAAATTCGGAGAAAGCATCCTATAAGGATCCTCCAAGGGAGTCATCTTATTTTGCTTATAAACGTATTAATCATTTTAATGAATGGTTGGCTCAATTTCAAGCAAAAGAAACAACTGATATACCTGAAGAAGTATATCAAGGAATATTAAAAGAATTAAATAAAGATCCGTTTATTACTGTAAAAACAGTAAGCTATAAGAAGGTACGAGAAATCCTTAAAAGATTAAATTATAATAAATATTATGAACATATTCCACATATCATTAATATATTAAATGGTGAGAGAGCACCTCTACTTACAAGAGCCTATGAGGAACAACTACGAATGATGTTTCGTGAGATACAAACACCATTTATAAAGCATTGTCCCGAAGAGCGGAAAAATTTCCTATCATATTCATATGTTTTACATAAATTTTGTGAATTGTTAGAACTTGACCAATTGTTAATATATTTTCCATTATTAAAGAGTCGTGAAAAATTACAACAACAAGATCGTATATGGGAAAAAATATGCCAATGTTTAAAGTGGCAGTATATACCTAGTATTTAATAATACATAGTATCTTTCTTTGCTTCAATAATAACAACGTGAGGCATGTATCTATCTAATAATGCAAACGTTGTTGCTGCTAATAAACCAATATAAAAAGCGTGTTCATTCATAATAGAGCAATTCGGAATATAAAATGTTGAAATGGACACAACTAATAATAAGATTGCATACTTTATGACATTATTCATTTTCATTGTTTTCAGCATTTATATATATTCAATAAAATAATATGAAATATAAATTAAATTAAAATATTGATAGTATAATATTATGGAAAGTGGTCAAAATAACGGTCTTATAAGAAATATAAATACATCTTCAACGTTATCAATATTTTCATCAGATGGTGATATGTATAATGATTACGATAATTATAATGAATATTCATTAAAAGGTATTCAAGAATCATCTCCAATGAGTGTCATATTCTTTTCTGATTCAAATGTAGAAGCATTACAGAAAACAATACGCTTCGAAGTTTATAAGACAAAACAGAAAGTCATCTCAGAACAATCTCCTAATGAATTATATACTGTAATGAGATCTATTTATTTACAAAATGCGAATTCCCGTTCATCTACAAATAAGTTTATGGAACATTTACAACTATTAAATAAGTTGGTTGTTGACTATTGTATACAAAATGTATTAGATCAATTGGTTCAATATGAAGGTTATTTGTTAAAAATAACAAATTTACCACAACCTATGACAAGACCCCAATATTCCCCGAATAAGAATACAACATATGATATAAGTAATAATGATATGGGTGGCAATCAATAAAGATGTATCCTCGTTCCGTGAAAATATGACGTATCTAAGAACATATGCATAAAAAAATATGATTAAACTAAGCTTGTCCCTACCAATCATTATCATTATACGTACTTTGTTTATCACGAATCCATTGTTGTACATCATCATCCATATCCAGTGTGAGTAGTTCTTCTTTTGTTACGTTTAATTTGTCCACCCAGACTTTATTCCCTTGTTTTGTTTTGATATACATATTCCCTACCATAGACCCGGGAAATTGTAAAATTTGTTTCATAAAGAATAATTCTAGTTTTAATTCATTGTTTGATTCATTTATTCTTTCATTACCAGTTATAAATTGACTCATAGATTGTATCCACATTACTACTACTAGATATAATTTTAAATCAAATTTTATGTTTTTTTTAGTTTCCGTGTTATATATTGTAGGAACATACTTACTTCAACTATTTCCATCAGTCTCCATTTGGGTCTGTGAAAATAACACGTAATATAGGAAGGTTCCGTATTTGAATGATGAGCGACCTTTTCATAATTTTCAATGTGATACTTCAGTTGATCCATCACTTGATTGAATCGTTCTTTGATTCGAGGTGAGGGAAAATAGGTTTCATAGATATGTTGACTGACATCAATATCTAAAAAACGAAGGGGGGAATGTTCATCTATCATATAAATTATATATATATTATTTGTTTAGGTATCCAATCTAACTATATATCAATTTTAAAAAAATATGTTCTTGTACGATGTTCTTACACATTGATTATACATAACGACAATTATACCTTATTGTTTCTTGTTCTACTAGCAATGGTGGACTCCATAGCTTATTATTTCCATAACTACCGAATGCCTCATATAGTCGTTCATCATTACCATCTACAGCTACCTTGTAATCCAACGTCTTAAGTTTATCTTTCAATGAAGGGGGTTGTGGTTCTTCGTTTACTAGAATGGTAACACCATTTGATTCCGTCAGTAGGTCACCATTGATCCAGTCTTGTTGGTTGATATTCATGATGAATCTGTAATAGAGTGACTCACAATACTTTGATGAACCACCTATCATCTGTATCATGTCTAGGTGATTCGTCCGCTCTTCCACTCTGTTTATTTTGATTCCCCACTGAGCGATATTCCTATCTATCGGAAATGAATTCATCGTCCAACGAGGACCCTGATCTTTTTGGAACAATAGACGTAGCAAGCGATTTGTGTGATATTCCTTATTCTCCTCCTCTTCTACACCTTGTAGGACTTTGTACAGATGGATGACGCAATCTGTATCTGATTTGAGGAGTTGGGAAAAGATAAGGAGTGTCTCTGCTTTTGTAGTGAGTTGGTATTCGAATCCTTTACCCATTGGTAGAATTGGTAGATTTAGTGTAGTATCTACTCCTTACATTAAAAAATCAAATTTATTATTATTTTTACACTATATCACTTATCAAACTGGTCCCTTAACAATTTTACCAATGACTAATTATTTTAATTATCCCTCAACCCCATTCTTGTGATAGTATCCCACCCCATTCATTCTCGTGCTTACCCTCGATGTGATCATTAATCACGAGGTCGGTGAGACACCAATGAGATTGTTTCCGTTGTTCCTCACATTCTATATGATCAACATATATAACTTTATTAGTCTTGGTATTGTACCCTTGACCACATTCGCACCAGTCAAAAGGAGATGCTGTCTCTATATCATTTGTATAACCAGGGGTACAATCTCGGTACCAAAATATATTGAAGTCTTTCGTATAACTAACTGCACAAGTACGCATAGTAAAATCATCCAATGTATGCCAACTTTCTGATGTATGTTTAAGGACCCATCCTTTCCACGTGGTGCCATGTATCACGTTTCCATCAGCTTGGCGACAAATGTTGCGGTCATCTTTAAATTCACGATAGACCCACTTGTACCCATAATCTCCATGATCTCCAAACATGTCGTGATATAGTTTTTTTGACCACCAATCGACAGGACGGGGCAGCCAGGGTCTGTCGGAAAGTTCATTATCCATTCTGTGAACGAACCATAGTAACTCCCCCATCACACATTGACCGAAGTATTCTTTGGCTTTCTCGCATGGTTTATGCCTTTCTTCTAACCATATATCACCAATCTTTTTTATGATATCATCACATAGAATAATACCTTTATCTTCATAATAATGTGATTCTTGATTGCTTGGAGGAATAGCTTCAGACATTAAAGGTTTGGAGACGTTAGACATTATTATTATTTTTAATAATAACTTAAAATTGTTTTCAAATTAATTTTAAAAAAAAAAATAAATGATATATATATATTATGTATAGACGAAATAATAGAACTATAAAAAAAATGTATGGAGGGATGAGACGTCAGTTTTACCCCCAACAAATGGAAAGATTGAGGGAACAAAATAGACGGGAAATTGAGTTTAATAATATGGCAAAAGATAGGTTTGATAGTTTAGAAAGAGAAAGATTGGAAAAAGATAGATTAGATAGATTAAGTGATATTTTTTATGATGTACAAGAAGAATATTCAGATAATGATTCAGATAATGATTCAGAAGAATATTTCGATAATGATTCAGAAGAAGATTTCGATGGTGTTTCGGTTAATGATTCAGAAGAAGATTTCGATGGTGATTCAAGTTCAGAAGAAGATTACGACGATGCTTATATGTATCAACCAACAATAAAAAATAAAATATTACTTGATGGGAATCCTAGAATAGTTTTAATGCGGTTAGATGAAAATTTATGTCAGATATTACCCTTTAAATGTAGTTATTATAAAACATTTTATTATACAATAGTTATGGAATATAATGGTATAAGTTTAAATATAATAGACGTCACTGATGATAATAATAAGTCAATATATGATAGATTTAAGTTTATAATCCATAGAGTAATGAGAAATGTCAATGATAAAAAATCATTTTTGGAGAAACTAAATTATGTTTTTTTTGATTTAGATGAATTAGATATAAATATTCGTAATGAGATTGAAGATGGAACAGTTTATGGTATCAATAATCTATTGATAATGGAGACTAAACCCAGTTTTTCTGATTTATTTAAAGGACCTATAACTTTCATGTTAGATTTTAATGATATAGTTTATGATGATACATTACCTGAAGTTTTAGAACCCGGTATTACTATTTATAGATGTAGTCGTGATATAGATAATAAAATAAAATGCGATGGAACAGAAGAATGTTCTACAGATTGTAGAGCCAATTATTAAAATTAATTTATTTATTTATAATTGGATAACTTGCATCCATAGCTATACCACACAATCCTTCGGGGTTTTCAATACCTCTCAATATTCTTATATATCCATTTTCCCCCCAAGATTCACCCCATGAATTTTTAACTAACCAATAATTTAAATCAAGATTTTTATCATAACCATATCCCACAGCCAATACACCATGGTCTAATTGATCACCACAATCGGGATCACTATAGACACCTTGTTTATATAATTGAAATGATTGAAGGTTGGCTTGTATAGCTACTGATACTGGTTGTTTAGCAACAGCTCTTTCTAATTGTTTTTCACTATTTTGG
>Ga0315336_1001961_pt1 | contig 34884 bp, 36 predicted proteins | sample ASW5metaG_FD_204512 | JGI IMG/M metagenome (GOLD analysis project Ga0315336, IMG submission 204512) | Ammonia-oxidizing marine archaeal communities from Monterey Bay, California, United States - ASW #5 | ecosystem: Environmental > Aquatic > Marine > Intertidal zone | place: USA: California...
GACCAATCCGAGAGCGCCTGTGGTGAAGACCTATGACCTTCAGCGACGAGTTTGCTAATGTTTTCGCCCGTCAAAGCCGCGAATAGGGAAAGTCGGGCTAGATATCGGTGGTTCGGCGGTAGTGCAAAATCATGCGCTCCACCGAGCAAGCTCGGCGGTGAAGCCGCACATCACACTCCGAGGCAATCGGACCGTCGCCGCCGTTCCGACTCCACGTCATCAAACCACCGGTCCATTTCGAGTTGCATGGCACTGACCCGCGCTGGATGTTCGACGGCCAGGTCGTGGGATTCATAGGGGTCGTCATCCAGGTTAAACAGCAATGCGTCTTCCGGTTCGGGAATGTGCCGATCCGGAACGCCGGGGTTGATCCCGGTCACCAGTTCCGGCGCATAGCGAAGATTGTAGTCGGTCTTCTGGTCTTCCTCGGTGGTCCAGAGCGCTTCGGGGAGCAATGGGCGCAGCAGTTTCCAGGGGCCGTCCCGCATGGCCGCATTCACGTTGTGTACGGGGCAGTACCGGTTCCACTGCCAGAAGCGTCGCGTATCGAGCTCGCCGCTCTCCCCGCGAAGAGCGGACCAGACATTCTGTCCGTCAAGCGGAAGACTCTCGGGCGTCTCCATCTGCGCCGCCGCGCACAATGTCGGGAGCCAATCGGTAAAATGCACCAGATCTTGAACGCGCCGTCCTCCATCCAGCCCCCCGGGCCAGCGAATCACTGCCGGAACGCGGATGCCGCCTTCATACACGAGTGGCTTGGCGCCGTTGAACCGGCCGTTGAACCGCTTCAGATCGAGCCCGTCCCATTCTTCCATCTGAGGGCCGTTGTCACTCGTAAACAGGATGATGGTATTCTCATCCAGCCCGTTGCGGCGGAGCGTTTCCAGGATGCGTCCCACGCCTGCATCGATGCAGTGGTTCATGCCGTAAATCCGGCTGACGCCCTCGGAGAAGAGCCCGGTTTCGCGAAACAGGTCCGCGTGGTCGTCAGGCGCCTGGATAGGAAAATGCGGCGCGTTGTATGCCACGTGCAGGAAAAACGGCTCGTTCCGATGCCGCTCGATGAATTGGACGGCGTGGCCGGTGAATACGTCGGTGATGTATTGCCCGTTGGAGGGCTGCACCGAATCGTTTAGTTCCAGGCGATACTCCCAGTAGTCGCTCCATCCGCCGCGAAACCCGGCAAACTCGTCGAACCCGCGGGCGTTGGGATGATACCGCGAATCCAGAGACCCCAGGTGCCATTTTCCGACCAGGCCGGTGGCGTAGCCGGCCGACCCGAGAACCTGCGCCAGGGTCGCCTCATCCAGGCTCAGCCGCTCGGTCCCCCGCGCGTCGAGGGTATCGATCACGCCGGTTCGATGCGGATACCGGCCTGTCATCAGCGCGGCCCGCGACGGGGCACAGGCAGGCGAACCGGCATAGTGCTGCGTCAGGGCAACGCCTTCGTTGCACAACGAGTCCAGGGCAGGAGTCCGGACATGAGGATTTCCAAACGCCCCGATGTCCCCGTAGCCCATGTCGTCGGCAAGGATCAGGATGATGTTGGGGCGCATGGTCCGTAGGAGGAATAGGTTTCAGTGTTCAGATTTCAGGGCGGCGCTGTGCGCCATCGCATTATTCAAGTATGAGAGTCCCCATCTTTGTCGTGAACTTCGTCGCGAGCTTTGTCGAAATCGGGCTCGACGAAGTTCGCGACAAAGCTCGCGACAAAGGCAATTTGCAGGGACTCTCAAATAAGTCATCAGATTTTTCAGGTATAAGAGATCGGACAACGATGACCGCGACGAGAGCGGTGGACGATTTCGTCCTCGTCGTGGTCCGCTATCGTCGTCGCTATCGTCAACCGATTTCGACGGTCTCTCAAACAAACTTGCCCACGGATCCATCCGCCGGAACGAATCCCGAAACTAAACAGGCGGCCCCATCCGTGGGACCGCCTGCTCGTCATCTGGTTCTGTACAAAATTTACCGCCGGCGACGAAGGCCCAGTACGAGTAATCCGCCCGCGACCAGGGCCAGGGTTCCCGGCTCCGGAATATTGCCCGCATAGACGCGAATCTGGTCCAGATAAACATCTTGGGAGCCGCCCCGGGTGCCGAAGAATATGTTGTTCAACGGCGGGGAGAAGCCCGAATTGTTGACCAGCATTCCGGCGGCTACCGGCGAACCGTTCACGAACAGATCAAAGGTACCCAGGCTTGTTCCCGACGGTTCATACGCCAGGGCGATATGGTCCCACTGAGCGGGTGTGAACGAAGTGATATTCTGCCACGTAGCACCCGCCTCGCTGCCGTGTTTGATTCTGCGAATCTGGCCGTTCTCCCAACTCAGGTTGGAGAAGCCGATGTTCGGGCCGGGGGATCCGTTGATCCGACCGAGCTGCAGGTTCAACCCGTTGCTGTTTGAATTATTTACGCGAAATGACAGCGTGAACGGCTGTGTGTTGCCTATTTCCGGCGAAAGATAGGGGATATAAAAATCGCCTTCGGAGATTCGCAGGTACTGATTTCCATGAGGTGCACCCGGCGATACCGCCGAGGTCCTCACCTGAATACCCTCAGGCGTTGCTTCGTTAATAGCCCCGTTTGCAAAGGGGGGGTGCGGATTGCCATTCAACGATGGGTCGAAGTCGCCCGTGCCATCCGTCGATCCGGGCACCGACTCGAAACTGTCCACCAAACTCGCATTCAGCAAGGGACTAGTCATGGAAACCAATCCTACCGCCACGATACCGATTACCGACTTCTTCATGTTTCCGATCCTCATGATGTTGCTCCTGATTTACTGCTCTTCGATGCCCTGCCGACATCTGTTTCCTTACGCGACAAACCAACGTTCACGCCGCATTGCATACTGCCGACTCTTAATGAATGAAAATCCTAGCTCTTTGGCCCCTCCGAATCAAGCAGAATCTACAGCGAAGTTCGTGCATTGGGCCGATTCTGCAATGATGCAGATTTCTCTTGATTTTGCAGGCAATTCGGCGACCCACGTACTGTGGGTTACGCTGCCGGCGCTACTCGATCGCGACCCGGTAGGCCTTCGAGGTGGAGAAGCCGGTCGGATCGAACATTTCCAGGGTCCCTCCAGTGCCATCCACTAGGGCCCCGGCCCGCTGGTAGTTGCTGGAGGTGACGAGGTCGGTGGTGAATTCGAGGGAGTAGGTTACCGAAGTTTCGCTCAGAAACTGTACCCCGAACTCGCTGTCGACGTCCGCCCCGGCGATCTGGACTTGCGCCGGCGGCGGGATCGGGCCCTGGAAGACCTCGATGCGATCGATGTAAATCTCGCCGGCGCCCGCGCCCGTGCCGAAGAAGACGTTGTTCAACGGTGGACTGAACCCGGGGTTATTGACGAAAAGATTGCTGACCACCGGCGTGGTGAAATTGTTGATATAGAAATTAAACGTGCCGTTCGTCGAGCCGGACGCCTGGTACTCCAGTCCGATACGATCCCACTGCCCCGAAGTAAAATCCGTGATGGTCGCCCAGGGGAACTTCGGCCCGGGACCCTCGATGCTTTGGTTGATCAGCCGGTCAATGCTTCCCCCTTCCCATCGAATATTGGAATAGCCGATGTTGGGGCCGTCAAAGGTGTTGATCCGTCCCACCTGTAGATTCAGGCCGCTGCCGAACGAGTTGTACACCCAGAAGGTGACCGTGAAATCCTGGGTGTTGGGGATGTCGGGGCTGAGAAAAGGGATGTAGTGATCGCCCTCGGTGATCTTCAGGTATTGAGATCCCTCGGTCGGACCGGGCGGCACCGCGTCGGTCCGCACCTGCACGCCTTCCGGCGTAGCTTCGGTGACCGCGCCGTTCACGTTGGTGCCGTGCGGATTGTTGTTGGCCTGCGGATCGAAATCGCCCGTTCCATCCGTCGATCCGAGCGTCGGCGGATCTTCGAATCCGTCGAACAGCGCCGCGCTCGCGGGTGAAAGACCGGCCCCGGTACCCAGTGATATCGCAAGCCCTGCGGCGAATACGATTCTGCTATCCAAGTATCTCATCCTGCTGACTCCTTACAGAAGATTTCCGAAAAATGCCCAAATAGATGCTATTTAATCAAACGGCATCGCGTGCCGAATGTCAAGATCAGAGGTGCGAGAACGGGCGCGGCTCGACGCCGAAGAACCCCATGCCAAATTTGCGGGGATTTTCACTCAATTTAGGGTATGTTACCCTGATTTCATCTAATGATCCGGTATTCATACATCCTCGTTTTCGCAGGGTTCCTGTTCTTCAATCCAGGAATCGGACTCGGCCAGAATTGGTCATTCACCAATGGATTCGAAGGCATCACCGCGGGCGGCGCCGGCTCCGGCAGCGATCTGGACCCGGATCCCGCTTTCTGGAACTACGTGAATTTCTGGGAAAACGCGAACGGGGACCAGACTTCGATCCAGGTCTTGAATTCACCGGGTCCCGCGAACGACGGTTCCAATTACCTTCGTCTGAAGAAATTCGATACCGGCACGCCGCCATTACCGGACGGAGCATACTTTTTCGAGCGCGCGTGGAACGGCAATTGTTGTACCGCCTCCGCGTTCAATCTCACCGGCGTTTCGAATATCCAGGAAGACTTCGTCTGGCAGTTCGCATTCCGTGTCGCCGATGCGAACGACGGGTTTCGAGCCTTCCTTGGATCCCGTGGCACAACCGAAGCGACCACGCTACAACAATCCATCGGGGTCGGCGTCCAGTCGTCAAACCTGACAAGGTTTTTCGCGGATGGTGAAATATCCACCGGCGTCGGCATCGCGACGGGAACCTGGTACACGGTGACACTCGATGCGGACTGGAGCACGCAGACCTACGACCTGTTTCTGAACAACGCGCTCATTCTGACCGGTGAACCGTTCAACCACACATTCATTCCCATCCGCTCCATGCACATTGTTGCCGAGGCGGACGATGTGGATCTGGACTCGTTTTTCCTGGATAACTTCAATCCCATTGATCCCGGCCCCCCGGGAGGTCCGGGTCTTGTTTACTTCGATTCGCTGGGCCAGTTGGTTGTAACGAATTGGCTGAGGATGAAGGAAATCAACTACGGAAACGGTCTGTCCTATCTCAACAACAGCGTGACCGGTGCCGGGACAAACTGGGTCGAGTACGAAAACGCGAACCTGATGATGCGCAAGGATTTCGTGATATCCAACGATGCCGTCATCGTGACCATGGACGTGACACCGAAAAATATCTCGGGAGAGAATTCTGTCGTGGAAACCCGCCTGGATTTCGCCGCGGAATCGCGGGGATTCACGCATTGGTTCCAGCCGCATACCGGCGCGAATCCGGATTTCACCGGACGGATCCTCGCAGCACCGGGAACGGGTGATTGGAGCATCGGACTTACCGGCTCCACCGGGTGGGAAGCCGGCTCCGCGTTTATCGGTCCGCAGGGCTCGTTCAGCTTTGACCGCTATCTCGCCGACGGATTCACCAGCCTCGCCGCCGGCCCGGCCCGGGTCGCCGCGGATCTCAGTGAAGTCGACTATCCCCTCCACACCCGGCACTTTGCGGAGTGGAGCTCCGCTCAAACAGCATTCGATGCCACCGTGCGAGACAACAAGTTCTCTCTCTCCGGCAACACCGTGACCTACGCGCTTCGATTCTACGAAACCGCCGATGCGAATGAAGCCATCCGGCTCGCGTCGCGGGATTACCACCAGGCACGCAAGGACTACTGGCTGATCGAGCACGCGGAAGCCGCCGCCGTCAGCACACCGCCCAGCCCGTCCCAGGCTTCATTCAGCATGTTCGCTGCAAATTGGGGCGGCGGCCCCCCCGATATCATTACCGGGAACGGCGTTGCGGGGAACGCCAAGGGCAACCTGATCCTCTACCGCCAGATGCTCGATGACGCGGGACTCCAGGACTTCGAACTCTATTTCTGGATCATGGTCTACGAGCCGGCCAGCGGGGGTGGATGGGGAGACCTCCCCACCCCGGAGAAACCGGGCCCCCTCGGCGATGTCACCTACCTCACCGGCCTCCGCGATTATCTTGCCGACTTGAAATCGAGCGTTTCGAACCTGAATGTCGGATTGTATGTCAACATGTGGGGCGCATGGGAACACTCACAGGTATATACCCTGCACCCGACCTGGTTCCGGAGCCGCAGTTTTCCGGCGGATCCCGGAGACCTCGCCTACTACGGCAAACTTCCGGAGTGGGGCCAACACTTCTACGATTCATCCGTTACGCCCGCGGAGGCAAGCATTCCCGAGTTCATTCAGTCGTTCGGGCTCGACTTCGTTTTCTTCGACTCCGGCGGTTTCGCGGATGCCGTCAGCGGTACGCTGGAACAACAGAAAACAATGTTCACAAATCTGGTCCAGTCCATCCACGACGCCGGGGCCCTGGCCATGTCAAACGGGATGAATCCCTATATGGATCTTAACTACTTCGAACGGTTGTCCGGCGTTACCACGGACAATGACAAGTGGTATGCGAGTAGCTTCAACCAGACCTATACTCTGCCCCGCGCGTGCCAACCCATCCTGCAGCGGCTCGGCTCCGACTATCTCACCGCGGTGCCGGGCTTTTTTTCCAATGGTTGGACGGATGATCCAGGGTTTGTGCCCTACTTTCCCTGTCATTTTACCGATCAAATCGTGGTGAATGGATACCAGGATTGGGTGGATATTCTGAAAGCGCGAAAGCTGGCGGGTACCCCGCCGGACATCACCCACTGCGCGCCCCTGAACGGAGGCGCTGACTTCGAGTTGCGGTGGAACAGCATCGCGGCTACGGATTACGGCATTGAGTCGGCTCCCACGCTTGCGGGAGGCTTTACGCAAGTTCTCACCAACGGTATCGCCGGCTCCCCGCCCGAGAACGCGGCGACCATTCCTGCGCCGGGGGCGAATTCTTCCTCGTTCCGGGTTTTTGGGCAGTAGCCTTTTCGTGGCTTGGGCTTCCAAGCCCGCCGGGGGAAGATTTTGGTTTTGGACCAGGTTTTGGAATTTGGTTTGAATTCACGATCACAACCAGATTCCAAAACCTGGTCCAAAACCAAAATCGCATCCACTTGCCACTGCCATGGAGGGCGAAGCTTCAGCTGAGCCGGGGGCTGCTTTCTTACCTGTCGCCAACAAGAAATCCGGCACTCAAATTTCTGCCTTGATCTGCTTTGTCCCAACCGATCGGCTCAGCTAAAGCTTCGCCCCCCAGATCGTTTCTACGACTTGCCGGCAGGCGGCCCCTGGTTTCTTTGTTGCCTTCTGTTTACAATCCGTTGCCGATCCGACGGCACTCAGATTTCAGCCCGGCCTGTGACACGGCGTCACAGTTTTCCATGTATCTTAATCCCGAGGATAGCGGACCACGATGGGGACGAAATCGTCCACCGCTATCGTCGCCGTCATCGTTGTCCGAACTCTCATTCCTACGCAGATTCTGACGGAACTTGCGAACATCAGATGCCAAACTGAAATCTAAACAGCTGTCCTGCCGGGTTCCAGTGAAAGAAAACTATCTCTTCAGTGCTTTGACATCCTTTCATATTTGTACTACGTTTTGTTGGTACAAAATAATGCAAATATACCCATGAAACCAGTTAACATATTTTCAGCAAGGGACTTACGTAATCATGCCGGTGCCTTGCTTCAGGAGGCGGAAGCGGGTCGGCTGGCAGTAATTACCAAGCATGGCCGTCCTACCGCGCTATCCGTACCGTTTGATTCAGAACTTCTCGAACAGGGCGTCCATCGTCACCTGGCGGTCCAGCTGTTCGGACAGCGACTCGTGACCCTTGCGCAGGCGGCCAAATTGGCAGGCATGTCGATCGAGCCATTTCTCGATGTCTTGAAAGTATCGGGCGTCGATGTCGTTGACTATCCATCGGAGGAAGTCGGCGGTGATCTGGATGCCTTGCGGTGAAACGCAAGGGCTCCGGTGTCGTTGTAGCAGATGCCGGTCCCCTGATCGGGCTGACGAGAACCGGCAAGGTGGAGCTGCTGCGATGTCTGTTCGGACGTGTATTGGTTCCCCCCGCGGTCGAATCGGAGCTGAGCATTGGGCAGTCGCGGCCTGGATCGCAGACACTTGCGGCGGCCATGGAGTGCGGATGGTTGACAGTTTCTCCGGTCGCGCAAATCCCGCCGCATCTATCGGCCGTACTGGATCGCGGAGAAGCGGAGGCGATTATTCTTGCAAAGCGTGAATCGGTTTCTCTGCTGATCGATGAATCGCGCGGGCGAGCGGCAGCGCGTTACGAGGGGGTCTCCGTATTCGGTACCGGTGCTGTTCTGTTGCGGGCCAAGGAAGAGAAATTCATCAGCGACGTCCGCGCGGAACTCGAAGCGCTGCGAAATGTCGGGTATCGTATCTCCGACTCGCTCTGCGGTGAAATCATGAAACTAGCCGGCGAGGAGGACGAGTAGAAGATTCGAAAGGGCCGCCCAATGATGATACAACATTTGCAATCCTCGAAATCCGCTTTTACAAAATCAAACACTATATAGCATACTATGTAGTGTTTTCCCGGAACATCCAAACGAACCATCGCTCTGTTCCTTCCATCCGCATTCGTTTTCGCTCCGGTTTGGGATGATACAGGCATTCACGTCGCCGATCGGAAGTCTTGGCGACTTCCGCTACTTTACGGATTTGACCACATCACAAGATCGTTGGTTCTTTTTTAGTTCGCGAGATCCGCGGCTCAACTTCGTTTTCTTCGTTGCCTTCTGTTCAAAATCCGTTGCCGTCCCACCGGTCCTGAATTTCCTTCAGGCACTGGCGGAAGGGAGTTTGATCTTCGTATACCGGGAACTCCACGCAGAAAATACCGTCAAAATCTATTTCCTGAAGAAGAGAAAAGACACGGTCCCATTCCACGGTTCCTTTGCGGAACATATCGTGGTCGTCGTCCGTTCCCTGGTTGTCCGCCATGTGAATATAGCGAAGCCACGGCGCCAGCTCCCGAATCAACGCCTCGGAATTCTTCGTCATATTCCCGTGGCCGGTGTCGAAGCAGAAGCCGAGTGAGGGGCTGTCGAGGGAGAAGATCTCCTTGAATTCCCAGGGTTCGCTCAGCAGCTCGTTGCCGTCGTGGTAGTCGTACGCGTAATGGTTCTCCAGGTTCAGGACTACGCCCTTGCGTTCAAAGTCGGGAAGCACGCCTTCGAGCATGCGCCGGACATTCCTGAGTCCCGCCCGCTGATCAGGAAAGACGCCGCCATGAACCACGAGATCCGTGGCTCCGGTTTTTTCGCACAATTTCAACCATCCCAGCAGGTTCTTCTGCACCTTCGAAATATCCTCCTGCGCCGGATCCTCCCAGATATGCGAGCTCAGCGTCAGTTTCCGGCGGTTCGAGATGGACACCAGCGCGTCCAGATCCGTTCGCGTGCAATGCGGACGCTCGTAGATTTCAGCCCAGGAGCATTCCACCCCGTCCAAACCGAACTCGTCGACGGCGCGGCCAATACATTCGTCCATGTCGTTCCACTCGAAGTGGAGTGCGCTGATAATTTTCTTCATGATTTTGAATTCCTGATCATCCAGTAGGCGGTGAGCCAGCAGATATGGCCTTCGCCCCAGAAAATGTCCCGGTAATCGTCGCCCCTGACTTCGGGGGGCAGCTTGTCGACCGGCATGCCCCGGCTCACATGATAGAAATCGCCGCGATGTGAGTATTCGGAAATCAGCGCCTCTGCCCTCTCCTCAAAAACAGGCTTGTTGAATACGCGCGACGCCGCGCAGAGGTAACGGGCGGCGAAGGCGTTGAGTTGCTGGTACTTCAGGCCCGGAACATCCTGGTCCTCGATCAGGACGCGCCGGATCAAGCCTTCAGGTTCCTCGTTCGTAATCGCGTTCAGCCACAATTCCTTCAAATCCGGTCTCAGTACGATGAGACGTTCCATGCACACCGTGACCAGCCCGAGCATGTTCGCTCCCGTCAAGCTCTCCCGAATGGCCAGGCTTTCGTCGAGAATCCTGAGCCACATTTCGAAGTCGCGGTCATACTTCTCGTTCGGTCTGAAGCTGTTGGCGAGGCTGTTCAGGTAGAGGAAGAAGCTGACGGCATGAATACAATCCGGCCTGAGTTTCCACCAGCAGGTGCCACCTTCGTACGATGTTGCATAGTCGTGACGGCTCCACCAATCCGCGAACGACACGATCATCTCCTCGATGACCGCGCGCTCCTGCTCGTCGGCCACTTCATCGTGAAACCGTTGCAGCCCCAGGGTCATGTCGGTGTATTGGTCGGGACTGCACTCCGTCATCAGGGACACGTTTCGGATGCCGTCGAAGGGTTTGGGCATCCAGCCTCTTCCCCCGGGGTACTCGTTCTGGGCCGCGACGTTGTCCCAAAGGAGTTGGATGGCATTCACGGTCCGGCGGGCGTTCGACAGAGCCTCGGGATCCCCGGTGGCCGCGTATTTTTCAAGCATGGCCACGATATACTTTCCGCTGCACTGCCCGGCGTTTTCGTAGTTCATGAAGAGCGGCTTGAGATCGTTGGGGATGTGGTGATTTTCGGAGCAGCACCCGATTCCGTACGGCCGATCCGTCACTTCGTGAAGCTCAAGCGGCTTCATGGTCAGGCCGTACACGCCGCTACGAATCATCCCGTCTTCATCGCGGAAGATTCTTTCCACCACGTCCTGGATCGTGGCTTCGACCTCGGCCAACGTCGTACCGTAGACCTCCGGCGGATAGGCGGCGGCGCAAACATCTGAGGTGACCTCGCTCATCATCTCTTCTTTCTCCGTCGGGTTTCGCGACAATGGACCGACAGAGTAGAGACCGGAGCACCCGGGATCCAACCTTTTGTGAAAAGCGGCCACCAGGCTCCGCGGGATGGTGCGGCTGACGGGGAACAAGGAAAGCGAAAGAAGTGAGCGCCGCTCCCTCCTTTCTCCGCCTCTTGATCAATTCAGCCTCCCCGTCCCCCGGAGGTGGACGGCTACTTTAGTTCTCGTCTCATTTCGTAACCTTGGCGGCAAAAACATGTAGTACCCATTAGAGACAAAGCATTGCCCCGGATCGATCGGGGCATGACCTGGGAACCAGGACCTCAGATCCGAAAGGAATCGAAAAATGAACCGGAAAACGAAAAATGGAACGCGCCATTCGGCGGCTCGCCTCACCCTGATTCCGTGCATGGCCGGACTATTCATCCTGGGAAGCGGATGCTCGTCGATGCATGCCCGGAACGTGCGGGATGGGCACGATGGCGACCGCCTGACAGTCGCCAATGTACAGTCGGAGATCCGGAAGGGAATGGCCGGGGGTGAGGTTATCGATGCGCTGGGTTCCCCCAACATTCTCACCACGGACGAAAATGGCTGGGAAGTGTGGGTCTACGATCGAATCGCGACCGACGTCGCCTATTCCCGAAGCTCGGGCTCCATCATCGGGCTGGTCGTCTTCGGTTCCGGCGGCGGACTCGGCGGCGGCAGCGCCGAGGGAGGCGCTTCCTCCACCAGCCAACGAACGCTCACGGTGGTGATAAAATTCGACGCCGGGAAACAGGTGCGGGATTTTGCGTATCACTCGTCACGCTTCTAAGGAAAACACACAATGAATTCCATCGTATCGCCCATACTCCTCGGATTGGCGGCAATAGTGACCGGATGCTCAACCGTCCCCGAAGACGCTCTATCCATCTCCGAAACTCTTCTGCAGGATCGAACCATGCAGAGCAGGAAGTACGAATCGACGAATGAGATTCGGCTCCTCTCCGCCTGCTCCGGCGTGCTTCAAGATTTGGGGTTCATTCTTGTTGAGAGCGATACGGATCTTGGACTCATCGGCGGATCAAAAACGCGAAGCGCGCATGATCTAAAGCAGAAGGTCGCCGCGGTAGCGGTGGGCGTATTGCTGTGGAGTTACTTTCCGACCGACAAAGAACAGATGTTCCGTGCTTCCGTCACCACCCGCCCTGCGGGTACCACTCACATCGTTGTCCGCGTGACGTTCCAACGAGTTGTCTGGAATGCGGCGGACGACATCACGAAAAGGGAGTCTTTGAAAGAGCCGGAGATGTATCGCGAATTCTTTGATCGGCTCTCAAAAGCCATCTTCCTGGAGGATCAACAGATATGAATGCATTCCGGCTTGCCCTGCTCGTGGTGTTCTGCGCGTCCGGTTGCGGGACGACGCATCAGCGGCTCCTCGACTCGGGGTCCAGCCAGGTTCAACTACGCAGCATACAGTCCCGAGCTTTTGAAACGGCCGACCGGGAACTGGCACTGCGGACGATCATCGCCACACTTCAGGACTTCGACTTCGTCATTGATGAAGCCGACGATGAACTCGGCTCAGTATCCGCAACGAAGCTGGCACGATACGAACTTCGCGTCACGGTGACCGTACGACCTCACGGAGAACGCCGATTGTTGATCCGAGCGAATTTGCAAATGACAAACAAGCCTGCGCTCGACCCGGAGCCGTATCAGCAGTTTTTCGCGGGACTCGAGAAAGCAATGTTCCTGGAGGCACAGCAAGTGGATTGATACCGCGGCAGGAAGTTGTGTTTCCGTGCGAGATCGGACACGTACTTGGACCGCCTTCGGCGGACCCTATGGAGCGCGCACCGGAACCCCAGTGCAATCCCGAAGGTTCAGTGTTGGTTTAGGCCCCCCCCTCCGGGGGTAACCAAAGCGCCGTCGGCGCTTCGCCACGACTTCGCCCTGCGTGGCTTCGTCGGGCTTCGCTCTGCCAGCGCACTCCAAATGGAGCCATCCGACCTGGCTGCAAGGCCGCCGGCAGTGGAAATGCCATTGTCCCGCCCGGTTTTGTCGGGCAGGCACAGCACTACTCCCAAACATTCCAGGGCGGGGAACCCGACTGCCACAGGCTCTCCAGGTGCATCTTGTCGCTCAGGTGATCGACGCATCGCCAGAACCCGCCGTGCCGGTACACGGATATCCGTTTGTCCTGCGCCAGTTGTTCGAGCGGCGCCGCTTCCCACATTTCCTCTTCCCCGGAGATATAGTCGATGGCGGCGGGCTCGATCACAAAAAATCCGCCGTTGACCCAGACCTCCATCCCGTCCCTCTTCTCTTGGAAGCGATGGATTCGATCGCCCGATTCGTTTAATTCGAGAGCGCCGAATCGGGCCGGCGGTTGAACGGCTGTCAACGTCACCAGCGCTTCATTTTCCCGGTGGGACCGAATGACTTCGGACACATTCACGTCGCTGAGTACGTCTCCGTACGTAAAGCAGAACGTCTCCTCCCCGATCAGATCGCGAACCCGCTTCAATCGGCCCCCGGTACCGCTGTCGATTCCGGTGTCAACAAGAGTGACGGTCCATGGTTCGACGTGCTGCCCCAGGATCTCCATGCGGTTTTTCGAGAGATCGAACCGCAGGTCGCAGGCGTGAAGATAATAGTCCGAAAAATACTGCTTGATGATGTGCCCCTGGAATCCACAGCAAATGATGAAATCATTGACGCCGTGGGCGGAGTAGATCTTCATGATGTGCCAGAGGATCGGATACCCCCCAATCTCGACCATCGGCTTGGGACGAACCGTTAATTCCTCTCCCAGGCGGGACCCGTACCCGCCTGCCAGTATCACTGCCTTCACGTTTTCACCCCTCCTGCTTCGAAATTCCGCAACCCTTCGTCCCGATCATTGGCCCGGATCATACGCCTCCCGCTCTTCGTCCACCTTGCGGTTGGCGTGAAATTTTGCAAAGTCAATTTGGAAGAATCGCCGGCGGCTCTCCTCGGTCAGCCGTGCCTTTTCAAGCCGCAACTGACCGTTCGGAATCTGAAGGGTCAATGCTTCCGCATCAACATTGCGAAGGGTGCCCTCGTACGATCGGCCTTCCTTCATCTGCACTTTGACATAGAGACCGACCCTGGGCTGAACAAACCGGTTGCCGTACTGCTCGAACCAGTAGTCGTACCTCTCGTTCCAATCCGGGGCGGGTTCCTCCACCTCGTCTCCCCAGTCCGACTCCACCGGTCGGGCGGCGGCCTCCACCGGCTCTATGGCAGGCTTGTCGATCGGCCGGGGACCGGGAGCCGGGGGCTCCGCGGGCACCGGGTCGGCGGTGGGTTCGGCAACGGCGGGGGCCTCCGGGGAAACCCCGGCATCGGCGGTGGCGGCCACCGACGACGGCTCGGCGGGTCGTGTCCACCAGGAGTCGATATCCTTGTTGTGGTATTTTACCGCAACGAGCACCGGCAACAACAGGGTTGCGACGAGGAGTGTCTGCCCGCTGAGGATATGCCCCCGCGCCATCGCGACAACGCCAAGAATGAGGGCCACCACAAGCAGCGGCGCGAACACGAACCAGAGATCCCATTCCAGAAACATGAGAACCAGGCTGATGAGCAGGCACGACCAGCCGCCGAGAGCGGCGCCGTGGTGGGGCGCCGGGGAGGGTTCAGCGTAGTGTGTGGTACTCGGCGAAGGCGCCGGGGCACCTCCGGCCGGTTCCTTGAGCTTCATTTCGGGCGCGGGGTCGGGTGAAGGCTGGATGGATTCTTCGGGAACGCGAATCCACTCGCTGCAGCGGGGACAGGGCGCGGTGAGACCGGCAGATTTCTTCTCGACCTGAATCTGTGAACCGCACCTGGGACAGTGAAACTCGATTTTCGGCATGCCGTAGGGCCCCCGTCAACAACGCATCGCCGCCGGGCCTGCTAAAAGGTACGGCCCCAAATATGTCCCCTCTCCTGCCACCACGTGTCAACGTCGTCCCACATCTCGTAAACGTTCCCCGCCATGTCGGTCCACGTTTCGGTATCAAGCAGGAATTCTCCGTGGCCATCCAGGAATCCGCAGCTGCTGCCGCCGGTATGCGCGCGATCGCCGCTCTTTTTCCACGGATTATCCCACACATACGCCACCACGTTCGGATTCTCGACGCCGTTTTGCCGCGCTCCGGGGTTCTCACACGAATTGATGTAACTGTTGAACTCGTAATCCGTCGCAGCATCCGTCTCCGGCGCGATGCACTCGGAGGGAAGGGTCCGGGTACTGGCACTGAACCGGGTTCGACCGCTGGAGTCGATGCCCTTGTTTTCGGGACAGTCGAAGACGTCAAAGCCGCATTTCAGATACGGCAGATGTTCGATCGCGGCCCCCGCGAAACTGTCGTAACCGGCGCAGTCTTCATCGGGAGGCAGGTCGTCCTCGAGTTCCTCGAGCAGCAGTTGTCCCCCTACCGCGATCTGGTGCACGTTGCTCAGACAGGCAGCCCGTTTCCCGCTACGCATCGCTGAATTGATCGTGGGGACCAACATGGCGGCCAGCAACGCAATGATGCCGATCACAACCAGGAGCTCAATCAATGTAAATCCCGAAGAATTCGAGGATGTACCGGCAAAAGGCGATTCAGTATCCATGTCAGGAGTATACGGGAACGCACTGTCGGGGGTCAAATGGAAGTGCGGTTTTCAGTGTTCGGTGTTCGTGCCTGATCCTTCAATTCTGTAAATAGCCAAAACGAACCTGGGAGTACGCCGATTGACCTCCGAAAAATCGTATCCCGCTATCCTCACCGCCATCGTTGTCCGATCTCTCATTCCTACGAACAATCTGATGAAGCCTGCGAATGGTGGGCTTGTTTGTGAATACGCCTGATTCTTCAATCCAAATCGCAATCCTACTCGCAATCTTTATCGATTAAGATTGAGATTAGGATTGCGATTTGGATTCAGAAAGATCGAAACCTGAAAACCGCCCCGCATCCATCACGAAATCTTTTCCTGCAGCTCTTCCTGTAACCGGATCTCCATGTTTTTTTCATAGAGGGCGTTGAGCAGTTCCTCCATTGTTCCTTCCATCATCCGGTCCAGGTTGTAGAGGGTCAGGTTGATGCGGTGATCGGTAATTCGATTCTGCGGGAAATTATAGGTCCGAATTCGTTCACTCCGGTCCCCGGTTCCGACCTGGGTGCGTCGCGCGCTGGCGGTCTTCTTTGCTTCTTCCTGGCGTTGTAAATCCAGCAGCCTTGCCTTCAACACCCGCATCGCCTTTTCCCGGTTCCGATGCTGGGATCGTTCGTCCTGGCTTTGGACGACCAGGCCCGACGGCTCATGAGTGAGCCGAACGGCCGAATCGGTTTTGTTAACGTGCTGTCCGCCCGCGCCGCTGGCCCGGTAGGTATCGATCCGAAGGTCGTCGGGTTTGATTTCGATTTCGTCGAGATCCTCCGCTTCCGGCAGCACCGCGACCGTCGCCGCCGAGGTGTGGATCCTCCCCTGCGTCTCGGTAGCGGGAACCCGCTGCACGCGGTGCGCTCCGCTTTCGAATTGCAGCGTCCGGTAGACATCGTCGCCCTCGACCGAAAAGATGATTTCCTTGAATCCGCCCAGGCTCGTGTGACTTACATCCATGATCCCGCACTTCCAGCCTCTTTCCTCCCCGTAGTGGCTGTACATTCGGTAAAGATCCCCGGCGAACAGGGCCGCTTCCTCCCCACCGGTTCCGGCCCGAATCTCCATGATGATGTTCCGGCTTTCGTCCGGGTCGGGAGGCAATAACGCGAACTTGAGAACACGCTCCGCCGCGGGGAACCGGACTTCCAGCTCCTGCTGCTCGGCCTCCGCCATCTCCCGGAGCTCACCGTCCATCTCCGGATCCGTCAGCAGCTCACGATTGTCAGCGACCCTGCTTTGCAGCCCGAGGTACTCCTGGCTGCAGGCGTGCAGATGTTTCAGGTGGGAGTGCTCGGTGAGCAACTCCCGGTAGAGGGAGCGATTTGCAATCGTTTCCGGATTCGAGAGATTGGTCTCGATGGACTCCAGTCTCTCCTCGAGCTTCCCGATGTAGGCAGCATCGATCATGGTCTGGCTCTTACTTGAAAAGGGTGGATTTCGGGCAGAAAAAAGAAAGCGGGCCGTCCGGGCCACATAGACCCGGACGGCCCGCCTTGAAAATCAACTATTTGGCAGCTTTGGCGTACCGCTTCTGGAAGCGCTCCACCCGGCCCTCGGTATCGATGTACTTCGCCTTGCCGGTGAAGAACGGGTGGCAGTCCGAGCAGGTATTCACGTGCATTTCGCGGACCGTGGAACGGGTCTCCAACACATGGCCGCATGCGCAAATGATTTTCGCGTCTGAATATTCCGGGTGAACGCCCTGTTTCATATCAAGTTCCCTTTTTCCGTGTGAAACGAGGCAAAGTACAACCCCATCGCGAGAAACGCAAGAGCGATTTTTGCTGTATTTTTGACCGGAGTTGGACGGAATTGGGCAAAAATGTTGGCAGGTTCGGCTTGGATCCAGTAGCTTGCGTGTCGTTATGAAAAAATTCACTGGACTACATCTACTACTGGCGGCGGGCCTTTTGCCCGCCTTGGTGACTGCACAGGAGAACGACGTGGAAGGGTTGGAAGACGGCCTCTACGCCAAATTCACTACCAGCAAGGGCGACATCCTATGTGCCCTGGAATACGAAAAAACCCCCCTCACGGTAGCGAATTTCGTGGGTCTTGCCGAAGGAACCAAGGATTCGAACAAATCGGGGAAACCCTACTACGACGGCCTGGTCTTTCACCGCGTGATCCCCGATTTCATGATCCAGGGCGGGTGTCCCTCCGGCAACGGAACCGGCGGCCCAGGATACAGTTTTGCCGACGAGTTCGATCCCTCCCTCAGGCACGGCGGGCCCGGCACCCTCTCGATGGCGAACAGCGGACCGGGAACCAACGGCAGCCAGTTCTTCATCACTCACGTTGCGACTCCCTGGCTCGACAACAAGCATACGGTGTTCGGCCACGTTGTCTCGGGGCAAACGGTGGTGGATGCGGTAGAAAAGGACGATCTTTTGAAATCCGTCACGATCCTCCGCGTCGGCGACAGCGCGAAAGCGTTTACGAGCGATCAGGCGGCATTCGACAAGATCGAATCCGATTCAGTGAATATGGCACAGGAGCGCAAGGAGCGCGCGGCAAAAGAAGCGGCGGAAAAAAACAAGACGATTCTCGATGAGAAGTATCCGAATCGCGAATCCACCGAATCGGGCCTGATGTATGTGATCGAAAAAGAAGGGGAAGGTGAGTCGCCGATCAAGGACCAGACCGTGAGCCTTCATTACACGGGGTACCTGCTGGACGGAAAGAAATTCGACAGCTCACTCGATCGCGGCTCGCCTCTGACATTTCCGGCCGGCGCGGGCAAGGTAATCAAGGGGATGGACGAAGCAGTCCTGGCCATGAAGCCGGGTGGCAAGCGTTCGGTGATCATTCCCCCGGATCTTGGCTACGGCGCGAAAGGCGCCGGTGGCGTGATCCCTCCCAACGCCTACCTCGTATTCGAAATTGAACTGCTGACGGTGGAGAGCGACTCTCCCGACGCCCGCCCCGATCAGGAGAATTGATGAGTAGTGTATTGCTGAGCACAAGCGCGGGTGAAATCACGATCGAACTTTTCGACGACAAGTCGCCGGAGACGGTCTCGAACTTTCTTCAGTACGTGGACGACCAGTTTTACAACGGGACGATTTTTCATCGGGTCATCAAGGATTTCATGATTCAAGGGGGCGGATTTCATCCGGATTTTTCAAAAAAACCAACCCGGGACCCGATCAAAAATGAGGCCAGCAACGGCATCAGCAACGAATGCGGAACTGTTTCGATGGCACGAACCTCGGATCCGAACAGCGCCACGGCCCAATTTTTCATCAACGTCGTGGACAACCCCGGACTCGACTATCCGCGCCCGGACGGCCACGGGTATGCCGTGTTCGGGAAAGTAACCGAAGGCATGGAAGTAGTGGGCAAAATCCGGGCTGTCCCAACCGGCATCAAGGATCAGCATCGCGACGTCCCGGTTGACAATGTCACGATCGAATCCGCGAAGCGATTGTAGCACCCCCGGCACTCGAAACGCCCTGTTTCCCGGTTCCTGTGCGCCGGCCGCCGCATCTCCGCCGCGAAGATCCTCGGAATGTGACAAAACAGACAAAACCGGGTATAATGTGCCGTATGCCGAGAAGCCAAGGATCCATCGCGCCCGATCCTGATCGGGCGGAAGAAGTTCCCCGGGGGGGACCGGAATTCCCGGAAGCCGGTTTCAAAATCGGTGAATATGTGATCGAGTCGATGCTGGGTCATGGGAGCATGTCGACCGTATTCGAGGCCAGCGACTCTACCGGCCACCGGGTGGCCCTCAAAGTATTCCAGGAATCCCGCCGGGTCTCCGACTCCATGATGGAACGATTCCGCCGGGAAATCGAAGCCTCGAAACAGTTGCGCGAGCATCCCAATATCATCACCGTTTTCGGCGCCGGCCAGGATGAGAAAATTCACTACATCGCCATGGAGAAGATTTCGGACAGCCGAACCCTCGAAGCGGCCATGGAAACGGATTCGCTTACCATCGACCAGGTGACCGAATTTGCCATCAAACTGGCGCGCGCCCTGGCATACGCGCACGACCGGAATATTCTCCACCGCGACGTAAAGCCTACCAACATCATGCTCAATAGTTTCGGCGATCCGTTGCTGTGCGATTTCGGGGTAGCTGCACTGCTGGAGTGGCCCCGCTTTACGGTTCCCGGCGCGCTGACCGGGACCCCCATGTACATGTCTCCCGAGCAGTCCCGTGGCGAGAACCTCACCATTTCGAGCGATCTGTATTCCCTCGGGGTCGTCATCTACCAGGCGCTCACGGGGGTCATGCCCTACAACTCACAGCGCCTGTTGAACATTCCGGATACGCTTCGCGCGGTTCAGCACGAACCTGCGCGCCGCCCGCGGCAATTCAGGGCCGACATCAGCCTGGACCTGGAAGCGGTTTTGCTGAAGGCCCTGGACAAGCGGCCGGACCGACGATACCAGGACGGCTACGCCCTGGCCGATGACCTGGAGAAAGCGAGAAACGGAAAACGTGTGGAGGCACGCCATTATTCGCCTCTCCTGATGGTCGAGCATACGGTTCACAGATACCGCCGACTTCTTGGAGTCGCATGTTCGTTGGCAGTGGTGATCCTGGGGACAATGGCATACCTGCTGTCGGTTCTCCGGCAGGAACAGTACCGGGGACTGATGGGGGAAGCGCGCCTGGAGAACTCCCAGGAGGTCCTGAATCGGCTGCGCGAAGTGGAAAAACCACCGCCCGCCGCACCTGCCCGGCAGTCCCTGGTGCGGGCGAGGGAAGCAATGGCGGAGTCAAATTGGGCGGCAGCTGAAACCCACCTGGAGAATGCGCAGAAGATTTGCGACGAGACATATGATGTCCGCACCGGAAATCTGGCCCGCCTGGAATCAGCCCGGTGTGTCTATATGCTCGGGCGTCATGCGGACGCGGAAAAACTCTATTTCGAATTGATTCGGAGCGAGGATGCGGCAGCATCCGCGCGCGGTGCCGCTCGCCTGGAACTGGCGGAGATGATCGCCCGCGGCCATTCGCGCGCGGCCATGGAAAGCGTGAAGAAGATCGGATCACTGGGCGGCAGGGACCCCTACATGGAAGCGACGCAATGTGTTGCCGGGGACACCCCCCATGCGGAACTGGCATCGCGGATCTACCAGCTTCCCGCGCGGGTTCGCGGCGCAAACTATTACGCCGCCGCGACAGCGGCACTGTGGGAACAGGATCGCGTTTCGGCAATGGTGTACCTTCACCATGCGATTTCCACCGCCGGGCCCACGATTTCCTGGCCGGCACAGCCCGCCCAATCCTTGATGGATTCCCTGATCGAACAGGTAGAGGGAACCCCGGCGGATTCCTAGCGAGTGAACAATGCGGGGTAAGATAGACTGGGAACGATGGCGTGCGGGAGGGGCCAGGCGTATCGCCTTCCATTCCGCCATGGCGTTACTCCTCACCGGCCTCGCCGTTACGGGCCTCGTGAGGTGGATTCGCGACACGTCGGACGCCAGGTTCTGTAAAGAGAATCTATCGAAAATCTACTCCGCCCTGGAACAGTACGAGGCCGATCATGGCCGTCTTCCAGCCATCGCATTCTTTCCTGAAGATGTCCTGGCCGATTCCGAAAGCCTATGCCGGGTGCTGGAAACCTACGGCATTTCCCCCACAAACTGCATCTGCAGGGCAACCGCCATTCCCCTTCGCGAGACGGGCATCACCTACCTGTGGAATTCGAGCGTCAACCGCGCCCCATTCTACGACCTGGCCCCCACGGACTGGCTGGTCACCGAAGTCAATGCGATGAATGACGCGGTGCCTGCGCCCCACAACGGCGAATATCACGTCCTGTATGCAAACGGAGAAATCAGGGAGCAGGAAATTCCTCCCGATTTGAGGTAAGCGGGCTACTTACTTGACGGTGCTCTTGGTACATTTGACCAGAGCTTTCCACAGATCCTGTTCCGATTTTGCTTCGAGGAGTTTTTCCCTGTTTTCCGTTTTCCGGAATGCCTGCGTCAGGCCCGCAAGAAGCTTCAGATAAAACGCGCTTGCGGCAGTTGGAATCACCATGAAGAAAAAGACCCGGGTGAGTTTCCTGCTGGAAGGATCAAATTTGATCCCCTTTCGATGGATCCCAAGCGTCAGGGTAAGGCCGCCACCTTCGACGCCCCGCACGTGCGGAAATGCCATGGCATGGTCTACCGCGGTGCTCGACATCGTTTCCCGGTTCATCGCCATGTCCAGGACGTTCTTCGTATCTTCGATATACCCTTCGGCTTTGAGCTTGTCGGTCAGTTCGCTCAGGATTTCCTCCGGCGTTGTGCCGGCGAGCTTGGGGATCATCAATTCCGGACCCGAAAATCTCTGTACGCCGACTTTGGGCGCCGCGCCGCGCCGCGGGCGTTTTCCCTGCGACCGAATATCGACCTGCGGGAGATACACGATGCGGGCACAGTTCGGGCATGGGAAAAGTGTTTCTTCCATTCGAACGGCCTGAATGAAGCTCTTGGGCAACACCATTCCGCAGGCGGTGCAGGCCTGGTTGGAAATTGGAACGATCGCCAGCAACCCCTTGGTCGTGAGTTTCCGGAATTGAACTGCCACGATGTCCGGGAGATCGCCCATAAGGCTCGCGATCGACTCGTCCAACTGGGTCAGCCGAGTTCCGCCGTCTGCGGCTTCCTGCTGGGCACGAGCCACTGAAAGCTCCTGCAGTTGGATCAAAGTGTGAATGGTCCGGTGTGACGAATTCGACACCGAAGCTTCTGATGAGACGAGTTTTTTCCGGGTACCCAATGAGTTCCTCTCGTTACGTGTTGAAACGGCTGTGAAGTAATGCCTAGCTCATGTAACGGAGGTGTGCAAGTAAGAAAATACTAATAGATTCGGGCCGTAAGCAGAAATTCGACCTGTGGTGTTGACCTCGAAAGTTGGAATCACTATACGGACTGGCTCACATGGAGCACCAGGAGCAGGGTACCTCAACATGACCTTAGCAAGAGCCCTTACCAATAGCCCCGTCGCACTGGGCCTGAAGAGCGACAGCAAAGAGGCAATCATTACCGAATTGATTGATCTTCTGGATCGGGCCGGTAGGCTCCCGGACCGGGATGCGGCGCTTGCCGCCGTGTTGGAGCGGGAAAGAAAGATGTCCACCGGCATGCAGCACGGCATCGCAATTCCCCATGGCAAAACTGACACCGTCAATGAAGTGGTTGCCGCCGTAGGCATAAGAGAATCCGGCATCGATTTTGATTCGATCGACAAGATTCCCGCCACAATCTTCATATTGACGGTGTCCCCCAAGGATCGGTCCGGCCCTCATATTCGATTTCTCGCCGAAATCAGCCGCCTCCTCGATAACAACGGGGTGCGCAATCGAATTATGAATGCGAGGACGGATGAGGAGATCATCGCAATTCTGACGGAGGAATGACAGGTGCCCGGGTGGTGCCGGATCCGGACGATATCCCCTCGGACAGGAGTGTGAACCAAGGGTTTTCAAATGCCGCTCCGTTCCGGGAGCAGATCTCGGCAATATCCGCCTATTGTTGACATCCGTCCCCCTTTCCGTAGAATCCACCGTTCTTTTGTCGTTTGAAGGCGGATACGGCGGGATAGCTCAGTTGGTAGAGCAGAGGACTGAAAATCCTTGTGTCCCCAGTTCAAATCTGGGTCTCGCCACCAGCCTCCGCCCGTAGCGAAGCGGAGGTCGGAAGCTGCCATGCCGAAGTCTCTCCCGAGGACACGAGCGAAACGCAGGCAGGCTTTCAACATTACTGCACTACGCCGCGATGCACGCCGTCGCCAACACCTCGAGCTGCAAAAGGCAGGAAGAAGGACCTGTCCGCGAATCTATCCGCTACCGCCCCGCGCTTACCGAAGTGCTGAATCCGCCGGACCGATGACCGATGTGAGAGGACCGGCGTGACGAATGAAAATTTCGACTTTTCACGAAACCATGGCCCGGAGCCTTGATGGTGATCGAATGATTCCCGTGCGACCGGCTGTGGCCCAGGGGCCTCTGGAAACCATATCCCGCCGTGCTGCGATAGGGAACGAACTTCGGGCTGCGATCATAATGCGAAGCATGATGATATCCGCCATGGGAATAGTGTGTTGCGCGATTCCGGTGGCGACGATGCCCCCGCCCATATCCATACCCGGAATATACGACGGGAGAACTCACATAATACGGAGAAGACGCATAGGAGACCTGGTACTGGGCCGGCGGAGCAGATTGCGCGCGGGCGGCGCGCGCCTCCAAATCACGAACACGCCGTTCGAGACCCGCCTCGCGTAGCTCGAATTCTCTTTCGCGTAACGCAACGAAATAGTCCTCGGGCATCCCGATCTCCGGATATTTGCGCCGAAACTCCCGCCAGTAGGCAAGCCGCCTCGCGGCAGGCGCCGACAGGAATTTGGAATCCTCGAGCTTTTGCTCCAGCATCTCCGCACCTTCCTGCATCCGCTGCTCGCGCTGAACTCGCAATTCCTCCAGGCGGATGGCACGTTCGACCGCCTCCAGTTCCTGTTTTTTCACCAGGGCCGCTTCGGATATCAGATCCGCCGAAATGACCAGGTCATCCAGGATCTCTACGATACCCCGTTCAAAATACATGGTCTGGCTGTGATTAATCTGGATGAGGCGGTCCGGTGCACCAAGTTCCGAGATCACTTCGCCCGCAGTATCTCCAACCGAAATGGAAAACGCAGAAAAAGGGATCACCAGGGCACCGGCAATAATTGATATAAAAAGGCGAAAGTCGGCTCGTTTCATTGCACACCCACAATGTTTGTACTGGTGAGTTGATTCCTTAGTTACTATAGCGTCAATCGTGGAAAAATCAAGATCCGACCGACGGAGAATGGCACATTGCATTTCATAACTATATAATCTAAAGGATGTTACAAATCACACCGCCAGGACGAAAGATGGAACTATGATTCTGGGGATTCTGTCAGATACTCATGGAAACGCCTCGCGGACTGCCGCCTGCGCGGAACTGCTTCTGGGTCGCAACGTGGCGAATGTGATCCATTGCGGTGATATTGGAAGCGCGGACGTTCTCACTGAATTGGTAGCCGCTTTTGATCCGCATGGAATTCCAGTCTACTGTGTCGAAGGAAATGTCGATCATGGCGACATTGCAATACGCTCCTTTCCTGCGAACACCGTCGTGATGCTCCTGGGTACGTTCGGGGATCTGACGCTGGGGGGAAAGCGGATCGCCATCGCGCACGGTGACGATTTGATCCGGCTGCATGCATCCGTACGGTGCAATGAGTACGACTATGTCTTTACCGGGCACACTCACGAGCGGGACGACAGGCGGGAGGGGAAAACCCGCGTGATCAATCCCGGCGCCGTGTACCGGGCACAGGAGCCGGGCTGCGCCGTGCTCGATACGTTGAATGACGATCTCGAATACCTTCCGTTGAGCGACGCATGAACATCCTGTTTCTGTGTACCGGAAATTCGTGTCGCAGCCAGATGGCGGAAGGATGGGCCCGCCACCTGAAGGCGGACGTACTGAATGCATATTCGGCAGGAATCGAAACACACGGTTTGAATCCCAATGCGGTTCGCGTCATGCGGGAGGCAGGCGTCGACATTTCAGGCCATCAATCCCAGAACATCGATGCGTTCGCCAATACTCCCCTTGATGTCGTGGTAACAGTCTGTGATCACGCCGCCGAGAATTGCCCCATTTTTTCGGGCGACGCCCGGGTCGTTCATGTTCCGTTCGATGATCCGCCCCGACTCGCAAAAACCGCCGCAAGCGAAGAAGAAGCTCTCCGCCACTACCGCCGCGTTCGAGACGAAATCCGAGAATTCATTCAAACCCTCCCCGACGGCCTCCAACCGCACGATTAAACAACCACGAAATACACGAACCATCAGGCGTAGCTTTTCTCGTGTGTTTCGTGTGTTTCGTGGTTCACTCGGCGGGTCGAAAGAGGGCGAGAGAACTGGTGTAGCCGTGGACGTGCGTGACTCCGTCAACGGGACCGATTTCCCCGTTTCCGAAGAATCCGGCCAGGGGAATATCGCCCAGGATATCGCGGCACAGCCGACTGTCGTGACTCGTTTCCCCGTAGAGGTACTCTCCCCGGCCCAGGCAGGAGAATAGCAGGGCCCCCGCCGCCCTCCTCCCCTCGACACGATCCCGATGGCCAAGGAGTTGTTGCTCCAGGTCGTTCGCCGATGACTCGCGGTCGCGCAAGTGAAACTGAATCACCTGTCCTTCCACAATGCCCACTCCAACCGCCATCGCCCCGGTCTCATAATCAATCCCCAACACGTTCCGCACCAAGAAAGGGTCTTTCCCCGTTCCCTCGGAAAATCCGGCCGTTTCTACACCGACGAACAGACTGGACGTCATCAACTCCCGCTCCCGTTCGTCGCAGCGCATCAGGAGTTGTTCCAGATACTTGACCGGCGTCATTCCATTGAGTTCGAGAATCATGTTCCCATTCCCGCAGGTTACCGTCAGGGGTTCGCCTACGGGCCTGCAGCCCTGGGCAACCACGGTATCGACGGCCACGTTGCCGCTGAGCGCCACGCCTGCCATGCCTTCGCGATATATCTGATCATTGACGAAGAGGGCATTTTCGCGGGCTTTTCCGGCGCCGCTTGCGAGTGCGCCAACCTTCACGGTTCCCGGGAACGCATAGTCGAGACCGGCGACCACCGTTTCCGCGGGGCAGGAAAAGGGATCAGCAAAGAGAACCAGTTGGTAGGCCAACTCCTCCCGCAATCCGAGCCACTTTGTCCATTCGGAGGGAGGCGCATCCTCGTCTGGATGGTCGCTGGTGTCGGTATAGAAGACATTCAGGTCGACGCCCGGAAGCGAGGCGGCCGCGAGACTCACCGCCGGGACCTGCTCACATTCCACCCCGCCGCCGATCACACCAATGGCCGTGCACCCGCAAAATGCTGCGTCGGGGTAAAATTCTTTCAGCAATCCGGAGATGTCCTGATAATTTGAGCGGAAATGTGGCGAAACAAACGCGAATACAACATGAGCAGGCTGGCCGTCCAGTGCCTCCAGGGTCTCCGCCGCTGCCGTGGAAACCGCGGCGTGGAAACGCGAATCACGGGAGAGTGAGGACGCCCACTTCATTGCGATATCCTGCCGGGTAGGATAGGAATCTTCACCACAATTGGATTCCGGTCATGCAAATAGCTTGAGGAAGATAGCGCAAGTCGGCATATTATCGAACCCATCATGAATCCTCCACCAATACCGAAAAGAAAACGAAACACGGGCCTCTGGATCACCGTCTGCATTCTGGGCGTCTTGCTCCTTTTCAGCGTCGTCATGAATCTCGCGCGCTCCGCGGGTTCGGCATTTCAGCCCATGGAATTCGCGAAAAAAGGTCAGGACGAATTCCCTTCCCTGATCGAGCGATGGTCGTACGGCCGGGGCAGCACCAAGGCAGTGCGAATTCCGCTGCAGGGCATGATATTCCGGCAGGAGGAAGCGGGCCTGTTTGGTCCACGTATCGACAAGATTCACGAATTGCTAAGCCAGATCCGCATGGCGGCGAACGACTCTTCGGTCCGTGCCATCATCCTGGAAGTGGACTCCCCGGGAGGCGCCATCACACCCAGCGACGAGATTTACCGGGAGTTGCGCAGATTCAAGGAAAGCAGCGAGAACCGGGTGGTGATTGCGTTTACGCGCGATATGATGGCGTCGGGAGGGTACTACGCCGCGATGTCGGCCGATTGGATCATCGCCGAACCCACCGCAATCGTGGGCTCGATCGGCGTAATCATGCAATCAATCAATTTTCAGCAATTGACGGATGACATCGGAATTCGGGATGTCACGATCAAGAGCGGCAGCAACAAGGATCTGTTGAATCCGTTTCGTGACGTGAACCTGGAACAGGTAGCCCTGCTGCAGGGCGTTATCGACTCGATGTACAGCCGGTTTCTGGGAATCGTCCAGGCCAGTCGCAGCATTCCGGAAGAAGAACTTGCCGAATTGGCCGATGGCAGAATTTTCACCGCGGAGCAGGCCATCGAAGTAAAGCTGATCGACGAGGTAGGGTATTGGGACGATCTCATCCGCCAGACCGCGGAGATGCTGGAAGTAGAAGAAGTCAAGTTCGTCCGGTACCAGCGACAGACAGACTTTTTCACGATGTTGACTCAGGGTCGCATCGGATTGAGCCCTGCTGCGGTCCTGAAATGGCAGGTCCCGCAAATCATGTTTCTTTGGAAACCCTGACCGGCACCGTGTCCCTGGATCAGGCATCCCGGACATTCGAAAGCAAGGTTCTGGAGCACCGGAAACTTTCCGACACGGGGCACGAACTCGTGCTCGAACGCCACGGGCTTTCATTCGATCCTGGCATGCTCATCACTGTGCACGGCCCGGATATCACCGAAGACCGGGAGTATACAATCTCCAGCGGCGTGAATGACGATGGGATCTCTCTCCTGTTCCGTTGGATCCCGACCGGCAGGTTGACGACCCGCCTCGCGCGGCTCGAACCGGGCGATTCAGTGCGATGGAGCGGCCCTCATGGCGGATTCGTCCTCCGCGACAGGTCCCGCCCTATCGTATTCGTCGCCACCGGAACCGGGATCGCACCCTGCCGGTCCTATATTCGCTCCCACCCGGATCTGAACCTGACCATCTGTCACGGGGTGCGTACCGGGGAGGATCTCTTTTATCGAGATGATTTCAGTTCCGCCAACTATCTCCCTTGCATTTCCGGACCGGGATCCCAGGATCTGTTTTCAGGCCGGGTAACGGATCAAATCGGCGAAATGAAAATAGACCTGCAAGCCCACTATTACCTGTGCGGCGCCTACGAAATGATCTTCGATGTCACCGGGATTCTCCAACGCGCAGGGGTACCCGCAAACCAGATCTTCACCGAGCCATATTACTACAACGGCTGAGTACTCACACCCCTTGCAGTAAGACCCCGGCACGACCTTAACGCGTAGTTTCATTGCCGCCGGAAGAACTGTCGTCCACTACTTGATCCGCTCTTTCGCCTCTTCCCGCAGTTTCGTCATTCGGGAAAGATGCTCCTTCATCTCGGCGTGGATCTTTTCAAATGGCGTACCGGGCTTTTGTGCAATGTCGATGATGTTCTGCTCCGAATCCAGAAATGGCTGAACCAGATCGGCGACATGCGAAACCAGTTCGAGGGGAATTTTAACGATTCCATTCCCATCCGCGTGCAGCAGATCGCCGGTCGCGATATCCAGCCCGCCGATCATCACCGGGACTCCCGTCTCCAGGATATTGCAATACCCGTGGGCAACAATCATGGAAGAAGTGAAACAGGGAAAATTCAACTCCTTGACTTGGAGATAGTCGCGCCCCAGCCCGTTGGTGATCAAGCCCTCGATGCCGCCCGACTGGAAGCAACGAACCATGAGCTCTCCGTAGACCGCCGCGCGCGAGGGCTCATCAAGATCCTGAATCACCACCAACCTGGGTCCCGAAAATTTTGATCCGGTATCGACGATACGCGCGAGGCCTCCGTACGCATCCTTCGGGGTTGGATAGCCGCCCCGATATGTCGCGGTCACCGCATACCCGACCACGGGCGGAAGATCGGGATAGACCGCTCGGATGGTCTCGTTCGTGTAGCCGGCCACCCGTGACTGCACGTCAAACAGTTCAACCACATTCGCGATTGTCGGCGAGTCAGCCACCAATAGTTTATCCAACACCGATTGATCAACCATGATTTCTCTCCGTAGTTTTCCAGATGAACCGGGGAGTCTTAACCGGGGCGGAAAAAGTGTCGAGAGGCAAATACAGATTGCACACCCTCTACAAGCCAGCCTCCAATTCCGGGTACAACGGCAACGATACCGGCTCGCCCCCATTCTCCGCGGAGCGATAGGCGGCCTCCATGATCTCCACGCAACGCAGTCCCTCGATCCAGGTGAGACAGGGCGCACGATCCTCCTGGATCCACCGAACGAAATCTCCAACTTCCCGGTGAAAGGCCTCTTCGAAACCCATGTCATATCGCTCGTGCCGATGTTCCTTGTCGTCCAACCGTCGCCAGTACAGATCAATGTGATCCATTTGAGGAACCAGCTTGAATCCCCCGTTGCGGCATTCTCCCCAGGGTCCTTCCGATTCGCAAAATCGGTGAATGGGGTTGGTAAGACCGGTATTGATGCTGGCTACCGCGCCGGATTCGAATCGAATCGTTGTGTGCAGGATATCGGGATACTTGTACCGGCCGTCATGCTGGGGTCCTTTGACCGAACTCACGCTCACCGCGTCCCCGCACATGCCCCGAAACCAATCGATCACATGAACACCGTGCAGGTGATACATGCCTCCGGCGGTCTCCGGCTTCCCCCACCAGGTGTCCCAGTATGGAAAGTCCCGCAAGTCCGCATAGGTCGCGGCAGTGATTGCAAGCGGATCTCCCAGAAACTCATCCGCCGTCAACTCGATCATCCGCGCCCATACCGGCCGCAGCCGGCGCTTGTGCCCCACCATCATCTTCACGTGGTTCGCTTCGCATGCACGCACCATTTGCCAGCACTCCGGAACATTCAGCGCCATCGGCTTTTCACAATAGACATGCAGCCCTGCCTCCGCGGCCGCCACCACTACCGCGGCGTGTTCCGAATTGATCGTCGTGACGGCGACTGCGTCGAGCCCGCCTCCTTCGATCATCTCCCGATAATCCGTGTAGTGCGGGATATCCAAAGAGTGACGTTTGGATATTTCCTCCTTCCTGGCCTCGGCAACATCACACAATGCGGCAACGTCCGCAAATTTCACCAGGTGGTCGCTGAAAACATTGCCGAATCCGCCGCATCCTACCAACCCGAACTTCAATCGGTTGCCCATGTGTTTCTCCTGTAGAACCTGAAACGGGGAAGATTTGGTCTTCCCAAGCTTCCTGTTTACTCTGATTTCCCCTACCGTGTACAGCCGATGAGCCGGGACGGCGACAATACATGGATCTTCGGATACGGGTCGCTCATGTGGCGCCCCGATTTCGAGTACGCAGAGCGCCGGCCCGCGTGGATTGAAGGATGGGCCCGGCGTTTCTGGCAGGGTTCCACGGATCACCGGGGGATTCCAGGGGCGCCTGGACGCGTGGTGACTCTTGTTGAAGCGCCCGAAGCGAGATGTTGGGGCGTTGCCTATGCGATCAATGCCGCCTCGATGCCCGCAATTCTCGACCGCCTCGATTTCAGGGAAAAAGGCGGCTACAAGAGATTCGAAACAATCATCCACTCTCCCGGCGGGGCACCCGAACCCAGCCTCCTGTACGTCGCCGGACCGGAAAACCGCAACTACCTGGGAGAATCGAGTCTCGGGGAAATCGCGCGACAGGTGCTTGATGCCAGGGGCCCCAGCGGATTCAACGCCGACTACGTTCATCGCCTCGCGGACGCTATCCGCGCGGTCGGCGCGTCGGACGAACACGTCTTTGAAGTGGAAAATGAAATGATCCGGTTGAAAACATGACACGGTTATCATGATTTCAAGGTCGGCGCTTCTCAAAACATTCGCGGCGGTCACCGGCCTCTTGGCCGGACTTCTCCTCGCAGAGACCGCGTGCAAGATCCATGACGTCTATACGGCGCGCAATCGACTCAGAACGGTTCAGCGAATCTCGAGACCCAGCACGATCCCCGGCGTCCGGTACGAACTGATTCCCGGAGTGAAATCAATTACCCCCGGATCTCCGTATGCAATCCGGGTCAACAATCTCGGATTCCGGGGTCCGGATGTGGAACCGGACAAGCCACCGGACCGGTTTCGTATTGTAATTCTCGGGGACTCTATTTCCTTCGGTCGCATGTATGATGAGCAGCAGATCTTTGCTTCGATCATTCAACAACAACTGGACAACGTCCTGCCCGACCAGGATATTGAAATTATTAACGCCTCGATGAGCGGACGCGACACCTGGGAGACAAGGGCGTTGCTGGAAAACAGGGTCGTGCCCCTCTCCCCCGATCTAATCGTTTTGCAGATTTGTCTCAACGACCACATTCGACTTCCGCCTCCCGATGAGAGCTCAAAGCGCGGTGCCTTTGGAGAACGCCCGTGGTACTCCTACAGCTCACTGCTCTCCCTCATGGATCGTCGAATCGTCGGATTCCGGAAACTGCACACGCGGATCCTCGATCGATTTGGAATCGACGCGCAATCGGCAACAGATGCCCTGTTAAACCAGACAATTTCACCCGTTCGCATGATCGACGTGGAGCCGAATTGGGATTCGTGGAGCGATGAATTGCTTGCCATCAACAGGATCGGACGGGAAGCGGGCGCACAGATCCTCTTTGTGGCTTTTCCAATCGTCTACCAGATCAAGAACAACTTCAGGGAGGCTTCTCCCCTCCTGACGGAGCTTGCGGCGGCGCACAACATCCCCCTGTTCGAAGTTGTCGGCCTGTTCGGCGGAAATGAGACGAAGTACCTGCGCGACCATACCCATCTGAACCGGGCAGGCCATCGCCTCGTGGGAACAGAACTGGCCCACACGATCGGGCTATTTGTCCGGGAATACGAAAAACCTCTTGATCAGTAGTCTCTTGAACATCAGGAAATCAAATCGCTTCAGAAACAATTCCGCCCCGTCAGGACGTGCGTGGCTGCTTGGTGACGCGAAGATAGGGCTTCACGGCCTTCCACCCGTCGGGAAACATCCCCTTGGCATCCTCGTCGGATACGGACGGCACGATGATGACGTCTTCCCCCTGCTTCCAATTCGCCGGCGTAGCCACTTTGTGTTTCGCGGTCAACTGCATCGAATCGAGAACACGCAGAACTTCGTGGAAGTTTCGCCCTGTCGTCATCGGGTAGGTCAGGATCAGCTTGATATTCTTGTCGGGTCCGATAATGAAAACGGTGCGAACGGTCGCATTCGTGGCCGCGGTCCGTCCTTCTGAAGTGCCGGCTTCGTCCGCGGGTAACATTCCGTATAGTTTGGCCACCGACAGATTGGTGTCCCCGATCATGGGATAAGTAACGGCATTCCCCTGGGTTTCTTCAATGTCCTTCGACCACGCCTTGTGGTCATCGACGGGATCCACGCTCAGGCCGATGATCTTGCAGTTCCGCTTTGCAAATTCCGGTTCCAAACCGGCCATGGCTCCGAGTTCTGTCGTACATACGGGTGTGAAGTCCTTGGGATGGGAAAAGAGAACGACCCAACCGTCGCCGATCCACTGGTGAAAACTGATGTCTCCCTGGGTTGTTGAAGCTGTGAAATCCGGCGCCTGATCATTTATCCGCAATGCCATAATCATTCCCTCTCGTCGGTTTGAGTCTGCAGTAATCAATGGGTTGATGATCTTGCTTACCTATCCCTCCGTCGGTCCACAGGCCCTGGATATTCCACCTGATCATCGACTCTTTCAGCCCCGGGTAAACAGATTTGTATGGAAGTGCCCTACCCCCAAACTTGATTCGAATCCAGCACAAAATTTGAGCAAAATTTCCGGCGGACCGGGCCCCCTACACTACGGAGTGAAACATTTTGATAGCCCCGAATTCCCGCGCTACCTAGGATCGTGAGATGAAAATCGTAGTTTTTGGCGCTGCCGGCTGGGCCGGCCGTGCCGTGATTGAAAACCTCTCGCCGCATCACCAGGTTCGCGCGGTGGACCTGAATCAGGGAGCATGGAAGGAGTGGGAGGATATAGACGGAGCCTGGAATGGAGGTGAAGTCGTTCATGCGGACATCCGGGACTATGCTGCGACCGAAAAAGCGATTAGAGGGATGGATGCCGTGATCCATCTTACCGTCTGTTTTCCGCCGCCCGAAGAATCTGAATTCGTGGTGGACCCGAACCCGTTTCTTATAAATCTCAAGGGTCTTTGGAACATAATTCATGCATCCCAGAAGCATGGGGTTCAGCGAATCGTTCACCTCGGATCCAGTCCGGTGGCTCACCGGGACGGCGTGTTTTTCTCCGCCAATGTCCGGAGGGTCGGGTTCGATCTCTATGCCATGACCAAGAGGCTTCAGGAGGAAATGTGCCGGCATGCGCACGAGGGCCTGGGACTCAAGATCATCATACTGCGAGCCGAGTATATCGTTGATAGCCGGTTGGGGATCGGAAGGTACCGGGAAAAACTCGGACCGGAAGCAGGTCACCCCGCAACGCCCGGTTGGGTATGCCGGCATGATCTTGCCGAGGCATGCAGGCTGGCGGTGGAAACCGATTCGCCTGCATTCGATGCCCTGCATATTGCGGGGTCGAAAGAAGCGGATGCCACCTGCAACTCCGCGCATGCGCGCGACGTTCTCGGGCTTCAGTATGCGGGCGACCTGGACCGATATCGCTAGGGTCCTGGAAATGATGCTGCGGACTGCATCAATCCCCTCATGTATCCGAATGCGTAGAGCCGTCCCAGCATGGAGTAGCCCGGGTTCTCATCCTCTTCGCCACAAAGCTGCGGGACGTGGTCCGGCCGCATCGCCCCGTCATAACCGATCTCATGGTAGGCTTGCATGGCCGCGAACATGTCAGTGTCCCCATTGTCGTGAAACGATTCCACGAAACCGTTCTCGGTGTGCCTGATGTCACGAAAGTGGACATAGCGAATGCGTCGCGCCAGATGTCGAATCGTCTCCGGTATATCTACCCCCATTTCCGCGAAGGTCCCCTGGCAAAAGCAAATGCCATTGGATGGACTTTCGTACAGTTCAAGAAGCCGCTCGAACGCTTCCACGTTCCACATGATCCGCGCCTGCCCACCCAGCGTGGGCAGAGGGGGATCATCGGGATGCATGGTCAGGGCAACCCCCGCTTCTTCCGCAACCGGGAGGAGCCGATCCAGGAACCACTGCAGGTGCTCCCACAGCTGATTCTCTGAAACGACGGAGTCGGATCGAATCGCCTCCACGAATTCGCCGCTGGTTCTATCGAATGCGGTGACCAACGCGCCACCGCGTTCCTTTTCAGTCGTTGAAGTCCGTGACCAGTCACTCCCGGAGAGCATGTTGTAGCAGAGGATCTCCACCCCCTGGGCGCCCATTTCCTGCACAAGTGAAATCATATCCTGAATCTCCCGCTCCCGTTCCGGGGTTCCGAGTTTGATTTCTTCAATGGGAAGGAATCCCTCGATCACGGACACCCGCATCCCGAACGATTCAACCCGGCGGCAAAGATTTGCCAGCGTATCCTGATAGGAACCAGGAAAGCGAAGAACGACATCATCCACGCCGCACTGCGCGGCCAGGGCGAGATTCCGATCCGTAAACGGATCCAAAACGGTAGCAATTCGAATCTTACTCACGCTCGCATATTTAGAGTTTTACCAATTCATGTACAGGACGAATCCGGCTGAGAAGTCCATGATCGGGAGCGAAAGAGATGAAGAGCACTGAAAAAACGAAGCACAACGGCACCTGTCCTCGCCCAAATCCCAGTTCGAGTACCGACCTCTTCGCAACCTGCCCCCAAGTCGCAAGTGAAACCCATCCGCACCACATCTCACCCGGGACACGGGAACGAACCCGGTCCGTATCTCACATGGCACCCCCTGCCCCCCCGACACACACATGTCCCACGTGGGACAATACTCCCAACCCGGCACATGTCTCACGTGGGACATAC
>Ga0315336_1001962_pt1 | contig 34874 bp, 28 predicted proteins | sample ASW5metaG_FD_204512 | JGI IMG/M metagenome (GOLD analysis project Ga0315336, IMG submission 204512) | Ammonia-oxidizing marine archaeal communities from Monterey Bay, California, United States - ASW #5 | ecosystem: Environmental > Aquatic > Marine > Intertidal zone | place: USA: California...
CGCGCTCGGTCGGGCGCGACGCAATCCTCGATCGACACGCTGAGTGTTCAGAGACTAACCGCTGATTATCGGCCCGAGGTTTTTATGAAACAACGTACCCTCTGCCGTCTGTTTGTTCTGGCTGCGGCCATCGTGATTCCTGCGCAGCAGATGCGGGCTGCCGTCACCGCCGAACAACGCAAGGAGATTGGATCGCTCAGCCGAGCGGTCCGCAGTGTGGCATCTCTGGTACGACGCAAGAAAATCGATGAAGCCGAAAGCCAGCTCAAGTCAGTCGAGGAGCGATTGGAGAAACTGAAACTGGCACCAAACGAACGGGCCGTGGCCGGTTTGAAACGCCAGATCACGTTGCAACAGAATCTGATCGCACGCGCGCGCAACGGGGGCAAACCGCCGGCAAATACGGTGAGTTTTGAAAAACACGTGGCCCCCATCCTGACCAAGCGATGTGTGAGTTGCCACAGCAATAATCCCAAGGGAGGCCTGCGACTTGATACATTCTCGGGATTGGAAGCGGGCGGTTCCAGCGGCCCGCTGCTGATCGTCGGCAACCCCAGAAACAGCCGGTTGATGGGCCGCCTCTTCGCTCCGGCGAACCAGCGGATGCCGAAAAACGCGCCGGCCCTCGCCGCGTCGGAAATCAACACAATCGGTCGCTGGATCGCCAGCGGCGCAAAATTTGATGGTCTGGACAAGAAAGCGAAAATCGGCGCCGCCGGCACCAGCAAGAAACCGAGTCCGCGGCCCAGCGTCAAGATTGCCCTGGCAACCGGAAAAGAGACCGTCTCGTTCACGAAGGACATCGCACCGTTTATGACCAACCTCTGCCTGCGTTGTCACAGCGGAAACACCCCCCGCAGTGGTTTCTCGCTGGCGACCTTCGAAAAGCTGATGCAGGGCGGAGACAGTGGTCGCGTCATCTTGCCGGGCAACCTTGAGGGCAGCCGTTTGTGGGATCTGGCCGGTAAACAGGACCCCATCAAGATGCCCCCCGGACAAGCACTCATCACCCGCACCAACTGGAACAATTTGCGGACCTGGATTGTCGAGGGTGCGCGTTTTGACGGCAACGACCCCAAAGTTCCATTACGGGACCTGGTGCCCACGGAAGAAGAGATGCGAGCCGCGGAACTGGCCAAGCTGACGCCAGAGGAATTCGAAGACCTGCGACTCAAGCAAACCGAGGACATCTGGAAACGCGTGCTCCCCAAACAGAGACCTCGGTATGTGGAGAGCAGTGAGTTCCTGATTTATGGCAACGTGCCGGCCGAGCGACTGACTCAGCTCAGCGACTGGGCCGAATCCCAGGGCAAGGCGTTGCGGAGCATGTTCAACGATCGCGATCCCTTGCTGTGGAAGGGAAAATTGACGGTGTTTGCCCTGCGGGAGCGGTTTGATTACGAGGAGTTCAACCAGGTCATACAGAATCGTGAAACACCGTCGGAAGTCACCGGACATTCGGTTGTCACGCCGGACTTCTCGGACGCCTATATCGTGCTGCAGGACCTGGGCGACGATGTCGACGAACAGACGCCCGGAATGCAACTGAACCTCATTGATCACCTGACGGGTGCCTATTTGAAGAAGGACGGCGGCAAGCTGCCCGAATGGGTAATTCGCGGTACTGGCCTGTCAATGCTGTCCCAGATCGACAAGGAAAACGCCTACATCAAGGGGCTGGCGGGAATCACAACCGACGCCCTGGAGGCCGGCATCGAGAAACCACAGGACCTGTTCGCGGACGGCACCTTCGCACCGGCCCAAATCGGCGCCGTGGGCTACTCGCTCGTGTCCTACATGCGTAAAGCCGGAGGCGCCGCCAAGTTTGGACGGTTCGTCCGGCGGCTGCAAGCCGGTGACAATGTGACAGCGGCCGTCAAATCGGTGTACCGGGCTGACCTGCGTGCTCTGGCGACGGCGTTTCTCGGCAGCCTGCGGCGCTAGCTGCGTGATCACAGATCCAACGCTCGGCCGAAGCTCCAGCGATTGATCGCGCGGCAGCCGCACCCCGCATCAGAATCGGCGGGGTCCTGCCACGACCACCGCTATCAATCCCCCCACTGCTCGCTATAATCGCACGCACATACAGAATTGCCAACTGCACTGGCACGGAATTGCACGGAAGGGAAGACGTGGGGTGATGGCTGACATTGTTGTCGTTGGTGGTGGCGTCATCGGACTCTCGATCGCCTGTGAATTGGCAGGGCAGGGCGTTGCGGTGCGCGTCGTTGAACGCGGTGCTTTTGGCCGCGAAGCGTCCTGGGCCGGCGCCGGTATCCTGCCACCGGGAGATCCCAATCTGGCCACAACGAGCGCGGCCCGGATGGGTGGGCACAGTTGCCAATTATGGCCTGATTGGAGTCAGCAACTACAGGATGAAACCGGAATCGACAATGGTTTTTTCCGCTGCGGAGGCGTGCAGGTCCATCTCCACCAAGATGATGAACAATTCCGGAATGCAATCCAACAATTGCGAACAGACGGGGTGCGCGTCGAAACCCCCACATGGACGGAACTGCTGGACATCGAACCGGAATTGAATCCGCGACTGGCATCCGGCTATTTGCTGCCGGACCTGTGCCAGGTCCGCAATCCCCGTCATCTCAAAGCACTGGTCGCCGCCTGCAACCGACGGTCGGTGGAACTCTCGGCTCACACGCCCGTAGTCGACGTCATTCGAAACGGCGATCGCGTTGATGCGTTGAAGACCCCGGACGGCCACATCACCGCTGACCAATTCTGTATCGCCGGAGGCCCATGGTCCCGCCAGATACTGAGCCATGCGGATTGCCAGATCGATCTGAAACCCGTCCGGGGACAGATGGTTCTGCTGGAAACACAGCCATCGTTGATCTCGCGGGTGATCGAGTCTGGAAAACGCTATATCGTACCCAGGCCCGACGGCCGTGTTCTGGTCGGTTCGTCTGAAGAGTCGGTCGGTTTCGAGAAGCGAACCACTGCCAGCGTGGTTTGTGGATTGATGCGATTCGCGATGGAACTCGTTCCCGAACTCGGACATTCCGATTACGTCCGGGCCTGGTCGGGGCTGCGCCCCGTCACACCCGATGAGTCGCCGATACTCGAACAAGTCTCCGGTCTGAACAATCTGTTTCTGGCAACGGGCCACTTCCGTGGGGGACTGCACTTGTCACCGATCACAGCGGTGCTCATGCGTCAATTGATGCTGCGTCAAGAACTGACAATGCCACTGGATGAATTCGGCAGTGGCCGCCAGCAACCGCGTGCAGCAACGGTCACTCAAAACGCCACCGGTTAGCAGGGCCACGGATCACACACTTCAAACGAAAGGAACGGTTCCGTGCCGAAACCAATCCAGCTCGGTGTGATCGGGCTGGTCCACGACCATGTGTGGCATGAGCTGTCGCAGTGGCTGCAGACCGGCCAAGTCGCACTGGCGGCCGCCAGTGAGGCTCAACCGGCATTGCTCCACCGAGCGCGGGACGAATTCGGCGCAGGGCAGGTCTTCGCAAGCACGCAAGAAATGCTCGATGCCTGTCCATTGGACATTGTCCAGGTTTGCACGTCCAATGCCGACTCGGCCGAAGCCGTCGCGGCAGCTGCTGAGCGAGGCATCCATGCCGTTGTCGAAAAGCCGATGACGGCAACCCTCGAGCAAGCCGATCGCATGCTCGCCGCGGCACAACAGCACCAGACGCAGCTGCTGATCAATTGGCCGTTCCGCTGGCGGCTCCCCACTCTGCACGCTTGGGAACTGGTTCTCGCCGGCGAGATTGGCAACGTGTTTAACTCCCACATCCGCATGGCTCACAAAGGGCCGCGCGAATTTGGATGCAGCGACGCTTTCTGCAACTGGTTGTACGATCCCGATCAAAACGGCGGTGGAGCCCTGGTCGACTACTGTTCCTACGGCGCGGTCGCCTTTCGTTATCTGTTCGGCATGCCCGACTCGGTCCAGGCCGTCTGCGGCAACTGGACGAAGAACGACATCACAGTCGAAGACAACGCGGCCATTACGCTGCTGTATCCGAATCGGCATGTGGTCACGGAAGCGTCCTGGTCGCAAATCCCGTCCTATCATGACTCGATTTACTATGGCACAACGGGAACACTGTGGACACATTCCGGAAAACTGTGGATCGCTCGTGAAGATGCATCTCCTGCGGAGATTTCCGTACCGGAACTGGCTCCCGGGTTGCGTTCTGGCCCGGAAACGATGCTGACGTGTCTCGACCGCGGAATCGAGCCTCCCGATGTCTGCTCGGCGCGCGTCGCCCGCGATGCTCAAGAAATTCTGCAAGCCGGTCTGCATGCCGCTCAACATGGAGTCCGCACGATGTTACCTCGGAAATGAGGCCCGATCATTGCCGGCCACTGCGGCCAACGGCGATGGGGTGCCGAGCAGGGTTCAGCGTATGAATAACGCAGGATGTCAGGCAACACATCCCGGTACAGCGCCACACATTCCATCAAACAGGAAACCACATGTGGCGATCATCGGGGGCGGCCCGATTGGTCTGGAAACCGCTCTGGCCGTGATTCATGCCGGTTATACAGCGCGGGTGTACGAACGAGGTCGTGTCGCTGAGAGTGTCAAGAACTGGGGACATGTCACTCTGTTCACTCCGTTTGGCATCAACGCATCCGACACGGGGCGCGCCGCGCTGGCGGCCTGCGACATCCCCCTTCCAGGAAAGGATGACCTGTTGACGGGCCGCGAGTTTCGCGACCGTTATCTGCTGCCCCTGAGTCGTCTGGATCAACTGACAGACCACGTGTACGAAGGCTGTGAAGTTGTCTCGCTGGGGCGACCGCATTTGTGGAAAGGAGATCACATCGGAGCCGCGGACCGGGCTGCCGACGGATTCCAGTTACTGATTCGCCAACACACCAACCCATCAACCTCGGAGTTCGTCGCCTCTGCCGACTCGGTCATCGATTGCTCCGGAACCTATACCAACCACAACTGGATTGGAGCAGGGGGGATGCCGGCGATCGGCGAACGGGCGGTTTTGAACGCAGGAGACTACTTGCTGCCCGACGTTCTGGGACACGATCGTGAACGGTATGCGAATCGCGCAACGCTGATCGCGGGTTCCGGTTTCTCGGCAGCTACGGTGATCGTGGCCCTACAGCGTCTGAGTCGGCAGTTTCCACACACACGGGTGCTGTGGTTGACGCGCGGGCCGCAGCGACCTCCGATCCCAATGATCGATGGTGATGTCCTGCCCGAGCGTCGCCAGCTGGTCGAGCAGGCCAATGCTCTGGCGGTCTCTGACACCGCAACCTGCCGCTGGATGCCGGCCGCCCGGATCCACCAATTGCAACACAACAAACATGGACAAATTGAAGTCCGGTTTTCCGTGCCCGGCGAACCCGGTTCAACTCAAACTGTCGATCATGTCACTGCATTGACGGGCTACCGCCCTGATCGCTCGCTGTACGAGGAACTGCAGGTCCACGAGTGCTACGCGTCGCATGGCCCTATGAAGCTGGCTGCCACGCGCCTGGCGTCAGACTCCAGCGACTGCATGGCACAGCCCCACACGGGAGCGGAGTCACTGGTCAATCCAGAACCGCAACTGTTCATTCTGGGGGCCAAGAGCTACGGCCGAGATTCTCGATTCCTGATCCGCACGGGACTGGAGCAGATCCGTGCCGTGTTGAGTCTGTTGAAGCAACGTGAGGACCATCGTTGACTGCGCTGCCCGACCATCAGAAAACTCCGTCTGTCGCGCTGGAATCCCTGGACGCACTGTGGTTTCAGGTCGCCGGTACACTGTGCAATCTCGAATGCACGCACTGCTTTATCAGCTGCGGTCCGAAGAACGACCGTTTTGGCTATATGTCATGCGCCGCAGTCGAACAACTGCTCGAACAATCCGTCGCCTGGGGTACTCGGGAGTATTACTTCACGGGCGGTGAGCCGTTTCTCAACCGCGAACTGGTCGACATGTTGATCCGTACCTTGATGTTCGGTCCCGCAACAGTCCTGACGAACGCTACTGTGTTGCCAGCCGAAGGGTTGCAACGCTTGCGGGTGGCCGAATCTCAAAGCCCGTTCAGTCTCGAGTTTCGTGTCTCAATCGACGGACCCACAGCGGAATCGAACGATGCCATTCGTGGTGAGCGGTCGTTCCAACGGGCACTGAACGGAGTCGGCCTGATGGTCGATGCGGGATTCCTGCCGATCATCACCATGACCCGCATCTGGGACGAAGCCGACGACGCTCAGGTATTGCAGTCTTTCCGGCAGATGCTGTCCGAAGTCGGCTATCGTCGACCGCGGCTGAAGATCCTGCCACGTCTGCAACTGGGAGCCGAGGCAACCCGCACGGCTGGCTATGGTCCACATGACCGAGTCACAAACCAGATGCTGGAAGGATACGACGTCCAGCAATTGATCTGCAGCCACAGCCGTGTCGCCACCGACCATGGAATCTATGTGTGTCCAATTCTGCTGGACAGTCCCGATGCTCGACTTGGCCAGACACTGGACGAGGCCAATGTCGAGTATCCGCTGAGCCACGGTGCCTGCATGACCTGTTATCAATACGGCGCCATCTGCAGCAATCTGTCATCCCTCCCGCAAGGAGACCGGTAGGATGCGCATGGCTTTCTTCGGAGGCCTGTACAGCAATTATCTGGCTCTGGAATCCGCGGTGCGTGATGCCTGTCACCGTGGTGCAGACGAGTTGTATTGCCTGGGCGACCTGGGTGCATTCGGACCGTATCCCGATCGTGTGTTCCCCATCATTTTCGAAACTGGAATTCGCTGCATTCGGGGCAACTACGATGACAGCATCGGTCGTGGCCTCGGCGATTGCCAATGCGGATACACCGACCCACGCGACAATCATTTCGCCCGCATCAGCTATGACTACACGCTGCAAAACACGTCTCAAGAACACCGGGCATGGCTGCGGGAGCTGCCGCCGTCGCTGAGGATAGACCGCGATGGGTTGCGGCTGTTGCTCTGCCACGGCAGCCCTCGGCGGACAAGTGAATTTCTGTGGGAATCAACCACCAGCACGCATTTTTTGGACAAATTGGCCAGTGACTCTGAGGCGGATGTGCTGTTGGGTACACACACGGGTCTGCACTGGCAACGCCACCTCGCTCGTGATCGTCGTTTCGTCAACGTGGGCGTACTCGGTCGTCCAGCCAACGATGGCAGGACGCACGTCTGGTATTGCCTGATCACTACCCATCGCAGTGCCGCCGGCCGGCCAGCCCCAGTCGACGTGGATTTCATTCCTGTCGAATACGACCACGAGCGGCTGGCTCGGGAAATGCGTTCCGAAGGCCTCCCCGATGAATTTGTCGCGACCACACTCACGGGCTGGTGGACGACCTGCCTCGAGATCCTGCCCGGCAAGGAACGCCTCCGCGGCAGACATTGATCCGCGTCGCTGTGGAACAGGACGCCAATCCAGAAAGGCATTCCGTGCGAGCCGTAGTCCAACGTGTTTCTCAAGCCAGTGTCACAGTCGACGGCCAGGTTACGGGCCGGATTGACCATGGCTTGCTGATTTTGCTGGGCGTTGCCGAGGGAGACGCGCGCGACGACGCCATCTTTCTGGCACATAAGATCGCAGCACTCCGAGTCTTCGAAGACACGCATCACAAGATGAACCTGTCGGTGTCCGATGTGGGCGGCGGAGTTCTGGTGGTCAGTCAATTCACGCTATTGGGGGACTGCCGCAAGGGGCGGCGCCCCAGCTTCATCGACGCCGCACGGCCGGAAGTCGCCGGCGAACTGTACCAGGCCTTCGTGGACGCAATCGCGGAGCAGGGGATCTCGGTGGCCACCGGACGCTTTCAGCAGCACATGGACGTGGCCCTGGTCAACGACGGCCCCGTGACATTGTTGCTGGACAGCCGCAAACAATTCTGAGCTGGCCGATGCGGTGGAGTGTCCAGACTGAGCTTCACCATTCTGTGAGAATTGCGTTATACTCCGCCTGCGCGCGGCGTGCCAGACGCCGCGGCAGCCGCACCACCGCATCGGCAGGGAAGCACACATGATTTACGACCTGATCGTCATTGCGATTTTGATCCTTGCCACAATTCGTGGAGCGTCAAAGGGCGTGGTCTGGCAGCTGGCGATCATCAGTGCTTTGGTGCTCTGTTTCGCGTTTGCCGAAACCCTGTCGTTGAGCTTGGCGCCCTGGATCACGGTCAAGCCGCCACTGAATCGCTGGATCGCCATGTTCATTCTGTACATCGGGTTCTCGTTTGCCTGCTTTGCGGCCGCGCGGTCGCTCAAGGACTGGATCGAAAAGAGTCGTTATTCCGAATACGATCGCCACCTGGGAAGTCTGCTGGGATTCGCCAAAGGCATCTTGGCTTGTCTGGTCCTGACCTTTTTCGTGGTCACTCTGTCACCCGCCGCGCGGGCGCATATTCTGACTTCACGCAGTGGTCACGCAGCGGCCGTGATCATGGACCGGCTGCACCCGGTGATGCCCGTCGAACTGCAGGCGATCCTGGAACCGTATATCCATCAACTCGATCAACCCGGCCAGAATCTGCTGCACAGCAACCACGCTGAGCAAAAGCCGTCCGCCCAGGAATCCGAACAGGACACGTCGGGCAAGCAAGGCACTCCACAAGGAGATCCGCAGTCGTTGTCCAGCGACCCGCTGACCCGGCAGATCGCCAAACTGATCGGCAACGCCGACCAGTCCTTGATTTCGGAAGTTGTGGAAGTCCTGCGGACAATTGCTCCGGATCAACGACCGGAATTGATTCACCAATTGAGTAACGGTTCACCGGGCCAGGTCCGCTCTACGCTGAACCGATGGCGACAGGGACAGCGTATCGAAGACGAGCAAGGAGACATCCGGAAACAACTGCTGTCGGACATCGCCGCGGTGTACTTCGATTTCCCCAAATCTCAACAGGCGTTCATCGAGGAAACATCGGCGCAACTCGAAGGATTACCAGCGGACGTGCATCTGGCCGTTCTGCAAGATCTGTACGCGGACTTGTTGAATGCCAATCCCGACCCGGACCCCGAGACGGATTGGCTAACGGTTCTCGACACGCGCATCCGTCGTCAATCGGACGCTGGCAGAACATCGAATGCCCGCGACGTCTTTCGCAACTGACATCCGCCTCCGCGCGGCCGTGATCCCGGCCAGCACGACACAGGCTTCAGTCCAATTCCGCGCCGGGGCTGCAGTATCTGCGTGCCGTTTCCTGACTGATCCGCTGTTCGTGCAACAGCCTTCTCAGGGATTCGTCGAGATTGATCATGCCTTCCGATCGGCCGGTGAGGATCGTATTGTCGATCGTGGCCAGCTTGCCCATACGAATCGCTGCGGCCATGCGTGTGTTGTTGAACATCACCTCCAGCACAAGCTCGCGTTTGCGGTTGGCATGATTCCCGGTTACGAGATGCTGACTGATGATTGCGCGCAGACTCATTGACAATTGCGAGCGAACATTGCCTTGGACGGACTGTGGGAACAGGTCAATCAACCTCGTAATCGCTCCCTTGGCGTCTCGCGTATGGAGAGTTGAAAACACAAGGTGCCCGGTTTCGGCCGCACTGATCGCCATCTGTGCCGTCTGATAGTCCCGGATTTCGCCGACCAGTATGACATCCGGATCCTGCCTCAGCCCGAATTTGAGCCCGTCGGCGAAACTGTCCACGTCGGGCCCCACCTCACGCTGCGTCACCAGCGAATTTTCGCTGCGCGAAAACAAATACTCCACCGGTTCTTCGACCGTAATGATCCGTTTGCCTCCACGTTGATTCATCAGTTCGATCACCATCGCCAGGCTCGTGGTCTTGCCGGCTCCCGTGACCCCGGTAAACAACACCAGTCCATCGCGAAATTCCGCCAGCCTCTCCGCCAGATCACGCGGAAACCCAGCCCACGCAAAATCGGGAATCTGATCCGGAATGACGCGAAAACAGACTCCCGCACCGCAGTTGCTGACAAACAAATTGATCCGAAATCTCTGCGAAATGTCGCCCACTTCCAATTGCAGCGACGTATCCAGATTGCGATGTTCGACAAACTGAGCATAGCGGTCGGCGTCAATCAGGCTGGCGAGCGCCGTGCGGAGTCGCAGGTCGTCCACAACCACGGAATCCAACACGCGCAATTCGCCGTTCAGGCGGACAAGAGGCCGACTGCCGGCAACCACGTGGAGATCCGAAGCGCCGTCAACCGCTGCCCGGTTCAACCAGTCCAGCAGAGGCAGGGGGGAATCGCTGTTCCGCAGGTCCGACTCAGCGGTGTTGGTCATCGGTCAACTCGATCTTGAGGTCCAGCTTCCACAATTTCGCCGCCCGGGTCCGCCACAGACGACGCGCGCCATCATCTTCGGTCAGGCAGGACAGTTGCCTGCGGGCCAATGACTAGCCCGGATGCGCAGGGCAGTCCTCAGCCATTAAGGTGTGTCGGGCAATTGAACCAGTTCAATCAGCATCCCGTCAGGTCCCTTGGCGCAGATCACATGTTTGGCGTCCGGTGCCGAGACGCTGTCGGCCATGAACTCCACACCACGGTCCTTGAGTTCGGCAACTTTCGACGGAACATCATTCAGAATCAAAGTCAACCAGCGAACTCCGGCCTGAAAATCGAAACTGCGTTCCCTCGGTGGTGCCTCGATTTCCATCAGCTTGATCAATGTCTCTCCAACGGCCAGTCGCACCTGGCGAAAACCATTCGGAGCCAGACACGCTCCGACCGCGGTCTCCTGCGGAATGTCGATATCCAACACAACGGGAAGCCCCAGCATGTCGCGATAAAAGCGCAACGACTCGTCAAAGTCACTGCACACGATGCCGATGTCGACGACGCTGCGTTTCAATCCCTGCATCTGTTTCTCCGCGGACGTGTCTCGGTGGTCCACTCATCCGCAATCCACTCATCCGCAATCCACTCATCCGCAATCCACTCATCCGCAATCCGCTCAGCACAAATCAGCGCCAGCGACGGTTACGCACCGTGCGTCAGCAAGTCCCGTTGCTGATCGATCAACGCGAGCAGTTGTTTTTGTGGATCGGCAAACTTCTGAACGCCTTCGCGCATCAACGTCTCCTCCAGATGCTGGTAATCGACCACCGCATCCAGTTCGCTGACGACAGCGGCGTCTGGCAACTGGTCAATCCGTCGCTCGAACGACTCGCCACTGAGTTGAACGGCCGCGTTGGTACCCGGGGGATTGGTTTCGACGTCACTCCCCGCAAAGGCCGCGACGTATTTCCAGGCCAGGTCTTCCGGATTCTTGACTCCGGTACTGGCGAACACGATCTCCTGTTCCAGCGGCAGTGCCTTGTCGGCCCAGAACTGCTGATTCTCGCTCCAGATGCGTTTGGCGTTCAAAATGCCCAACTGTCCCCGCGCAGCGTCCGACAGTTGTGGAAACTGCTGGTCGGAGTAGACGTCGACGCGCGAAACGAAAATGCTATAAACGCTCTTGAATGTCTCGAGACTTCCACGGGCCTGCGCACCGTTCCAGATTGCGTCACGGGCCATCTGGTACTGGCGCTCTGTGAAGATCAGAGTCACGTTGAGTGCCACGCCATGAGCGGCCAGTTCCTGCAGCGAGCCCAGGCCGGCCGCTGTGGCGGGGACTTTGATCATCCGATTCTGATGGCCGGCGGACCATTGCTTTCCCAAAGCGACGTACCGCTCAATCCGCTGATGCAGGTCCAGTTCACACGTGGGGTCTTCCAGCAGCGGATCCAATTCAAAGCTCACATAACCATCGTTCCCGCGCGACTGTTGCCAGACAGGCAGAAACACGTCTTGTGCCTGCCGCACCAGTTGATCGGTCATCTGCCAGGCGATCTGCGCGGTATCCAACTGCTGGGCGTGCAATTTCTCGATCTCTGCATCAAACCGGCCGGTCTTGATCAGATCGGAAATGATCACCGGATTGGACGTGGCACCGGTTGCTCCCAACAGCAGATTCTGTTGGACGAGTTCGGGATCGACGGAGTCGAGCCACAATTTGGTGCCTGTCGCGATCAGTGATTCCAGTGGCGTGGACATGGTCACTCCGTTGTCAATCAGACCCCCGCGCAGCGCGTGGTGTGCTGGCTGGAGTCGCCCAGGTGGATTGGCCGTGTGTCGGGTGGCGGGGCGGAGGCTGCCGCTGAAGCCCCAGGCGTTAACTGCCGGACCGCCGTGGTTGGCCACCAAGAATTTAACATAACAGACATTATCGGACGTTGTGCCATGGGTTTCCCTGGGCACCTGTGCTACTCGTTCACTGGATCCGCTTCGGCGGGACCGACTTCTTCAAACACTCCCATACGCCGAAATTTCTCGTACCGCCGCTCGATCAAGTCCTCGCCCGACAGTTCACACAGCGGACGCAGAGCTTCGACCAATGTTCCCTTGAGAGTCGTTGCCATTTGACGGTGATCCCGGTGGGCGCCACCCAACGGTTCGGCCACCACTTCGTCAACCACTTCCATTTTCAGCAAATCCCGGCTGGTGAATCTCAGCGCCCGCGCTGCCTGATCGGCGTATTTGACATGCTTCCATAGGATGCCGGCACAGCCCTCGGGGCTGATCACCGAATAATAGGCAAACTGCAATACGGCAACGTGGTCGCCAATGCCAATGCCCAGTGCTCCCCCGGAACCACCTTCGCCGATGACCACACACACAATCGGAGTTTTCAACAGCGACATTTCCCGCAAGTTCACCGCGATGTTGTAAGCCTGACCGCGTTCCTCGGCTCCGATCCCCGGATAGGCACCTGGAGTATCGATCAAGCAGACGATGGGCAAGTTGAACTTGGCCGCCATTTGCATCTTGGCCAGCGCTTTGCGGTAGCCTTCAGGATGTGCACATCCATAATAACACTCGTTCCGCTCCTTGAGTGTCCGCCCCTTTTGTTGGCCGATGAGCATCACGCGTTGAGCACCGATCCTGGCCAGCCCGGTCACAATGGCCCGATCGTCACCAAACGACTTGTCGCCATGCAATTCTAGAAACTCGTCGAACACCAATTCGATGTAATCCAGCGTCTGGGGACGGTCCATGTGTCGGGCAACCTGCACCGTCTCCCAGGAATCCAGGTGCTCAAAGACCTCACGCTTCATCCGCGTGATTTCCACCCGCATGTTGCGGATGATATCTTTGGAGTTGGCCGTGGGATTCGGTTGGGATTCCAGCTTCTGAAGCTGTTCTTCCAGTTCGTAAATCGGCCGCTCAAAGGGCAATTGGTGCTGGGAAACCATTGTCGTTCAAAACCAGGTATGCTGGGGATCGGGGACTGCGAACAGAAATCAACGGAATGACCAAATTTGACACAACTCATTGCTGGGTGCGCCACGCGTGTCACATCACATCCGGCAGTTCTTCCATCAGGGGAAGCTCACCGTCATCTTCGGATTGACTCGGATGCAGTTCCGACTGCGTGCGTGCATCGTGCAAGGGAACCGGCTTCGGTGAACTGTCGGACTGAGGCTGATTGGCAGCCGCAACGCCACCCGCAGGATCCGCCGCTGGCCGGAACGGTTGGGGTGCCGACGGTTGATGCGGTACGGGTGTCTGAGGAGGCATCGCTGCGGGAACGCTCGAGGCGGGCAATTGCGGCGAGGGCGGTTGTTCGGGAGGGGACCCCGGCAAGGCCTGACCGGGCATCGGCTGACCGGGCATCGCCTGACCCGGCATCGGCTGACCTGGCATCGGCTGACCCGGCATCGGCTGACCCGGATAACCTTGCGGCGGGGCTGCGGGCATCATCCCTGGCATATAGCCCGGTGGTGGATAACCGGCCGGCAATGTGCCGGGTGCGGCATAGCCCGGTGGCATCTGTTGGGGATAACCCATTCCAGGAACCATCATCGGCTGACCCGGCATCGGCTGACCCGGCATCGGCTGACCCGGCATCGGCTGACCGGGCATCGGCTGACCCGGCATGGCAGCGGCGGCCGGCTTGGGCTCTGGCTTGGGCTCTGGCTTGGAAGCAGCCTCAATCCGCTCAACGGGAATGCCGCGTTCCTGCTGAATGCGGGTCCGTTCGGCGTCCTGGCGGCTATCGAGGCGCGTGGCCAGGGTCAAGGCCTGATCCTCATCGGCCGCCTTTTGCTCGCGATCCAAGCGCGCGACTCGATCAGTTATGTCCTCTTTGAATGGTTTCAGCGACCGAAATTCAGCAGCCACTTCATTCATGTTTTCATGACGATCTGCGGGCTTCTTGGACAGCATACGCAAGAGGAATGCGTCCATTTCCGGAGTCACGTTTTCGTTCAGTTCCGACGGCGCCAGAGGCACATCCGTCAAGTGCCGTTTCAACAGATCGCGCGGTGAACTGCCTCGAAATGGTGGTTGCCCCGTCAGGCACTCATACAACGTAATGCCGAGACTGTACATGTCCGTCTGTTCGGTTGGTTTCTTTTTCAGCAGCGTCTCGGGCGCGATGTAGGTACGTGTCCCTTGGATGATCTTGGCCTTGCCACCAACTAACTTCCCCAACCCCGAAGCGGCACGTGTTGACAATGAAAAGTCGATCAATCGCAACTCGGAACTCTTGCTGAACAGAATATTTTCAGGCTTGATGTCCCGATGCAACCAACCGGCTTCGTGCATGTGCCCCAAGGAGAGACAAATCGTCTCGACCAACTTGGGGAACCGCGCGAGCACTTCCGCGGATCGCTGGCTGAGTTGCGACTTCAGATTGGGTGCCCGGAAGTAGTCCATGATCAGGTAGGCGTGTGTTTTTGTGATCGACAGCTTATGAAACGCGACGAAATTCGGGTGAGAAAACAACTTGCCAATTTTCATCTCGTGTTTGAGAGTCTGCTTCTGCGTGGGATCGGACAAGCTCTCGGGCAATAGCAGCTTCATCGCAAAAGACTGCGTCCCCCCCTGTTCGGCAACTTCCCAGATGTTGCTCGCGTTTCCGGAGGCGATCAAGCTGATCAACCGGTAATTGTCGACAATTTGTTCGCCTTGTTCGCCATCTGACATCTGATCTGCCGCCTTACTGATTGGTGCACTGCAAACCGCACATCACCACGAGTCCTCGAGTGCTGATCCGCAGGATCCGTCGCGGCAGTTCATCTGCCGCGGCTTGCATCGTATTGCGAGACCAGCCCATAATTTGCCTCTCCAGACCTCTCCAGACAGTATAGGGCATGTCTAGTGGCTTTTTGAGAGCATCTGCCGAATTCTCGCCCTGGGAAACACAAGTTCTTGGCAGTCGATCTCTGTCAGCGGCGCCGTCGGCAGTCGGTCAGATCCGACCGGTACTTGCCAGTCGACTGCCGATTTGGGATGATCGCGTCGCGAGAATCTCGCCTGGGCAACTCAGTTTGGCCAGACATCCCACTGTGATCGTCAGTCATCCACGTTCCGCCGTCCTCAGCCATCGTCTTGATCCATCTGCCTGGCCATTGGAGTTTGCTCGTGACAACCACTCTGCTGACACTGTTGATGACCCCCGCATATTTCGCGCCGGTTCCGGATGATTCGGCGGCAACGGAACTTCAGTATCGAGCGACACTGATCCAACGCACGCGCAGCGGAGATACGCCGGTCAAGACAGTGAATCTGTACTGCCTGGTCACCCCGCTCGACAAAGGACGTCACCAAATCAGTTTCGCATTTGACGAACCCGGCATGTCCGACACGGCGTGGCCGGAACAGTTTGGACAACTGCAACTCGGACCCGGAAATCAAAGAGTCGCCGGACGTGACATCCGATTCCTATACAATCACGACGGCACCATGTATCCGATCGTGATCGCGTGTCCTGTGTTTGAACACTTCCAGCGTCTACAAAAAAACCGCGCCTGGCAATCGGGGAAACTCGAATTCACGGCCGGCACCCGTAAGACGCGAAACGGACGCACATTGCAGGAAGTCGAAGCGTTTTCGAACTTCGGTCGCTCTCACCAATTCGTTGTCGATTTGAATTCGGCACTGGTCGTGAAATTGAACCAGAAACTGGTCATGGGACGTGGCGTTGAATTCACTCTACAAATGGAACTGGCTTCCACACACCCGATCGACAAACGCCGATTAACTCAACTCAACACTCCCCTGAAAACCCTGCTGGAACTACAGGATCGGCTGAAGCGAAAACCCGATCAAACACGGAAGATCCTCAGCGACCAGCAATTGCGACAAACACAGGCGGTCCTGGCACAACTGAAACAGCAAGCCAAAGGCACTCCGTTCGCCCGACTGGCGAACAACATCGAGCAAGATGTCACGGCGCAGACGCGACGAGGTGCCGACATTTCGCGTCTGGCCGCACAATTTCTTCAAAAGAAGGCTCCGCGATTCACACTCACCGGACTCAACGGAAAACCAATCCCTCCCGAGCAGTGGCGGAATAAGATCGTCGTACTCCACTTCTGGAACTACCAGAGTGAACCGTTGGTGGAGCCCTACGGTCAGATCGGCTATCTCGACTTCCTGTACAATCGGCGTCACAAGCTAGGCGTTGAGTTTTTCGGCGTCGCCGTACATCAAGACCTGTCTCCCAACTCGGCCGACTCACGAAAAACGCTGCGATCGGTGCGCAAGCTGAAAGAATTCATGAATCTCAGCTATCCATTGGCAATCGACGACGGACAATTGCTGAGGAAATTTGGCGACCCACGTGCGATAGACGCCAAGCTTCCTTTGTGGGTTGTCATCACACCCGCCGGCACGATCGCCGAATACAAAGTGGGGCTGTTTTCCATCCGCGCTGACGAAGGTCTCAAGCAACTCGACGCATTGCTGATCAAGTTGATTCGCCAGCAGAAAGCAAATTCTCAATAGCGATCATCGGCAGATGCCACGGCCTGGCGATTCGTCCCGGCCCGCCCCCTCGGGTCGTCAAATCACTCGACAAATGTAGCATCTCAAGTAATCGTTTTCGGGACAATTCACGGCTACGGGGTGGTCGGCTGACGCACGCCGCGACTCAAGCACCTGGAGACGGCGATCGGAGTTCACGGCGACAGCGGCCAGCATCGATTCGAACGCCGTGTTGTCGACCAGGCCGGAACAGGTGCAGGTCACCAGAAGGCCTCCGGGCGGAAGTAATGCCAGGGCATTGCGATTCAGCCGCTGATAGCCTTTGAGCGCCTGAGCGACGCCGCGCCGGTGCCGTGCCATTTTCGGCGGATCGATGATGACGGTATCGAATTTCTGTCCGTTTGCGACCAGTTTTTCGAGCGTCGTGAAGGCATCCCCCTGCTCCAACTGCAGGCGTGTCGCGACTTCATTGAGTTCTGCGTTTGCCGCCGCGGTCCGCAATGCGGACTCCGAGGAATCGACGGCCGTGACGTGCGCGGCCTGGCCGATTTTCAAAGCGGCCAATGAGAAACCGCCACTGTAGCAAAACACGTCCAGAACCCGATGTCCCGGCACATATCCAGCCACCGCTTTTCTGTTTTCACATTGGTCAAGAAAGTGGCCGGTTTTTTGACCTTGAATCACATCCACTCCGAATCGCACTCCGTGCTCCTCGATGAACAGCGGACGCGGCGGTTCCTCTCCGTAAACCAATCCGTCGGTCAACTCCAGAGACTCGCTTTCGAGAACCCCCTTCTCTGTTCGCAGCCAGATTCCTCGTGGATCGAGCCGCTTCGTGAGCAATTCCACGAGTTGTTCCTGCCGCTGCGCCAGGGCCCGGCTGGTCAGTTGCATCAGCAGCCAGTCCCCGTAACGATCGACGACCAGTCCGGACAGTCCGTCGGCCTCGCTGAATACCAGCCGCCGAGCGGTTCGTGATTTCAGATCTCCAAACAACTGCTCGCGCAGTCCCACGGCCAGATCCAACTGGCGCGTCCAGAACGCACGGTCCAAAGCCGTCTGCGGATCCCAGGTGTATAACCTCACTTTGATATTACTATCTGGATTGTACAGACCCCGGCCGATGAAACGCCCTTCATAGCTGACCAGATCCACCTCGCTGCCCGGTTCCGGCTCGCCGTCAACCCGCGCAATTGCACCGGAAAACACCCAAGGGTGCCGGCTGAAAAACGGCAAAGCGCGGCGGCGTTTGACGATGACGGTTGGGCGAGGTGGCGACATGATTTGTACTGATGAGAAAACAAGCGGTGATCACAATTCGCGAACGCTATGGAGGCGGCCCCGTGTCGTGGGCGGATGCCGCGTGCGCCATGCGGATTCGACGTCAACCGGCATCACTTACAATCGAGGGGCGGTCACGAACCGGTATCGACCGCGAATCGCTGATCGACTTCAGCCAGATAGGCCAGCAATCGATCGCGTTCATTCGTCAAGTGGCGCACGCGCAATAACGAGCGAACCCGGGTCTGCAGCTCGAGTCGGTTCACGGGTTTGGTGAGAAAGTCATCACAACCCGCTTCCACCGCCTTCTCGATGTCCCCCATTTCATTCAAAGCCGTGACCATCAGAATCGGAATCGGCCGGGACCGTTCGTCACTTTTCAGTTTGTGGCACACCTCATAGCCACTCAGCTTGGGCATCATGATGTCCAACAGGATCAGGTCGGGAAGTTTCTCCACCACGCGTTCGAGCGCATCCTGTCCGTTGCAGGCCATCACAATGTCATACCCTTGATCGACGAGATACGCTTCCAGCAGTTCGCAATTCTGCTGATTGTCATCCGCAATCAAGATCCGTGAGTTCGCGAGTTTGCTGTCGCTGATCTCCATGACGATGGTACCCGACACCTCTGATGTCAATTTCCCGTGGAATCCTCGTATGGTAGCGGAGTCTCCGTCTCAAGCCTAGACGACGATGCCAGATTCCACTTATCCAGCCATTGGTCGATCGCCCAGATCTGCCCATCTCCACCTTGATGCTCCACGGAGCGGCGATGTCCGTCGAGGAAGCGCAAGTCGTTCCACGTGTCCACATCATACCACGGCTGCAGCAATCGCAACGTCAATCCCGCCGCACGGATCCGTTCAACGGTTTGCGCCAGCACACCAGCGGTGCTCCATGCGATACCGGAAAACAGCTCGCTCCGCACGACGCGCAGGCCCAACAGATAATAGCCACCGTCGGTGGCTGGTCCCAGGACACAATCGACTTGATCCAGCGCTGAAAACGCTTGCTTCAGAGTTTCTCGTGGCAGGGTTGGCGCATCGGATCCGATCAGAACCACACGAGCCTCTGCCTGTAGATATTCAGTGAAAAATGCGAACATCCGCTGGCCCAGCTCACCATCGGGCTGGCTCCACAATTCGAAATCCCCAGCGCCCAGCGCTGCAAAGTACTGCCGCGCCAGTGCATCGGCCGGCGTATAACACAGCACGCGACGATCGGCACAATGCCGCAGCCGCCGAGCCAGATCGCCCAAAAAAGCTCGGTAGATGTCGGCGGCCGCATGGGCCCCCAGCCGCTCGGCCAGCCGAGTTTTCACGCGTCCCGGTTCCGGGTACCTGGCGAACATTCCCAGGACATGCATGCGGTCACTCCAACGGTTGGGTGCCTTCAATCAGGCGGCGGAGCAGGACTTCGTTCACCTGACCGCGAAAACAAATCCGCTCGTCACAGACGACAACAGGAACACAACGACCGAACTGGCTCTGCAATTCCTGATCTCGATCGATATCGATCTCTTCGATCGGAGGCAGGTAATCGGTGTACTTCAACAGGCTGTCTTTGGCCTGGTCACACAAGTGGCAACCTCGGCGTGTATACAGGACGAGCCGCTGAAAACGGATTCCCGGTCGGGCCGGCGACCAGACTTCCCGCCCCGGCCGTGGTTCGCGTAACAGACTCCAGGCACAGACAAAGGCGGCAACTCCCATCAAGTACCAGATCGGACGATGCCCCGTCCACAGATACGGCAAGCCCAAAGCGGTGCCCTGCCCTGCAATCATGGCCAACACCAGGACGAGGCCCGCGAACAACAAGCAAACTGAACCAAACCAGGCCGCGCCGCGAGCGACACCGGAAGATCCGCGTCCGCCGCCGGTTCCCGCAGAGCTTGCGGCCACAGTGTCAGGTTCATGCTCAGGGTCACTCATCCACAACCGCCCGTTGCACTTCGACAAGGTTGTCAAAAAACGTCGCTCCTCCGCCGACATCCGTCAACGCGCTCGACGTTGTCACATTGGCATTGCAGGCGTTGCGGGAGAGTTTAGTCCACCAGATTCCGGGGGCAACCACCACACCCGAACGGACGCGATCTGCCACGCAGGCCGTGGCGCGAAACGTCCCGCGCCGGTTCCAGACGCGCACCAGGTCTCCCGAGACGATTCCGCGTCTGCAGGCATCTTCCGCATGCATCTCCAGACGCGGATCCCCTTCCGCGGATCGCAGGGACACCACGTTATTGAAAGTTGAATTGAGGAAATTCGCGGACGGGGGTGACAATAGTTGCAGAGGAAATTCCCGCGCCAATTCGGGATTGGAATCCGGACTTTCGTACGGCGCGACATAGTGCGGCAATGGATCGTTCCGTTCCGCTGCCGCCCGCGCGCTATACAGCTCACACTTTCCGCTGGGCGTGTTGAATCCACCGGCAGCAAACGGCGCCCGGTTGACTCCTCGCAGTTTCAGAGGCCCTTGGGAGATCAGTTGATCAACCGTGATCCCTTCCAGAGCCGGCGGTCGGCTGGCCGCGGTCTCCCACAGAGCTTCTCGAGCCAAATCCGCGTCACTGACCTGGAACAAAGCGGGGTCAAACCCAAACCGCTCGGCCAGTGCGCGAAACACGTCGGTGTTGCTCCACGCATCGGCTACAGGCGATATCGCGGGTTGGTTGACCTGCACCCAATGATGTCCATAGGCCGTATGCAGGTCAAAATGTTCGAGCTGAGTCGTGGCCGGCAACACGATGTCAGCGTAATCGGCCGAATCCGTCATGAACTGATCGTGCACGACAGTGAACAGGTCCTCGCGTTGCAATCCATGCAACACACGTCGCTGATCCGGCGCGGCTGCCGCTGGATTGCTGTTGTAGATGTAAATCGACTTTACGGGGGGTCCGGGCAATTCGCCGGCCAGAGCTTCTGCCAACTGCACCATATTGACCACACGCGTCCCCGGAGGTGACAAATCGGGACGCTGCAGTCCGCGCACATTCAACGGAAAACTGGCACTGGTCGACAGGAGAATGCCGCCACCGGGCTGCCGCCAGGCGCCGACAATCGCAGGCAAACAGGTAATCGTCCGCAAGGCCATGCCGCCGCCGCGATGCCGCTGCAGACCATAATTGGCCCGGATCGCCGCCGGTTTCTGCGTGGCGTATGCATGTGCCAATCGATCGATGTCAGCAGCCGCGATTCCCGTGACGCGACTGACCCGATCGATGTCAAAGTCACGCAGGACTCGATCGCGCAATGCGTCGGCACCCAGACAGTAACGATTCAGGTAGTCGTCATCCTGCAGATCCGATCGAAAAATGACGTGCATCAGTCCCAAGGCCAGAGCCGCATCCGTTCCGACCCGCGGCAACAGATGCTCGTCGCTACGCTCCGCAGTCCGACTGCGATAGGGATCGATGGTCACGATGCGCGCGCCCGACTTGCGTGCGCGGTGCATCCGCACCCACAGGTGCATATTGGTAACCGCGGTATTCGATCCCCAATTGATGATCAAGCGACTGTCTGCGAACGACTCCGGGGCCATGCCCACGCCCGAACCGATCGTCTGCTCGTAGCCAGCCATTCCTGCCGTCGCGCAGATCGTGCGGTTCAATTGAGACGCGCCCAAGGAATGAAAGAACCGGCGATCGAGACTCTCCCCTTGTATGCGCCCCATGGTGCCACAATAGCTGTACGGAAGAATGGATTGCGGCCCATCGGAGCCGCTCCGAATCGCGCGCCAGCGTTGAACGATTTCATCGAGCGCCTCGTCCCAACCCACAGGTTTGAACAGGCCTGCCCCTTTGGGACCGACTCGACGCAGGGGATGGCGTAGCCGATCGGGATGGTGAACGCGTTCGGGATAGCGGGCCACTTTGTGACACAGAAACCCGCCTGTGAAATCATGATCCCGGTCTCCTCGAACGGAGAGCACTCGATCATCCTTGACGCGAACCAGCATCGAACAGGTATCGGGACAGTCGTGAGGGCAAACCGCCCGCAGCGCCATTTCGTCGCTCATCAATCACTCACCTGGATCGGGAAAGCATGCAAACATGGGATTCCACGCGATGCCCCAATTGGATTCGCGGAATCGAGCCCGTCCTCGGTTGGCTCTGCCGCGGCGCCCGATGATCGTCGAGCTGATCGGCCTCCGCTTTTGGATTCACCTGATTCAGCGTCTGGAAAGTTGTGTTGTTCGCCGGTAAGCTAGACCACCAGGGTCCACGATACAAGTCGTTTCACTCGTTGTACGCATCGGGTCTCAATCAGGCCCGTGAAACTGGCCACCGACGCTTTTCACATGACCACCTCACTTTCCCCTCAGGACTTCCTGCGAGTTGTTCGCCAAAGCGGACTCGTTAACGAGTCGACGCTCGCTCGGATTGTCGAAGAAGCTCAACAGCAAGACGAGGAATTGGCGACGGCCTCGGCCATCGGCGAGATTCTGGTTGGCCAGCATGTGCTGACGCCCTGGCAGTGCCAGAAGATGATGGAAGGCCGGCATCGCGGGTTCTTTCTGGGCAAATACCGCCTGCTGTCCCTGCTGGGCAAGGGTGGCATGAGTTCTGTTTACCTGGCGGAACACATGGTGATGCATCGCCAGTGCGCCATCAAAGTCCTGCCCAGCAATCGCGTTGACGATGCTTCGTATCTGGCCCGTTTCGAACGGGAAGCTCAAGCTGTTGCTGCACTGGATCACCCGAACATCGTCCGCGCATACGACGTTGATTACCAGCAAAGTGGCAAGCAACGGATCCACTATCTGGTCATGGAATACATCAACGGTCGCGAGCTGAATTCTGTCGTCAAGTCCAGTGGACCGCTGGGATTCCAACTGGCGGCCGATCTGATTCGACAATCGGCCGATGGCCTGGCACACGCGCACCACGCGGGTCTGGTTCACCGGGATATCAAACCCAGCAATCTGCTGGTCGACACCGGGGGGACGGTCAAGATACTCGACCTGGGATTGGCGCGGATGTACACCGACTCCGACACGGGCTCCGTCACGGTCGACAACGAGCAGAAGGTGCTGGGCACCATCGATTATCTTGCTCCCGAACAAGCGCTCAACAGCCATGAGGTTGATGCGCGGGCCGACATCTACGGCCTGGGCTGTACGTTTTATTTTCTGCTGGCCGGCCATCCACCGTTCACCGAAGGTACGATCGCTCAGCGGATCATGGCACACCAGTCCACGGAACCACCTGCACTCGACACCCTCCGCCCGGATATTCCACCCCGCATAAAGGAAATCGCTCAACGGATGATGGTCAAGCAACGGGAGCAGCGATACCAGACGGCTCACGAAGTGAGTGCCGATCTCGCGGCCTGGCTGGGTCAACAAACGGACATGCATGCGGCAGATGCTGTCGAGCCGTTCAGCAACCTGGTCCTTGAAGACAGACCAGCGGTCGAGTTTCCCACGGATCTGTCGTTTGATGATCAGAACGCGTCCCCCCTGGAACCTGAGGCCGTCGTCAAGTTTCTGGCCAATCTGTCGGCCAGTGGTGACCTCGACACCAGCGGTGGGAAACATCACGCTGAAAACGCTCCGCTGCCTCCAGCCGAACCCGTCGATGCCCCCGCTCCCCCGATTGCTCCAGCGGTTCCGGTTGCGGATGACGTTGGGATCGATTCCGAAGTCACCATTGCTGTCCCCGCTTTCACGGCCGCAGGCCAAAGTGATACGACATCACCCCAACAAAGCGCCGAGACGATTGTCGCCAAACCCATTTCGGACCCCGACACTCCAGCCATGGTCGAGCCGAATTCCGTCGCTCAAACGGACGAACACATCCGTCGGCAATCAACCAATCAGATTCCGGAACTGATCACGGCAGCACCCGACGAACGTCGGCCCAGCTACCGACGACGCCCCAGCGGCGATCGCAAACGGACAATCATCGCCGGAATCGCAGGTCTGTTCACAGTCGTGATCATCTTCGGCTTGTACCAGATGATGAAAGGCCCTGATGCCGGTCATGGAAACTCTGACGAAAGTCCGATTCAACTGAAACCGATCATGGTGGTCGGAGACGAGGGCGACTTCGACTCCATCAAAGAGGCCATCGCCTTCGTCAAAGACAACTTTCTGGACACGAAATGGGACGAGCAGGTCATCCAGGTCTCCGCCGGGACCTACCAGGAACGCATTCAGATCACGCACACTCCGCTCAAACCCTTTCCGGTTGGAGTGCGGCTGTCAGCGCAGGGCAAGGTGGTTCTCAACCCCGAGGGGCCGGAACCCGTGATTCAACTGCAGGACGTTCTGGGCTTGACGATTGAAGGGTTCACGGTGGAAGCGGGTGCGCGGCCCACGGTGATCGAACTGAGCGGCTTACTGACGGGATCGCATTTGCGAGAACTTGTCCTGCCGAATCTCAAGCAAACCGGAATTCTCGGCGAAAAACTGTCCGCCTTTCGTGGTGACAAGAAAGAACTGACCCTGCAGAACATCGTGTTTCAGGGAACGGCCCGAACCGCTCAGTGCATCCGACTGGTTCCCATGCCCAACAAACCAGAATACATCAACTTTGTTGACTGCAAGTTTCTGGGGCCGTTCAAGTCAGCCATCGATCTGGGCGACTATTCCAACGGCCTGCGAATTTACGGCAACATTTTTTCCAATGGTGGCGTGGGCATTTTCTTTTCGGGAATTTCTCCAGCCGTTGTCGACATTCAGATCAGCAACAATTCGTTCTACGAATGTGCCAACGGGATCGCATTTTCAGAACATCCCGCCGCTCTGAGTAGCAATCTCAAGATCCAGCGCAATCTATTCGCCAAATTGAAGGGATCGGAAATCTCCGTTGAAGACGGCCTGAATATCCAAGAGTTCCAGAACATATTTTCGGGTGTTCGACCAGTGCACGGCAATTGGACCAGCCGTCCCAAGCCTCCGGTTGCGGGGCTCGACATCATCACGCCAGGCGGGCGCTGGTCCGTGGCTGATTTTGTGTTTCGTTCCACCGACCCCAAACACGAGCACTTTCTCGCTCCCTCATCCACCAGCCCGCACCGTCTGGGTGGACAACGCGTCAATCTGCTGCGGCCTGTCATCGGGGCCATCGAAGCCGACTCCGCCCAGTGACATCACGGGCAGATCGCAGCCGAGCGATTTGCTCACGTCCAGCCCGCCTTGGCAACACCAGGCTCAGCGTGGTTTCAAACGTACGGTCAGACCAAGAATCTCGAAATCGATCTGCATCTGGTCAAACAGCGCGTGAAAGAACGTTTCGGCATCGGCCATGCGCACTTGCATCTGGATTCTCTGATCAAGATCGACCCCGGCACTCTTCAGTTGCCGCGCATCAAAATCAAATTCCATACCGGACATTTCCAGCTTCTTGATCAGGGCACTTGCCGGAACGTCCTTGATGGTCAAGGTGAAGTTTCGTTTCTTGATCGGCAGCACGTCTGCGGGTTTTGGATTGCGTCCAGGTTTGACGGCTCGGCTTGTCGCGTCACCTGCCGCAATCATTTCGTGTTGTTCCAGCGTCCCCTGCACTACGAGTGCCTGCTTCTGAATCTTGACTGTGAGCCCCGGAAAGTCACGCTTCCAACGCTTGGCAGTTTCGGCCACCGGAGTCCGCACGCTGGGATAACGTCTCTCGATCAGCAGCGCGGGCGGCAAGCTGACAATCTCAATCCCGCCAGCATCTTTGTTCCAGCGAAACCAAAGATCAAACTGCGCCAGCACGAGACACAAAGCCTCATTTGCCGTGGCTTGCGGCAACACGCCGGCAGACCACAGGTCGTACGGTACACGATCGAGTTGCTCCACTTGCAACCGAAACCTGGCGGCGATGTCTTCGATAATCCGTCGGGGCTCTTGCAGATCGTCCCAACGTACGGTGCGGCGACTCCTCAACTGCAATCTGCGGGCTTGATCGGTCATCTGATCCAGTTGTTGGTTCAGCAGATGCACTGCGGTCCGCATCCGCGCACAGGTCTGCCGTGGTCCGACGTAGACGGTGCTGCCCACGAAACGCGCCTCGGCCCCCACGCGGTCGGCCATCTGCTGCAAGGCATCCTGGACGCTGAGATTGCCGAAGTCTCCGCGAAACGCCCGGTTCGGATTGACGCGGCGGTCCAACAAGATGGCGATATGCTGATCGTCTGAGATGCCGCGAAACACTTGTCGCAATTCGCGACCCTTCCATGACCATCCCACAACCGACTTCCGGAGCTGCTGCTGGAATCGCCGGCCGGTGTACAAAACAGGATTGGCCGCATTCTCTCGCGACGCGACCCCTTGTGCCAAAGTCTCGGCTTCCGTAACTCGCAAAGTGAAAATGGCGACGAACAGAATGGCAGACGCGTACAACCCCCCTAAACCAAGCACACGCCGGGACACGCAAAGTCCCCTGGCTTTCCACATGGAACGCGACCGATGCAACACGCGCCGTCCTCTCATGACATGCTTCGATGTCGTCATTGCCGACCCCGACGCTCGTTTAAGCACTAGAGCCTCAGCTAAGCCGATGCTACCATGGGGGGTATACTCAAGCCAGATGAACCGCGTTTTCATCCGCGTCTTGCCACGGAGCGTTCGCTCCGGCAGCTGAAACTGCACCACCTCAGACGAGTTGATTTGCAATGCTCACCACGCACGCCGTTGGCATCGACTTGGGAACGACCTATTCCTGCATCGCTCACCTGAACGAGCACGGTGAACCTGTCACTTTGCCGAATCAGGAGGGCGAACTGGCCACACCCTCGGTCGTGATGCTCGATGAGAGTCATGCGATTGTGGGTACCGAAGCTCTACGCAACACCATCGTCCATCCCGAACGCGTGATCCAGAATTCAAAACGATTTATCGGTGATAGCGGTAAGCACTGGGAAATCGACGGACGACGATTTACGCCCGTGGATGTCGCGTCCTTGATCTTGAAGAAACTGATTTCGGCTGCGCAAGATCAGATCGGTAACATCGAAGAGGCGGTGATCACCGTACCAGCCCAGTTCAGCGACGCTCAGCGCCACGCTACGATCCAGGCCGGGCATCAGGCGGGACTGCAACGAGTCGACATCATCAACGAGCCCGTTGCCGCGGCTCTGTGCTATGTCCTTGGTACAGAAGGCTTGTGGTTTACAGAACTCGCCGATGCTCAGAACATCCTCGTCTATGATCTTGGTGGCGGTACATTCGACCTGTCACTTGTGTCGTATCAGAAAAACGAAGTGCGTGTTGTGTCCAGCACCGGTGATTTGGAACTCGGCGGCATCGATTGGACACAACATTTGGTCGACGCCATCAGCGACAAGTTTCAAAAGGAGTTCGGAACCGATCCGCGGACAGACGCCCAGAGTCTCCAGTCACTCTCACTGGAAGCGGAGCAAACCAAACGCAGCTTGACCGTACGTCCGCGTGCCAGCCTGGTCTGTCAACACGACGGTCAACGGCAGACCTACCAAGTCGAACAGCAGCAGTTCGAACGTCTGACTCGAAAACTCGTAGACCGCACAACAAACATCACCAAGCGTATGTTGAAGGGCAACCAAATGGGCTGGGCACACATCGACGTGGTGCTCACCACCGGTGGATCGTCTCGGATGCCCATGATTCGCAATCGACTGAAACAGTTGAGTGGCACCACGCTCAACTCGGCACTGTCTCCCGACCAATCGATCGCGCACGGCGCCACCTATTACGCCGGCATGCTGCTGAGTAACAAGAAGTTTGCCAAATCGATACTGAATTCCCAAGCCACGCAACGCCTGTCACAAATCAAACAACACAGCGTGACCGCACGTGGGCTCGGTGTGTTGATTCGAGACATGAAGACGAGGAACAAGGTTCCGCATTACCTGATCCCGGCCAACACCCCTCTGCCGGCTTCAGAGACGCATACATTCGGAACCGTCGTTGTAAATCAGAAACGCGTCCATCTGCAGATTGTCGAGAGCAGCACGTCCGAGCAAAAGCCGCCGGTTAAACTGGGTGGGTGCGTCATCGAGGACCTGCCGCCCGACCTGCCCGAAGGATCGGAAATCGCTGTTACGATTCAGTACGACCGGCAAGCCCGAGTGCAGGTTTCTGCCCGGGATGTCACCAGCGGAAAAGAGGCCAGCACAGAGATTCTACGACAAGAGAACCTGGTCAATCAGCTCGAATCCGACCAGTCGGATGAAACGGAACTGGCATACGTCCGCGGGGAGCCGCGGACCTCCAAGACGCCTCGAGGAACTGCCGACCGCTCGAAGCCAGCCCGCAAATCAACAACTCGCACCCGTTCGCCGAAATCTGATCGGGCAGACAAGCAAACAACAGCTCCCGGCAAATCCGTCCGCAAGTCCCCCAAACCGCGTCCAATTCCGATGCAGAACAAAATCGAACAAGAGCTCGAACAGGCCGCGCAGCCAATCCCGTTATGCAATGACTGCGGCGAACCGCTGGATCTGCGCGGGCACTGCCCGGCCTGTGGATCCGTTTTGCAGTCGGAACCAGCACACAAGAAAACCGCTCAGTCGGGTACAAAGTCATCGTCGTCCGCAGCCGGATCAAAACCCAAGCGCCGCAAGGCTGCCGGTAAACGTCGCCCGAAAATGTCGCTGCCACCTCCACCCGCCGATGACGAGATTCTCGAGCTTGGTGAGAGTGGGTCCGCCAATCGCTCATCTCAAAAACGACCCAATCTCAAACGCAGCCCGCGCAAGATCAAATCACCCACATCCCCGGAACCGTCCACCCAACAACCCGTGGTCAAGAAGAAAAGGACGGCCGCCTCCAAACATCCCAAGCCGCGCCGGAAGAGCGGAAGTCCCCACGACTCCGGCGAAGATGAATTCTGGCAACTGGTGGACTGAAGCCGTAACGACCAGACAGCCACCCGCCTGTTGCGCCTTCGATCAGAACGGCAATCGATCGGCCTCAACGAGCTGACTATGAGAATTGATCGTATCGAGTTGTTTCACGTGGCGATGCCTCTGATCTATCCTTGGCGCACCGCCTATGGAGAAGACACGGCCATCCATTCCGTTCTGTGCCGGATGTCGTCCGGATCGACTGACGGCTGGGGAGAAAGCGCACCATTTGCCGCTCCCTGCTACAGCCCGGAATGGGCGGGATCCGTGTTTTCGCTCACCCGGGACTGGCTCGCGCCGGCCGTCATCAACCAGGACATCACCAGTGGAGAACATCTGCAGGGTCGACTCTCGCTGTTCAAAGGAAACCCTTTTGCCAAGGCCACACTGGATACGGCCTGGTGGAGCCTTGCCAGCCGAATTCAAAATCAACCGCTCTACAAACTGCTGGGTGGACGCCGTGATGTCATCCCAGTCGGCGCCGACTTCGGAGTTATGGACCACATCGATGATTTGATCACCGGGATCGGCACCGCGGTCGATGACGGATTTCCACGGGTCAAATTGAAGTTCCGCCGCGGCTGGGACCTGGAGATGTTGCGGGAAGTCCGCAAGCACTTCCCCGACCAGACGATTCACATTGACTGCAACAGCGGCTACCGACTGGACGACATCGACCTGTTCCGCCAAATTGATGAATTCCAGTTGGCCATGGTCGAACAACCCCTGGCGCACGACGACCTGATCGACCACGCGAAACTCCAGGCATCCATCCGCACACCCATCTGCCTGGACGAAAGCGTGACGCACCCGCGGCGAGCCGAACAGGCTATCGAGACGAAAAGCTGTCAGTTCGTCAACGTCAAGCCGGGACGCGTCGGCGGCTTGACCAACGCGGTTCAAATTCACGACATGTGCCTTGCCGCCGGAATTCCCTGCTGGGTCGGTGGCATGCTCGAAAGCGCGACGGGCGCAGCTCTGTGCATCGCGTTAGGCACACTGGAGAACTTCACGTACCCAGCAGATATCTTTCCAAGTTCACGGTTCTACCATCAGGATCTGGCCGAACCCGCGATCGAACTCGAATGGTCGTCCGACCGCCAGCCGATGGCACGCGCCTTGGCCGAGCTGCCGGAACCCCGGCCCGATCAACTCGAACGCCGCACCGTGCAGCATGCGGTTGTGGAATGAACAGGCCGTTGATCCGTTTGCCGGTGCACAGCCAGCACAGTCACTCGTCCTCTTCGTCCCGATCGTCCTCCACAAACACACCGGCGGCCGTCGTGGCACTGCGCGTCGCTCGAATTCCAGCTTGCACGACCGAGTCTTCGGCCTTCGGTGGCGAATTCGGTTCCGCTGCCTGCGGGCGCGCAGCATCGGTGTCGTCGTCTTCGAACCCTGTGGCGTCTCCCACAGTTCCCGCCTCACCCAGTTCGCCTTGCGGAGCGGATTTCGGCGTCGATGCGTTTTCGGGGTTCTGTCCGCATCCCAACATGCCGCCCACAACCATCAATAACAACAGCCCACGCATCGCATTGCACATGAGAGTCCCCTTATTCTCGGTCCGGAATCGACAGCTTTGTAACCAGTCTCCCCAATCAACGCGGCCTGACTTCCCGGTTGGCTTCTGTTTCCGCAGCGTCCGATCTATAACAGAAAACTGAACAGGTTGGCAGTTCCAGGCGTTGACTGAGCTGACAATTCCCCGGTATCGGGCCATACTGCAATGGAATTCAAACGACCGTAACACCTTCCGTCATCGATAGATACCTGTCCTCGGCCTCCTTTGCGGCCCGCCAATCTGTTTTGGTGGAATAAATGCAGCCACTCGAGGATCAGGCAATTGGGAATATGGGCAAGCACCACCCACCAGATCCTGATTTCACGCAACTCGTCGAGCAGCATTACTCGCTGCTCTACAAGTTCGCATATCGGCTCAGCGGTTCGTTCGCGGACGCTGAAGACTTGACTCAGCACGCTTTTTTGACGGCTCAAAAGAAAATCCACCAACTCCGATCACGAGATCGTGTCCAGGCCTGGCTGTTGACGATCGTGCGCAACGCCTATCTCAAACAGCAGCGACGGGAATCGCGCCAGCGAATTTCACTGGAGAGTGTCGCGGAACCAGAAGTTTGCGTCCCGGAAAACACCGATGTGGATTCCGAGCAACTGCAGAAGATTCTCAGCGAGATGCCTGAGGACTTTCGAGTCGTCATCATCTTGTTCTATTTTCGTGAATTGAGCTACAAGCATATTGCTGAATGCGTGGACATCCCACTCGGAACCGTAATGAGCCGACTGGCTCGCGGAAAACGGTATCTGAAAAGAAGATTGATGACCGAATGTCTGTCAACAGATTTGTCGAAGGAACGGCAAAGCTGAGGCGGGTATCACGCGACTGAGACAGTTTATGGATTGCATCAAGGCACATTCAGTTCTGGATCACGCCGACAGCGACCCTGATCGTGTATTGGAGTCCGATTGGGAAGCTCTCGGGATGCACCTCGACTCCTGTCGAGAGTGTGACGCCAGGTTCCGTGGAAACCAGGACCTGGACCTTAGAATTGCCGATGTGCTGCGGGATCACATCGAAGTGCCTTTCCAGCCGCAGCGAACGGCTCTGGAAATGCTGCAGCAGAATCGTGGCACTGACTCACTTAGAGAACCGTCGGCAACACCTGCGAGCGAAGCGATCCGTCAGCCTTCAATGCTGAGTCGGTCCGCGTGGAAGTCTCCACTGTGGAGAGTTACTGCGGCTACGATTTCAGCCGGCCTTTTGATCGCCCTTGTCTGGTCCATGCGCAAGGCCCCCGCTCTGCTGACGCTGGACACGATATACAATCAAGCCCCGGTGCAACCGTCTGATCTCGAACGATTACCCGAGTTTGACAAGCGTTTTGATGCGGCCCTGCCTCGAGTCGGCTGGGGAAATGTGTCGTTGAGCACACCCATACGCAGTTGGCAACCCAGTGGTGCGGCCGGTGGACTGGCGGCATTGTATTCGTTTAAAGTCCGTCAACGAGGGCAAATCCGCGCACAAGGTGTGTTGCTGGTGGTGCCAAGATCGGCCATCGATCAAGAGCCACTGGAGACGCAGTTCGATCCCGGCAACGTGATCTACAGGTCCAGATCGGCACAGCATTTTGCCGCAGTAACATGGACTGAAGGCGACCTGGTTTACGTGTGCTTTGTTCAAGATGAACCCGGTGCGCTGGAAGCCCTCAGGACAATGCTGATGGGCCGCGCCGTTTGATCTGTGAGCACGCTCCCGCCCGTTCGCTTGTCGGTGCATCACCGGCACAGCCTTGGCTCCGCGGCGTTAGCACACACAGCCGAAACTGTGTGTAAGCGTTGCCCCAGCCAAACGCATCATCGCAACAGTGTCGGCTGCAGCCGTCGCATCATATCGTGTTCCAACATGCGATCGCGGCCGGCCGCAATCCAGCCTGATGGTGCCGACTGGCCAACCACCATGTCCAGATTCCGACGTAAGGGTGTGTTTTCTCGAAACGTGGCACCGCCCGCAGAATTTGCCGCCAATCCGCCCAGATCTTCGAGCTCCTTGAACACTTCAACGGACACCAGATAACCGCCGTCAACAGAATTCAGTCGCACCACCACCCGTCGCCGTATGGACTGCAGAGTGCCTTCCAGCCGGTTCGCAAACCCCACGGCATCGGGATGCCACGGCTCCTGCAAACTCGCTCCGGTCTTGTATTGAGTCTCGATCACACCATCCAGTCTGTCCTCCCGCGCAATCTCGAAGTGATATGCGTGTAACACGTCAATCAAGCGTTCCCACAGCACTTCCTGGTTCCCAGCCTGGATCAGGATCGGCTCGCTGGGAGCCATGACGGTCGGTGACGGGGGCAGCCGGCAACCCGAAATGACCAGCGTTGTGGCGATGAGACTGACAGAGCGAAACATGGCATTGATCACCGGCAGGGGCAGGTCGTCTGGCCAAGCGGCGGTAGTCTGACAAGACTTGGATCATGCGACAATACCAGTTCGGACGCAGTTTTCAGCGCTTCTGGCGCCCTGTTTGTCTCGGCGACTTTTCTCGGCATCACGACTCGGCTAGACTCTGCCTGCGACCCGTGCCCGTTTGAGCCTCCGGTCTTAGACAACGTCAGAATTTCCCAAGAAGCGAGCCGCCGGCCTGCCGCACGTACCAAAGTTGATCTCGGAAGGTCAACCGGCTTTCGAAATCTGTATTCCCGCGTGCGAATTCCGTTCGCCGGTCATCGAAGCTTGTTTCACGTTCGCTGGTCCGTAATTCAAAGAGCGATGGTGTCACACATGGAGTATTTTTCCGAAATTCCCAAAATCCCCTTCGAAGGACCGGGCTGCAAGAACCGGCTGGCGTTCCGACACTACAATGCCAGTGAAGTCGTCGAAGGCAAAACGATGCGTGACTGGCTGCGTTTCAGCGTCTGCTATTGGCATACCTTTCGAGGAATGGGAACCGACCCCTTTGGGGCCGCCACACTGAGCCGCTCCTGGGATGACAATTCCGACTCGCTCGACAATGCCCTGCGCCGCGTCGATGTGGCCTTCGAGTTCATCGAAAAGCTGGGAGCGCCCTACTATTGTTTCCATGATCGCGACGTGGCGCCGGAGGGATCCACACTCGTTGAAACCAACAAGAATCTGGATGCCGTCGTTGAACGGCTTCAACAGGCGCAAGACCGCACGGGAATCCGTCTGTTGTGGGGCACGGCCAATTTGTTTTCGCACCCCCGATTCATGCACGGTGCCGCCACCAGTCCCAATGCCGATGTGTTTGCCTACGCTGCCGCCCAGGTCAAGAAGGCCATCGAAGTCACAAAACAGCTGGGGGGATCGAACTACGTTTTCTGGGGCGGTCGCGAAGGCTACATGAACCTCTACAACACGGATATGAAACGTGAACTCGATCACTTGGCCCGTTTCATGCACATGGCGCACGAACACGCTCAGTCGATTGGATTTGACGGGCAGTTCCTGTTCGAACCCAAACCCAAAGAGCCTACCAAACACCAATACGACTTCGACTGCGCCGCCTGCCTGAATTTCATTCGGCAGTATCAGTTGGAACATGTCGTCAAGCTCAATGTGGAAACGAATCACGCCACGTTGGCCGGACACACCATGATGCACGAACTCGAATACGCCTCGATCCAAAACGCTCTCGGCAGCATCGACGCTAATACGGGAGATTTGCTGCTGGGATGGGATACGGATCAGTTCCCTACAGATATTTACCTCGCCACGCAATGCATGCTTGTCATCATGAAACAAGGCGGACTGAATCCGGGCGGAGTGAATTTCGACGCCAAGGTCCGACGCGAGAGCTGTGAACCCTGCGACCTGTTCCACGCACACATCGGCGGAATGGACACGTTTGCCCGAGGGCTCAAAACCGCTGCTGCGATCCGCGCCGATGGACAGCTGTCTGATTTTGTGACACAGCGCTACCAGAGTTTTGACCAGGGAATTGGCAGCCAGATCGAAGACGGAAGCATCGGATTTTCGGAACTTGAGCAGTACATGCTGCAACAGGGTGATGCGGCTCCGAACGAGAGCGGTCGACAGGAAATGCTCGAAAACCTGATCAACGATTATCTGTGAAACAGGCTCTGCAGTCGCAACATCTCCACTCGAAGATGAGCGCCTCCATTGGTCCGCCGCAGCCTTTGGTCAGATGCAACCACGGATCGCACAGACGCACGCGCTCGACGCGATATTGTGATCAGTGCAATTGACTGATTTCCTGGTCGAATAGTTCGTGGCTCGGTCGTTCCGGCGATGGCAACAGAACGTCAAAGTAATGTTCTGCCAGCGCGTGATGCGCATCCAGTTCCAACGTGTGGGCAAACATTTCTCGCGCCTTGGACGTGTGCCCCGTCCGCAGAGCCGCGTATCCCAGATTGCTGGTGATGTCCGCCGCATTCAATCCCGCGGCGTAAAACTCGCGTGCGGCTTCGAGGTCCTGTCCCTGCATGGCCAGGACCAGCCCCAGTATGTTGTGCGCTCGCTGGTGCGCGTCGTGCAGCACAAGCGCCTGGCGCAAGTGCATGGTCGCGGTTTCCAG
>Ga0315336_1001963_pt1 | contig 34868 bp, 26 predicted proteins | sample ASW5metaG_FD_204512 | JGI IMG/M metagenome (GOLD analysis project Ga0315336, IMG submission 204512) | Ammonia-oxidizing marine archaeal communities from Monterey Bay, California, United States - ASW #5 | ecosystem: Environmental > Aquatic > Marine > Intertidal zone | place: USA: California...
GACCTATGTGATTGTCCGCAGCGGCATGGACAATGCGCTCGAAAGTGAGTTTTCCGCGGCCTTTTGTCACCGGCTATGGCAATCGCTAAAAATCGGTGTCACTGTTTTAGTAATCGCTGGTGCGTATGGTTTGCTGCAAAGCTATGGGCGGATTCGCTGGGTCGAATGGACCCTCATGCTGCTATTCAACCTGCTGATCGCGGCAATGGTCGTATGGTTGTTGTTAAACCCGAGTGTGCGGCTCGACGATTCAGGCTTGCGGATTCTGTGGCAGCTGCTCAAGGGGGCGTTTGCTGGTGGTGTGCTCCTTGCCGGTTGCGCCATCGCGTTTGGGCGTCGTGCCGGAATTGTGCTGTTGCATGGAGGTATTTTACTGTTGATGTTCAGCGAGTTCTGGACAGGGGTCACGGCCAAAGAATCGAATATGACGATTGTCGAAGGACAAACGGCTAATTACAGCTACGACACGCGGGCAACCGAACTGGCTGTCGTTGACCATGCTTCTTCAAATGTCGAAGACCACGTGACGGTGATTCCTGCAGCAATCCTCGCTTCTGCGCGACCAGGCGAAATTATTTCTGACGCAAAACTTCCGTTTGATATCGAAGTGATTCGGTTTCTCAAGAATTCGCGCCTCGCGGAAACAAAACCTGGTAACGAAAATCTCGCCAATGTCGGTTCCGGGAAGCATGTCGTGGCGAAGGCCTTGAAAACTGCTGTGGGTGTAGCCACCGACGACATGGTCGATATGCCCTCGGTCTATTTGCGGCTGATATCCAAAGAAAATGGCGAATCTCTGGGGACCTACTTGTTTTCGACAGCCGGATTCCAGACCGTAGGCGACGATGGATCCCCCCGCGAGGTGTACCTGTCCGACGAAAAGATTGACGTCGCAGGGCATCCGTATGACGTGTCGTTGCGATTCGCGCGGGATTACAAGCCCTACTCGGTCACACTGCTCGATTTTCAGAATAATCGTTACGTTGGCACCAACAAACCCAAAGACTTTACCTCGTTGGTCCGCCTGCAGGACCCTGTCCAGAAAATTGACCGCGAATTTCGTATCTGGATGAACAACCCGCTCCGCTACGCGGGCGAAACTTTATACCAGGCAAGCTACGATGAGAAAACTGAAAAGGCGACGGTCCTCCAGGTGGTTTCGAATCCTGGCTGGATGATGCCCTACGTTGCCTGCATGCTCGTCGGTACCGGAATGCTCGCCCATTTCGGACTCGTCCTGCAGCGTTTCATGCGGCGTCGGCATGAAGAAGCAGTTCGGGCCGCGGTTGCCACCTCGTCAGTGGCTGGTGGTGTTACCGCCACGGTCCCTTCAGGTGGTGGCTATGCCAAAGGCTGGTTGAGGTGCAACTGGTTCCCGCTTGCGGTGTTGCTGTTGTGCGGAGCCTATGTGGGAAGCAAGGCACTGGTCGCGAAGGTTCCCGTGCCTGAGCTGAAAATCGGCGAATTCGCCAAGCTTCCCGTGGCCTACCAGGGGCGAATGCAACCCTTCGATACCGTTGCTCGTAATAGTTTGCAAATCCTCTCGGGAAGACGAACGGTTATCGTGCCCGACGACGATCCCTCCACCGGGCTGTCCGAAGCGTCTTCAGGGCCTTCGCAGTTACCCGCTATCGAGTGGTTCCTCGATGTGATTTCAGGCCGACCCGGAGGCGATCAGCATCGCGTATTTCGAATCGATAATCTGGAACTGCTGGATGCGCTGGGTCTTGAGCGTCGGCCTGGTTCATTCCGCTATTCGTTTGCCGAGTTGCTGCCATCGATCTTGCCGGAACGAGATGAAGAAGGTCGGCCGATTGGCGAGTCGGTGATCGACAAGCAGGCCCGCCTTGCCCGCAGCATATCGGCAAAAGAACGAACTCTGTTTCAACAGAAAGTTGAAGAGCTGTATCAAAAGCTAAGTACCTATTTTCTCATCAAGCAGGTCTTCAGCTCACCAGAAATACGTGCGGACCGCGAGCACATTCTTGCCGATATGCAGCGGGTTCAATCGCAAATCCAGGAACTGTTCGAAGGGATGCACGACAAACAGCGTGAATGGAAACTCATTCTTGCCGTTCCCCCGTCGACGGCAAATAAAGCGTGGACGTTTTTGCTCGACGCAGAGTTCAACCTGCTACGCAATCGTGTTTTGGGCGAGGAAGTGAACCCCGCTACCGTCGCGATGAGTTCGCTGTTGAGGGCTTACGCGCGGAATGACTCCCTCACCTTCAATCAAGAACTCGGTAAGTATCGCACCATTCTGACCAGCTATCAGAAAGAAGTTGTTCAGCAGGCAGAGCAACTCCGGGCTGAAGGGCTTGCCGAGTCGGAGGTTCTGAACCAGGGAAAGATCGACTTCGAGGTTTTCTTCAACCGTTTCAGCCCCTTCTACTACGCAGCCGTGTTGTACCTGCTGGCCTTTTTGCTTGCCGCCCTGTCGTGGCTGGTTTGGTCGGGACCTCTTGACCGGGCCGCTAACTGGGTGCTGCTGCTGGCGTTCCTGTTGCACACGTTTGCACTCCTTGCGCGAATTTACATATCGGGTCGCCCACCCGTTACGAACCTCTATTCATCTGCCGTGTTTATTGGCTGGGCTTGTGTACTCTTTGGGCTCATCCTCGAGGCCCTCTACCGTTGGGGAATCGGCAATATTGTGGCATCGGTCATGGGGTTTCTTACCCTCATCATCGCCTACAACCTTTCTCTGGATGGTGATACGTTTATCGTTTTGCAGGCCGTACTCGACACCCAATTCTGGCTTGCGACGCACGTGGTCTGCATCACCTTGGGATATTCGACGACCTTCCTGGCGGGATTCCTGGGTGCCCTTTACATCGTGATGGGGTCTGTTTTCGGTGTGCTTGATCGGGCTAAACGGCAGCAACTCACGCGGATGATTTATGGCTCGCTCTGCTTTGCCCTCTTTTTCAGCTTTATTGGGACAGTGTTGGGCGGACTGTGGGCCGACGACTCCTGGGGCCGGTTCTGGGGATGGGATCCGAAAGAGAACGGTGCGCTCATCATCGTGCTTTGGAACGCCCTGGTTTTGCACGCCCGCTGGAGTGCTCTGGTTGGTTCGCGGGGACTGGCCGCTTTGGTGGTGGCTGGTAATATCGTTACAAGCTGGTCCTGGTTTGGTGTGAACGAACTGGGGGTCGGTCTCCATTCGTACGGATTCCGCGAAGGCACGACGCTGTGGCTGTTCCTGTTTGCCGTCAGCCAGCTTGTGCTGATCCTGATCGCCGTGTGTATTCCCCCACGAGATCGGGGCCAGCCCAAGATCGGCGACAGCCCAGGGCGATCGGTCACGGTGTAGCATCGGCTCGCTGAGACCGACGGCAGGATTACGCTGTCCGCAAGGCCACCTCGACCCGACGGATTGCATCTTCGACGCGGCAAGTCTTGTCCGAGACCGCCACAGTTCCCTGCTGGTTCATCAGCCGCTCGACACGCCGGTGCGCTGAGATGACCGTGCTGTGACTGCGTCGGCCAAAGAACTGCCCAATTTCACTCCAGGGAGCCCGGGTGTACTTGCGTGCCAGCCACATGGCTAACATTCTCGGTTCAGTCAGCGCGCGGGCTTTGACCTCCGAACGCAACCCTGCTGGTTCGACACCAAATACATCGCAAATCGCCTTTTGAATGTCATTGAGTCGCACGGTCCGCGTGTTTTGCTGAGTAAGGTCATTGAGCACCTCGTCCACCATCGCCCGACAGGCCGCCTGTTTGTGAACCTGGCTGGTGAGTTGAATTCGGTTCAGCGCGCCTTGTAACTCGCGGGCTCCAGCTGTCACTTGAGTTGCAATGGCTTCAAGCAATCCCGACTCTAACGGAAAAGACATTGCTTCACACTGTTGGCGGAGAATCTGCCGGCGCATGGCGTAGTCGGGTGGCCCGATTTCGCAGATGGCACCAGCCGAAAGACGCGAAACGAGTTCCATTCCCAGTGGTTGGAGTTCTCCGAGCGGACGGTTGCTAGCCAGCACAACCTTGCGACTTGCCATGGTAAGAGAATCAATCGTATGAAATAGTTCTTCGAGTGTGGCACGCTTGCCCGCCATAAAATGGATGTCGTCGAGCAGAAACAAATCGGCCCCGCGGCATTTTTGCCGAAAGTTCGCCAATCCGCTGGCACGAAGTGCTTCAATGAAACCGCTCGTAAATTGCTCAGCCGTCAAATAAACAGCCCGTGCTTTGGCGTAGGTCTGACGGTACGAACCTCGCACTGCGCGTAAAAGATGGGTTTTCCCGACACCGGTCGGCCCCCAAAACAACACCGGCGATGCCTGGTGTAAACCCTGAGAGATCATTTGTGCCGAGTTGACTGCAAAGCGGTTCCCGTTGCCAACCACAATCGAATCAAAAGAGAGCTGATCATTGGCAGGAACTTCTCGGGAAGGGGCATGATGAGGTTGTGGATGATCGCTGGTGTCCCGAGTGGTCTTGCGAATCGCGGTTGCCTGCTTTGGCTGCGGAGACTCGACGGCCAATTCGTTGCCCGAAGTGACAGACGTGGGGGCGCCGTTCGTATCCAGAAGTAACGAACCATCTACTTCAAATGCCACCTTGAGTTGACGTCCATAAACGGCCGTGCAGGTCGATTTCAGTTCCTGGATGAAGTGCTGTCGAATCCAATCGCGGATAAACGCACTCGTGATGCCAATGGTGAGCACGTTGCCAGAGCAAGACAGGCGAGTTTGGCCACCAAACCACAGCTCATATCGCTGGTTGCCAATTCGCTCGGCCAACAAAGAACGGAAACCCGCTATTTGTTGAGTATCGTCCATGAATTCCATCTCCCGAAGCGCACACCTCTAGCTCAGGCGGTGCCACCCTCTTGATAGCACCTGCGAAACACATACGTCCCGTGGCGGAATGAATGCCTCGCGAACTAGAGAAATCGGCCGAGCTGGACCCTGCCGAAAAAAGTCAATTGAATCACTCGGCCCCATGCCGGAGAGGCCGATTCTACGCCAGCCAGCACAGCTGTCAAACAGCCCCGACTCATTCTTCTTCTTCGTCTCCCGTCGAAGCGCGCGCGGTTGCCCTGGATCCCGAGCTTTGGTCCCCTTTCACGTTTTTGCTGATGACTAAAAAAATTTAATCTAACGGCCGGTGGGGTGGATAAGGTGTTAACGACTTGTGAAGTTCACCGCGCGCTTTGTCGCACGAAAAGCTGGAAGTTGCTACAAATTCGTGACTTACCGATCTGCGGCGAAATTCAACAGCTCGTCGAAGTCACCGCGGGGAAACCATCCCAGGACTGTGCGGCGGTCCCATTCGGTGAATCCGGCATGATCATAGGTCGCAATGGCAGGAAGATTTGCTCTATCGACGGCCAGAACTAGCTGCTGGTCACCCTCCTGGGTGGCTGTTGCCAGAGCATGCCGGACAATCCGTCGGCCGTGTCCCTGGCCCCGGGCTGCCGGGATCAAGCCCATGTACATCAGCTCGCTGTGACACAATTGGGGATGTCTTGCGAGCAGGAGCACACCCACATCGCAATCTCGATCTCGCACAAAGAACCACACCTTGGGATCGTGGAAACCGGTCGCCCGATAACCAGAAATCACATCGTGGAGGTCTCTCACCCTGTTGAGGCGAGGGCAATCGAGCGTGCCCAGGTAAGTTTGCTGGATGATGTCGACCAAACGGTCAAGCTGTGTGGGATGGTACGGCTCGAATGTCAGAGTTTTTGGCTTTCCAATCCCCGGTCTGATGGCTTGCGTTTGGGCAGTAAGATAAAGCAAGTTGGCCACGAAAACAAACCCATGCCTTTGGTAAAGCTGGGTTTCCGGAGCCGACTGTGTGGGCACTAATGCCTGTGCGAACTGACACCCCGAGTCTTGAAGGTAACTCGTTGCAGTGGCAGTCAAGGTATCTGCCACTCTAGCGGGTGTACCTTGATAGAGCTGTGGCGACCAAAAAAACGCCGTCCTGCCTGCGAACGGTTGGGCCCAGGTGGCCCCCACCACGGTTTGATCGTCAATGGCCGCGAAGAGCCCAGTTGGAGTTGCCGATTGGTCAGCGGCAATACGCTCCTGTTGTTGCGCGTCTGGTAGTTCGCGCATGAGCAGTTCCAGACATGCCTTCACGGCCTGCTTCGGACAGGCAACGATCTCAATCGCTGTAGCTTGCATCTGGGGATTATAACACGGGGGCAGATTTTCCCTGCAGGGGAATCGGGCATTCTTTCCGAAAGCTTGGAAGAATGTCACGGTAGACTTCGACACCTGCTTTAACCTGGCCAGCGAAATCGTTGCTGCAGGCCCCGCTGGGGAGACTTGTCCGCCCCCTGAGGATTCGTTTCTTCCGCCGTTTTTGCTTTTTTCTTCTCGTCAGTTGGATCGTCCGAGTCGGATGCCGCCTCTTGAGACTCGGTAGCGGTCTTGGCAATCAAGCTGAACGGGGCGATGGGTATCGGGTTGGGTCGCGTTAGCTGGCTGGGGTCGATCGGAATGCCGGCAATTTCCGTAGGTGGTGTCGCAGAAAAACCGGCCTGCGCGAGGTAGCGATTCGACGCCGGGTTCTCCAGTTCGAGTACCACTGAGTAACTCTTGTGCGGTGAACTTGCCAAAAGAACCGGTTCAGGCCGGACCCGCAATTCACTTTTTACTTTTTCGTGATGGATGACCTGGTAGAGCTGTTCCCCTGGAATTTTCGGTGGCTGGGGCCGAAAGCCAAATCTCTGCACCACCAGGTTGACAATTTGTGTTGGATCCCCGGTCCGTCCCCGCAAGGAGATTCGCTGCAGTCGACTCTGGCTGTTGAAGTAATAGCTCAGCGATCCGGCAAGGTCGCCCAGCGAAGTGCCCGTGATCAGGGGCACACGGATACCAAACATCCCGGGGTCAGCCAACCCCGCCGACTTGCGGTTCCAATGGGAGTAGACCCACTCGGTGGTGATATCCGACCGCAAAACGTCAGCCAGCGGATAGATTTCTGCGTTTCCCTTGCGGGAGCCAGTATTTGGTGCGGATCCAACATCCGACGGCACACCAATGCCAGTAAAGTTGGCAAGCGTGTTTCTTATCGGCCCAGTATCGGACGACTTGGTGTTCATGTTCGACATCACGTACGGTACGCCTATCGCGGCGCCAAGTACGGTCACTAAGATCGCAGCCCGAGAGATCATTGAATTCCGTTCGCGTTTGGGGAACCGGGGGACTCTTTGTCTTCTTCGGTCTTCGGGCCCTTGGCGATTCGCATTTCAAGCCCAACGCGTTGCACACGCTACGACTGGGCCGATCACCCATGTCGAGACAAAGCGCAAGATCAGCACCAGTACCATTGAGTTGCAGTAAAATACCGAAAAACCCAGCCACGTTCGGATTGACGATTATGCCTGGTTAACCGGTCGCGAAGCGGCTAACTGGCTGGTGGAGCTTGCCCAAAGTGAAGTGCCACTGCACAACCGGGAGACACCGCCTGCAAAAGAACTGCAGCCACCCGTACTCAACTTTTGCTCGCATAATCCGAACTACGCCACCGCGCCCGGAGAAAGTTTAACTCGGCAGCCAAGACGTTCTTCACGCGGTTGGGTCCCGCAGGGCTGCCCGAGTGGCTTTGAAATCAGAGATATACTACCGTTGGGCCGAAAACCAATGTGACAAGGCTGTCCGGGCCATCGTTGCCGCGCGGGTTCGTTCGGCGCAGGCGGTCGACGGAGTATTCTTTTTGCGGGATTCCACGAGGGCCGGTGGTTCGGATAAGATAGGGCCTCCAGGAAGCCACAAGCCCGTTACCCAGGTGTAATCGTCCGATGAAATTAGCGTTCAGTTCGAATGCCTACATGCATTATTCCATTGAGGATACGCTTGCTCGCGTCGCCAAATTGGGTTATCGCGGGGTCGAGCTTCTCGCCGATGTTCCCCACGCATGGCCAGCCGGACTATTGGAAGAGCGCAAACAGTCGATCCGCGACGCCCTCGAAAAACACAAACTCACGATCTCAAATATGAATGCATTCATGATGAATGCGGTCGCGGACCCTCGCCAACCGTATTGGCATCCTGGCTGGATAGATCCCGACCCCCATTACCGCGCCATTCGTCGTGAACACACGAAACGGGCGCTCTACCTGGCTCAAGAACTTAACGCTCCGCATATTACAACCGAGCCTGGTGGGATCCTGTCGGAAAATCAAACATGGCAGGAGGCAGCCGATATCTTTTATGAAGAGCTCATGCCGTGCCTGGAGGTTGCGGAATCGGTCGGTGTAGGCATTCTCATTGAACCTGAACCGCAGCTACTGATCGAACGGTTTGACCAATACCTGACGTTTGTCGACCGAATCGATTCTCCCATGATCAGCTTGAATTTCGACATTGGCCATGCCTATTGCGTCGGTGAAGATCCCGAAAAATGGGTTGCCGCGATGAAAGACTATACGACGCATTACCATTTCGAAGATATTGCCGCCACCCGCGTGCACAAACATCTCATCCCGGGGTACGGCGCGATCGACTTTCCGGCAACATTGCAAGCCATTCGCGCATCCGAATACGATGGGTGGCTGACAGTCGAACTTTATCCGTACATCGACGATCCCGACGACGCTGCCCGCGAAGCATGGCAGTACCTGACCGAGGTTGCAGAGACACTTGGATTCTCCTTCTCCGACCCGGATTAAAATCCCTCTCCAGATGGTAGCCTCCCAAATGGTTGAAGCGTCGGGCCGACGAACAAAAGGGCAATTGATTGCCTGGTTGCAGCTGTTGCGTTTACCGAATGTCTTTACCGCCATTGCCGACGTGATGATGGGGTTTCTCGTCGCGCGAGGAAGCCTCGACCCACACGTTTGGTTTGCTTTGATTGCGGCGGCCTCTGCCGCGCTCTATCTGGCAGGAATGGTGCTCAACGATGTTTGCGACGTTACCGCCGACACGAAGCAGAGACCCACGCGCCCCATCCCCTCAGGACGTATTTCGCTTGCCGATGCACGAGTACTTGGGTGGGGGTTACTTGTGACGGGTTTGATCTGCGGTGGGATTGTCAGTTTCCTCAGTGGGTCGACGCGCCCGGCATGGATCGCGGGAATCTTGGCGCTGGCGATCGTGCTTTACGATGGGCGACTTAAGGCGACACAGCTGGGGCCACTCTTGATGGGGCTTTGCCGAATGTTCAACGTCCTGCTGGGAATGAGCCTGGCCTTGGAGGGTGCCGGGCACGTCCTTCCACCCAATGCCCGCTGGATCGTTGCGGTTGCCATTGGAGTTTATACCGCGGGAATTACCAGGTTCGCTCGAACCGAAGCAAAGCGGAGTTCCCGGTGGCAACTCGTGCGCGGGTTGGCGCTCGTCATGGTTGGGCTTGTATTGATTGCGATGCTACCCGTTTGGGATCCTGGCGTGACCCATCGTGCACCTAACTGGACAAGCGGATGGTATGTCTACTGGCCCATTTTGGCGATCATCATCGCACGGCGATTTGTGCTGGCAATCGTGGATCCGTCACCACGTCGCGTGCAGGGAGCCGTCAAAAGCGGAATCGTGTCGTTGATTATGATCGACGCGGGAATCTGCCTTGGCGTGTGTGGCCCCTTTTGGGGATGTGCGGTTCTGTTGTTATTGGCGCCTACGTTGCTCCTGGGACTTTGGATCGATTCCACATAAGGCATTGTCGACCCCTCCAGCCATGCTTCACAATACGTTAGCAAGCCCTATGGGAGCAGTGTCGTGCCTGGCATCTCTGGGTTCCCGTCGCAGCACTTGCCAGTACCGACTGCAAAGATCCCGTTTGCATTGAACTGAGCCGGCACAGCCACGACGGACCCAATGCCAAAAAGCGAACCTGCGAGTTGGTTCATCCATGGATCGCCCCAGCCACGCGCCACTAGTTCCTTTACGCACTCGCTCCATTACTCGGCAGCTCAAACCATGAAGCCAGTTGTTGTTTTGCTTTCTGTCCCGGGACTTCGCCAGCGCGACCTCGCCTCTATGCCCGCGCTTACCGAATTGGTCCGCGCAGGAGAGCAGGCCAGGCTCATTCCAAGTTTTCCCGCTGTCACCTGCCCCGTCCAGGCGAACATGACTTGCGGGTCCCTGCCCAATGAACACGGTGTTGTCGCGAACGGGTTCTATTGGCGCGACACGAATAAGGTCGAAATGTGGACCGCGTGGAACGATTGCATCGACCGTCCGCAGATCTGGGATCGGTTGCACCAGTGCGATACTTCGCTTAAATCTATGGTCTGGTTCCCGTTGCACAGTAAAGGGTGCGGGGCAGATTACATTTGCACCCCGGCGCCGATCCACAACGATGATGGATCGGAATCCCTCTGGTGTCATACGCGGCCCGAAACCCTTTATCAGGAACTGGTTGATGAGCTGGGCCATTTCCCGCTGCATCATTTTTGGGGGCCCGTTGCAAACATTCAGTCGACTGCCTGGATCGTCGATTCCGCGATCCGTGCCGCTGACCAGTTGCGTCCCGATTTTCTGTACATTTACTTGCCACACCTCGACTACGTTGGGCAAAAGCAGGGGCCCGACACCAGCGCCTTCTGCGACGGACTGGTAGAACTCGACAACGAGATCCACAAGCTTGCCCAGAGCCTATGCCAAATGGGTCGCGAAAGCTCGCTACTTTGGCTGGTTGCCGGCGAATATGCCATTGTGCCGGTCGACCACGTGAGTTTCCCAAATCGCCTTTTGAGAGAAGCTGGTTTGCTCGAGGTATCTCAGCAGGACGACGGTGAGCATCTCGATCTCAAGAATTCTCGCGCCTGGGCTTTAGCCGATCACCAATTCTCACACGTGTTTGTCCGCAATGCTGACCCGCAAACGATCAATCAGGTCGTCGATTGCTTTAACAACGTGCCAGGGATTGCCGAGGTGTTGTCGGCTGGAGATTTCAAGCGATTTGGGTTAGACCATGCCCGCACTGGTGAAGTGGTCTTGATTTCCGATCCCCATAGCTGGCAAGCCTACTACTGGTGGCAGGAAGACAGCCACGCTCCCTCGTTTGCGCGCACGGTCGACATTCACCAAAAACCGGGCTACGATCCGGTGGAACTCTTTTTCGATCCACACACCAAGGGGATCCCGCTCAATGCCAGTCTTGTTTGCGGTTCGCACGGTGCTCCCGCAACCGATCCCGCACAGCAGGGAATTGTGCTTGCGTCGAAACCAGGAATCCTCGGTAAGTCGCAACTCGTTGATACCGAGATCGCCGACTGCGCGCTGAAGGCATTTGGGCTTTCAGGAGTGTAGAACCAATGAAGCGGTCTTATAATTTGACCTGGAGGGTTCTTTTTTAAAAAAAAGAGTGAACACATGGACCCTGACCAACTATCGCCTGGTGTAGCTCGCCCGGCCGTTCCCCAGGCAGCAAATACTGCCTCCCATCGACTTGCCCACCACTCTTTTCTGAGGCGTTCTCCGGCCGTAGCCAAACATGGTATGGCTGCCACAAGTCAACCACAGGCAACCCTGGTCGCGTTAGAAACACTCAAAGCAGGTGGCAATGCTATCGACGCCGCAATTGCCGCCAACGCAATGTTGTGCCTCACCGAACCCAGCAGCTGTGGAATTGGAGGAGACCTTTTCGCCATCGTATGGGACTCAAAGACCCAACAGCTATACGGATTAAACGCCAGTGGTCGCAGCCCCAAAAGCCTTACCCTGGAGGAGTTTGTCCGGTGCGGGTGCAAGTACGTTCCCACTCTGGGCCCCCTGTCGGTCACGGTCCCCGGTTGCGTCGATGGCTGGTTTGAACTGCACGCACGGTTTGGCAGCCTGGCATTCGAACAAATTTTGAAACCAGCCATCCATTATGCCCGAGAAGGCTTTCCTGTAACCGAAGTCATTGCTTTGACGTGGCCTGACGATGCCAAAGAACGAAGCGAATACGCCGGATTCAATGAAATATTCCTCCCGAACGGTTTGCCGCCTCGGCACGGAGAATTGTTTCGCAACCCGGCACTGGCGAATACGTTGCAGGAAATTTCGATTGGCGGGCGGGACGTGTTCTATCGGGGGCCCATTGCCCGCAAGATCGACGAGTTCATGCCACAAGTTGGTGGATTCCTTCAATATGAAGATTTTGCCAACCACCGTTCCGAGTGGGTTCAACCTTGTGGGGTCGAGTATCACGGGTCCACGGTTTGGGAATTGCCTCCCAACGGGCAGGGCATCGCCGCACTCCAGATGCTACAAATGCTCAAGGGATTCGATTTCCGCGGCGCAGGCTTTGGGAGTGCCGACCACATCCACTATTTCGTTGAAGCCAAGAAACTTGCCTTCGAAGACCGCGCGCGGTTTTACGCCGACCCGGATTTCTACGACACACCCATCGACCAGCTCCTTTCGGAGGCGTATGCCGACAAACGCCGCGGCTTGATTCAGCCATCGGTCGCCGCAAAATCGGTTCCCGCAGGAAATCCGGCACTTCTGCAGGGGGATACAATCTACTTGACCACAGCTGATAAAGATCGCAATTTCGTTTCGCTGATTCAAAGCAACTACTGCGGCTTTGGATCTGGGCTCTGTCCACCGGGCCTTGGCTTTTGCCTGCAGAACCGAGGTGAACTTTTTGACCTCACACCCAATCAGGCAAACACCTACGCACCGGGTAAAAGACCCTTTCACACAATCATTCCGGCTTTTGTCACCCGGGATGACCAGCCCCTGCTCAGCTTCGGGGTCATGGGGGGAGACATGCAGCCGCAAGGACACGTTCAAATCCTGCTGAATCTATTCGACTTCGGCATGGGGTTGCAGGAAGCAGGTGATGCTCCCAGGGTCCGCCACGCTGGATCCTCCACTCCCACTGGAAAAGCGGCAGACAATCAAGGTGGTGAGGTCCTGTTGGAAGCAGGCATTGACCCTGAAGTCGTGCGTGAACTTCGCAGCAGGGGTCACGCCGTCACCCCGGCGTACGGCAGTTTTGGTGGCTATCAGGCAATCTGGTATGACGAGGCCAACGACGTCTACTACGGGGCGACGGAGTCCCGCAAAGATGGTGTTGCCTTGGGGTATTGAGTCCGCTTTCGTGGAAGTCGCAGGCTTGGCTGGACCGGTCGGCTTGCGGTAAATTCGTGCCTGCGATGGTCGTTTATCCCCAGATTTGCTTTGCCGAACGCAGGTGGGGTCTCCGTCCCAAGGAGCCTTCCTTCTTGGTTAACCTTGGGAGCGGACCGGCTCGGCGAGCAACTGGGCATCGCATCGTTGCCATAAACATGCAACAATAGCCGCCGGCTCCTGCCCGTCACCACCGTACATCAAACGGGACGGTTGATTTCCCCTTGTTCTCCAAATTCTGATGAACCATGGCCAAAACTACGATCATCTTTGCCCTGTTGTTGATTCTGTTAGGACTCGTCGGATATTTCGGCACGTCCTTGCTAACCCCGGCCGACACTGCGCAGAAGCAGACCGATTCGAGCACTGCGAAAAGCGTCACTCCGAAGCGGTCGGTAACTGCTTTGATTCCTGCTTTTATCGGAGTGATCTTGCTGCTTTGTGGGCTGGTTGCCATGAACGAAGGTCTTCGCAGGCACGCCATGCACTTGGCGGTCTTGATCGGCCTGCTTGGTTTTCTGGCCGGGGCAGGACGCGGTGCGATGGGGTTATCGAAAATGGTGTCGGGTGACCCCAACCTGAATTATCGCAGTATGACCTTTGTATGGTTAATGGCACTTCTTTGTGGCCTGTACGTAATCCTGTGCGTTAATTCATTTATCCAGGCCCGCAAGCGGCGCAGGGCCGAAAGTGCAGGTTGAATTCGCTTTCCCGGGACCAACCCAGCGTCCCGCAACGGGGCAGGCTGAGAACCGGCTCGAGTGCATCATGAAAAGAGTGAACGGTAAACAACAAAAGAAAGACGCCCCACGCAAGTCGGCGTCGAAAAAAACAGGCAGGGGAACCCTCGCCGAGCGTGCCGACAAGTTCCAATGCTACCAGCAGGCGGTTCAGGAACCAGAACACGAGATTGAATTCTTCGACCAGGTGTATCGACAGCTGTTTCGTCGTGCTGCCTATTCTCTCCGCGAAGACTTTTGTGGCACGTTCTCCATCTGCTGTCACTGGGTGCTATCCCACCCCAAACGCACGGCAGTGGGTGTCGATCTCTGCCCCGAAACGCTGCAGTGGGGGAAGGACCACAATCTCGCCAGGCTGACCAACGGCCAGGCGAAAAGAATTCGGCTGCTCGAGCGGGACGTTCGCACGCAGAACCGTCCCCAGGTCGATATCCTCTCAGCCCAGAATTTTTCCTTTTGGATCTTCAAGACACGCCAGGAACTGGTCGAATACTTTCGCGTTGCCCGTGCGAACCTGAATGTACAGGGGATGATGGTGATGGATATGATGGGCGGTGGGGATTGCTATCAAGAAGGGGTTACCGATAAACGACGCATCCGCAAAGGTAAAAAAGGCTTTCGGTACCACTGGGAACAGGCCTGCTTTAATCCCGTGACCTCAGATGCGAGTTTTTACATTACCTTTAAATTCAATGACCAGAGCAAATTAAAGCGGGCATTTGAATACCATTGGCGTTTTTGGACCATTCCCGAGGTACGCGAACTCCTCGGCGAGGCCGGATTCACGAAAAGCCTCGTCTATTGGGAAGAGGAAGACGAAGACGGCGAGGACACCGGAGTGTGGAGCTCTTCCGAAACAGCACCTAGCCATCCAAGTTGGATCGCTTACATCGTGGCCGTTAAATAGGCGGCTCAACACGGATTGCCGGGCTGCATCAATTTCTCGAATGCGTGCGCCGATTTTTTTAACTCCTTGCGGCTCGCAACGTCCCTCACCAATGATGGTTCCAACTCCCTTCAGGGATGGACCTGCCTGCAGACGCATTTTTTTAACCCCGAAGTCAGAAGAAATGCCTTTCCCGGGCAGTTTCCCAGCAAAACAAGGTGAGTGTGTTCCGCGCAGTGTTGACCGCCGGTCAACGTCAACTCCCTATTCCCGGCGACCGAACGAGAAGCCTGCATTCACCCCAATTACCGCGGCGGTCGGGTTGCACGAAAACGGGCCGATAAATTGGGTCATTTTGGGGCAATGACAAATCACCCTTTGTGGAGGGCGTTAAACTTGATTGTAAAAAAGCACCAGGGATGGTCATCGCTGCAGAAGCTGGAATTTTTTGACCAAAAGTTCTTGCTTTTCCAATGTGCCAGCATTAGATTAAATGGATTGGGACTCTGTCTTTCGATTGTTGCTTACTGAATTAGGGAGGGACGCCAGTGATGTTGCGAATTTTTGGCTTGGCTGCGATCGCGGTCGCGGCGGTTTTCTGTTGCAAATCCCAGGCAGCGACAGTGTTGACGAGCGTAGATGGCTTTACTAATACGTTTCCGTGGCACTTTTCTTCGGCCAGTGAAGGCCAACACTTTGACGCGAAGCTTCCCCGCAGAACACACCGGAGTGAGATTCTAGATCTTATATCTCTTTTGTCCGTCAACGAAAACGAAAAGGATTTGCCGCGTTCCACCGGCACCGGCAAACGGGATGGTCCCTCGCGAGCTGCATCGAATGAGTCAAACCCGGTCGAACAAGAATGGGTATCGGCGGCGGTCTTCAGTTATATGAGCGTGATTTCTGACGCAGCAACGGATTAGGACTCTGCTCAAGGGACTCGCCCCTAACTGTGCAGACAACAACACATCCGATAAGCTTTTCGGTCTCTGGGACTAACGGGGGGGGCAACGACCTCGTAATACCCCGTCAGGCATCCATCTTGCGGCCAGATGCGGGCCAAAGTCGGGCACATGTGTCCAGCGGCACGTCTGGTCCTTGTTGGCCTTTTTGCTCCGTTGATAGGCTAGCGCAGATCCCGCCAGGCCGCACTTATCACCACGGTGTGCGCGCGATCCCAATACTTCCCTGAGTATGACCAGTCACCGCTCGGCTTTTACGGCAAGCGTGTAGATCGGGTTGTCGCTACCAAACTGTAACTCGGTCATAACCAAAACTCGTGATGACGTGGAACCTGGGCCATCCCCTGGGGTGTAGGCTGTTCGACGAGTGGGAGTACGTCGGGGCGAAGTGGGAACCCTCGGCCAAACCGTCATGGGGGAAACGGTGTCGGTCCTGAATGGGAAAATGGCTGCCGTTAATTCTCCTGACGTTTTCGCTGGAACCATGCATTCCGTGTTTCGTTTTTGTGAGGCACGCAGTACATTAGAGGGGCGTGTCGAAATGATAGCAGAAGATGTGGGATTTTCTCAATATGTGCGCGAAAGGCCGAGTTCTCACGCTCTTGGGTGACCACCACTGGAGGTCTTGAAACAGCCCTTCATCTTCACGGGTTTTCGGCCCAAGTGGTAGCGAGCAAGAAAGTATGGTTGTGAAGCAGGGATTTGACGTGATCGTCGTGGGCGTCGGCTCCATGGGAGCCGCAACCTGCTGTTACCTGGCTCGGCGAGGGGTTCGGGTACTCGGGCTCGAGCAATTCGGGATTCCGCATGCTTTGGGCGCCCATCACGGCCATACGCGGATGATCCGCATGGCCTATTTCGAACATCCCGACTACGTGCCACTGGTGAAGCGAGCCTATGAGTTGTGGGGTGAGTTGGAAGAGCAATCGGGGGAGAAACTGCTTTATCTCACGGGAGGGCTGTACATGGGTGATCAGCAGAGCCAGCTGATTGACGGGGCCGTGGCAGCCTCCGAGCAACATGGGCTGCGGTACCAGGTTTTGGACCATGCAGAGCTGCAGCAGAAATTCCCACAGTTTCGTCTTCCCTCAAGCCATCAAGGTTTTTTCGAAGATCGCGCCGGCGTGTTGCTTCCCGAAAAAGTTGTTGCCACCTTTGCAGAACAGGCGGTGCGTCACGGTGCCGAACTTCACGGCCATGAACCGGTAGAAGACTGGTCGTCTGATGGCCAGGGCGTGACCGTACGCACGAAATTGAACACCTACCAGGCAGATTGCGTAGTGTTCACCGGCGGCGCATGGAGCGGGAAACTGCTTGTTGATTGTGGTGTTCACCTGACCGTGACCCGGCAAGTGCTGGCCTGGTTTTGGCCGCGCCGTACCGAGTCGTTCGCCCTGGGAACGTTTCCCGCCTGGTACCTAGACACAGACAACGGGTACGGCCATTACGGATTCCCGTTGCTGTCGGGGCAGCCGGGCTTCAAAATCGCTTTGCACAAGCCGGCTACCGTCACCGACCCCGATCATGTCGATCGCGACGTGCAGCCCGAGGAGATCGAAGGGCTGCGGTCGATCATTCAGGAACACATTCCCGATGCCGTTGGTCCGCTGGTCTCGGCCGGCGTTTGTCTCTATTCCAACAGCCCGGACTCCCATTTTATCATCGATCGACACCCGCAACACGATCGTGTTTGGTTGGCCTGCGGATTCAGCGGCCACGGGTTCAAGTTTTCGAGCGTGGTCGGTGAAGCACTGGCGGATCTCGCCACCAGCGGCACCACGGGTCTGCCCATTGGCTTCCTCGGACTCAACCGTTTTGGGGAGTGATCAACACCAGGGTGCCGGCGGTGCCACTGTTTGCCAGCGAGCGAAACCCTCAGCAACCTTTCTGCAAGCCGTAGGGTATACATCTCATTGCGATATACCCTACAATTTGCCCTAACAATAGTCCCGGTTCTCTGAATAACAACCTCCTCATTGCCTGCGGCCCCTGAACTGCCGCTCTGTGCAACAGGTGAAGCCGTTTCGAACCAACGTCCAGAACTCGTGCCGGGCAGGCGGGTCGCCTTCACAAAAAACCCAAAAGCAAAGAAGGGCAACAAGGTGTTTCAGCAGTTCGACAAACAGAAAATCGCTCACATTGGCGGTGTGGATCATCCCGAATCGATCGGCATCGGTCCCAATGGCGAAGCGTACACCACCGGTACCGGTTGCCAGGTCTACCGGCTAAATCTGGAAACCAATACTGCCGAGCAGTTCGCCTCAACCGAATCCCGCTGCCTTGGGCAGGTGGTCGATGCCGACGGCAATCTGTACGCCGCCCACGCCGGTGGTGGCAACGTGCTGAAGATCACCTCCGCCGGGGAAGTGAGCAGCTACGCGATGGGCCCCGCTGGGCAGCCGTTCGAGTGTGCCAATTATCCCGCCTTTGACAAGCAAGGGAACATGTACTTGTCCGAAAGCGGCGACTGGTCGGGCAAAATTAACGGCGTTATCTACAAGATCAAGCCCGGCGGTGGTGAGGCCAAGCAGTGGTATTCCGAGCCTGTCGATACCCCAAACGCAATCGCCCTGGATGCCGACGAAACGCACCTCTATTTCGTAGAGACATTTGGCAACGCGATCGCCCGTATTGCCATCAACGACGATGGGTCAGCCGGTAAATTCGAACGGGTTGTACACATGCCACGACACATCCCCGATGGAATCGCCTTCGACACCGAGGAGCGTTTGTGGATTGCCTGTCACCGGCCTGATGTCATCTATTGCTTCGACCTGGCCACCCGCCGACTGGAGTTGTTCTGCGAGGACTGGGAAGGGGAGGCCCTCCGTGGCCCCACCGATGTCTCCTTTGCTGGCCCGGACCGCAGTATTTTGCTGGCCGCATCGCTGGACAACCTGACGGTACATCGGTTCGACAACACCGGTTTGCAGGGCTTGCGGCTGAATAATCCCAAAATTGCCTGAGACCCAAAGGCAAAGTGCCTTGCCGCTATTCCTCTTAAAAACAGTGTGTGGTCCTAAGAGAAAGAGTTAGCCATGAAGCGAATCGTCGTTACCGGTTCCAAGGGTGGAACCGGCCAAAGCATCGTGAGCGTCTTGAGCGAAGCAGGATATGACGTGGTCGGCATCGATCTCTTAGCTCCGGAGCCTTTTGGCGAATCCGATTACATTCAGCTCGATTTGCGCGATGCTACTGGTGTTAACGACGCGCTAGCCGGCGCTGACGGAGTTATCCATTTCGGTAGCCCACCTGCTGACTGCAACCGCGGCACGACCGAGGCCTTTGGGATGCTCGCCGTTGCCGGTTTTAATGTCTTTCAGGCCGCCAGGAACGTGGGTATTAAACGCGTCGCCTGGGCGTCGAGCATTGAAGTTTACGGCGATATGGAAAAGCAACCGCAGCTTCCGGTCACAGAAGAGAGCCCGCTCGCCCCACCAGGCATTTACGGCACCTCCAAGCTACTGCTGGAGCGGCTAGCGCTCGACTATGCCCGCTGGTACGGCATGTCCATTGCCGGTTTTCGACTGTCGCGGATTATCTACGATACGCCCTTCGGCCGGGCGAGGCTGAAACAGATCGTCGACGACGAAGCCATTGGCGGTGACTGCCTATGGTCTTATATCGATGCCCGTGACGTCGCGACCGCTTGCCAGGCGTGGCTCGAATCCGACCACCAGGGGACAGAGGTGTTCAACCTGGCTGCAGCCAACATCCATCAGGACATTTCCGGTAAGGTCCTGTTGGAAAAGTATGGCTACGGCACTGTTCCCATTGATGAACCCGAAAGCCAGGATCAGACCCTTTTCTCGACCCGCAAGATCCGAGAAATGCTCGGCTGGCAGGCCCAGTATGACTGGCGCACCATGCTGAAGCCGCCCAGCAACCAGGAGTAAACCTGATGAAGATTACAGACATCCAATGCCACATCATGAACATCCCCCGTCCCGACGGTACAGGGGTGCGGCGAAACTGGATTTTTGTTGAGATCCAAACCGACGAAGAAATTACCGGCATCGGCGAGGCGACCACCGAATACCACGAAGTTGCCGTCAAGGCCCAGGTTGAATCGGAACTCAAGCCGCGTCTCCTTGGCATGGATCCCACGGATGTCGAGCGTATTTGGCAACTCGGCTATCGTGATTTCTGGTGGCGTCATGGGGTGGTGCATACCAGTGCGATGAGTGGAGTGGACCAGGCTTTGTGGGATATTGCCGGCAAGGCCGCTGGCCAACCCGTCTTTAAGCTCCTCGGCGGTAAAGTGCGGGAGCGGGTCCGCTGCTACATCCGCTATGGTCCGGAGTTTTACGGTGTTTCTCTGGAAGAGGCGGCCGGTCGCGTGTCGGAGATGGGATTCGATGCCTTCAAGATTGGACCCGGTGAGCCGGCCCAACCGTATGATTCGGCCAAACAGGTAGAAGTGGCCATCGAAACCCATGCCAAAGCTCGCCAGATCCTTGGGCCCGATGTGGCACTGATGATCGATGTGGGTGGCCTGTTCGATCCGCTATCTGCCCACCGGCTGATAGAGGGTCTGCGGCCGCTGAACATGCACTTTGTGGAAGAGCCCACCAACATGGATACGGTTGAGCCAACTCTGAGACTCAAGCGTGATTTTCCCGATGTACCCATCGCCGTTGGCGAACGGCTCATCACCCGGTGGGATTGCCGCCCATGGTTCGAGCAGCAAGCCATTGATGTCTGTCAGGCGGATATCAGCCATGCCGGGGGAATCAGTGAGATGCTCAAAATCGCTCATTTCGCGGAGGTCTACGGGATTACCGTGGCGCCGCATAACCCGTATGGCCCGGTCGGCCTGGCCGCTGCCGGGCATCTGGGCGCTGCCATCCAAAACTTCAACATCCTCGAACATTGCCCGATCCAGCCCTGGTTCGACGATGTTCAGACGCTCAAAGTGCCTATCGTCGATGGATACATCGACGTGAATGAATTGGCCCGTCGTCCGGGGCTCGGCGTGGAGTTAGACATGGACCTGGTGAAGTCCCGCAGCGAACACGTGCCGCTGGATGGGAGGCGATACCTGCAAAGCGACGGCTCTACGCCGACGGTGTAGGTTTCAGGCTCGAGTCCGGCTGTCGGTTAGGGCTTCAACGGTTCCAGGTATCACTTGCACGAATTGCTCAATGCCGTCCCCTGGGGGCCCATACGTTCCGGGTTGGTAACGGCGTGAATGAACGCCTACCTGGTTGTCCTTGCATAGTTTGAACTTCTGAATCATTGCACCAGATTCAAAGGAACGATAGGAATGCACAAGTCCATTTGCCTGGACATCGCAGGGAAAACCGGCACCGAAGAAAGAGTGATTCCAATCGGGAGCGTGTCGATGGCACGATTCGCTTCGCGGGATCTCGAAGGCAAACGAAAACAACTCGACGGCCTGATTGTACAAGAGGGAAGATATAGTGGGGCATGCCTGTCCAACCCGTCAATCTGTCGGATCAGCAGATATCTGCTCACCCAAGATGAGGAGTTTGATGTCCAGGGGGCGCTAACGGGCGCCGAGGGGGAATACGTCGTAATTCGTATTGGTGATGAAATCTTTATTTCCGTGGGTAGTGACCAGTGTGACCGCGAAATCGACAACATTTTTCCAGACAAACCGAAGCAAATGTGTCCTCATCCGATAGCGCGAACGGCTTGGCCCTATGCCGAGGTTCGCGACCACTGGGACGAGTTGCGTATCTATAGCGAGCTCACCTGTCAGGGGTGCACCCTCACATTCCAGGACGCCTCTCTTGCAACACTTGTTGGCTGTGAATATCTCCTGGCAATGGAAAAGGTCAAGGCGCTGGACGACCCCATGTTCCTTTTCGGTGGTGCTACAGAATTTGCGCCATCGCTCGCAAGTGAGGTCAGCAAACGCGGCCTCCCCGAGATGACGTGTTACGGTGTTGGTGACTCGTTCCTGGTGCGACTGATTGACCCGGTGCTTGATCGCACGATCGAACACAGGTTCAAGGCGATTCCCGTCGGCGATGACTACGGTGAACGCAAAGATCGCGGCATACAACGGGCACCACACCACTGAGAGTGTTTATTGTCTTGGGTTTCGAGAGCAACTCGCACTTGCAGGTACCAAAAATTACAGCTTTTATCCGTTTTCAAAAATGGAGTTTCGGTATGCACAAAGCAGGGAAAGCCCCCAGCGGCGTTTTTTGGTAAGATTCATGGGTTAAGAATAAATATTGCCTGCTGGATGGCCGTGTGTTTAAAAGTTAAGCCGAGGAACTGATGCGTCGTTTCATTCGCACCCTCTGTTTCATCATCGCCGTGGCTGCTGTATCTCCAACGCTTGGAGAAAACTGGCCTGGCTGGCGGGGCCCACGTGGCGATGGTTCGAGTCTTGATGCCGCCCCACCGAAGCGTTGGAACGGTGAGACTGGCGAGAACATCGTGTGGAAGGTGCCCGTGCCAGGGCTTGGGCACGCGTCGCCCGTCGTGTGGAAGGACCGCGTGTTTCTTGCTTCTTGCCTCGTAGAGTCGGGTAAACGAGTACTGATCTGTTTCAGTCGCCACTCCGGTAAACAGCTCTGGCAGCAGGCAGTGTTTCAAGGGAGGCTGGAAGTCATACATCCCTTAAACAGTTTTGCCTCTGGCACACCGGCAACCGATGGCGAGCGGGTTTATGTAGCCTTTCTTGAAGCAAGCGACAAACAAGTGGTTGCGCCAAACGTTGGTTCCGAGCGATTGATCAACCCGGGGAAAATTGTCGTTGCCGCGTATGACATGGAAGGCAAACAGGAATGGGCCGTCCAGGTTGGCGACTTTGTCAGTGCGCATGGATTCTCTAGCTGTCCTGTATTGTTCAAAGACATGGTTATTATCAACGGTGATCACGACGGTGATTCGTATGTGGTTGCGCTCGACAAGAAGACGGGGGAAGAACGTTGGCGCACCATGAGGCGTTACAAGATACGAAGTTACGCGACACCGATTATTCGCGAAATTGACGGGCGCATGCAGATGGTACTGTCGGGTAGCCAGTGCGTTGCCAGCTTTGATCCTCACGACGGATCGCGAAACTGGGAAATCGATGGTCCTACTGAACAATTCGTGGCATCGATGGTGTACGACGGCAAGTTGTTTTTCATGACGTGTGGGTACCCCGACTATCATGTGATGGGGATTCGCCCCGATGGACAAGGCAACGTGACCGACTCCCACATCGCCTGGCAGCATTCTTCAGCCCGCTCCTATGTGCCTTCACCTGTCGTCCTGGAAGGTTTCCTGTTAGTCGCCGATGATCGTGGCACCGTGAATTGCTTTGGCGCCAAGGACGGCACGGTGGTTTGGAAGAAAAGGTTAGGGTCTCACTACAGTGCGTCGCTGGTTCATGCCAACGGATTGGCCTACTTTCTTGCCGACGACGGTATCACCAAAATCGTGCGCCCTGGAAAGAAACTGGAGGTTGTGGCAGAAAACCCACTGGGTGAACACTGTATTGCGTCGCCGGCAATCAGTGATGGCCAGCTTTTGATTCGGGGTGAAAAGCACTTGTTTTGCATTGCCAATGGGAGTGATGGTTAAGTCCAGGGCGGTCGGTGGCCAACTTGGGTGAAACCAGTTCAGGAGATATTTGCCAGCTCACAGTCCATCGCTCGACTCACCATTCAGCTCAAGCTCGTCGGCAATTTCGGCCATCGCATCGATCACGAATTGAATGTGCTCATTTAACTCGACACCCAGGTCCTCTGCACCTTGCACGATGTCGTCGCGGTTGACGTTTGCCGCGAAACTCTTCTGCTTCATTTTCTTGCGCACACTTTTTGCTTTCATGCCATGGATACCTTTGGGCCGGACCATCGCGGCAGCTGTACAAAAACCAGCTAATTCGTCGCACGCATAAAGCGCCTTGTCGAGCAACGAGACCCGCGGGCAGTCGGGCAGATAGTCGGCGTGCGATTTGATTGCGTAGATGATTTCATCAGGATAACCTCGCTCGGCCAGGATTGCCGCGCCTTTTAGCGGGTGATCAGGAGGGTTGGGCCACTGCTCGTAGTCAAAGTCATGTAGCAATCCCACAATGCCCCACTTGTCCTGGTCTTCTCCGTAATTCCGGGCATAAGCACGCATGGCCCCTTCGACGGCCAACATGTGTTTTCGCAGGCTCACGCTTTGCGTGTACTCGCAAACGAGGGTGTATGCGTCATCGCGATTCATGTGAAAAAAGTTCTCCCCCCACGAAGAAGCAGGACCTGATTCGGGTATCAGGTCTGCCAACGCCAGGAAATCTGGGCGTAGCAACACGTGTCGTGTTAGATTCTACAACCGGTTTTGCAACGCGTATATAACAAGAGGTCAGATGCACGAAAACATCCGCAGAGTCACCGGCCTTGTGCGGGCAGCAAGGCTGGCTGATGCCCGGCGATTTCCATGCACGCCATTCTTGGCGCTATTACTTGAATTGGTGAAATCGGACAACGCTGCGACGTGGCGAGAGGTTTGTCCGTTTTAGAAAATGAGATCTTGTGCGGCGAACTAGATGGGGTAGGATTTCGGTTTTCCAGGTGATAGTTCGTTCACGCGCAGAGACTTACGCATACGACTCGTTGGTCAAGATTGATTGCTGTTAAACTTGGTCGATCGATTTTGAAGTTAAACCTCCAGGCAGCCAACCACACAAAGGTTTACGTAAATCAGTTGGGCGAAAGTGGCACTACCCAAACCATGTTATGGTTATCGCGCCCCCTCACCTCCTTCAGCGGGCCTACGTTATGAGTCGAAATAGTGGTAAATGCTTTGAACATCTGGGGGAATACAGTGACCTGGTGCTGGCCGCCAACCGCTCTTGCAAAGTGAGTCCCAAGGCCAAGCCGGGTAAGGCCACACAACGCAAGCTACTGGAAACACTTTCCTTCAATCCGGGGCCAGCGAAACCCCAGTCGGTTCGTACCGAGCAGAGATGGAGCAAGAACGGTGTTGACGGCGAACTGGTAACGTGGTCGGTCGGCTACGGGCCACGCACCGAGGCATACGTGCTCAAACCTGCAGGAGTCAAAAGACAACTACCGGCCGTCGTCGGGCTGCACGATCACGGTGGATTCAAGTTTTATGGCAAAGAGAAAATAGCAGACGGTCCTGGCCGTGCGCCTGGAATTATTGGGCCTTTCCGTAAAAGATACTATGCTCAAAGAGCATATGCCAACGAACTGGCTAAACAGGGCTATGTTGTACTCGTACCGGATGTCTTTCTTTGGGGAAGTCGAAGATTTGATAAACAGACCCTACTGGCTGCCGGGATAGATCAACAGACCCCGAAATCTGGTACGCGTAGCGCAGTGATACAGTACAACGAGCTGTGCATTCCACACGAGCATTTGGTCGAAAAATATTGCACACTGCTGGGCACGACTTTTGCAGGGGTGGTTAACTATGAGGACCGCGTCGCCACCGCGTATCTCAAGGGACGAAATGATGTAAAAAGCAATCGCATCGGTTGCGTCGGCCTGAGTGGTGGTGGGATGCGCAGCACGCTGTTGCAAGGGACCAGCAACGATATTCGTGCTGCGGTTATTGTCGGTGCAATGACAACCTACCAGGATCTGTACGACCATAATGTCGTTTGTCACACGTGGATGGTATTTCCATCAAACTGGCCAAAGTATGGTGACTGGCCTGACATCGCCGCTTGTCGGGCTCCGTCGCCAGTCATGGTTCAGAATGACATGGAAGATCCGCTGTACACAACACAAGGCATGCGGGCAGCAGATCGGCGGATGGCATGGCATTACAATGCTGTCGGAGCCCGGAAGAACTATGTTTGCAAGTTCTACCCGGGACCGCACAAGTTTGATCTGCCGATGCAAGCCGACGCCTTTGCATTCCTCGACCAACACCTTCAACCGTGACACTGGGTTCGCGAAATCAATCAGCGATGAGTCAGAAACGACGTTATAGCCTGGTTGGAACAGGCGGCCGGGCAGTCTTGTTTGTCGACGCTTTGGCCGACACCCGTCAGGATCACTGCTGCCTGGTGTCGATGTGTGACATGAGCCAGGTGCGGATGGATTACTACAACCAGTACTTGGAAGACAGTCACAAGCATGCTTCGGTGCCAACGTTCAAGCCAGATCGATTTAAAGAAATGGTCGAGACGACCCGTCCGGACATCGTGATCGTCTGTACGACTGACGTGATGCACCACGAATACATCATCCGGGCGATGGACGCCGGTTGCGACGTGATTTGCGAAAAGCCAATGACGGTCGATGCCGCTAAGGTACAAGCAATCCATGACGCAATCCAGCGAACAGGAAAGTCCCTGCGGGTCACTTTCAATCTTCGCTACTGGCCGTTGGCGATCAAGGTCCGCGAGCTTCTCGTGCAAGGTACGATTGGCAGGCCGATGGCGGTCGATTTTTCATACGTGCTGGATACCTCTCACGGAGCCGACTACTTCCGACGCTGGCACCGTGAAAAGGATAAGTCCGGTGGCCTGCTGGTACACAAATCGACCCACCACTTCGACCTGGTCAACTGGTGGATCGATGGTCAGCCGCGGTCCGTGTATGCGTTGGGGGATCTCAAATTCTACGGCAAGTCCAACGCCCAGTCTCGCGGCGAGCACTATGACTACGACCGCTACACCGATGAGGCCAAAGCCCAAAACGACCCCTTCTCGATGCCGCTTGATGGTAAGGACTCCCGGGGTTTCAGTGGCACTGTACTGCGGTCACTGTACCGTGACGCTGAGGCAGAAACTGGCTACATTCGTGACCGCAATGTCTTTGGCGAAGGTATCACCATCGAGGACACGATGGCGGTAATGGTTCGCTATGACAACGGCGTGGTCTTGAACTATTCATTAGTTACCTATAGCTCGTGGGAGGGGTTCCGTTTGGCGATCACCGGAGACAAGGGCCGGCTTGAAGTCTATGTGAAGTACGGCTCACATATCATCGCCGGTCAAAGTCGAGATGAGTCGGCTAAAGCGCAGGGCGACCAGTACCAAGAGAGGCTCGAGGTCTTTCCAATGTTTGGACATCCGTACAAGGTGGACGTCCCCAAAGCTGAGGGTAGCCACTTCGGATGCGACGCGATCATGACGGATCAATTGTTCTCGCAGGACGCAGTCCCAGACCCACTCAATTGCGCTGCCTCCGAAGCCGACGCCACGGCATCTGTCATGGTCGGTGTGTGCGCCAATGAATCGATGCGAACCGGCCTGCCGGTCAATTGCCTTGAGTTGCTTGGGAGGATACCTCCAGCGGAGTAGATCCGACTGCGGCGGAAGTCCATCAAGCGATCGTTCTGGTTAGAGTCCCGCCGCTGAAAGAATGGTTTGACTGATCAACCGCTTGAGTGATAATGAGGTAATCGGGATTTGGGCGCAGCGGGTACTTCAACCGTCAACCGTCAGGCCATGAAACTGAATCGAAGTTCGCTGATATCGATGGTCGGCAATGTCGTTACAGCCATTTTGCTGGGCTTCGTTGTGCAGCCTGCTTTTGCGCAAGTCGATTTCGATCGCGAACCAATTAATTATTCATCTGCCCCGGCCAACGATGCTGTGGCCCGGTTACAACAGCGGATCGATGCCGGAAAGGTCCAATTGGCCTTCGACCAGCGACACGGCTATCTCCCTTCGGTCTTAGAAGAACTTGGTATTTCCGAGGCGTCGCAGCTGTTGGTCTTTTCCAAGACCAGTCTCCAATTGGGGCGTATCTCGCCGTGGACACCCCGAGCTCTTTATTTCAACGATCAGTCTTATGTTGGTTGGGTACAATACGGCGAGGTCATGGAGGTTTCGGCAGTCGATCCGCACCAAGGCGCAATCTTCTATACATTGCGCCAGGAACTGACTGAGCGGCCACAGTTTGTGCGCGACAAGGGAGACTGCCTGACGTGTCATGCCTCGTTCAGGACGCAAGGTGTACCAGGATACTTTGTCCGGTCTGTTTTTCCCGCGCCCAGTGGTCTACCCCATTTTGGTGCCGGAACGTTTAACACCGATCAAACCAGCCCGCTGAAAGAACGCTGGGGTGGCTGGCATGTCACCGGCACACACGGGCAGCAGCGGCACATGGGCAATGTTGTCTCGGAGGATCGCGATCATCCGGAAGTGCTCGACATCGAAGGCGGCGCCAACGTGACCGACCTCGAAGGACGAACCCACATCAACGCGTACCTGACCAGGCACAGCGACATCGTGGCGCTGATGGTCCTGGGGCACCAGGCGACCATGCACAATATGATTACACTAGCCAGTTTCGAGGCACGCGCGGTACAGCACTATACGACCTCCATGAATCGCGCATTGGAAAGGCCCTCAAACTATGTCAGTGAGTCGAGCCGCCGCCGCATCCAGAAAACCGGTGAGAAACTGTTCAAGTACATGTTGTTCGTTGACGAGGCGGATCTTCGGGCAACGATCAAGGGCAGCTCAGATTTTGCGGAAGAATTTTCCGCGTGCGGTCCCCATGACAAAAATGGTCGCTCGTTACGTCAACTCGACTTGGAAAGCCGCCTGCTGAAATACCCTTGCAGCTATCTTGTTTATTCCGATTCGTTCAATGCGGTGCCTGAGGAGGTGAAGCATTATGTCTATCGCCGGTTGTGGGAAGTCTTGAAAAATGAAGACCAAAGCAAGGAGTTCTCACATTTGTCGGCTGGCGACAGGAAGGTGATTTTCGAGATTCTACGCGACACGAAGCCCGATCTCGCGACATTCTGGAAAACGCACTTCTCAGCTCGGTAAGCTTAAAAGGGAATGAGCAGGAGAGGCCCAGCTATCGAGAATATGTTGTGCCTCTTGAAGTCCCAAGCCTGAATCCGGCCCGCATGATTCTCAGGAGGTGAAGCGAATCGGTACTGCGAGGCTCGTGGCCCAGGCTGCGGCAAACATTGCAACAAAGCTGGCAACGATCCAAAGCACCGTCATGCTGGCCGAAAGATTACCCATGGCATGCCCAGCATGTTCTCCTTCTGGCATGGTCGCGTCGTGTGAAGCAGGCATATCCATGTCGTGTGAAGCAGCCATATCCATGTCATGTTTCGGCGGAGTGTGGTGATGGGCTTCTTCACCACCGCCTACAGGCATGGCATGACCAGAATGCATATTGGAGTGCATGTCTGACATGGGCATCGCCGCCTGGGGCGAGCGGTGTCCCAGGTGAGCATCGGGGGCCTTTTCGCCTATCGTCATGCATCCGTGCTTGAGACGATACTTGACCAGGAAAAAATTGACGGGGTATGCGGTCAGGCCACCTGCCAGCGTTGCCATACTCATCACAAACCAAAATTTTGGCGCCAGCGGTCCGTCAGCACCCGGCAGCACGTGATTCAAAAGCACCATGGCGGGGATCATACCCAGCATGACCATGTTCATCGAAACGGTCTCGGCAAAAATCGTCTTGCGTACCGCAAGGAGATAGTCTCCCTGGTACATACCAACCATCATCATCGCCTGAAACAAAAACAGGCCTACCAAATAGGCGGTGATATATTCGATGAACAGGTCCACTCCATTGGAAAAACCAAACGCCGGCACAATCGCCGCGGCGAGCAAAATACCGGTCGCGTCGCCAGCAAGACAATGCATCTCGCTATTGACACCCTGCTTCCAGAGCGCCTTGGTGTATTGGTCATGCATTCCCGGGCCGGGACTTCGACAGGCGAGCATGTAAACAAACAGGCCGACCGGCCCCGTGTAAGCGACTACCAGAATCCAGGCTAGCCTCTGCACCCAACTCGTCGGCGTGTTGTTCAGCGAGTCGTACACGACAAACAACAGTGACCCAGCTGTAAGCAAAAACCAAAGAGCGATTACACCTGGTAGCATAAAAAGTTCCTCAAAAGCGATCGAAAGTGTTGATCCAACGGATGCGTTCGTCTCGCCGCTGGGCGGCGTGCAGGCTGGTTGACGGTCTGTAAGGCACAAAAAAGTCAGCCGGTAGTTTGCCGGGCGGAGGTGCCTGCGTTGCTGCTGGAGTTTTATAGTGCCGTTGTCACCAAAGTCCGCAAAGGCCAGATATCCTACATTTGCAAATATGGCACGTCTAGCGTGAAGTTTGGCAAGGTCACAGGAAGGGTGCCACGGCCAAAGCAGGGGGCATGACTTTTAGGTCACACACAAGGTGGTTCAATCCGTCTTGTTCGTGCTTTCAAAGAGCTTGTTCCCGACTGGTTACCCGTAGAGAATTTGATAACCGTTAAGACATTTGACCAGTCACAAGCCTTGCACCGGATGGCTGTCCAATTTAGAGTTGACTGCAACTGGTGAAAACGAATACCAAACTTAGCCAGTGCCCCAGCGATCGGCCTTGAGGTCGGTGTCTTCGTTTTCGATTTTCTCTGAAACAGGCCAAGCCCCTCATGATTGGGGTACGACTCCCCGAAACCTCAGGACAACCTGACCGATGCAAAGTCAGAAAATCTATGACCAGGCAAAAGAAATACAAGCCTGGATTGTCAGCATTCGGCGCCGGCTCCATCGTTTTCCCGAACTGATGTACGAGGAAGTTAAAACCAGCCAATTGGTAAGGGGCACGCTCGACGAGCTACAAATTCCCTACCGTGCACCGATTGCCAAGACGGGAGTTCTGGCGACGATTGGCACCGGCAACAAACCCTGCATCGCCTTGCGGGCCGATATGGACGCCTTGCCGATTCACGAAGAGGCAGACGTCGACTTTCCGAGTGAGGTCGACGGCAAAATGCATGCTTGTGGTCACGATTGCCACACGGCCATGCTGCTGGGGGCTGCAAAGATCCTCAAAGAACGTGAAGCCAAATTGCCCGGTACCGTTCAGCTGCTGTTTCAGCCGGCCGAAGAAGGGGGGGGTGGCGGAAAACAAATGTGCGATGCGGGAGTTCTCGACGAGCCGCCCGTCGAAAAGGCCTTTGGTCTGCACGTATGGCCGCTGCTACCGATCGGTTCCATCGGCTCATGTGCGGGCACGATGCTGGCTGCAGCGGGCCAGGTCCAGATTGTGGTGCGAGGGAAAGGAGGACATGCGGCCATGCCGCACTATTGTATCGACCCCATTACAACCGCGTCGAAGATCGTCGTAGAACTGCAGACCATTATTTCCCGCGAATTTGATCCTCTCAATTCGGGTGTGGTCAGCGTGACTTGTTTTCACGCAGGCGAAGCCTTCAACGTCATCCCACCAAGTGTTCAATTGGCCGGTACCGTCCGGGCCCTGACTGCAGAACGGTTTGCCACCCTCAAGCAGCGAGTTCAGACGATCACGGAACTGGTCGCCCAAGCCAACCAATGTGAGGCAGAGGTCCAGTTTCCCGGGATTGACTACCCGCCAACGGTGAACCACCCGGAAGTGTGGCAGTCGGTGAAATCGATCGCAGGTCCTTTGATTGGAGTAGATCAGGTACACAACATGTCACCGCTGATGGGAGGCGAAGATTTTGCCTTCTACGCCGAAAAGGTGCCGAGCTGTTTCGTTGGACTCGGGGTGCGCAATGAAGACCAAGGGGCCACGTTCAACCTCCATCATCCAAAATTCAAGGTCGACGAGGACGCTTTGCCACTTGGTTCAGCACTTCACGTGTGCTTTGCCATCGAGTCGCTTGCTGAACTGTCGCTCGCAACGTCGTGAACGCACCAAGGCCGGTACTTCCCTGGCCCGTTGGGATCCTGGCCTCACTTCCGGCCCAGGTCTTAGCCACGTCAGCCCGTGGTTTTCCCCGGGCCGTCAGAACACCCGGGTTGCGATAGGGCCGGTACTCCACGAGGCGTTGGTCAGTCAGGCATTCCGGAGGAGTGGTGCTCAGCGATCAACCACCTCTCACCCTGCCGCGCGTAAACAAAGGTAAACCTGGCTGGGACCGACTCGCCGTTGCCAAACGAAAACGTATAGCGGCCTGAATTGATGGCGATGTCGCCGAACAGGCGTACGTTCGCTTCGTCGATTGTGCCGCTTGGAACCTTCTTGAGAAAACTCACAAAATAGTCCTTGATCTCCTCGTGATTGTGGCGAACGTGATTGGACATGGTTGGCACGAGAATGGCATCGCTTGCATAAAGGATGGCCACGTTTTCCGGGTCCCCTGTTTGCAGCGCGGCGTTCCACTCATCAAATAACGCAATTACATCACCGTCGGTCATCAATTAACTCCATTTGGACTTTGAAATTAGAATGCGTTTTTCATCAAGGGCCAGGAACGTGTCCGGCAGGCGAGTCCAGACATTCGGCCGCGGCGGCGGCACGAGTTGGCAACGGGGTACATTGGTCGGTGCCGATGTTGGTGGTCGCCTGCCGCGAGGGCGTGGCTTCGGTTTTGTCCTTCACGAGCGGGTACACAATAGCACGCGAATCGGGGTACGTGAAGCCCGTAGAGGTTGCGTTTTCGCCTTGTTTGAACTGAGCGCTTAACTGCACAAGCGGATCCGCTTATAATATTGACGAAATCCTGCCCCTAATCATTAGTCGCGAACCGAGACCACCACGGAGATGGAACCACCTACGAAAGTTGAAAAATTGATGTGTAACTACTTACGGAGAAGATTCAGAAGTTTGGTGATCAACATCATTACCGCACATATCCTGTTGCCGATATTTCCGGCCGGATGCCTTGGGTTGCCACGCGCCGCTGCGATAGAAACGATGATGATTATTGAGCCTACGAAGGCCCATCCGCGCAACTCCGAAGGGGATATCATCGAACTGGAGGATGGCCGCTTGTGCCTGATATACACGCAGTTCTACGGCGGAACTTCAGATCACGCCGCGGCGAATCTTGCCATGCGAATTTCTGACGATGAGGGCGGGTCATGGAGCGATGACAAAATTGTCGTCTTCAAAGAAGGTGGCAAGAACGTGATGTCGGTCTCCCTGCTGCGGCTGCAAACCGGCGAGCTTGCGATGTTCTACCTTCGCAAGTATTCGTTGCAAGACTGCCGGCCGTTCATGAGAATCTCTGACGACGAAGCTGCGTCGTGGAGTGATCCGGTCGATTGTATCACGGATGAAATTGGCTACTACGTGTTGAACAACGACCGGGCGGTGCAGTTAACCAATGGAAGAATTGTTCTGCCGGTGGCGCTGCATGCGACGGTTGAGCAGCCGCAATGGAATACAGCTGGGAAGATCATGTGTTATCTTTCGGACGACCAAGGCAAAACCTGGTGGCGCAGCCGGGAAGTGGAGATTGGAAAAAACCCGAAGGGTCAAGCGGCGATTATCCAGGAGCCGGGCGTCGTGGAACTAAAGGATGGGCGGCTGATGATGTTCTGCCGCACGGATGGCGGCAGCCAGTACGTGGCCCACTCGACCGATGCCGGTGACACGTGGTCGGAATTAAGGCCTTCGCCCCTGGCCTCGCCGCGGAGCCCGGCGACAATCAAACGGAACCCGCTCAACGGCAACCTGGTTTGCGTGTGGAACGATCATTCCGGGCTCCACCCGTTTGTAAACGGCAAGAGGACACCACTTTGCCTGGCGACCAGCGCCGATGAGGGGCAGACGTGGAGCCCGTCGCGCGTGATCGAAGATGATCGTGATGGATGGTATTGCTACACGTCCATGACATTTCATAAAGGCCAGATATTCCTGGCATATTGCGCAGGCGATAAGAAGGTGGGCGGTTTGAATCGACTGAAAGTCCTCGCGGTTGCTCAATACGATTTGGAACAAACTGGCGCACTGAAAGAACACCCCAGGCCGGTCACGGCCTTGCTTCAACCCGTCTTGGATTACGGACGTTCGTTTATCAACACCAGGGCAAATTTCAATTCACCCCGTTTTTGGGTCGAATCGCGGTGTCGGCTTACCGATACGGCAACCGAGAAAAGCGTCGAGTACTACCAGTGCGGTTCCTGCAAGGGTGAGGACACCTTTGCCGAGCAGGACCTGTTTCTACAAGACAATTATGACTTCTTGCCGGTACTCAGCGCCGACGATGGGATTGTGTTCCGGCACCACTTAACCCGTGCCGGCAAGTACCGCGAGGTACGGCCGATCAACGATTGGTGGGGAGGCATTGTGCCAAGGTTGCGTAGCGTGCGGGCACGGGTGCTGCAAACTTCTCAAGAGATCTTTGAGGCCATGGACCAGGGCAAACCGATTGTGGGCCAGACCGAGTTGCGTGACAAAAGCACGGGCCGTATTGCCGTGCTGGAGTACCCGGTCAAGAGCATTAACTGGCACCGCGACAAAAAGATCTGGCAGGTCGATACAGGACCCGTGTTGCTACCGGATCTGACCGTTCCGCCCGACGCGTGGCCACACACGATCCAACTGGCGTATATCGCGTTCAACCGCTCCGACTGGGCGGACTTTGTTGTTAAGAAGCCGACGCCGATCGCTGACGCGAATACCAAAATTTTACATTATTCGGAAATTGTGCATTGGCCAACGCGTAATGTTTTGTTGGCGATCGATGATTAGCAAGCCCGTAGCGCAAGAATTGTTTCTTGGTTGGATTGAGTGTTTAACTGCACAAGCGAGTGGACTTATAATGTGGAGTAAAGCCAGTCCGTGCCGAACCATTAGTTGCGATGCGCTAGCTGCGCGAAGAGGTGCAAAACGAGGATTATGAAATGCAATCCCTGGCCACCTGAGTCTTGGGACAGATTCGCGACGAGAGCGACAAACGTCTTCTACGGTGGGCCTATTTGTATTAGCGATCGACAGTGTCACGGTGCAGAACCAGGTTCCTTCGTATTTCAAGGAAACCGTTGAAAAAGGGGCAACTCCAATGGCGTTTCTGCGACACCTGGCAATCCGCTGTAGCGACATGGAAAAATCACAGGAATTCTACATCAAGTGTATTGGCTGGAAGTTTGTCGGCTATCGGCCAAATCAGCCAGTTTTGGATCTTTCCGATGGTACCAACAACGTGACTTTGATTCAGCAACCAGCCGATACAGTTCGACCTGAACAGGAAGAAGGCAACGAGTACGTTCATTTCGGCGTGTTCGTCGAAGATCTGCAAGCATGCTGGGATCGTTGTAAAGCATGGGGCGCGACGATTTCGAAAGATAATATCAAGCAGCGCAACGAAGCAAATCAGGGAGAATGCCCTCCCGATTCGTTTAAGGTTTTGGATCCGGATGGAAACATCGTCGACGTAACAGCGAATCGAGAAGAGTGGTGTGGTGCCACCCTCTAGTATCAAACGAGGTCCCACTCAGCGTTGGGAGCCCGTTTTGTGTTCAATAGTGAACAACAAGGGTTTCGAGTTCACCGGCTTCTGCGCAATCAATCGCTTGTAAATCTTCAAGAATCCCAGCCGCCGGCCATTTTATCGTTGTGGTGGTTGCGGTGCCTGGTTGAGG
>Ga0315336_1001964_pt1 | contig 34852 bp, 33 predicted proteins | sample ASW5metaG_FD_204512 | JGI IMG/M metagenome (GOLD analysis project Ga0315336, IMG submission 204512) | Ammonia-oxidizing marine archaeal communities from Monterey Bay, California, United States - ASW #5 | ecosystem: Environmental > Aquatic > Marine > Intertidal zone | place: USA: California...
TGCGCACGACGCCCGCCGGCCGTCTCCGCCTCGATGCCGTACTGGCGGCGCTGTTGGCTTAGAATGTGGTTAGTTTGGACGATGCTTGCTTGCCCTCTTTCTGATTGGCTGGCGCCTCGCACCGGCAGGGCCATAATGCGGTCGTATGAGCGTCAACCGACGAAGCGCACAGAGCGAACCCGCACGCTTTCGTGCCTATTCCGTCGCGACCTCGAACGTCTTGGGGGCACTGCTGATCATACGGAATTCATCCGGGGCGACTTCCAGGATGGCCAGACCGCGCTGGCTCTGCCCAGACGGCAGGAACCTGAAAATGCCGTCGATGCCAACGAATCCATTGGCCGAGGAGACTGCCTCGCGGCCAAAATTGGCGCCGCCTTCGCTGCGCGCCAGCACTGCTGCAAGCGCAATCGCGTCATAGGCCAGCGTGGCGATGCGCGGCGGCTCGCTCTTGAATTGCTGCTTGAACTTGGCGACGAACTTGGCTCGGGCCTCCGGCGGCGGGGCTGCGAACCAGCCGCCTTTCAAGTTGGGTTCGCGGACCACCGAAAGGTCGTCCCATTGGCCGGTGCCGAGATACTGCACCTTGTCGGGGTTGACGTCGTAGAAGGCCAGCATTGAGGCGGCGAGCAGCAGCCGCGCGCCGCCATCGGCGATAATCACGGCATCCCATTCCGGCGCCAGCACCTTGATGTCGCGTTTGGCTTTGGCGCGGGCCCGCCGCGAGGCGGCATCGGTCTTGCCGCGGGTCCGGGCGACCGCGCGCAGAAGCTTGCCGGCACGGGTGTTGTAGTTGGTGAAGGTGCGGAACACCTTGGTCATGTCCGCCGTCTCCAGCGGATAGAGCAGCGTTCCCGCATTGGCGACGCCGTGCGCCTCGGTCGCCTTGGCGAAAGCCGCCAGCACGGCGTCACCGTAGGGGCCCTCGGGGGCCACCACGGCGATGCGCTTCAGATTCTGCTTGGCGGCGTAGGCCACGATCCGGTCGATCTGCGGCTGAACCAGAAAACCCATCAGATAGACGTTACCGCCCGCGACCTTGGCATCGGTGGAAAAGGCGATGATGTTGATGTCGTCGTTTGCGAGCTCTTCCTTGACCGCGCCGACCGAGCCCGAGAGCAGCGGCCCCAGGATCAAATGCGCGCCCGACGCGCGCGCCTGCTGGGCGGCGCGGCGCGCGCCCTCGGGCGTCCCGCCGGTATCGATCGGGGTCATCTCAAAGCCCTTGCCGGCGATCTCGAACAAGGCCAGCTCGGCGGCTTGGCGCATCGCCGTGCCGATCCGCGCGAATTGCCCCGTCATCGGCAGCAGCAGCGCCACTTTCGGCGTCTCGCCGGCCGGTACGGTGCCCTTGGCGCCTTCGGGCCCAGGGCGAACCACGGTTCCAGACCCACCTTGTTCGGGTTCTGGATTCTTCCCTACTTTGGTGGTGCAGGAGGCGAGCAAGATCGCGGCAAGGAGGCAGGCAAGCGCCAGCTTGACGTGCCGAGCCAGATTGCCAGCGCCCAACCCGGGCACCCCGAGCTTGCGTTCGATCGCATGGCCCACGATGATCCTCCGATTTGCAGTAATCCACCAACCTGACATGATCCACCGGGAACTCGCGAACAGCGCGGCACGCCATGACCCGAAATCGGGCTAACGAGACTAAATCGCCGGTCGGGCGAAGTAAACAAAACCGCGGCCTCTCGCCGGGTCTCTATCTGGTGGCGACGCCAATTGGCAACATGCGCGACATCACGCTCCGCGCCCTTGATGTGTTGGGCGATGCCGATGCGATCGCATGCGAGGACACCCGGGTGACGGCGACGCTCTTGAAAGCCTACGGCATCGCCACGCCGACTATCCCTTATCACGACCACAACGCCGAGCGCGCCCGGCCTCAGATTCTGGCGCGTCTGGCCGCGGGCGAGGTCGTCGCCCTGGTCTCCGACGCGGGCACGCCGCTGGTCTCCGATCCCGGCTTGAAGCTGGTTCGCGCGGCCGTCGAGGCAGAGCTGGCCGTCGTTCCGATTCCAGGCGCCTCCGCGACGCTGGCCGGGCTTACCGTTGCGGGATTGGCCACCGACCGCTTCCTCTTTGCCGGATTTTTGCCGGCCAAAACCGCGGCGCGACGCCGGGCGCTGGAGGAACTTGCCGCGGTGCCGGGGACGTTGATCTTCTACGAAGCCGCCAAGCGGCTGCCGGCGTCCCTCGCCGACATGGCCGCCGTCTTGGGCGCTCGGGACGCGGTGGTGGCCCGCGAGCTCACCAAGCTCTACGAGGACGTGGTGCGCGGCGAGCTCGGTGAATTGGCGGAACGATATGCTGCATCCGGTCCGCCAAAAGGCGAAGTGGTCGTCATTATTGGCCCGCCGCAAGCGCCGGAGATTGCGCCTGAACTCATTGACCGTCGGCTCACCGCCGCGCTGATGCGCATGAGCGTCAAGGATGCCGCGGCGGAAGTCGCCGAGGAGCTCGGCCAGCCGCGCCGCCGGCTCTACGAACGCGCGCTGCAGCTGCTCGGCCGGCGCGATGGGCCTTCGGACTCCGATGATGGCGAGCGCGGTCCCGGGCGTGAAACACCGTGATGCGTGGCCGGGGACCCGCGGCTGGGTCGCCAACGGCCGAGCGCCGCCGCCGCGCCGACCGCGCCGGCCGGGTCGCCGAGACGCTGTGCGTGGTATCGCTGATGCTTCGCGGATACCGGGTGCTGGCGCGCCGCTTCCGCAGTCCGGTCGGCGAGCTCGATATCGTCGCTCGGCGCGGCCGCGTGCTGGCCTTCGTGGAGGTGAAGGCGCGCTCGAACCTTGGCCTTGCCGCGGAGTCGATCGGCGCACGCCAGCGTTCCCGCGTGGAACGCGCCGCGGAGGCCTATCTCGCCCGGCATCCCGCACTCTTAAGGCTCGACCAACGATTCGATGCCATGTTGGTCGCCCCCTGGCGCTGGCCGCGCCATCTGTGCGATGCCTGGCGGCCTTCCAGCGATTGACGAGCGATCCGGTCCTGAGTGCGTGATGAGTGACGTCCAACCCGAAAGCGGTAATATCGAGGCCGCCCTCGCCCGGCTCGGCCGGCAACCCGATGCGGAGATCGATTTGGCGGAATCGGCCTTGCTCCTGGCCGCGCTCGACCGACCGGATGCGGCACTCACGCCCTACCGGGAGGCTCTGGATGCGCTCGCCGGCGATACCCGCACCGCCTTTACCGGCGCCGACACATTAAGCGCCCGCATCGATGCTCTGAACGCGGCGATGTTCGGCGGTCATCGCTATTCCGGCGACCGCTTCACCTATGACGATCTCCGCAACACCAACCTGATCGACGTGATCGATCGCAAGCGCGGCCTGCCGATCGTGCTCTCGATCCTCTACATCCATGCCGCCCGCGCCCAGGGCTGGGCCGCGGCGGGGGTCAGCTTTCCGGGTCACTTCCTGGTCCGCCTCGAAAAGGCATCGGAGCGCGCCATGCTCGACCCCTTCAATGACGGCGCGCGCTTGGAGGCCGGCGACCTGCGGCGCTTGCTGAAGGGCGTGATCGGCGACGAGGCGGAGCTCAGGCCGGATTACTACGCGCCCTCTTCCGACCGCGACGTGCTGGTCCGGCTGCAAACCAACATCAAGTTCCGCCGCCTCCAGGCCGAGGACAAGATAGGTGCGGCGGCTATTGTGGAGCGTGTGCTGCTGATCGACCCGGAGAACGCGCCCGCGTGGCGCGAGCGAGGCTTGTTCGAGGCCGATGCCGGCAATCTTCGCGCCGCCATCGAGGCCTTCGAGCGGTTTTTGCCTCTGGCGAGCAGCGCCACCGACCGCCACGAAGCCAGCGCCCTCATTCGCCAGCTGAAGGCGCGGTTGAACTAGGGCGCTGTGCGGTGAGCTGGCATCATCGGCACACTGCCCGCATCGTCATTCCCGCCACTTTCTCGTCATTCCCGCCAACATTGTTCGTCATTCCCGCGATAGCGGGAATCCACACCGAATTGCTCCCAATGAGCCCGGCTGAGATGTGGACCCCCGCTTCCGCGGGGGTGACGGTCAGGAATTATGCTGGGTAGGTTTTGTAAGGACAGGTTGCGCCGACGGTCTCAGTCCACCTCGCCGGCCAGCCAGTCCTCGATCAGGCGGCGCGCGATCGAATCGAGGCGCGGCATTCGGAAGCCGTCGACCCCGTCATTCTCCTTCAGCCAGTCGCGCTCGAACCATGCCGCCGACTCAAGCTCGCTGTCATTGGTCGCGATCTCGGTCGTCACCGCCTCGGCGTGGAAACCGAGCATGATCGAGGACGGAAACGGCCAGGGCTGCGAGGAGTGGTAACGCACATTCTCCACCCGCACGCCGGCTTCCTCGTGGACTTCGCGTGCAACCGCGTCCTCCAGTGTCTCGCCAGGCTCCACGAAACCGGCCAGCGTGGAATGCATGCCCGGCGGCCACACGGCCTGGCGGCCGAGCAGCGCCCGGTCGCCATCCGTCACCAGCATGATCACCGCCGGATCGGTGCGCGGAAAGTGGCTGGTGCCACAGGCCTCGTTGGTGCAGCTCCGCACGTGGCCGGCCGCGCGCGTCTTGGTGGGAGAGCCGCAAAGCCCGCAGAAAAGATGCCGGCGATGCCATGTCAGCATGCCCCGCGCATAGGCGAAGATGGCGCCATCGGCGCGTTCCAGCACCGGGCCCACCATGCGTAGATCGGCGAAGACGCCGCGGTCGGTGATCGGTGCAGGCAGGTCCCGCTCGTCGAGTTCGGAGAGGTCGACCGCGACATAGGCGACCTGCTCGCGTTCGCCCAGGAAGACCCGCTCGCCAGTATGGGCGATCAGGGTGCGGGCCTCCTCCGCGCTAAAATAGATCGCCTGCGGGTTGCCGCCGGGGCGCTCCATGATGGCCGCCACGCCGGTCTTGGTGTGGTCGCCCTCAAGGCCGTCGATCAGATGTTTGGAGCGCCAGACCGGGACGATCCGTGCGGCGCCCGCCTCGATCAGCCGCTCGAACCAGTCCTCCGGATCGCGCAGATGCGCAGCCCGGTCGAGACCGCTCTCGGCATAATAGTTCGCAGGTGTCCGTTGCTTCGTCATGGGGCCAGAGCCTCGCATGCGTGGCGGGTGCGGCGCAATCGCGCGGCGCAGGATGTTTCACAGCGCGGCAGGTCGGCGCAGACCGAAAGGGTCGTCGACCCTTGCCCCACGCGCCCTCAATCCTGATATAGTGCCACCGGGAGGTTGGCGGTGGACGGACACCTCGCCAACCCGGTCAGGACCGGAAGGTAGCAGCCGTAACGAGATTCGTACGGGTCACCTCACCAGCCTCCCACCCAGAAAAAATGTGGCCGTATGAAGCGGCCACGCGGGGCCGCCGGGTAGCATGACCGACGCCGAGACCAAGGACGCCGCGCCGGAACCGGCGGGGCCGAAGCCATCCGAGGGTGGCGAGGCTTACCGTGTGCTGGCGCGTAAGTATCGGCCCCAGAACTTCGCCGAGTTGGTCGGCCAGAACGCCCTAGTTCGCACCCTCACCAATGCCATCGAGCGCGACCGCATCGCCCACGCCTTCGTGCTGACCGGCGTGCGCGGCATCGGCAAGACCACGACCGCGCGCATCCTTGCCCGGGCGCTGAACTGCATCGGCCCCGACGGCAAGGGCGGCCCCACCATCGCGCCTTGCGGTGAGTGCGAGCATTGCATCGCGATCGCCGAAGACCGCCACATGGACGTGATCGAGATGGACGCCGCCTCCCATACCGGCGTCGACAACATGCGCGAGTTGATCGAGAGCGCGCGCTATCGGCCGACTTCGGCGCGTTTCAAGCTCTACATCATCGACGAAGTCCACATGCTGTCCGCGAGCGCCTTCAACGCACTCCTGAAAACGCTGGAAGAGCCGCCGGAACACGTGAAGTTCGTGCTCGCCACTACGGAGATCCGCAAGGTCCCGGTCACCGTTCTGTCGCGCTGCCAGCGTTTCGATCTGAAACGCCTCGACCACGAGACCTTGACCGCGCATCTGACCAACGTTGCGGGCCAGGAGAAGGCGGCCGTCGACGAGGGCGCCATGGCGATGATCGTGCGCGCAGCCGATGGCTCGGTGCGCGACGGGTTGTCGCTGCTCGATCAAGCGATCGCGCTAGGGGATCACGAGGGCAGTGACACTGGGGGGTCGGTGGCGGCGGAGACGGTGCGCGACATGCTCGGCCTCGCCGACCAGGCGCGCATCCTCGATCTCTTCGATCTCTTGATGGGTGGCAAGATCGCCGAGGCGTTGGCGCTGGCCGGCGAGCTCTACCGTTCCGGCGCCGACCCGGTGGTCATCGTTCAGGACTTGCTCGATCTCAGCCATTGGCTGACGCGCCTCAAGATCGTGTCCGAGGCTGCGGAGGGATTAGCGGTCTCCGAGGCCGAGCGCGCGCGGGCCGCGGAAATGGCTGGCAAGCTCGCCATGCCGGCGCTTTCCCGCGTTTGGCAGATGCTGCTGAAGGGCCTCGCCGAAGTGCAGACCGCGCATGCCCCGCTGACCGCATTGGAGATGGCGCTCATCCGCCTCGCCTATGCAGCGGAGCTGCCCACGCCGGGCGAGATCGTGGCGGCTTTGGGTGACGACAAAAGCGAAGACAGCGCGTCAGAGACGGAGCCGGCTTCGGCGCTGGCACCCAAGCCGGCGGAAACACAGACGGCCGCGCCGCCGTCACCGGCAACGCCCCCGACACCGATATCCCCGACACCGCCATCCCCAACGCCCCCATCCCCGACACCGGCGATCAAGGCCGCGGCCGGCGGCGGCGAGTCCCGGCCGGCCCCGATGCTGGAGTCGGAGAACCCCGATCCGGACGCCCAGCCGCGTGCCCTGCATGAGACCCCGCCCGAGCTCGGCGAAGTAACGCCGGAACCAGCCACCATAGCGCCGATCGAACCTCCGGCGCCGAGCGAAACTCCGGCGCCCGCGACGACACTGCCAAACCCTGGCTCCTTCACCGATGTGGTCGAGCTGTTCCGATCCAAGCGCGAGGCGACGCTTTACGGCGAACTTAAGACGCGGGTTCACCTGGTCAGCTTCGCGGCGGGCCGTATCGAGATCAGGCCAACCGAGGGCGCCTCGGAGACCTTGGCCAACCGGATCGGCTCGCTGCTCACCGAGTGGACCGGGACGCGCTGGGTGGTCAGTGTCAGCCGCGAGCCCGGCGATCCCACTTTGTCCGAGCAGGAGGCCGCGGCCGATGCGGCACGGCGCGAGAAGGCCGCCCAACACCCGCTGGTGCGCGCCGCGCTCGACACGTTCCCTGGCGCTCGGATCGAAGCTGTGCGTGACCTGCCGGCCCCGACCGGCGAAATTCCCGACGATGAAACCAGCGAGGACAGCGACGCATGAAGAACCTCGGCCAGTTGATGAAGCAGGCTCAGGAGATGCAGGCCAAGATGGCCGAAATGCAGGAATCCTTGACCGAAATCGAGGTCTCCGGCAGCTCAGGCGGCGGTATGGTCCAGGTCACGCTCAACGGCAAATCTGAGATGCGCAGCGTCAAGATCGACCCGAGCCTGGCCGGCCCCGACGAGGTGGAGGTCCTGGAAGACCTCATCGTCGCCGCCTTCAACGACGCCAAGGCCAAGGTCGAGGCGCGCGTGCAGGAGGAAATGGCCAAGCTGACCGGCGGTCTTGAGCTGCCGCCCGGCTTCAAGATGCCCTTCGCCTGACGCACGGCCCGAAATGGCGACAACGGATATCGAAACGCTGATCAAGCTGCTGGCGCGCCTGCCGGGGCTCGGGCCCCGCTCGGCACGGCGCGCGGCGCTGCACCTGATCAAGCGCCGGGAGTCGCTGATGGAGCCGCTCGCCATGGCCCTCCAGTCGGCCGCTCAGTCGATCCGGACCTGCGCCACTTGCGGCAATGTCGACACCGCAGATCCCTGCGCCATCTGCCGCGACGAGCGCCGCGACAGTGCCGTACTTTGCGTCGTGGAAGAGGTCGCTGATCTTTGGGCGATGGAGCGCGCCGGCGCCTTCAAGGGCCGTTACCACGTGCTCGGCGGGACGCTCTCCGCCCTCGACGGTGTCGGCCCGGAAGATCTCAATGTCGCCTCTCTGATGCGCCGGGTCGAGCCGGGTGACGTACGAGAGGTAATCCTGGCCACCAACGCCACCGTCGACGGCCAGACCACGGCGCACTACGTCACGGACCGCTTGTCGGGCAGCGGCGTCGAGGTTTCGCGGCTAGCCCACGGCGTACCGCTGGGGGGCGAGCTCGACTTCCTCGATGATGGCACACTGACCGCAGCATTGAAGGCGCGCAGGCCGGTGTGACCCGGCTTGCAAAAGTCTGAAAGTCCGCCCGATTCCGCCTTGCCTCCGCCACTATTGTGGGCTTGATTGCGGCCTGTGTGTTCGGGAGGGATCACCGGCACCAGAAAAGGGGACGCCGAAATGAGACAGAAGTATGTGTCCGCGCTTGCCGCGGCGACGATTGGTCTTGGGCTGATCGGATCGGTCGAGGCCCAGGCCCAGGCCGAGCGGAGGGTCACGCTTAAAGAACAAAGCGATGTCGCGGTCACGATCTACAATCGCAATCTCGCGCTGATCAAGGAACGTCGCCGCGTCGAGCTCACGGCCGGCCTCAACCGCCTTGCCTTCATCGACGTCTCCGGCCGGATGCGTCCGGAGACCGCGATCCTGAATGCCGGCACGGCGGGCCGTATCAATCTGTTGGAGCAGAACTTCAACTTCGATGTGATGACCCGCAAGAAACTGCTGGAGAAATCGGTCGGCCAGACGGTGCGCATTGTCAAGGTCCACCCGACCACCGGGGCGGAAACCATCGTGAAGGCCAAGGTCCTCTCGGCGCTCCGGGGCGTCGTCCTGCAAATCGGCGACCGCATCGAGACCGGCATTCCTGGTCGCATCGTCTTCGACCGCATCCCGCCGAACCTGCGGGCGCGGCCGACGCTTGTCATCGACCTTGAAAGCAAGACTGCTGGTACCGAGACGCTGGAGCTCAGCTACCTCAGCCGTGGCCTGACCTGGCGCGCCGACTATGTTGGCGAGCTCAACCCCGGTGACAACAAGCTCACCCTCAACGGATGGGTCACGCTGAGCAACCGCTCGGGCACCACGTATCGCAATGCCCGGCTGCAGCTCGTCGCCGGCGACGTCAACGTCGTACAGCGGCGGCTGCGCCGGCCGCGGTATTTGGCGAAAGGATCCGCGGCTGGCGGCGCCCGCAGCTCGCTCAGGCGTCAACGCTTCTTCGACTATCACCTCTATGGCCTGGAGCGGCCGACCACGATCGCCCAGAACCAGATCAAGCAGGTTGCGCTGATGAGCGCCAACGGTGTTTCGGTGCAGAAGGAGTATGTGCTGAACGCCGGCGGCTCCGGCTACTATCGGCGCCAGTTCGCGGGCCGGGTCAAACGGCCGGTGTTGGTCTATCTCGCTTTCAAGAATGACAAGGCCTCCAATCTGGGCCTGCCCCTGCCGCGCGGCGTCGTGCGCATCTACAAGCGCGACAAGGCGGGCAAGGCGCTCTTTATTGGCGAGGACCGCATGGACCACACACCCGAAGGCAACCGCGTGCGCCTGCGCATGGGCAAGGCCTTCGATGTGACCGCCGAACGTCGGCAAACGGATTACGATCCGCTCAGCTACGACCGCCGCACTTACGAGAGCGAGCACGAGATCACGATCAAGAATGCGCGGCCAAACGCCGTCACCGTGGTTGTGCGCGAGCCGATGCCGGGTAAGTGGACGGTCATGCGCAAGACGCACGACTTCACGAAGATCTCAGCCGGCCTCGCGGAATGGCGCATCGCCGTACCGGCGAAAGGCCGCACGGTGCTGAGCTACCGGGTGCGGATTCGGTACTAAAGACGTTCCTAAAGAGGTGACAGATGCGCGGGCGGGCCAGAAACCCGCCCGCGTTTTTTTGCTGCCCACGCCATGCCCCCGACAGCACCGTTCGATCCTGGCCGCACCTGCAACCGACGTGTTGAATGCACCGAGCCCCCGTGAATGGACAGAGACGCCGTAAGCGCTCATAGTTCTGTTCGGGCTGGGGGCTGTTTGCTACCGTACCGCCCAACAGCGACCGGGATTTTGAGGCGACTAAGGCGGGATCACGGAACGGGCAGGCGAGCATCTTTCAAATCGGCGTACGTGCACGAAGGGAACGTGTTCCCGTTCCAATGGTACAGCGCACCAACAAAAAAACGGCGCCCGTCGCGGCCCGATCAAATTTCACGGCAAATTCTAAGGCAAGTTCCAAGGCTAAATTCCAAGGCTAAATTCCAAGGCCAAAATCCAAGGGAGGTAACTGGATCATGGGGAAGACTTTAACCAGGGGCGTTTTCATCGCCCTGGCGCTGATGGTTGGCATGGTGGCTTCGACCAACCAAGCCCTGGCGCGCAAGATCAAGGTGGCTGGCATCTACACCCAGCCAATTCAGCAGAAATGGGATGCCCGCCTTCACCTGGCGCTGGTCGCGGCGCAGAAGGCCGGCAAGATCGAATACGTCTTCTCCGAAAAGGTCGCCAACACCGACTACGTCCGGGTTCTGCGTGAGTATGCCGAAAAAGGCGTCGATCTGATCGTCGGCGAAGCCTTCGGCATCAGCCGCGAGGCGCGCAAGGTGGCGAACGACTATCCCAAGGTTGCCTTTCTGATGGGCGACCCCTTCAAGCCCCACGGCAAGAACTTCGCCGTGTTCGACAACTACATCCACGAGCCTTGCTACCTGATGGGCATGATCGCCGGCTCGATGACCAAGACAAACAAGATCGGCATGGTTGGCGGCTATCCGATCGGCGAGGTCAATCGCCTGTTCAACGCCTTCATGGCGGGCGCCCGTTCGGTCAATCCCAAGGTGCAGTTCAAGGTCAACTTCATCGGCTCATGGTACGACCCGCCGAAGGCCAAGGAAGCCGCCTTCGCCCAGATCGAAGCCGGGGTTGACGTGCTTTATGCCGAGCGCGCTGGCGTGGTCGGAGCGGCCCGCGCCAAGGGCATCGTGGCCTTCGGCAACGTCAACGACATGAACAAGGAGGAGAAGGGCAAGAACGTCGTCGTCACCTCCGCCTTGTGGCACATGGAATCGGCGATCAACCATGCCATCAGCCTGGTTGAGAAGGGCAAGTTCGTTGCCGCGGATTACAAGGAATGGACGATGATGGCCAAGGGCGGCGCGTCGCTGGCGCCCTACTACGAGTTCGATAGCAAGATCTCGCCCGAGATCAAGGCCAAGGTCGAGAAACTCAAGGCCGCGATCATTGCCGGCAAGTTCACCGTCAAGATCAACGACAAGAAGCCCAAATCGACTTACTAGCCATCGAGCGATTATCCAGTGCGTTCGCCGGCCCACGGAGGCAACCAAGTGCCGACCCCGGGGGCCGGCGGCTCGCGCCCGAGATCGACATGCCCGCGGCGCGGGCGCTGACGCGGGCGATCCGATGACCGATATCCTCCGCCTGATCGACGTCACCAAGCGGTTCGGAGAACTGGTCGCCAATGATGGGATATCGCTGTCCCTGAAAGCTGGCGAAGTGCTGGCGCTGCTGGGCGAGAACGGCGCCGGCAAGACCACGCTCGTCAATATCATTTTCGGCCACTACACCGCTGACGAAGGCCATGTCGAGGCCTTCGGCAAGCGCCTGCCGGCGGGCCAGCCCGAGGCCGCGTTGCAGGCCGGCATCGGCATGGTGCACCAGCATTTCTCCCTCGCCGACAACCTCACCGTGCTGGAGAACATAACCCTCGGCACGGAGCCGTTATGGGCTTGGCGGCGCAAGGTAAAGGAGCCGCGGGCACGCATCGCCGAACTCTCCAGGGATTTCGGCCTCGAAGTCCACGCCGACGCGCGCATCGCCGATCTCTCGGTCGGCGAGCGCCAGCGCGTGGAGATCCTGAAGGCGCTCTACCGCGAAGCCAAGATCCTGATCCTCGACGAGCCGACGGCCGTGCTCACCCCCCAGGAATCGGAGACTCTTTTTGAGACCCTGCGCAGCCTCGTCGGCCAAGGCATGTCGATCATCTTCATTTCCCACAAGCTGCACGAAATCATGGCGGTCAGCGACAGGGTGGCGGTGCTGCGCCGGGGCAAGGTCGTCGCCGAAACCCCGACCAGCGAGGCCGATCGGGCCAGCCTCGCCGAAACGATGGTTGGGCGCGCCGTCCACGACCCCAAGGGCAAGCCGATGGCGGCCGGTGAGCCGCTTTTCGAATTGACCGGGGTGAGCCTCGATGCGGGTCAGGGCTTCGGCGCTCTCGACCATGCCGAGCTTGTGATCCATCGCCACGAGATCGTCGGCGTCGCCGGGGTTTCGGGCAACGGCCAGCAGGCGTTGGCGGCTCTTATCAGCGGTCTCGCCCGACCCAACGACGGCGAGATGAGGCTCTTCGGCAAACGCGTGGCCAAGGCCAGCCCGGCGGCGATGGTGCGTCGGGGCGTGGGCCGCATCCCGGAGGACCGCAACAGCGTCGGCGTCGTTGGAGAGATGCAAGTGTGGGAGAACCTGATCTCCGAACGCCGCCGCGATCCGGGGTTCTCCCGGTTCGGATGGTTCAACTTCAAAACCATCAAGACCCAGGCGGAACGCCTCATCGAAGGTTACGATATCCGCTGCCAGGGCATGGGCGCGGAGACGCGGCTGCTGTCGGGCGGCAACGTCCAGAAACTGATCCTCGCCCGCGTGCTCGACAACGATCCCTCGATCATCCTGGCGAACCAGCCGGCCCGCGGCCTCGACGTCGGCGCCATCGCTTATGTGCATGGCAAGTTGCTCGAAGCCCGCGAACGGGGTGCGGGCATCCTGCTGATTTCCGAGGATCTTGACGAGTTGCGCGGGCTGGCCGACCGCATTGTGGTCATTTACCGCGGCCGGCTCTCCAAGCCGCTCGACGCCAAGAGCGCGACCCTCGCACAAATCGGCCTGATGATGAGCGGCCAGGCCGAGGCCGCCTGATGCGCCTGGAGCCCCGCCAGTCGAGCCCGTTGTGGATGATCGCCTCCGCGCCGTTGATCGCGGTGCTGGCGGCGCTGGCGATCTGTTCGGTCTTGATCGTGTGGGCTGGCCAGAACCCGCTGAACGCTTACGCGCTGCTGTTCAAAGGTGCACTCGGTTCGCGCTTTGCCATCACCGAGACCCTGACCCGCGCGACCCCGATGATCCTGACCGGTATGGCGGCGGCGATCGCCTTCCGGGCCAAGCTGTGGAACATCGGCGGCGAGGGCCAGTTCTATGCTGGCGCCCTGATGGCGACCTGGCTCGGCACCGGGGCGATCACATTGCCGCCGGTCCTGATGGTGCCGTTCCTGCTGCTGGCCGGGGCGTTTGCCGGTGGTCTCCTCTTGCTCCTCGCGGCACTGCTCAAGAACCAGCTCAAGGTCGACGAAGTGGTGACGACCTTGCTGCTCAACTTTGTCATTCTGCTCCTCGTCAACTATCTGGTCGAAGGGCCGATGAAGGACCCGATGTCGCTCGGCTGGCCACAGGCCGCACCGATCATCGACCAGGGGGTCCTGCCCAAGCTGCTGAGCCGCAGCCGCCTGCATGTCGGCTTCATCGTCGCCCTTGCGGCCGCGGTGGCGGTGTGGCTGCTGATGCGCTTCACGGTCTGGGGATACGAGATCAGGGCCGTCGGCTACAACGTTCTGGCGACCGCTTTCGCCGGCATTGCGGTGAAGCGGACGGTGGTCATGACGGCACTGGTCAGTGGCGGCCTGGCGGGCATGGCCGGGGTCGGCGAAGTGGCTGGCACCAAGGGCTACCTCACGCTCGATCTCTCGCCCGGCTTCGGTTATGCGGGGATCGCGGTGGCGATGCTGGCGGCGCTGCACCCGCTCGCGGTGGTCGTCTCGGCGATCTTCCTTGCGGCCATCTATGTCGGCGCCGATTCGATGAGCCGGGCGGTCAACGTGCCCACCTACATCGCCGATGTGATCGTCGCCACTTCGGTCCTCGCCGTCCTGGTCAGCGTCATGCTGACCCGGTTCAGCCTGCGCTGGCGCTAGTGGATAGAATCAAACATATGGCACCCATACGACGGCTTCCCGATTTCACCCGGCTAGGCGCGCGATGCGTCGTGATGCTTGCCCATCACAAGTGTCGCGCAACGCGGCCGGTGAGATCGGGAAGCCGCCCATTGGGTCCCATATCCCGGCTTCCCGCGGCGTCGAAAACCCTCGACGATGCTTTAGCATCGCCTGCGGGCCTTCTCCTACCGGGCAACCGGGATATGGGATCGTATGGGTGCCATATGTTTGATTTTATCCACTGACCATGGAAGTCTTCGAGATCCTCGTCACCGCCGGCTTCTGGGCCGCCACGTTGCGTATCGCGACACCGCTCATCTTCGGCACTCTGGGCGAGTTGATCTGCGAGCGCGCTGGCGTGCTCAACCTCGGCATCGAGGGCATCATGACGATGGGCGCGATGTGCGGCTGGATGTGGGTCCATATGGGCGGCGATCTGGTCAGCGGCGTGCTGTTCGCCGCCGCCATCGGCGCGCTCTTCGGCCTGCTGCACAGCCTCTTCGTGGTCTATCTCGGCCTGTCGCAGCACGTCACCGGCATCGGCATTACAATGTTGGCCTCGTCACTGGCCTATTTCGTCACACGCATGCTGCTGCCGGGCTCCACCACGCCGCCCAAGATTACCCCGTTTCAGCCCTACCCGATCCCGATCCTGTCAGAAATCCCGATACTGGGCCCGGCGTTCTTCCAGCAGACCGCAATGACCTACGGGGCCTTCGTCGTCGTGATCGTGGTCTGGTACGTGCTTTACAAGACCCCGCTGGGGCTCGCCGTGCGCATGGTCGGCGAGAACCCGCTGGCGGCCGAGGCGCAGGGCATCAACGTGCTGGCGGTGCGCACCGGCGCGGTCATGGCGGGCAGCGCGCTGATGGCGGTGGGCGGCGCCTTTCTCACCATGTCGGCCTTCGACGCCTTTTATTTCACGATGATCAACGGGCGCGGCTGGATCTGCGTGGCGCTGGTGATTTTCGCCACCTGGCGCCCGGGCAAGGCGCTCGTCGGGGCCTTGCTGTTCGCGGGGATCGATGCCTGGCAGGTGCGCGTCCAACAGGTGCCGGGGGTTTCGGTGCCCTACCAGTTCTTCTTGATGGCGCCCTACATCCTATCCATCCTGGCGATGATCGTGATGTCGCGAAAGGCGCTCTATCCCAAGGCCCTGCTGGTGCCCTTCCGGCGCGGCGAGCGGACCTGACGGGAAGCCGGAGCTCAGAATGTTGGATACGGGCAGTCGCCATCCTTCGACACGCTCAGGATGAGAACGCGGGAGTGGGGGAAGGGATAGCTCATACACAGAAGGCGTTACCCGCCTTCTGGCAAGCGTGACGACGCGCGCGAGCTTATGCGAGGCAGCCAAGCGGGCGAACGCCCGCGCCCGGCGTCTGAGGGAACTACGACCGGTGTTTGGCGGTCGGTATAGAAAAGGAGCGAAGCCATGCTCGATCTGATCCTGCGCGACGCTGTGACCGCCGATGGAGCCCGCGTCGACATCGCCTGCAAGGATGGCCGCATCGCCGAGATCGGGCCGAATGTCGAGGGCGAGGCCAAGCAAACCATCGAGGCTGGCGGGTATCTCGTCACCCCGCCGTTCATCGACAGCCATTTTCACATGGACGCGACGCTGAGCTTCGGCCTGCCTCGGGTCAACGAGAGCGGCACCCTGCTCGAAGGCATCGCCCTGTGGGGCGAGCTCAAGCCGCAGCTCACCGTCGAGGCGATCAAGGAGCGCGCGCACGCGCTCTGCCGCTGGTCGATCGCCAAGGGCACGCTCGCCATCCGTAGCCATGTCGACATCTGCGATCCCCGCTTGCTCGCGGTCGACGCGCTGCTGGAGGTGCGCGAGGAGATCAAACCCTATATCGACCTGCAACTCGTCGCTTTCCCGCAGGACGGATATCTGCGGGACCTGGATGCCGGCGAACAGTTGAAGCGGGCGCTCGACAAGGGCGTGGACGTCGTCGGCGGCATCCCGCATTTCGAACGCACGATGGAAGATGGCGCCAAGAGCGTCCGCGCGCTGATGGCGGTCGCAGCGGAGCGAGGACTGCTCGTCGACATGCATTGCGACGAGACCGACGACCCTACGTCGCGGCATATCGAAACCCTGAACGCGGAGACGCTGCGCCATGGCATGGGCGGACGCGTCGCCGGCTCGCACCTGACCTCGATGCATTCGATGGACAACTATTACGTCTCCAAGCTGCTGCCGCTGATGGCCGAAGCTGGTGTCGCGGCGGTCTCCAATCCGCTCATCAACATCACCATTCAGGGCCGCCACGACACCTATCCCAAGCGACGCGGGATGACCCGAATTCGAGAGATGCTGGCCCACGGCATTCCAGTCGCCCTCGGCCATGATTGCGTGATGGACCCGTGGTACAGCCTGGGCAGCCACGACATGCTGGAGGTCGCGCATATGGCCGTCCATGTCGGCCAGATGACCGGCATGGACGAGATGCGCGCGATGTTCGATGCCGTCACCACCGAAGCGGCCGCGATCCTGAACCTAGAGGACTACGGACTGGCGGTCGGCAAGCAGGCCGACTTCGTCGTGCTCCAGGCGCACAACCCGGTCGAGGCCATCCGCCTGCGCCCGGCGCGTCTTTATGTGGTTCGCCGCGGCAAGGTGATCGCCCAGACGCCGCCAGTGGCCAGTCAGCTCGACCTTGATGGCGAACGGCACAGCGTCGATTTTACGCGGCCGGCGTAGCAGAGGCGGAACCGGCCGAGGAAACGGGAGAGGGCCGTCAGAAAAAGAACGGGATAGCCGGTATTGATTTGCGGTGCAGGGCAGCTTGAACCCGTTGTTCAAACGCCGGAACAGGGTTGAGTGCGCAAACCGGTTTCGAATACCTGAGTTCCGCCCCCTAGACCTCGCGCAGATGGCTCCGGGCCGGCGGCTCGACCGCCGCCACGTCGTCTTCGTCATCGAGTTCCAGCTCGCTCATCCGCGCGGCGCGCTTCGTGACCTTGTCGTTTGAGATGCGGATCTGGCGGATGTCCTCGTTTGCCTGGTCGAAATGGCGCTGCAGGTTCGCGACCCGCTCATCCATCAGTCCGACATCCTTCAGCATCTTCTCCAGTTCGGCCTGGATGAGATGGGCCTGTTCGCGCAAGCGCACATCACGGAACACCGCGCGCATGGTGGTCAGCGCGCCCCACAGCGTCGTCGGCGAAACGATGTAGACCCGCTTTCGATGCGCAGCCTCGACCAGATCGCGGAAGTTCGACTGCAACTCGATATAGACCGCCTCCGACGGCAGGAAAAGCAGCGCTGAGTCGGCCGTCTCACCGGCAATGATATAGCGCTCGGCAATGTCTGTGACGTGTTTGGTGATGGCGACCTTGAAGGCGCGCGTCGCATCTTTCTGCGCCGCCTCGTCTTGCGCTTCGACAAGCGCGCGATAGCCCTCCAGGGGAAACTTCGCATCAACCGCGACGGGACCAGGCGGATTGGGTAGGCGGATCAGGCAATCGACCCGGCGGCCGTTCCCCAGCGTCACCTCGAAGTCGTAACTGTCCGCCGGCAGCGCATCGATCACCAACTGGCTGAGCTGGAACTCGCCGAAGGCGCCGCGCGCCTGCTTGTTGGACAGGATGTCTTGCAGGCTGACGACCTGGCTGGACAGGTTGGTGATATTGGCCTGCGCCTGATCGATCCGGACCAGACGTTCCCGCAGATTGCCCAAGGTCTCGTTGGTCCGGTCGCCGCTCTTCTGCAAGCTGTCGCCGACCCGCCGCCCGACATCGGAAAGGCGTTCGGAGATGGCGCGCTCATGGTCGATCAGGCGCTGCGAGAGGCCGGCATTCTTGGTTTCATTGTCATGCGCCATGAGGTCCAGGCGGGTCTGAACGGCCTGCGCCCCCCGCGTCGTCCTGAGCACGATGGCGAGCAGCACAATCGCCAGGACCGCGACCACCGCAAGGCCTGCAAGCACGATCTGCAAGACAGGGTCGGCGTTTAGTATGTTCTGCATTTGTCCATAATGTGTTTGCCGACGCCAAGCCGTCAAGATGTCATTTCATTTGACCGTCCATAGGATGGCCATACTATATGTTGTGTCACGCCTCACCCCTACACCAATCTACTCGGGGGAACCGGTGTGTTGGTTGTTCGGATGATCCCGGCCCGGCTTGAAGCCGGTCATGACGCCACATACCTATTGGGCGGGCCTATTGAACGGGCCAGACGCCGACACCCCGCACACCGAAAACCAGACCGCTTCAGGACATGGCCAAGCTTCCGATCATCACTGCGCCCGATCCGCGCCTGAAGCAGAGCGCCGCGCCCGTCGAGACCGTCGACGATGCGGTCCGCCGCCTGCTCGACGACATGCTGGAAACCATGTATGCGGCGCCCGGCATCGGTCTGGCGGCACCCCAGGTTGGCGCTTCAAAGCGCGTGATCGTGATCGACGTCTCCGAGTCCGAGGAAGAGAACCGACCGCTCAAGCTGATCAATCCAGAGCTGATCTCGGTCTCCGACGACGATTTGACCTATGAGGAGGGCTGCCTTTCGCTGCCCGAGCACTATGCCGATGTGGCCCGGCCCCGGGCGATCCGTCTCCGCTATCTGGACGAGACCGGCGCGGCGCAGGAGTTGGAGGCGGAAGGGTTGCTGGCAACCTGCATCCAGCACGAGATCGACCATCTCGACGGTATTCTGTTCGTCGACCGCGTGTCGTCGATCCGCCGCAACGTCATTCTGCGCAAGCTGCTGAAGGCCAAAAAGAACCAAGACCTGCCGAGCTATTCGGAGCTGTCGATGCAGGAAACCGCGGGCGCCTGAGCCCAATCCCTGCGCCGTGTTTCCGACGCGCCCCAGGCGCCCCTCGCTAGATCGGCTGGAACCGTTTCCGCGCCAGCGAAAAATGCTCTAAACAGCCTCCTGTCATGTCGCTCCGCCTCGTCTTCATGGGCACGCCCGATTTTGCGGTGCCGTCGATGCTCGCCCTGGCCGCCGCCGGGCATGAGATCGTTTGCGTTTACACCCAGCCGCCGCGCCCGGCGGGTCGCGGACAGAAGGAGCGGCCCTCGCCGGTTCAGGCTGCCGCCGCCACGCATGGGCTCGACGTTCGCGCGCCCAGATCGCTGAAAGATACCGGCGAGCAGGCCGATTTCGCTTCGCTCAACGTCGATGTCGCGGTGGTCGCCGCTTATGGCCTCATCCTGCCGAAGCCGATCCTGGAGTCGCCCCGGCTCGGCTGCCTCAACGTCCATGCTTCGCTCTTGCCGCGTTGGCGCGGCGCGGCGCCTATCCAGCGCGCGATCCTGGCCGGTGATATCCGGACTGGCGTTACGATCATGCAGATGGACGAGGGCCTCGACACCGGCGCGATGCTGTTGAAGCGAGACGTTGAGATCGGGCGGATGACGGCAGGCAAACTGCATGACGCGCTGGCGGTCCTGGGCGCTGAGATGATCGTCGAAGCGCTCAAAGGTCTGGAAGCCGGCGCGTTGAAAGCGAAGCCGCAACCGCCCAAGCGCGGTGTCACATACGCATCCAAGATCGACAAAGCGGAAGCACGGATCGACTGGAACCAACCAGCATCGCAAATCGGCCGTCTGATCCGCGCCTTCACGCCCTTCCCGGGCGCCTGGTTCGAGTTCGAGGGTGAGCGCATCCGGGTGCTGACAGCCCAAGTGGCCGGTGGCAAGTCGCCCGCGAGGCCCGGCACGATCATTGATGACGCCCTCACCATCCGTTGCGGCAAAGGCTTCCTGAAGCTTCAGAAAGTCCAACGGGCGGGCAAAAGCGCCGTGGATGCGGCCGCATTCCTGCGTGGCAGGGCGATCCCGGAAGGCACGGTGCTCGCTTCCGGTGAGCGCTAGCATGGCCCGCTACCGCGTCACACTGGAATATGACGGCACCGATTTCGTCGGCTGGCAGCGTCAGGATAACGGCCCTTCCATTCAGGCGGCGCTTGAGGCGGCGATAGCCGGCTTCTGCGGCGAGACGGTCACGGTCCACGCCGCCGGCCGCACCGATGCCGGCGTTCACGCGCTGGGCCAGGTCGCTCATTTCGACCTCGACCGCGAGGCCAAGCCCGAGACGGTCCGCGAGGCGCTGAACGCGCATCTGCGGCCGGCGCCCATCGCCGTGCTGGAGGCCGTGCAGGCGGACGCCGAGTTCCACGCCCGCTTCGATGCGGTTGAGCGGCGCTACCTCTATCGGATCGCGAACCGCCGCCCGCCGCCGGCGCTCGACCGCGGCCGGGCCTGGCACGTCGCCGTGACGCTCGACGCCGCGGCCATGCACGAAGCCGCGCAGGTGTTGGTCGGCCAGCACGACTTCTCCAGCTTCCGCGCGGCGGAGTGCCAGGCGAAGTCGCCGGTGAGAACGCTTGATGAGATCAACGTCGTCCGCGACGGCGAGGAGTTGCGTCTCGCAGTGCGCGCTCGGTCCTTCTTGCATCACCAAGTGCGTAATATCGCGGGCACGCTGAAGTTGGTTGGCGAGGGCAAATGGGGCCGCGGCGACGTCGAGGCCGCGCTCGCAGCTCGCGACCGCTCAGCCGCTGGCCCAACCGCGCCGGCGCATGGGCTTTACCTGGTTGCGGTGAAATACTGAGGGAGACGCAGACATGCATTGGCTCGCCTTGGCCGCCGCGATCGTGTTCGAGGTCAGCGGCACGATCTCAATGAAAGTGGCCGCCGCGTCCAACGGCTGGCTGCCCTGGACGCTCGTTTTCGTCCTCTACGGACTTAGCTTTGTCCTGCTCATCCAAGCATTGAAAGCCATCGAAGTCGGCATCGCCTATGCGATCTGGGCCGGTATCGGCACGGTGCTGATCGCCACGATCGGTATTCTATGGTTCTCCGAGGCATTGAACTGGGGCAAGTCGATCTCGATCGCGTTGATCGTTGCCGGTGTGGTCGGGCTCAATCTGAGCGGCGCGGCGCACTGACCGGGTTGGGCACTCGGTGTTTTGCCCGGTGCGCGGTGTTGGTTTTTGGCTGGAGCCTTGCTCAGGCCCACTTTTTGGCTCTGCCAGACCCGTGGCCGGCCCTCTTCTTGCCTTTGGCGGTGGCAGCACCGGCCCTCTCCCCCACCCGACCACCCATGAGCATACGATCCCGTGGGTGGTCGGGTGGGGGAGAGGGCCGGCTATGGCACGGGCAGAGCCAAAAGTAGCCCCAGTGCGAGGCGTCAGCCAATAACCTGCCCGTCAGAGTCTTGTGAATACGATGGCGGCGTAGTCGACGGTGATCACCAGGACCAGGTTGAAGACCACGATCCCGGCGGCCTGTATCGATGAAACCTGCAGCGCCGCTCGGGTTATGAACCACTCGTAGAACAGGATCGCCAGTGTTGCGAAGGTCAGCAACACCCCCAGCCCCTGTCCGCCCGAGCCGCCGGCCAGCGCTACGATCAGGGTCTTGAAAGTGGTGCCCACGACTTGGGCCCAATTATAGGCCTGCATGTAGCGGTAAAAGTGATTGGGCCGATCGATCCACTGGGTCAGATACACCATGACCAGCGGCCATAGGGTCCAGGCGATGGCGTAGTTGGCGGTCGCGACCAGGAAATACCGCGTCCAATCCTTGATCTGACCATCCTGCGGCAGCGACAACAGGATGATGACGAAGAGCGGCGCGCAGACAACCGCTGCCCAGAACGAGCGCCAGAACCGCTCGATGGTGTCGTCGAAATGCTCAAGTCCGCCGACATCGCCACGGGCGAGACGGAGTGCGCCCACGACATTCCAGCGGATTTCGGTGAACCCGATCATGGCGCCTCGAAATAGCGCGTCAGGATGCGCTCGTAGATCCCGGTCAGCGCTTCGATATCGGAAACCGCGCTGCGTTCGTCGGCCTTGTGCATGGTCTGGCCGACCAGGCCGAATTCGACGACCGGGCAGTGATCTTTGATGAAGCGCGCATCGGAGGTGCCGCCGGTGGTGCTGAACTCCGGCGCAACGCCGGTGACCTCGGCGACCGCGTCGCGCGTCAGGTTTGCGAGCCGGCCAGGCGGCGTCAGGAAGGACTCGCCGCTCACATGGACCTTGAGATCGTAGCCGGCCGTTTCCGGCGCAGCAGGTTTCGGCATCGCCGCCTCGCAGCGTTCGCGTATCCAGGCGATCACATCGGTGCTCGTATGGTGGTCATTGAAGCGCACGTTAAAGGTAGCGCGCGCCGATCCGGGAATAACATTGGTGGCCGGGTTGCCGACATCGATGGTGGAGACCTGAAGCGTAGTCGCCTGGAAGTGCTCGGAGCCTTCGTCGAGGGTATCGCCGGTGAGCGCGACCAGGATCCGTGCCAGCCTGTGAGCCGGGTTGTCGGCCAGATGGGGATAGGCGGTGTGGCCCTGCACGCCATTCACAGTAAGCCGCCCGGTCAAGCTGCCTCGCCGACCGATCTTGATCATATCGCCCAACGCTTCGGGATTGGTCGGCTCGCCGACCAGGCAATCGTCGATTGTCTCGCCCTGATCCTTCAGCCAGCCCAACACCTTGATTGTGCCGTTGACCGCATCGCCCTCCTCGTCGCCGGTGATCAACAGGCTGATCGAGCCCGGGACGCGGCCGCCCTGCGCCGTGGCATAGCGCGACACGGCCGAGACGAAAGCGGCGATGGCGCCTTTCATGTCTGCGGCGCCGCGGCCGTAGAGCTCGCCGTCCCTGACCTCGCCGCCAAAGGGATCGACCGACCAGCTCTCGCGCGCGCCGACAGGGACCACGTCGGTATGTCCGGCGAAGCAGAAGTTCGGCCCCGCCTCGCCGAGGCGGGCATAGAGGTTGTCGACCCGTGCCTCGCCCTTGCCGAACGGCAAACGCGTGCAGGAGAATCCCAGCGCCTCAAGCGCCTCCTGCAACACGCCGAGCGCCCCCTCATCGGCTGGCGTCACGCTCGGGCATCTGATCAGCGCACGAGTCAGCTCGATAGGATCGGTATCGGGCAGTGTTTGCGAGGTGGATTTGGGCATGGCACTCAATATGGTCTCGGATCCGGCCTTGTGAACTGGCGAAATGGCGGCGCATGAGAGCTTGCAGTCTGGCGCTTCAGCGTGCCGCAACGTTGCGCGCGGGCCGGTCGCGGTCAAGCTTCGCGGGCTCTCGACGCGCATCTCTTGGGTGAGCCGAAACTGGATATGGCATAGTGACTGCGCGGCCATGCCCGATTGCACATCGACAAGTATCGCGATGAGATTGCCGGCGCGCGCGCTGATGGCGCTGCTGCTGCTTGCCGGCGCTGCGCGGGCCGAGACCCGCGTTGATCTGGAGCTCGTGCTCGCGGTCGATGCTTCGCGCAGTATCGACGGGTTCGAATATCGACTGCAACGCCAAGGCTACGCAAAAGCGCTGTCCCATCCCACCGTCATCGGCGCCATCACGTCCGGGCCACGCCGCCGCATCGCGCTGGCCTATGTGGAGTGGTCGGGGGCGAGCCAGCAGGCGACCCTCGTTGGCTGGACTGTGGTGGACGGCAAAGCGACGGCGGGACAATTCGCCGCCAAACTGTTGGCCGCGCCGCGCCGTTTCCTCGGGGGCACCTCGATCAGGGGCGCCATCGATTATGGGCTGCGCATGTTCCAGGGCAACGGCATAAGCGGCGCGCGGCGGGTCATCGACATATCGGGCGACGGGCCCAACAACCGCGGGCTGCCCTCCACCGTCGCGCGCGACCGCGCCGTGCGAGCTGGGGTCACCATAAACGGCCTCGCCATCCTCAACGATCGTCCCAGCCGCCCGCCTTGGCCGGAGGAGGCGGTCGACATCTACTACAGGACCAAGGTGATCGGCGGCCCCGGGGCCTTCATGATGGTGGTCAAAGGCTTCGACGCGTTCGCTGCGGCGATCCGAAACAAGCTGATCCGCGAGATTGCCTGGCGACGCGCCCTGCCGGTTCAACGTGCGAAGCCGATCCACCGTGTGAAGCCGGTCCAACGCGCCGCCGTCTGTGTCGCGGCCGGCCGGCGATGTATGATTGGGGCTAACCGCCGCGACGAACAACAATAGGGAGACCGTCCTCCATGAATGCCACCGACAGAGCGCCCCAAACGCTTTTGGCGATGGCCGGTGCCGCGCCGGCGCCTCCGCCGCTCACGAAAGCAGTCCTGGTGCTGATCGACTATCAGCGCGAATACACCACCGGTGCGCTGCCGCTCGCCGGCGTCGATGCGGCAGTGACCGAGGGCGAGAGCCTGTTGGCCCGCGCCCGGGCCTCCGGCGCGCCGGTGATCCATATCGTGCATAAGGGCAAGCCCGGCGGTCTGTTCGACCGCGACGGCGAGGGCGGTGCTGTAATCGACGCCATGGTCCCCGCGCAGGGCGAGACCGTGATCGAAAAGGGCTTGCCCAATTCCTTCGCCGGAACCGGCCTTGCCGATGAGCTTGCCGGCTTGGAGGGACGGGCCCCGATCTTCATCGGTTTCATGACCCATATGTGCGTCAGCGCCACGGTACGGAGCGCGCTTGACAACGGCCACATGCCGACGGTCGTTGCGTCTGCTTGCGCAACCCGCGACTTGCCGGGGCCGGGTGGCGGCGTCATGCCGGCCTCGACCCTGCACGATGCCACGCTGGCGGCCCTCGCCGACCGCTTCGCCTGGGTGGTGGCGGGCGCGGGCGATATCGAGAACTAGGTTCCGCGCCCTCAGCCACGCCCGACGAAGGGCATCTTGGTCGCCATGATGGTGGTGAACAGCACGTTCGCCTCCAGCGGCAGGTTGGCCATGTAAAGCACCGTGTCGGCGACATGGCCGACATCCATGGTGGCCTCCGCCTTGATCGACCCATCGGCCTGGGGCACGCCCTTGGTGAAGGCCGCGGCCAGTTCGGTCAGCGCGTTGCCGATATCGATCTGGCTGCAGGCGATATCATGCTGGCGGCCGTCGAGCGCGATGCTCCGCGTAAGCCCGGTGATCGCATGCTTGGTTGCGGTATAGGGCGCGGTGTTGGGGCGCGGCACATGGGCGGAGATCGACCCGTTGTTGATGATGCGCCCGCCCTTGGGGTCCTGCGCCTTCATGATCCGGATCGCCTCCTGGGCACACAAGAAGCAGCCCGTCAGGTTGACGTCGACGACGGCCTGCCATTGCGCCGGCTCCAAATCCTCCATCGGCACTGGCGGGGCGGCCATGCCGGCATTGTTGAAGAGCACGTCGAGCCGCCCGAAGCGCGCTTTCGTTTCGGAGAAGAGCACCGCCACGGCCGCCGCGTCACCGACATCGGTCGGCACCACTAACATTTCGCCGCCGCCGGCGGACGCTGCGCTGGCCGTCTCTTCGAGCGCCTCTGCGCGGCGCCCGGCCAGCGCAACGGCATAGCCATCGCCCTGCAACCGCAAGGCGGCGGCGCGCCCGATCCCGCTGCCTGCTCCCGTCACAAGCGCAACTTTTCCGTCCGGCATATTGGTTCCCCTTGCCTGGTCTGCCGCCTTGATCGCTTCGGCCATCATAGCCCGGGCGCAAAGCGTCGGGTATCGTCTACAGTCCTCGGCCAGCAGGTGGTGTATTCTTGATGAGCCCGGCTGAACCCCAAGGCGGCGCCACGCCCGCAGCCCTCCGCCGGCGCATCCGGGCAGGCGTTCTGAGCGGCCCGACCAACGGCCTGGCACCGGGCTATGTCCAGTGCAACATCCTGATCCTGCCCGCGGCGCAAGCTGACGAGTTCGCGGCGTTCTGCGAAGCCAACGAGGCGGCCTGTCCTGTGCTGGCGCGCTCCGATCCCGGCGATCCCGCCATGCCGGCACTGGGCGATGATCTGGACCTGCGCAGCGACCTGCCGAGCTACCGCGTTTTTCGCGACGGCAAGTCGGCCGGCGATGTGCCGGATATCTCCAAACTCTGGCGGGGCGATTTCGTAAGCTTCGCTTTCGGCTGCTCGTTCTCCTTCGAGGAGGCGCTGCGGGCCGAGGGCGTCGATCTGCGCTATCAGGCGCGCGGCGACCATGAGGCGGTCTATCTCACCAATCTCGATGCGAATCCGGCGGGCCGCTTCAAAGGCAAGGTCGTGGTCTCGATGCGCCCGCTACGGCCGGCCGATGCCATCCGGGCGATCGGCGTGACCGCGAAATATCCGGGCGTCCACGGCGCGCCGATTCATATCGGAAAGCCGGAAATGATCGGCGTCGATCTGAGCAAGCCCTATGATACGGTCGGCCGCACCCGGGTGATGGAGGACGAACTGCCAGTCTTCTGGGCCTGCGGGCTGACGCCGCAGATGGCGCTGGCGGGTGCTGGCCTGCCGCTCGCCATCACCCATACCTCGGCGCATATGCTGATCACCGATCTGCGGCTGAGCGATCTGGCGGGCGCTTAGTCTTCGGAAGAGTTGCCGTCATGACGCGGCAGATCGTTTGCGCGCTCCATCCAGCTCAGATGTTCGCTCCAATAAACATGGGCGGTCGGCGTCACCGCTTCTGGATCGTCGAAACTGGCAACCAGCAAGTGAAGCTCGCCTGGCCAGCGCGCGCCCTCGAAGGAGAGCGAGCTGCCGCAGGTCGGACAAAAGCCGCGGGAGACGCCGGACGATGAAGCATAAAAGCGAGGCTCGGCTTCGGTCCAGCGCACGGTTGATTTGTCAAACCCGGCCCACGTAACCATGGCCGCGCCCGCGGCCTTGCGACAGCTTTCACAGTGGCAATGTCCGGCCCATAGCGGTGCCGCGCGTGTCTTATAACGCACTGCCCCGCAAAGGCATCCGCCGGTGATTTCTGTATCGCTCATGGTCGCCGTCAGCTTGGCGCACTGGCGCTTATGACGTCAAGATGCCAGCCGGATCATCACACGAGAAGCCATGTGATCCGCCAGGCTCAATCCAAAGGCGGGCCTTCCTTCGAAGTGGTCGCGAAGCGCCGCAGGCCGTCGCTCGGATGTACCCAGTCGAGGGCGTCGGCGAAATAGGAATGGACCTGGGGCGTGACCGCACTTGGTTCGTCGAGCGCGCCGACCAGGACATGCACTTCGCCCGGATACTTCGGGGTCTTGCCCAGCAATTGGGTGCCGCACCGCGAACAAAAGCCGCGCTGGCGGTCGGGTTTGTCTTCCCAGATCGCGGGTTCGCCTTTGCTGAAAGCGACCGCATCCGCGGGCAGGCTGATCCAGGTCGCATAGGGGGCGCTGGTCTGCTTGCGGCACAGGGAACAGTGGCAATGCGCTACCCAATGGGGTTGGCCTTCCAACACGAAGCGAACCGCGCCGCACTGACAGCCGCCCGACAGCTTGACCGGGTCGGGCCGCGGCATCGGCTCAATCCCGCAGCAGCTCGTTGATCGAGGTCTTCGACCTTGTACGCTCGTCGACGGTCTTCACGATCACCGCGCAATAGAGGCTGGGGCCGCCCTTTTCGCTCGGCAAGGAGCCGGACACCACCACCGAATAGGCCGGTACCCGACCGAAATGCACTTCGCCCGATGCTCGGTCCACGATCTTGGTCGAGGCGCCGATATAGACGCCCATGGAGAGCACTGCGCCCTCTTCCACGACGACACCCTCGGCAACCTCCGAACGCGCGCCGATGAAACAATTGTCCTCAATGATGACAGGGCCCGCCTGCAGCGGCTCCAACACCCCGCCGATGCCGGCACCGCCGGAAATATGACAGTTCTTGCCGATCTGGGCGCAGGAGCCGACCGTGGCCCAGGTGTCGACCATCGTGCCCTCGTCGACATAGGCGCCGAGGTTCACGAAGCAGGGCATCAGGATCACGCCCGGTGCAATAAAGGCCGAATGCCGGACCACGCAGGACGGCACCGCGCGAAAGCCGGCGGTCCTGAAATCGCTCTCCGACATGCCTTCGAACTTTGAAGGCACCTTGTCCCACCAATGGGCGTTATCTCCGGGAGCCCCCGCGATCGGCGCCATATCGTTGAGGCGGAAGGACAAAAGTACCGCCTTCTTGGCCCACTGGTTGACGTGCCAGCCGCCGTCGCGGCGCTCGGCGACCCTCAACTCACCGTGGTCGAGCGCATTCAGCGTGGCCGCCACGGCGTCTCGCACCGGCCCCTTGGTATCGAGCCCGATCGTCTCGCGATCGTCCCAGCCGGCCTCGATCGTCGCTTCCAGTTTCTGCAAGTCCATGGCTTTGCCCCGCCGCTCCGAAATCGGCCGCGAAAATGGGCCACGGCCCGGCGAGTGTCAACGTTGCGCCGGGGTCTCTACCCTTCGCGCGCCTCCGCCACCCCGTGCAGCCAGCCGGCGAGATGGTCCACGGTATGGTGGATATGCGCGCCCTGCTCGCCGACCGTGGCGTATTCCGTGTCAGTACGGATCCACACCGTGGTCATGCCGAGCGCGTGTGCGGGCTCCAGGTTCTTCGGGATGTCGTCGAAAAATGCCGTGCCGCCGGGCGCCAGCCCGAAGGCATCGAGCGCCTCGCGGTAAGGCGCCGGGTCGGGCTTGGGCCGGTAATCGGCCGCGATGATGTCATAAATGCCTTCGAAATGATGGCTGACACCGACCCGTTCCATGACCCGCTCGGCATGCTGGCGAGAGGCGTTGGTGAAGACGAATTTCGGCCCTTCAAGGCGCCCGAGGGCGGCATCGAGATGCGGGTCGGCCGGCACCGGGCTGTGGTCGATCTCGTGCACATGGGCCAAAAAGTCGTCCGGCTTGACGCCGTGCTCGGTCATCAGCCCGCGCATGGTCGTGCCGTACTTCCGAAAAAGGCCCTTCTGGACCTTGTGCGCGGCCTCCACGTCGCAGTCCAGGAGCGCGCAAATGAACTCCTTCATGCGCACATCGACTTGCGCGAACAGATTGCACGAATGGGGGTAAAGCGTGTTGTCGAGGTCGAACAGCCAGGCCTCGACATGGTTGAGATGGGGATGACCGGGCACGGAAGGGCCACGATCTGTGGTCTTGGAAGCGGTCTCAGGGGGCTCTGTCATGGTCCAAATGTGCGTTGGAATTCCGGCGGAACAAGGCCCTGTCGAAAGCAATCTTTAATCACCTCTTTTCTAAAGTCCTAGCTGCGCGGGTATGCCTGCCGAATCAGGCGCCGAAAACCTACCGATCGGGGCAACGTGTTCAAAGCGAGCAAATCGTCCAGCGACCCGGATACGACGCCCGGTCAGCGTCCGGCAGGCCCCACGGCGCCTGGAGCTTTGGCCGATTCTGGGGAAGAAGAGCCGCGGATGCGTTACGACCGCGACCGGTTCCTGGCCTTCGCTTTTTGCGCCTCCGATATCCTGATCGAGCTCGACGAGAAGCACCATGTGGATTTCGCCGCGGGCGCCATTTCCGCGTTGCTCGGTATCGAACCGGACGTGATGGCGGGCCAGCCGATCATGAACATGATCTCCGCTCAGTCGCGCCCGGCGGTAAGCGAACTCCTGCTTGCCATTCACGACGGCCGCCGGCTGGAGCCGATGAAAGTCCGCCTCAACGGCGTCGCAGGCCTGACCCCGCCGATGTTGGCCGTCGGCTATCGGCTGTCGGATCTGTCGAACCGCATCTTCATTGCCCTGCGCATGGCCCGGTCGCTGGAGATGGACGACGCGGACGATCCGCACCGGCGTCTGGGCGGGCTGCATGACGCAGACTCGTTCGCAGAAGTGGCGGCTGACCGTATGCTCAGCAGCGCCGATCGCAGTGGCGAACAGCTGACGCTGATCGAGCTGGACCCCACCGGCGAGTTTGGAGAGCGCCTCGATCAGGCCACGCAGGTGGAGCTGAAGCAGACCATCGCAGCCTGCCTGCGCGCCAACGCCGTCGATGGGCAAGCCGCGGGCGAGCTCAACGACGGTCGCTACGGTCTGGTCCATGCCCGCGGCATGGACATCGATGCCCTCGGCGCCCGCCTCGAAGAATGCGCCCGTGCTGCCGATCCCGCCGGCGAGGGCGTTGCCGTGCGCGCGGCCTCCGTCGATTTGGTCTGTGACGGGGTCAGCGAGGATGACGCCGCCAAGGCATTGGCCTTCACCATCCACGAGTTTTGCCGCGCACCCGGCGCCCGGTTGACGATGGAGTACCTTTCAAGCGGCCTCACCGGCGAGCTGGAAACCAATGCCAAGCGCATGGCTGACATGCGCCGCATCATCGCGGATTGCACATTCGAGATCTACTTTCAGCCGATCGTGCATCTGAATACGCGCCGCACGATCCATTTCGAAGCGCTATCCCGCTTCACGGGCGAGGCGCGGAAATTGCCTCCTTACGAGTTCATCCGCTTTGCCGAGGAGGTCAACCTGATCTCCGAATTCGATCTTGCGGTGTGCAACAAGGCGATGGAGGCGCTGCGCCGTCGGGCCAGCTCGATGGACAACTGGCCGATCGCCGTCAACATCTCCGGGCGATCGTTTGAGGATCCGATATTCCAGGACGGGTTGATCCGTTTGTTGGAGTCGGAGCCGAATTTGCGCGACTACATGCTGTTCGAGCTGACCGAATCCATGGCGGTCTCCGACATCGTCTCGACCAACGAGTTCGTGCAAGCGCTGCGCGCCAAGGGCCACAAGGTCTGCCTGGACGATTTCGGCGTCGGCGCCGCGGCGTTCGAGTATCTGCGCGCGATCGATATCGACCTGGTGAAAATCGACGGAAGCTACGTCAAGAACGCTGTGGAGGACCGCAAGACCGGTTACTTCCTGCGCGCCATTGCCGGGCTCTGCCGCGATCTGGGCGTGTCGACCGTGGCGGAAATGATCGAGGACGAACAAAGCGTCAAATTCCTCATCGATGCCGGGGTCGACTATGGCCAGGGATTTCTCTTCGGCCGGCCCGACCCGCAATTGGTACCGACCATTCCGCACTCGCCGATTACAAAGAGCGCGCAGCGGCGGGGTAACGCCATACGGTTCGAGTAGGCCGCGGCGATGGTTCAGGTGATCCGGAAGCCGGTCTCCGCCACACCAGGCAGCCAGGACAGGCTCGACCGTTCGCTGCAGGACGCGCTCGCCGATTCGCGGCGGCGCTACAAAGATCTTGTCGAGATATCGAGCGACTTCGCTTGGGAGACCGATGGACGCGTTTTCGTGTTCGTGTCACCGCGCGGCGCCCTGGGATATGAGTCCAAGGACCTGGTCGGCCGCGAGATCGCCGCGCTCATGGGCGACGCCGCGGCGGCGGCGGAGGCACCTTTCGCGATCAATCGGCCGGTGAACGGCGTTGAGTTCTGGTGTTCCGACGCAGCCGGCGCGGCTCGGCGCCTGCGCTGCTCGGCGGTGCCGATCCATGACGAACAGGGCCGCTGGATCGGCGCGCGCGGCGTTGCCCAGGACATCACCGAGCAGGGCGCGTTGGAGGAGGCCCTGGCCCGCGCCCACACCGCGGAGCGCTTGCGCAACCATGTGCTGACGGCGATCTGGGACAATGCAGAGCCTGATCAGATGCTGGCCGCCGGCGCCAAGGCCGCGCGCCGTGCGCTATCGGCCGATCTCTGTGCGATCTGGCGGCTTGGCGATGACGGCTCGGCCGACCTGGTGGCGTGTTCCGGCCCGCCGGACGGCGTCGTTCCCCCGCTGGAACCGCCGGCGGCGCTGCTTGCCGATGACGGTGCGCCGGTGGGCCCGGTGCCCCACGTTCTCGGCGGCGCCTATGCTGAGGGGATCGGGCTGCTGGCCCGCACCGCAGACCGCGATGGCGGCGGTGGTTTTGTCGCTATTGCCCGCGAACCCGGACGCCCGACCTTTCAGGAAGATGAGTTCCACCTGCTGTCCGAGGTCGCCTTTCAGCTGGGCATCGCCATTGCACATGTCGAACACCACGCGCGGCTCGACCGGTTGGCCCGCATTGACGGCCTGACGGGTTTGCTCGTCCGTCGCGCCTTCATTGATGCCGTGGAGGCGCGCCTCATGCGGCCGGGGGCGTTGCTTTATATCGACCTCGACAACTTCAAGCCGGTCAACGACACGCATGGCCACGAAGCAGGCGACCGCGTTCTCTGTCAGGTGGCAGGACAGCTCGCTGACGCTGCCGGTGAGACCGGACTGGCCGCGCGGCTTGGTGGTGACGAGTTCGCGATATGGCTCGACGATGCCGCTCTCACCACTGCCAAGAAAGTGGCGCGCGCGCTGCAAGGTAACGCCGGGCTCGATGAATTTTCCGCCGATGCGACGCGTCCACTCGGCTACTCCATAGGAATCGCCGGCCACGATCTGAAGCAGCCCGAATCTCTCGACGAGCTGATCGCGCGCGCCGATGCCGCGATGTATGCGGTGAAGCGTGCCGGCAAGGGGGGGCTCCAGATTGCAGCACCGCCCGGTGCGTCACCGGACGGCGATGCGTCGTCCAAAGCAGCGCCAAACGGAGACACCTCGAAATGACCGCATTGCCGCCCCGCCCCCCTGCGGATTACGAGAAGGCAAAAGACATCGCCCGAAACGGCGACAGCAAGGCGCGCGAAGCCCTGGCGACGCGTGAGGATATCCAGCCTGAGCTGCTCTACTTCCTGGCCGAAGACGCCGAGCCGGCGGTGCGGCGGGCGATCGCCGCGAACGTGGCGACGCCGGCCCACGCCGACTTGATCCTGGCCAAGGATACGGACGACGACGTGCGGCAAGGCCTCGCCGGCAAAATTGCGGCCCTGGCGCCCGGCCTCGATGGCCCGGCCTATGGCCGTCTCCACGAACTCACCCGGGGATCGATCCAAGTGCTGGCGCGCGACGAGCTGCCGCGCGTCCGGGCCATGATGTCCGAGGCCTTGGCCGATCTCGCGGGCAGCGTCCCCGATGAACTCCGCGACATTGTCCACGCGCTGGCGGCCGACGAAGTGCTCGAGGTTGCGGCTCCCGTGCTGGAGCGCTCGGCGCTGCTGGGCGACGACGATCTGTTGCGGATCATTGAGGCCGGGCCGGCGGCCGGCGCGCTCGGCGTGGTGGCCAGGCGTGACGGCCTTGGTGGTGCGGTCACCGACATGATCGCGGCTCGCGGGGACAACGAAACCGTCGCCGCGCTGCTGGCCAATGACAGCGCGCAGATTCGCGAGGAGACGCTCGACGCCATCCTCGACCGGGCGCCCGACATCGAGACCTGGCATGAACCGCTGGTGAACCGCCCGCATCTGTCGGCGGAAGCTTCGGTGCGGATCGCCGGCTTCGTCGCCGGCTCGCTGGTCGACGTATTATGCAGCCGCGCCGACCTGGACCCGGCGACCGCCGAGGCACTGCGCGAGGCCGTGGCCGACCGGATCGGTTCGGATGTCCCCCCAGCGGCGGAAGCGAACGATCAATCCGCCGTGCCGGACGCAGGTGAAGGCCTAGGCGAAGACGAAGACGCAGAAGAGGAAGATCCGGCCGACGAAGCCAGGCGCCTCCATTCCGAAGGTGCGCTCAACGCCGAGCTGATCATGGAGGCCATCGCCGCCGGCAAGCGACGCTTTGCAACCTCCAGCCTCGCAGCGCTTGCGGAAATGTCCTACGAAGCCGCTCGTGACGTGATCGCCACCCGCAGCGCCAAGACCGTAACCGCCTTGTGCTGGAAAGCGGGATTGGAGATGCGCGATGCGATCCAGATCCAAATCAGGCTGGCCGGTATCTCGCCACAAGCCGCGCTCTATGCGCGCGACGGCACGGACTATCCGTTATCCGTGGAAGACATGGAATGGCAGTTGGAGTTCTTTGGCGGGGGCTGAGTGTTTTGTCGGGACCCGGCCGATTGATGAGATTTTGGCCGGTGCCTCGCACCAGGCTCTCTTTGGCTCTGCCGTTGCCAAGCCGGCCCGCTCCCCCACCCGACCACCCCTGAGCATACGATCCCGTGGGTGGTCGGGTGGGGGAGCGGGCCGGCCACGGACCGGCAGAGCCAAAGAGCAAGCGTCCCGAGCGCGGCGCCTGTCAATAATTCAAGCCCGCGACGTTCGCCGAGCTCTCCGCCTACTCCGACTCCCCAATCAGCGTGCCGACGCCGTGCGGGGTGAAGATCTCCAGCAGCATCGCGTGCGGCACCCGGCCATCCATGATCACCGCGGCCTCGACCCCGTCATGGACCGCACTGATGCAGGTCTCGACCTTGGGGATCATGCCGCCGGAGATGGTGCCGTCCTCGACCAGCGTTCGAGCTTGTGCCGTTGTCAGGTCGGGTACCAGCATGCCCTCCTTGTCCAGCACGCCGACCACATCGGTCAGTAAAAAGAAACGGGCAGCGCCCAGGGCGCTGGCGATCGCGCCGGCGGCGGTGTCGGCGTTGATGTTGTAGGTCTCGCCCCTGGCCCCGACGCCGATCGGCGCGATCACCGGGATCACGTCGGAATCGGCGAGGCGATTGAGGATTTCCGGATCGACCTCTTCGGGCTCGCCGACGAAACCCAGATCGAGGATCTTCTCGATGTTCGATTCCGGATCGCGCTTGGTCCGCCTGAGCTTGCGCGCGCGGATCAGCGAGCCGTCCTTGCCGCTCAAGCCCACCGCAGAGCCGCCCGCGTCATTGATCGACTGCACGACCTGTTTGTTGATCGAGCCTGAAAGGACCATCTCCACGACCTCGACCGTCGCCGCGTCGGTCACGCGCAGGCCGTCCACGAATTCGCTGGTGACCTTCAGGCGCTCCAGCATGGCGCCGATCTGCGGGCCGCCGCCATGCACGACCACCGGATCGATGCCGGCATGTTTCAGAAGCACGATGTCCTTGGCGAAGGAGGCGGCGAGCTTGGCGTCGCCCATCGCGTGCCCGCCATACTTGATGACGAAGCGCTCGCCGGAATAGCGGCGCAGATACGGAAGCGCGTCGGTCAGCACGCGACCGATGCGGATCCACTCTTTGGCTTCTTTGATCTGGCGGGCTTTCATGATGGGCGGCAGTTTATCGCATTATCCAAGGGCGTGGAATCGGAGTGCGTGGCTCTTGTCGCTCTGCCGGACCGTAGCCGGCTCATTTTGCCTTTGGCGATGGCAGCACCAGCCCTCTCCCCCACCCGACCAGACCTTTGGCTCTGCCGGACCGTAGCCGGCCCTCTCCCCCACCCGACCACCCACGGGATCGTATACTCATGGGTG
>Ga0315336_1001965_pt1 | contig 34846 bp, 28 predicted proteins | sample ASW5metaG_FD_204512 | JGI IMG/M metagenome (GOLD analysis project Ga0315336, IMG submission 204512) | Ammonia-oxidizing marine archaeal communities from Monterey Bay, California, United States - ASW #5 | ecosystem: Environmental > Aquatic > Marine > Intertidal zone | place: USA: California...
GAGTTTGAAATGATTCGAGATCGCCTGAAACCACTTTCCGCATCGCTGGGGGCTCCACGACCTGAAAGCTTCGTAGATCGATTAGAAACCATGATTTCAAGTTTCCCCCTAGCATCCTGGCAAGATTTGGAGATTGATCCAGAACTCTTCCCGATGATAGCTGAACGAGCGGAATCAAACGGTTCTAATCCTTCAAACCTTAAAGAAATGAAGGCTTCTGACTACGAGTTGATTCTGAATAGCCTGTAAGATTGAGTTTAGGCATCCTAATCTTGTAACTCTACCCCTCGTTTAACCGTTGAGGGCTTGAAACCTGAATCTACAATCGATTTTCTACATCCATGCGAAAGCTAAACCTCTGTATTCTAGCCCTTTTTCTTCTACCCATCTCTGCCCAAGCGCAAAAAAGCCTCGATTTGATGGTGGATGGCGTTGGTTTGTCAATCGGCGACTCGGAAGAAGTGACTGGCATTCGTTTGAACTTCAGAGACCGGGCCATGCGACGGGTCACCGGAATAAACGCGACCATTTGGATGCCGTACAATGATCGCGGTGGCGACGTGACTGGACTTGCCATTGGTTTCCCTCTTACCGGCGGCGAAAACCTAACTGGAATCGGATATGGATGGCTCGGAGTCGGTGCTAATGAAGATGCTAAAGGAATCATGTTCGGCGGACTCGGCGCCGGCGCTGGTCGGGACATGAAGGGAATTGGCTTTGGAGGGCTCGGCGTAGGCGCTGGTCGTGATATGACCGGCATCATATTCGGTGGCCTGGGTGCTGGGGCAGGAAACGATATGCTAGGCATTGCTTTCGGCGGACTGGGCGCCGGCGCCGGAAATGATATGACGGGAATCGTATTTGGCGGACTCGGAGCGGGCGCCGGAAATGATATGAAAGGAATCGTATTTGGTGGCCTGGGGGCCGGAGCTGGAAATAATTTTACGGGCCTCGCGATTGGAGGAATAGGAACCGGAGCCGGGAATAATTTCACCGGAATATCCGTGAGCGGGATCGCCACGGGTGCGGGCGGGACTCTTCGAGGCCTTCACGTGGCTGGAATCGCGGTCGGAGGAGCCACTGTGCGAGGGATAATGATCTCAGGCTTCGCTGCTGGCGGAGAAGATGTCCATGCCTTCAGTATTGCACCAGGATACTTTACCGTTCCAGAAGATGGAGTTCAGCGCGGACTGTCGATTTCTGCCTTCAATAGAATCCAGGGAGAACAAAAAGGCTTTACGATTGGGATTCTAAACTGGGCCAGAAACCTCAGTGGCGTGCAAATCGGCCTTATCAACGTCGCGAAGAACAAAGAGCGTTTCAAGGTGATGCCAATTTTCAACATGGCGCGCTAGGACGTTCGGCCGGTCTGGTCAGAGCTCGAGTATTTGGCCAAACTCAGGGACGATGATTTCCACCTCGGGATGGAAGAAGCGAATGTTGTCCGCCATCCATTCCTTCGCTTTTCGTTCGCCATGAACGAGGACCACCTTTTCGGGTTGGAAGTGATCGACGAGTTTTAACAGATCTCGACGATGGCTATGTCCACTAAACCGAAAACGATCAACATCACAATTGACCGTTTGGACTCCGCGTGAAGGATTAATCGTCACTTCAGTGCCTTTCCCCTTTTCTCGAGCCTCCAGTAGATTGGCTGCCGGAGAATCTTCTCTGGCGAAACCAACCAGAAATACGCCATTCTTTTCGTTGCCAATCAGCTGTTGAGCGATCTTGTTGGAAATTGTGCGCTCGAACATCATTCCACTTCCAACCAGAAATATGCCTTGTTGATTGAGGACCCCATTCAGCCCCGACTGGGAGCGAGGCAATCGTGATTGTGGCACCCCGTAGACCTGAAATTCGTCATTTAGTCTGGGAGTGGTGTGCCGCGTTTTGTCGTATACATCCGATATGGCCCGCATCATTCCAGCAGTGTAGACGGGCACATCTTCATCGATGATGCCCCTGGATTTGAAACGATCAATAAGCGCAACCATCTCCTGACTTCTTCCGAGAGCGAATACCGGCATCAGTACGGTACCGCCGCGGTTCAAGACACGAGCGATAGACTCACCCAATCGTTTCTCTTCACCCTTTCGAGTAAACGTTTCTGAGAGGGCATCGGCGCCTAGCGTGCTTTCCAGAAGGAGAATATCGGCCTTCTCGTCAGGGTAGCTTGCTCCTGGAATGATAGTCTGCGAGGTCAGTCCTGTGTCGCCGGTGTAAAAAATGCTTTTTTGCTCTCCCCCATCCACACACCGAATCATCACACCGAGAGATCCAAGTACGTGGCCAGCATCAAAAAACTCACCAGAAACCTCGAATCCGCCACGCAAACCGGTCAAGTCAAACTCATTTTCCAGTTCATGAGCGAGGTACAAATAGGAACTTGCTTCCACATCTTCCTCGCTGAACAGTGGGTCGACAGAAGTCGAGCCTTCTTTCAGCTTTCGGCGCTGCAATCGGGCCGATGCAGGCAACAAAATAGACGCCAATTGGCGTGTGGCCGCAGACATGTGAACATTGACATGTGGAAACTGCTTCACCACCGTGGGCAACGAGCCCAGATGGTCGTGATGTGCATGGGTGACAATGGCATGGTCTACGTGCCAATCAGATCTGTCATGGATTCGAGACAAATCGGGCAAACTCGCCGACCCCTCCTTTTCCGGATCCGCACCGGTATCCAGGAGAATCCCCGTACCGTCAACTAGTAGAAAATGACAGCTCGCACCGATTTCTTCGGTCTCGCCGAGTGAAGCAAATATCATTCTGATCCGGGAATGTCGTCCTATGCACCTACTCCGTTCGAAGCAGAAGCTGCTTCGTAGGCCTTCCAGTCCGACAGGAATTTTTCCAATCCGCTTTCCGTCAATGGATGCTTGAGGAGCTGTCCGATCACGCTAAACGGAATTGTAGCGACATCTGCACCAACGAGGGCAGCCTCCGCGACGTGCATAGGGTGTCGGATCGAAGCTGCCAAAACCTGAGTTTGGTATCCGTAATTGGCATAAATGGTGACAATCTGTTCGATCAGGTCCATGCCCGATGTAGCAATATCATCTAGTCGACCGATGAAGGGACTGATGTATGTGGCACCAGCTTTGGCTGCAATTAGCGCCTGGGTAGGTGAAAAACAAAGAGTGCAATTTGTCTTAATTCCCTCGGAAGAGAATGATTTGATTGCTTTTATTCCGTCAGCAATAAGCGGCACTTTCACGACAACATTCGGATGCAGTTTGGCCAAATCTCGACCTTCCCGCATGATCCCATCGTACTCCGTTGAGATTACTTCCGCCGACACATCACCATCAACCAACTCACAGATTTTTTGAATGTGTTCGTGAAAATTGGAGCCTCCGGCCTTTTTCATCAAGGATGGATTGGTGGTCACTCCATCCAATACGCCCATATCGTTGGCTTCCCTAATCTCATCAAGATCTGCTGTATCAATGAAAAACTTCATCTGGAATCGGCTCGAATAGTTGAATAGTACGCTGGTTGGGAGATGTCACAGTGCCGTGAAAACGCGGCATCAATCACGTCGAAAAGGTAAAGATCGAAAGGCGAAGCCTCAAAACAATCAGGTGTAAAACTGAACAATTATCACACGCGCTCTTCCTTTACACCAAAATAGAGTAGGAGTCGAAGCAAGCTGTCCTTAGGTAGGATTATTACCCCACCCTATACGCATTTCTACGTAAAATTTTTACCCTCTATTGGATAGAGTCGATGCCCCAATTGGATCAAAGAAATCGATATTCATTATTCATTTCAGGCAGACAACATGGGTCAGCAGCAACTTTTTCTCATCGTCTCCGGCATTATCGTCACCCTTATCGGTCTGGCCTCGGGGACCTACATTTTTTCAGATCGAAGTGAGCAAGCCACGTACGATGCGCTATCTCAAGAGGCATTTCGAGTCGCGCCAAGAATGATGTCTTGGAAGCTCACACCTACCACGTTCGGAGGAGGTGCCAGCACAACCTACGCGGAAGGTCTGACGTTTGGCGGCCTCGGCTACCCTGAATCAAACGGTGCGGGCACAAAATCCAATGATTCAGAATTTAAACGAACGATCAGCGGCCTGAACTCTAAACGTCCACGGATAAGAATTCAACATGCTCGAGACAAGCACCTTCGAGTAGATCTATTCATCTACGGAGTCGCTTCGAACTGTTACAAATTGAGGAGAGCCCGAAAAGTAGATGGAACATGGCTGAACTCGTCACTTCCCGTTGGAAAAAACAACCCACCCGAAGGTTGCTCAGTCTGGTAATCAGGCTACTTGTCCGACAATGGCCATGACCACAAAAATCCCGAGGATGATCAAGCCTGCCGTCACCAGCTGTTTTTTCAACTTCTTATTCATGGCAGTTCTCCTCAGTTGTTACGAGATGCGGGATGAAACGATATAACGCATGTTCAACCATTAAGAGCGGACATGCAAGGTGTTTTTTAACATTACCACCCCTTCGTGGAGCTAGGGCAGAAATTCGCCCCCATCACAACTTCACACTTCTACGGGGCTCTTGTCTGTAACACTCGCTACGATTCGTCGTAGCGGCGATCTAGAGGGAGGATTTATTAGCATTTCTTCTTCGTTCAGTCGCAGCCGTCAACCTAACACCGACTCTTGAACGATGCACAAATTTCAATACTACGCGGATCTACGTCCGAACACTAGTGCTATATTTTTAGCACTACTAATTTTGGGCTTCTTGTCGTTTTCTGTGCCACGCGCCGCGTTCGCGCAGCCATCGCCCGACGATGACGTTTCAAACAGCTCATTCCGGCCCAACACATTACCGTTACTCGACATCCCGCAGGTTTCCACTACGGTTAATGTTGACGGTAATCTTGACGAAATGGTCTGGCAAAATGCCGCAGTAGCGACCAATTTTTCAGAGAATTTTCCGAATGAAGGCGCTTTACCTCCAATTGGAATCAGGGCGCTCATGGCTTCCGATGAGGAATACCTATACGTCGCATATATCATCGAAGACGATCCTGACGACATTCGATATAACTTCAGCGATCGGGATCAGATCTGGCAGGACGATTACTCAGGGATGTTGCTCGACACGAACGGGGATGGCCAGGTGACCTATTTCATTGCAGCCAATCCGTTGGGAATCCAAGGTGATACGCGTTCTGGAAACGGACAAGAAGATGTTTCTTTTGATCTGATTTATGAGTCGGCTGGGCAATTGACCGAAACGGGATATCAGATAGAGATGGCAATTCCTTTCCGCAGCCTGCGTTTTCCGAAGGCGGATATGCAGGAGTGGCGAGCAACATTTTGGATCACACATCCAAGAGAAGATCGCAATACGTACACCTGGGCTGGCATTGATCGAGATGATCCGTGCATGAACTGCCAGTTCGGAACACTTCGCGGAATGGAGAACATTCGCCAGGGCCGTAATCTTGAAATCCTTCCGGCATTGACGGGAAACCAGACCGGAGCTCGCGACTGGGGCAATCCTGCGGGTGGATTTAATAATGATCGAGTTTCTGCAGAACCTTCGATCAATTTGAAATACGGAATTACTTCAGATCTTACGGTGGATGCCACGATTAATCCTGACTTCAGTCAGATCGAATCTGATGCTGCCCAGATCGATGTCAATTCAACTTTCGCGCTGTCCTTTCCCGAACGAAGAGCATTCTTTCAAGAAGGAGCCGATCTGTTCGACACTGAAATAAATGCGGTCTATACCCGCTCCATTAATGATCCGATTGCCGCGAGCAAGCTCTCTGGACGCTTTGGCGATTGGACGGTTGGCTATATCGGAGCACGTGATAACACATCCCCGATCTTGATGCCGTTTGAAGAGGGTTCTGCGCTCGTTTCTGGTGGAAAGAGTGTGTCGAACATCTTCCGAGCGCGCCGCAGCTTCGAAAACAATTCGTTCATTGCAGCCATGGCCACTGATCGTCGTATGGATGAAGGTGGGGCAGGTTCTGTATTTGGAGTCGATGGTTCTATTCGATTTCTCACCAAGTACAATTTTTCCTGGCAGGCGCTTGCCAGTAGAACATCTGAGTTGAATGATGCCACCCTGTCTTCCGCGAGTGGACTCGACGATATCACATTTAGTAGAGGTGATCATACTGCTGCTCTAGACGGAGAGAATTTCTGGGGCCACGGCCTCGCGACATCTGTCAATAGAAACGCCCGCCACTATGGCTTCAATGTCAACTACGAGCAAATGTCGGCAACATTCAGAGCCGACAACGGATTCGTGAGAAATAACGATGTGCGTAGAATAAATGCGATGAATCGTTACACGTTCTGGACGGATAATAGCCGTTATATGAATCGTCTTACGGTTTTTGCCGGTGTCAACCGGTTCTGGAATTATGACAATGTGCGCAAAGACGAAGCAATCTTTGTGGGATTCAATGCACAATTGATACGTCAAACGTTCATCAACATGAACGCTTTCACGTCAAACGAACTCTTTGCAGGAGTACAGTTCGACGGAATTAAGAGGATGAATATCAATCTGAACAGCAATTTCAGCGAAAATATTCAAGTTGGTGCGCAAGCGAATTTCGGAGATGGAATTTATCGCAATCCAAATTCTCCTGAGATCGGAGACCAGCTGAACTTCGGAGCCAGTGTTTCTGTCAAGCCTACCAATCGGATGACGGTGCGCAACAACTTCAATTATTCGCGTCTTCAGAATCGAGAAACGGGAGATAATTACTTCTCCGGATACATCGTTCGCTCAAGGCTGAATTATCAGTTCACCCGCAAGCTGCTCACGCGCGTGATTGTTCAGTACAATGATTTTGCTGAACGATTGGAGGTTGATCCTCTCGTGACGTATCGAATCAGTCCGTTTACCGTGTTCCATTTCGGATCGAGCCACAGTTATTCAGATTTCCCGAATAGGGTAGCTGATCAGCCACTTGTCTTCCAACAGACAAACAGGCAGTTGTTTTTTAAACTGCAGTATCTCTTCAGAATGTAGAAGATGCAGGCGAAGGGGCCGCGGGATTCGATTGAATCCCGCGGCCTTTTTGTTCGTACCGTGCTGTAACGTCAATCTAGCCGCCTTTTGTCATGCCTCGATTCCTTTCCAGTGCAACGATAGCTGCACTGTTTTTCGTTTTTGCAGCTCCGTTTTCGTACGGGTTCACTGGATCTGATGGGCCAGGAGATCCGCTTGATAAAGAAATTCCCCGAATAGAAGGGATAGATCTTGTCGTAGATGGGGTGCTGTCAGAAGCAGTCTGGTCTCAGGCGAGCGTCTTTTCTGGCTTTTCAAACTACTTGCCTATCGATGGCGGAATCTCCGAAGATTCAACGCAAGTGCTCGTGTGGTATTCGCCGACAGCCATTCATTTTGGCATTCGGGCGTATGAAAAGCACGGCGAAATCAGGGCGACACTTGCAGATCGGGACAAAATATCGGGCGACGATTACATTCAGATTGTACTCGACACCTACAACGATCGCCGGCAGGCATTTATGATTGGAGTCAATGCGCTTGGCCAGCAGGCCGATGGCATACTCAAAGACGGATCAGGTGGAGGAAACGGCGGCCAGTCCTCACCAATTTCTACAGATCTGAGTCCAGATTTTCTGTTCGAATCAAAAGGTCGAATTACTGATTACGGATACGAAATCGAAATTCGACTTCCATTTAAAAGCATCCGCTTCCAGAGCGCTTTCACGCAGGATTGGGGCTTCAATGTTATTCGTCGTATTCAGCACTCTGGATATACGAGCACGTGGACGCCTTCCAGGCTGGATAATGCGTCCTTCATGGCACAGAACGGTTTGCTGACCGATCTCTCAGACTTAAGACGTGGTCTTGTTCTAGATATCAACCCAGAGGTAACCGGCGCGATGAACCGTGGCGCAGGCAATGATGCCTCATTCGATCGCCAAACCACTGATCCTCTCGGATTGAATGTGAGATGGGGTATTTCGAATAATCTGACGCTGAACGGAACGTTCAACCCCGACTTTTCGCAGGTGGAAGCAGATGTGGCTCAAATTCAATTTGATCCGAGGCAGGCTGTATTTGTGCCCGAAAAACGCCCGTTTTTCCTCGATGGAATCGAGCTATTTCAGACTCCGTCTGCGATGCTCTACACACGCCGGATATCGAATCCAGCCAGCGCTGCAAAGGTTACCGGGAAAAAAGGAAACACCAACGTTGCTCTAATAACAGCAGTTGACAACACCGAGCTCTTCCTGAGGGACTTCGACCCTCGTTATTTCAACGCCTTCAGGTTGAGACGTGATCTCTCCGGTCAAAACACGATCGGACTTATCTATACCGACAAAATCGACGGGGATCACTGGAATCGCGTCGCCGCAATCGACGGAAGGATGACGTTTGCAGACATCTATTCTCTTACTTACCAGACGGGCATGAGCTTTACGGGAGATCCGGGAGAAACGGTTTCTGCGCCCATGTGGACTGTCTCCGGACGGGCTTCAGGTCGAAAGTGGGGTGGAGCGGTTTCTTCCTCAGCCTATCATGGCAACTTCAATGCCGAATCAGGTTTTATCACCCGAACCGGAATCGCTCATGTGAACATCCGCCCTCACAGGCGCTGGTTCGGAGAGCAGGGTGATCTGGTCGAGATGATGCAATTGGGTATTACACTCGATGGAACGTGGGATTATGATCGTTTCACTGCTGGAAAAGGCCCGAACGATCGCAAACTTCATTTCACATCGAATTTCTCATTTCGAGGTGGCTGGTCGTGGAGCACTTCCGTCTTCTATGAGTCCTTCAAGCAGCCGACCGGACTCTATGATAACTACTTCCTCGAAAACAGCGCTAACGGCGTTGTAACAGATACGACAGCGTTCGTTGGGGTAGACAGATTGATCAATCTGGGGCACTGGTCGACCTTTAACACCCCAAGGATCAAGGGCTTTTCTGCAAACCTGTTCATCGTCCAGGGTAGAGATGATAACTTTTTCGAATGGGCACGGGCAGATATCTGGTTCTATAACGTGGGTCTGAATTATCACCCCACCGACCAACTTCGCCTCTCACTGCTCTACAATCATCAACAGTATGACCGGCATACCGATGGGAGCGCCGTTAGTCTTCGTCGTGTGCCGCGCTTGAAGGTCGAGTTTCAAGCAACGCCGTCTTTATTTCTGCGTCTGGTGGGTCAATACGATTCCAGATATGTGGATGAACTCCGAGACGACTCTCGAACCGACAGCCCAATTCTCGTACGCAATCCTTCAACAGGAGACTTCAGCAGAACGCAGTCTCGTCGATCGAATTTTTTCCAGGTGGACTGGCTGGTTTCGTACCGACCTAATCCTGGTACCGTCCTGTTCTTGGGATATGGAAATTCTTCCAGAGAACCCCAGACGTACCGTTTTTCTGATCTTCAGCGGCTGTCAGATGGGTTTTTCCTGAAACTGAGTTATTTATTCAGAGTCTGATCGAGTCGCTGTCGGATGCCGGCCGAGCTCGTCTGTCCGGGTGATCCTTTCGTCTTGTACGTATCACTAAGCGACTTGCCAGATTGCTCCTTCCAAGCATCCTCGTCAGAGGCCGCAGCACGATACGCATCGCGAAAGGGCACTCCGTCTACAACTTTTCCCAGTGCTGCTGCGGTTGCAAATAGCTCCGGGCTTTTGGAATCATTGAGAGTGTCCTGATTGAACTGGATACCGTCAATGAGACCCTCGGCTGCCTGAAGTAAATCGCTCGTAATCAAAATAGATTTCATTACGCTTGCTTTGGTCAGCTGCAAATCACGATGATACCCCGAGGGGAGGTTCGCAGGAATACCAATCAGGACATTGAGCTCTCCAACGATTCGGTGCATCGAAGCTCTTGCCAACTCGGCGATGTCGGGATTCTTTTTCTGTGGCATGATGCTGCTGCCCGTGGTCAGAGAGTCGTGGAGTTTGACGAATCCGAATTCTGACGTCGCGTAAAGGGTGATGTCCGACGCCAGGCGGTTGATGGTGGCCGAGCACTGCAATACAGCGTGCACGACGGCGAGCTCAAACTTTCCCCTGCTCAGTTGAACAGACGTAACGTTTTCCTGGACTCTGTTGAACGCCAGGTAATCAGCAACTTCTTGCCGGGCAAGGTCGACATGAGGAACACCGTATCCGGCTGCGCTACCCAGAGGAGAAGCGTTGATAAGATCACGAGCTCCAGAAAGGAGATCCAGATCGTCGCAAAGGCATTCGGCATACCCTAGCGACCAAGCAGCGACACTGCTCGGCATGGCGCGCTGCATGTGCGTATATCCTGGCAGAAACGAGTCCACGTGTGCATCTGCCAGATCGGAGAGCTTCAAAACCAGATCTCCCATCAGAGAAGACAATTCATCGAGTTGATGCCTCATCCACAAACGGAGCGCTGCCAGAACCTGATCATTGCGAGATCGGCCCGTATGAATCTTCTTTCCGACTTCCCCGATTTTTTCTACCAGATACCGCTCGATTACGGTATGGCAGTCCTCATCTTCAACGGTGATCTCGATATTTCCGGCCTCGACGTCGTCGGCGAGGCCAGCGAATGCCTCTTGTATCGAGGTCAGTTCCTGTTCAGTCAGGATGCCCGCTTGGGCCAGGCCAGTTGCGTGCGCCAGAGATGCCGCCGCATCGAACGGAAGCAACTCCAGATCCCATATATGATCGTCTCCCACAGTGAAGCGAGTCACCCATGAGGCTGTTTCCGTTCCTTTGAACCAGATTGGTTGTTTCGACATGTCAGCCCTGATCTTGTTTGTCTGCGTCAAAATACGCGTTGATTATTGACTCGTATATCCCGCAGCTCTCGAGCAATTCTTCTTCCGGAATATGCTCGTTGGAGGTGTGAGAAAGCCGGCTATCTCCCGGCCCAATTTTAACTGTCGGCACTTCCTTGACGTGAATCCAGTCGGACATGGTTGGCGAGCCGAAGGACTCTGCGCCCGGATTCGCCGCTAGACAAGCCCGAACGATTTCCGAATCCTGGCTTGTTTGCGTGGGCACAAAACGTCCAGAATGCACGTGCACCTCCCCTTCAAGCTCTTCATTCAGGATCTGCGCTATCTCGTCGTGGGTGTATTCAGGCGTCGAACGAATATCTATATATATCGAGCACGAATCAGGGATCATGTTTCTTGCTGTCCCACCCTCAATCATGGTTACAGAAAGCGTTGTTCTGCCCAGATAGGGATGAACTCGATCAAACGTAAATCTGGACAGGCGTTCGAGATCTCTACCCATCCGCATGATTGCATTTTCTCCCTCTTCGGCCCTCGCCGCATGAGCAGACTTCCCAACCGCGTCAACGCGAAGTATGAGTAACCCTTTTTGGGCTACGCAGGGCTGCATGTGGGTTGGTTCGCCGATCAAGGCGGAGGTCACATCGGGCAAGAGAGGAAGAATCTCCTGAAGGCCATTGTCCTGACCTCCTGTTTCTTCGCAGACTGTAAATGCGCCCAGAACTCTTCCATTCTGAGGCATAAATCCCTGGGCGTGCAATCGGCAGATGGCGGTAACCATGGCCGCGACGCTAGCTTTTGCATCGACCGTTCCCCTTCCGAAAACCATTCCATCAACTACTTGCGGCTCAAATGCTGGATAGGGATGATCTGCAGAGGGTGGCACAACATCGAGATGAGAATTGAGTAGCAGCGTATTTTCTCCCTCTCCAATAGAAACGACAACATTGTTTCCTAGTCGCTCAGGACTAAGGCCGCGATGTGCTAAATGTTGCTCTAGAAAATTAGCAATTTCCCGCTCTTCATGACTCAAAGAGGGAATGCCTACGAGACTACGATGCAGTTCGAGCACATCTTCAGTTCTGAGATTAGAGATACCCATATCAGCCATGTGAACCGCTTTGGTCAGTAGATTGCGAAACGAGTTGCGTCCCGGTTGACTTCGAGGAAATACTTTCTGGACCACATATCCAGACCGCTTTAACACCACGATCCAGTGCCTGGAATCCAATATCCGTTTTTACTTTCATCCCACCTGCGATCCACCCGGTCTCAACTCCCTCGTTTGCCTCCTCGCGTTCCATGCGTCTAATCGCCATCTGATCGGCCGAGAGGACAGCACCAGATTCTGTGACGAGGATCAGTTCGTCTGCGGCGAGGCCACACGCGATCTCCAACGCGATAGTATCCGCATTAATGTTCAACAGATTGCCCTGTGCATCGATGCCAGGAGGACAGACAATTGGAAGCATACCAGCGCTTAAGAGCGCCACTACCGCGGTCAGATCTGAGGAGACAAAATCGCCGACGTGTCCAAAATCCACGGACTGCCCGTTCATCTGCCAGGGCGTCCGGCGCGTGCATAGAATCGTGCCGGCATCTGCTCCACTCAACCCGGCAGCCCGTATTCCCTTCGAACCGGCCCGCGCAACAAGATCCAGATTTAGTTCGCCCCGGATCACCCAATTGACGATCTGCAGGTCTATTTCTGACGTGATCCGGCGTCCCTCTACAATCTGGGGTTCATGACCGAGATTCCGAGCCATTCGTGTAGCTTGAGGGCCTCCTCCGTGAATCAAAACCACCTCAGAATCCTGCATCAACGTCTCTATCTGGTCCCAGAAAGAGTCCAGCGATCCCTCTAGCAAAGCTCCTCCAACTTTCACAACTATTCGTTTCATGATGCTTCGGCGTGTGCTTTCCAGAGCCAATTCAAAATCGCCTTTTGAGCGTGGAGCCGGTATTCCGCTTGATCCAGATGCAGGGTATTCGGGCCATCCAGGACCGAGTCATCGACCACTACACCGCGGCGTACCGGTAGACAGTGCATGAAATGACCTTTATCGGTTTGGTGCATACACGCGTCTGTGATTCGCCAATCTTGATGCTGAGCTCTCAGTTCTGTTTCAGCACGCGGGTCCTCGTACCGAAGAGATGAACCCCATGATTTCGCATAGATGATATGCGCGCCGTTTGCTGCGCTTAGTAGATTATTCGATTCAGAAACCGATCCGCCCGAGAGCGCGGCCAGACGGCGCGCAGACTCCATGACAGACGGTTCGAGTTCAAATCCCTCAGGGCGAGCGACAGTCACCTCCATACCCATCCTGGAAGCCATCAGCAGAGTGGAATTTGGAACTGCCATGGGCAGCGCTTTGGGATGACTCGTCCAGGAAAGAACAAACTTTTTACCTTCCACATTCGAGTCAAAATGCCTGGACAAAACACTTGCATCTGCCAGCGCTTGACATGGATGTCTCGAGGCCGATTCAAGGTTCAAAACGGGCACGTTGGAGGCATGTGCGAATTGGCGCAACAGGTGGTCTTCCGAATCCGATTTTCGATCTGTGCCTGACGCGAAGAGCCTCACGCCTATAGCATCAGAGTACCTTGACAAAACGCCTACGGCCTCCTGAATATGCTCGGCTTCTGCACCAATCATTGGGCTACCTTTCTCCCATGCAAATCCCCATGTGCCGCTTCCTGGCGTTACCGTTACGCTATTTGCTCCGAGTTCTGCGGCCGCAAGCTCCATTGAAACACGCGTTCTCAGAGAATCATTGAAAAAGACGAGGGCCAGGCTTCTTCCTTTGTGATCCTCGTTGCCAAACGAGCGGTCTGACCCGAAACGAAGCGATTCGCTCAGGCAGTAGCTCCAGGCTGTTGGAGATGCGTCTAACCAATCAAGAAGGTGGTTCAATCTGCTGCCTCCCGCATTACTTGATCCAATGACTTCCAGAATAGCTTTATTTCCTCTTCGGAAACGACCGCCGGAGGCATAAGACGCATTACGTAAGGATCGGCTGAACCTCCGACAAGAATTCCTTTCTCGCGTAGCCCCGAGACGAGGGTGGCTATGGGTTGGGAAAATTTAATTCCCATCAAACAGCCTGCCCCCTGATATCTGAGTCCTCTTATCTGGCATCCGATCTCGAGCGCGTTCCAAATGGCAAGAGCTTTCTTTTGAAGGTCTTCTGCAACGAGCGTTTTCAGCGTTGCTTCGACGCAGGCCATGGCGAGCATGCCCCCTCCGAATGTGGTCCCCTGTTCTCCGAATCCCACCGTATCGGCGACCTCGTTTCGAAGGAGAACTGCGCTTACGGGTACACCGCCACCTAGACTTTTGGCAAGTGTGATCATATCGGGATCGATCCCCAGCAGCTGACTGTATGTGAATGCCCCCGTTCGACCGAGACCGGTCTGCACTTCATCCATAATCAGCATCGACCCTGCCTCTTTGCACGCCTCGGATAATGCCCGGAAGAAGCTTGGTGCCGCCGTCCGCATTCCTTGCATGGACTGAATGGGCTCGACGATGACGGCTGCGGGTTTTTCTTCGAGGATAGTCGTGCGTGCAGCCTCCGAATTGCCAAAGGGCACAAACGTGACGGGCGCCATTGCAGCTTCATATCCCGCTCTGTATTTCTCCTGCCAGGTCGTGGCGAGGCTTCCAAGGGTGCGGCCATGAAAGTCGCCTTCCACCGCCACAATATGTGTTCGGCCTGTCGCTTTGCGGGCGATTTTCATGGCCGCCTCGTTGGCCTCAGAGCCAGAGTTGATAAAGAAGACCTTATCCATTCCTTCTGGCGCCAGCTCTGATAACAGCTTCGAGGCCCTGGCTCGAACCGGCGCATGTACCGCATTCGAATAGAATAACAAGGCGTCGGCTTGATGTTTTATCGCCTCAACCACAGCTGGATGATTGTGCCCTAAAAATGCGACGCAGTGGCCTCCGTAGAGATCCAAATATCGATTGCCATCGACATCTTCGACCCACGCGCCATCCCCTTTCACCAGAGAGATCGGCCACTTGTTATACGTACCGAGCTGAGTGCTGGCTTCCAATTCCATCCATTCTATTGACGTCATAGTGGGTTTCATATCTGAGCGGGCAACAAACCCGTGGTTTGAGGAAATCCGAGAGCGAAATTAACGTTTTGGATCGCTTGAGTTGCGGCGCCCTTCATCAGGTTATCAAGAGCAAAACCGACTACGACTGAGTTGTCTTTCTGAATCCACCCGATGTCAGTAAATGGGGTACCAATGCTCCAGTGCAATTCTGGTAACTTGTTGGGCCACAGCCTAATCAATGAATGTGACGAATAGGCCGTCTCGTAAAGTGCAGCAATGTTTTCACCTGAAGACTGAAACTGAGCCGTTCCCCAGATTCCGGCGGTCCAGGGGCCCGAAATAGGGACAAAATCGAATCCAATTTCCGGTGCCATTTGAAAGATCTCAGCTTCGTGCTGATGAGAAAACACCTTGTAGGCGCGCACATTTCCCGCTCGACTGGGAAAGTGAGTCGTTTCCTTTGCCAGCACGCCCGACCCTGAGGCTCCTGTAAGCGCAGTAACAGAAACTCTAGCTTTGATTTTCGCCAGAGAAAGTGGGTACAAAGCGAGAGAAATCGCCGTGGCGAAGCAGCCTGGGTTGGCGATCAGGTTGGTACCCTCTGGAGGCGGTCCCGTCACCTCGGGCATTCCATACCAAGCTCCATGAAGCAGATCAGGCCGAGGATGTTCTTTCCCATATCGTTCCAGGTACGACGCTGCGTCTGGAAGCCGAAAGTCCGCACTCATGTCGACAGTCAATCCACTGAAGCCTGAGTCCGTTAACCGCCCGACTGCCTCCGCTCCTTGGCCATGACCGGCAGCCACAAAAACCACATCCAGATTTTCGATACCAGGCAGTTCCGATTCAAAAACCAGATCCGTAGCGCCCATCAGATGCGGATGAGCGCCGGATAGAGACTTCCCGGCCTGAGAGCGGCTCGTCACAACAGAAAGAGCTAGCATCGGATGAGCCAAAACACAATCGATGAGGGTTCTCCCGACGTATCCAGCTCCGTGCAGTATGGCTACCTGCTTCATGCGTCTGTACCATCGGATTTTGGTGAGCCCAATTTGGAAGCAATCAAATCGCCTATATCCTTTGGATCCTTGCGTGCATTGATTGCAGGAATACCCATAACCTGCCGAATGTACTGTTGCCCAACGCCATTGTCTGTCACAGGCCCCGTTACGACTGCTATCTTCGCATGATACCGTTCTTTGAAGAGGCTCTGGGCTGCCCAGACCCCTGCCAGATCTACAGCAGCTACAATGTGCGCAACACAAAATTTCTGTAGTTCTTTGTCTTGAAGCAGTTCATCTACACCATAGTAGCCGATTATCCCGTCTCCGAGCTCGATTACAATGACGTCGGGATCTGCCGTCTCACAAAGATGAGCAATAAGACCTTTCACATATGGAGTCATAGCCTTCGAAGTCGAACAGACCACTCCGGCGTCGGTAAATGTTGCGGTCGCAACAGCGCCATGCCGCTCGATCAGTCGAACGTCTCTCATCAATGATGCTCCTGTGGCCTTCGCCGCCGCGACTCTGTATCCTTTTCGAGTGAGTCGCTGGACGAGTTCACAGGCCGCCCACGTTTTTCCCGTGTCCATCGCGGTGCCGGAGATAAATATCAGTGGCACGGATTCCGATAGGGTATCCACTTCGGTCAGCGCATAGTCCTGGAGTCTTGCGTGAACCCAGCGTCCGTCGATCTCCACCATCGCCGCGCCGATGACTTTGACTCGAAGCGCGGGACCAAGATCGGGATGATCGCTCACGCAGGTCCCAATAATGCCACCGAGATTCAGAACGTTGAGGGTGTCACCAGGCAAGGCCACACGCGGCACCTGCCCGCTATAGCCCTTCAGCGCTTTCCGCTCGCCCAGGACACCTACAAAAACGTCACCTTTCGAAATTGTGCGAAACTCTCCATCGATGCATTCAATTTGATTGTAAAGAGCCTTCGATTCCAGCGCCTCCACAACGATGCAGTAGCCTTCCTGAGCGACCACGTAGTCCGAAACTGTGACGTCTCTCACTAAGCCGGTCTTCCCGGCCGTCGACGATACATATGTTACTTGAATATTTGTCATCTCGTTAATCAGCTTTGATTGTTCGCTTTCCCAACGCTCTTCCTAACGCGGTGCGTCAGTAGCGACTGTACTCCCAGAATTCTCGCAAAACCTCGGGCGTCACGACCATCCCACAACTCATTTGCTTCGCCATAAGTCGCCACGTTGACGTCGAATAGCGAATACGGACTGCTTGCACCTTCAATATGCACGCCGCCTTTGTAAAGTGACAAGGTGACTTCGCCCGTTACGGTTTGCTGGGAAGACTCAAAAAGGGCCTCAATGTCTCGAAGGGCCGGATCAAAATATTGTGCTTCGTGCAACATCATACCATAAAAATCTCCTAACTGACTTTTATGGTACTGCTGCCAGCGTGACAACACGATTTTTTCAAGCTCTCGATGAGCTGGAATTAGAATCGCAGCTGCCGGGGCCTGAAATCCGACGCGACCCTTGATTCCAAGAATGGTGTCGCCGACATGGATGGCGCGGCCAATGGCGTGTTCTTCACCTATAGAATTCAACTGCTCGATTAGCGCCACGGCAGAGAGAGCGGATCCGTCGATTGACACCGGTATGCCCTCCTCGAAGCCAATTTTGAGCTGACTTGCTTCTTCGGGAGCTCCTGTCGGTGCAACCGTAGGCCACGCAGAATCCGGAAGCGGTTGTTCTGTGCTCAGGGTTTCTTGTCCGCCTACCGTTGTCCCCCACAACCCGGTGTTGATCGAGTAAGTAGTGGTAGATGCCGACACCGCAAAACCACGCTTCTTGAGCCATGCGGTAGTCTCTTCTCGGCTCAAATTATTATCACGAATCGGAGTCAGGATGGTTAGATCATCACCCAGAACATTGAGGGCTACATCAAATCGAATCTGGTCATTTCCAGCTCCTGTCGAGCCGTGCGCCACGGTAGTCGCTCCGATTTCCTTCGTCTTGGCGATCAACGCTTCGGCCTGAACAACGCGGTCAGGCCCGACACATAGTGGATAGAGATCACCGCGAAGGACATTTCCCTTGATGAGATATTGAATGGAACGCTCAAATAGCGCAGCTCTGGCATCCACGAGATGATGTCCCGCCGAGCCGAGCTCATATGCCCGCGCCTCTACAGCAGCGCACTCTTCCTCGCTCATCCCGCCTGTATTGACGGTTACCGTGTAGATCGGGACATGGTGTTCTTCTTTCAGATATGGAACACAAAATGACGTGTCCAGCCCTCCACTGAAAGCGACTACAATTGACATGGCTCTGTTGTTGTGATGTTGGTTTTTCTTGTGTTCGCCCTACTTAGGGGCGCAGTCTATTTTGATTATCGCACATAAAAAAAGCGCCGATCCGGGGACGGATCGGCGCTGAACCTCAGGGCGATGTGAAATCTATCTAGTTTCTAGTTCACACCCTTGCACGCGCGGTTGATCCGTATCCCACGAAGGAGATTCGTCGGACTCGTCGTCGAAGTCGGCGGGAGATTTGCGCTGTGTGCGGTATGTACGCTCGTATTGTCATGGGCGGCGAACATACGGCACTATTGGCATACGGAGCAAATTTATTTTCTGCATATGATTTTTTGACCGACCATCGGGGCCGACTAAACCGAATAAGAATCCAAGTCTGGCGCGCCTTTCCATAACGCCTTCTGATATTCGCGGGCCCGTTCCAGAGCACGAACGCCACGCGGTGTCAGGTGATAATATATTCTAGGACGCCCCCCGTGCCGGTGCTCGTTTTTCGATGCCTTCTTCCGGATATATCCGCGGTCGGCCAACTGGTCCAGCGACACCCACAAACTCCCAACGGTAATTTTCTTCTTGGCTCGAGACGCAAGCTCCCCCCGTATCGTCGTGCTGTATGCATCTTCGCCCAATACGAGGATGCAAAGCATCAGAATTTCGTCAGCTCTGGAAAGTTGTTTGGCAGGTGGCATGCTCTCTACGATTACATCATTCAAGAATCGGCGGGCGACTAATATAGGTCATTACTAAAATACTTGATTATGCTTGTCGCGCTTCTTCCTAAATACCGAATCGGCAAAGCCTAGCAACCGCCTAGCAACCGCCTCGCGACCGCCTTCGGAGCCCTAGTCCATCAAGCCTGCCTGCCTCGCATATTCAAAGACATTGCCCGCACGTAAGATTTCTGCCACGTCGCCGAGAGGATTGAGTAGATACTCATGCCCGGTAGTGTGATTAGTCAGCAGACCTGCCCCGGATTCGATTGTAAGTTCGTCACCCGTCGATATTACTTCCGTTAATTTCAAACGGCCCTCAAAGGGGATGATAAACCCTCCATCTACTGCATTTCGATAAAATATTCGGGCGTAAGATTCCGCCACCACGGCTTCAGCACCCGCCACCATCAGAGAAAATGGTGCGTGCTCTCGCGATGACCCACAACCAAAATTCGAGCCCGCAATTACTATTTTATATTCGCTCTCGTATGAATCTTCCGCGGTGAAGGCGTGATTGCCATCAGGGAGTCCCTGACTTTCTTTCGGCAACCCACTCAGCGCGTAGCGGCCGTACATTCTCCGTTCATCCGGAATCGTCATGCTGTAGACAAGGTGCGCCGCAGGAATGATCTGGTCCGTGTCGATCGAGTCTCCAACCACGTACGCTTTACCCTTTACAATTTCTTTCATACCAACACCTCTCGCGGATCGGTGATTACTCCGTGGATCGCAGACGCAGCCACCGTCAGGGGCGAGGCCAGATAAACTGAGGCCAACTTTGAGCCCATGCGACCCGGGAAATTTCGATTGGTTGTCGAGATCACTATTTCCTCACCTTCCGAACGGCCGAAGGTATCGATCGGGCCACCCAGGCATGCACCGCATGACGCGTGACCCATCTTGCATCCCGCATCTAGGAATACTTGCCACAGCGTCTTACCGTTCAACGTATTTTCTCGCAGTTGCTTCGTGACCTCCGTACTGGCCGGAACCACATATGTATTGACGCGAACTTCCTCCCCTTCGAGAATCTGTGCCGCAGCCAGGAAATCCTCATATTTTCCGCCTGTACAACTTCCGATATAGGCCTTATCCAGCTTCGTGCCTGCTACTTCCGAAACCGTAGCGCGGTTGTCTGGACGGTGCGGCTTCGCAACAACAGGTTCCATTTTCGAGACGTCGTAAACTTTTTCCGTGTGATAAACAGCATTTAAATCGGAGTAGACGGGGTCAAACGCGGCATCAGTGCGCGCTCGGACATGTTCGAACGTCTTTTCATCTGGAGCGATGATTCCGTTCTTGCCGCCCGCCTCTATCGCCATATTTGTGAGCGTCATTCGCTCTTCCATGGATAGGTCAAATACGGCTTGCCCGTCAAATTCGAGTGCTCGATAGGTGCCACCTTCAAAACCAATGTCGCCGATGACCGACAGGATCAGGTCTTTTGCCATCAAGTAGGGTGGTAGCGATCCCTCAAATACGAATCGCATCGTTTCAGGGACTTTGACCCATATTTTGCCAGTACCCATTATGAGCGCGGCGTCCGTATTTCCAACACCCGTCGAAAAAAGGCCGAAAGCACCGGAGGTACATGTATGACTGTCTGTTCCGAAAAGCACGTTTCCTGGCCGATTAAATCCCTCCTCCGCCAGCGCAACATGACAGACGCCCTTGTATCGAGACGTACCGACATCGAAGTAATGAGGTAGATCGTGCTCGGACGCAAAGGCTCGCAACAGCTCGATATTCCGCATCGCGTGAGGATCTTCGGTAAAGATGTAGTGATCCGGCAGAATCACCAATTTGTCCTTGTCCCACACCTTGGCCGAATCTCCGAATTCCCGCTTGAATATGTCTATCGTGGGCGGGCCACAGACATCATGAGTCATCAAGATGTCTACATCAACCCAGATATTTTCTCCGGGAGAAACGCGATCACGTTCGGCGTTTCGGGCTAAGATTTTTTGAGTTATAGTCTGTCCCATTCGACCAGGTGGGTTGAAGATCAGTTGGTTTTAAGGTGCCTTGACGCAGAGCGCAAGTTCACGCACTTCCTCTATCAAATGCCTGCATAATTCCGGTTCCGACGAACTGAATCGATTCTTCGTCCGCCCGATGAGCCGCTAGACTGTTGAGCGCATTCATGTAGGCTTCTGCCGAGGCGTGGACCACATCTGTGCTACTGGCTTTTCCTGCAAAACAGGGACCGCCAAGGCTGATCAGGACGCTCACTTCTCCGAACGCATCTGCGCCCTCCGAGATGGACCTGATGTTGTAATTGACTAAGTCATGTCCCTCATTTACTGCATGATCTATCGCGCGATAGAGAGAATCGATCGGACCGTCACCTGTAGCTGCCTTCTCGACGACCGAATCATGACGGACGTGACGGATTCGCACGGTAGCTTCAGGTTTCTTTTCCGTACCTACGGACACGTGGAAGTGCTCAAGACGATAATGTGGGTTGTTTGCGACATGCTGATTTTCATGTACCAGACTGTACAGATCGACATCATTAATTTCTTTTTTTCGATCCGCGAGCTTCACGAAATCGGCGTAGATCTGGACCTTCTCTTCAGCCGTGACCTTAATGCCGAGCATTTCCATCCTGCTAAATAAGCCATGCCTACCCGAATGACGACCGAGCCGGATGGCCTGTGAGTTCTGCCCCACATCTTCGGCGCGCATGATTTCATAGGTTTCTCGATTCTTTAGCACCCCATCCTGATGAATTCCTGCTTCATGACTGAACGCGTTTCGTCCCACGATGGCCTTATTCGGTTGAACAACGAAACCCGTGAAGGTTGACACCATTTTTGAAGTCTGAGAGAGCAAACGTGATTCGATTCCCGTCGTGAGACCGAAGTGTTCTTCTCTGACTGAAAGTGCCATCGCAACCTCCTCGAGCGAAGCGTTTCCCGCGCGCTCTCCAATTCCATTGATCGTGCACTCGATTTGTCGCGCTCCCGCCTGAACTCCGGCGAGAGAATTCCCTACTGCAAGGCCGAGGTCGTCATGGCAATGTGTCGAGAAGATTACCTCATCACCAAATTTGCAACATTCCATCACGCTTTTGATGAGGTGGGCATACTCGTCTGATATACAATACCCTGTAGTATCTGGCAGATTGATTGTCGTCGCTCCCGCGTCGATTACTGCTTGAACAACCTCACACAGGTATTTAAGCTCTGTCCTTCCCGCATCTTCCGCACTGAATTCAACATCGTTGGTATATTTTTTGGCCTGTTGGACAGCATCGACCGCCATTTTCTTAATTGTGGCTCGTTTGTCCGACAGCGTCTTTCCGTACCGATCATCCGAGAATTTACTATTCAGATGAATGTCACTCGTCGCAATGAAGGTATGAATCCGCGTGTTTTCGCCACCTTCAAGAGCCTTTCCAGCCGCTTCTATGTCATTTGGCTTCGCCCGGGCAAGCCCACAAATAGTCGGCCCACTCACTTCTTGAGCTATTCGGCGGACCGCTTCGAACTGGGCTGGCGACGAGATCGGAAAACCCGCCTCGATAACATCCACTCCGAGCCTGGCTAGCTGATGAGCTATCTGAATTTTTTCAGGGATCGTCATGGAGGCACCCGGCGCTTGTTCTCCGTCGCGCAAGGTGGTGTCAAAAAGTATAATTCGTTCGGTAGCCATAACTAGCTTATTGGTGAAGGTGAGGCAAGTCTCGAAAGAGATGCCACAAGATGTTCTGTAAATTGATTGGTGCTGACGGGTAGGTCGGCACCTCGTATTAGATCAGCAGTCAGGTATCCGTCAGCCAGCGTTTGTGAAACCGCCTTTCGAATCGCGGAAGCGGCCTCGTTTTCCTGCCAACTGTCGAGCATCATCGCACAACTCAAGACGGCGGCGATTGGATTCGCTACGTTCTTTCGCGCTATGTCGGGTGCACTTCCATGGACCGGCTCGAACAGCGGTGTACTCCCTCCCACGGATGCCGAGGGGAGTAAACCGAGGGAACCCGCAAGCGTCGAAGAAAGGTCAGAGAGGATGTCTCCGAACAAGTTACCTGTTAGTATTACGTCGAATTGTGCCGGATTCAACACGAGCTGCATGGCAGCATTGTCCACATAGAGGTGGTTCAATTCTACATCAGGATACTCGGATGAACCGATCGCTTGAACCCGTTCGCGCCACAGTTCTGACACCGCCAAGACGTTCGCCTTGTCGACGGACGTGACCTTTCTTTTCCGCTGCCTAGCCCACTCGAAAGCGACCTTCGCGATCCGGTCAATTTCTTCAACGGAATAACTCATCGTATCGAACGCATACTCGACCGCTTTTTCTCGGGGTCGGCCGAAGTAAATACCTCCGGTAAGTTCTCGTACAACCAGCAGATCCGTGCCTACCACCTTCGCTCGAGGCAATACGGATAAATGAGCCAACGGCTCACTTATTCGAACAGGTCTCAAATTCGAAAACACTCCGAGGCCGGCACGTAGTCTCAACAGTCCGGCTTCTGGCCTGTTTGCGCCGCTTAAAGCATCCCATTTCGGACCTCCAATGGCTCCCAGGAGCACTGCATCAACCCGGTTAGAAGAACAAGCAGAAAGCGTTTCGTCCGCAAGCGGAGCCCCTTCCCGATCGATTGCTACACCACCAATATTGCGTTCTTCGACTGTAACTTCAAAGCCGAACCGACCGGCAACAGCCTGCAATACAGCCTGGGCAGATCCGATGACTTCGGGTCCGATTCCGTCTCCGGGAAGAACAATAATGTGGTAATGATCACTCATGAGGATTTCGCATTATCGCAAACATCGTAGCCTGCTACCGGGATTCGACAGAAGTCTGCTTTTCTTCGGACGCAGATGACCTGATCCAGGACATCATTTTCCGAAGTTTTTTCCCAACCGTCTCCATTGGATGATTGACAGATTTACTCCGCAATTCCGACATGTTGGGCCATCCAGCATCGCATTCTTCAATCCATTCCCGCGCAAATGCTCCGCTCTGAACTTCTTCCAGAATCTTTTTCATTTCCGCTTTCACCGTTTCAGTTATTACACGCGTACCGCGAGAATACCCACCGTACTCCGCCGTATCCGAAACGGATTTGTTCATCATCTCAAGCCCACCTTCGTAGTAGAGGTCCACGATTAGCTTAAGTTCATGCAAGCATTCGAAATACGCTAGCTCTGGAGCGTACCCAGCCTCCACTAATGTCTCGAAGCCAGCTTTAACAAGCGCCTCACTTCCACCGCAGAGTACCGCCTGTTCTCCGAAGAGATCAGTTTCTGTCTCATCTTTGAAGTTGGTTTCGATAACTCCGGCACGCATTCCGCCAATTCCTTTTGCCCAACTAAGCGCCAGATCCATCGCGCCTCCGGTAGCGTCCTGCGCCACAGCCACTAGGCAAGGCACTCCGCGACCGTTTTCGAATGTGCGGCGAACGAGGTGACCAGGTGACTTCGGGGCGACCATAAATACGTCGACTCCTTCCGGTGGCTGAATCTGATCGTAATGCACATTAAAACCATGACCGAAAGCGAGCGCCTTCCCAGGAGTCATGTGCTGCTTGATTTCAGACTCGTAGACGGTTTTCTGGATCTGATCCGGAATGAGGATCATCACTACGTCCGCCCAGGCAGCAGCGTCCGAAACAGACATTACCTGAAGCCCTTTTGACTTCACTTCATCCGTGTTCGCTGAACCTGGCCGAAGACCGACTGTGACCTGAACTCCGCTTTCAGATAGATTTAGTGCGTGGGCATGTCCCTGGCTTCCGTATCCGATTACGGCGACTTTTTTGTTTTGAATAATGCCCAAATCGGCATCGTAGTGCATGTTCATGGCAGATAGTGTTGTCTGATAAAATTGGTTTCGGTGTCCTTATAGGACTTCGGGACAATGGTGCCCCGAATCAATGTTCAAAAACGAGGGAGCGGCGCATCGCGACGCGACCACTCCGCGCAACTTCACATAGGTCGTAATCTCTCATCATTCCAATAAAGGCTGTGACCTTTGCCGGCGGCCCAGTAACCTCGAACGTGAGGCTATCTGGCGTAATGTTCACGACATTGGCGCGGAAGATGTCTACAACCGACAAGATTGCAGCTCTCTCTTCCGCCTTGCATCGAATCTTTACGAGACATAATTCTCTTTCGACATGATCCTCTTTGGTCACATCGTCGACCAACAGCGTATCGACCAGGCCGTTTAGCTGTTTGATTACCTGTGCGATAATTCGGTCATTGCCGGTCGTGACCAGCGTTAATCGAGATTGAGTTGTGTCCTTTGCTTCTCCAACGGAGACGCTCTCCAGATTAAAGCCGCGCTGCGAAAACAGATTGGCTACCCGATTGAGAGCTCCTATCGAGTTTTCGAGGAGGACCGTCATTACATGACGATGAACTGAATCCGAATCTTCAGGATTGAGCGCCTCGCCGGCCGCTTGCTTTCGAAAAAGCTGTTGTGGTGTGAATTGTTGAGTGGTCATAGCAGATATAATTGAAAAATGAGAGCCGGACTAGGCGAAGTCTTCGGGATTGAATTGGGCAGTGATCATGTCGTCGGTTGCGGCTCCCGCCGGTACCATTGGAAAAACCTTTTCCTGCATAATCACTTTGAATTCCATCACAACTGGCCGATCTGTGACTTTCCATGCCGCGTCAATTGTTGCTTGTATGTCTTCCGGTTTGTCGCACAAAAGTCCTACACAGCCGAACGACTCTGCAAGCTGGACATAGTCAGGGTTTGTGGGTTCCAGGTAGGTGTGACTGTATCGTTCGTCGTGAAAGAGTTCCTGCCACTGCCGAACCATTCCCAGATACGAATTATTTAGAATGACAATCTTCAGGGGGAGCTTGTGCGCTGCAGCAACGCCCAGCTCTTGAATGTTCATCAAAACACCGCCATCGCCATTGATCGAAATTACCGGTCCGTCTCCCCCTTTCGCTCCGAACGCTGCGCCCATTGCCGCGGGTAGAGAAAAACCCATCGTTCCCAGCCCACCGGATGTAATATGAGTACGTGGCTTGAGATAGGAAAAAAACTGCGCACCCCACATTTGATTTTGACCCACATCAGTCACTACGGTCGCATCTCCTCCTGTTTTGTCGCGAAGAGCTCGGACAATTTCTTGAGGCCGAAGCTGTCCATCTCGCTTGAAGTCCAACGGAAACTCCCTCTTCCATACGTCAATCATTTCCTGCCAAGGTTCGTGTGTTTTTTCCTCAAGTAGCGGCTCCAGCTGATCAAGGACTAGAGAAACGTCTCCGAGAATGGGACAGTCAACCGGGACATTTTTCGAGATGCATGCAGGATCAATATCGACGTGAATAATTTTTGCATGTGGCGCCCAAGCTTCGATTTTTCCCGTGACACGATCGTCAAACCGGGCGCCAACCGAAATCAGCAAATCACAATTTTGTACGGCTTGATTCGCATACCAAGTACCGTGCATCCCCAGCATGCCCACGGACAGTGGATCATCTTCGGGGAAAGCACCGAGACCATGTAATGTCGTCGTGACCGGGATCTGTGTTTTTCGAGCAATTCGTGTCAGCTGCTCCGAGCCACCTGAAATAATCGTACCTCCGCCAACGTAGAATAGCGGCCGTTCGGCGCGTGCGATCATTTCCGCTGCTTTTTCAACCTGCGCAAGATCACCCTTACCAGGAAACGAGTATCCCCGAATAGAAACCGATTCTGGATAATGAAACGGAGCTTTCGCTGCGATTATATCCTTTGGCAAATCGACAACAACTGGACCTGGACGGCCTGTTCGTGCGATGTGATACGCCTTTTTAATGGTCGAAGCCAAGTCCCGAACATCTCTTACAAGGAAACTGTGCTTCGTAATACTTCTTGTGACTCCGATCGTATCACATTCTTGAAATGCATCGTTTCCAATCAATTTTGTTGGAACCTGGCCCGTGAAAACGACAATTGGAATCGAGTCCATGTATGCGTCAGCAATCCCCGTCACGCAATTTGTGGCGCCTGGTCCCGAGGTAACTAGAACGGTACCAACACGGCCCGTCGATTTGGCATATCCCTCGGCAGCATGTGTCCCACCCTGCTCGTGACGAACGAGGACATGCTTGAATGATGGACCGATACGATGCATCGCATCATAAATGCCAATAACTGCTCCACCGGGATGGCCAAAGACTACTTCAACACCCTCTGCCTCGAGTGACCGAATCAAAATTTCAGCTCCCGTCACCAGCCCGGTGCCCGGAGCCTCCATCTGGTTTGACGACTTCGTAATCGAATTCGCATTCGAAGAAGACGTGGCGCTCGTACTCGAGCTCCCGGTGGTGTGCCCTTGGTGGGCAACTGGTGATTTTTCCCCTGCGATTGTCCGTGACATCGGATTATTTTTTCTTTTTAGAGGGTGAGTTGTTTGTTTTGACTTACTGTAGGCACCTTCAGGACCGCTCCTGTTGAAGCGCTGGAAACCATGAAACTATACCGTTCGAGGTATCCGCCTTTAACCTTGGCTTCAAATGGTGGTAGCCGCAACATGCGAGCTGCAATTTCTTCGTCGCTGACGTGCAAGTGCACGCTCGAAGCGTCTATATCTATGGTGATTTCGTCTCCTTCGCGCACGGCCGCAATCGGGCCACCCGATGCAGCCTCTGGCGAACAGTGTCCTATCGCCAGACCTCTGGTTCCCCCTGAAAAACGACCATCTGTGATCATCGCGACGGATGTGTCAAGTCGCATTCCCGCTAGTGCAGACGTTGGGGTGAGCATTTCTGGCATTCCGGGTCCGCCCTTGGGCCCCTCATATCGAATGACCACCACGCTTCCCGGCTCAAGTGTTCCTGACATGATACCTTCAACAGCCGCGTCTTGGCTTTCGAAAATTACCGCTTTCCCCGTGAATTTCAGCATATCCTCTGCTACCGCGCCAGTTTTCACGACACAGCCTTCAGGAGCAATATTTCCGAACAGAATTGAGAGACCACCCGTTTTTCGAAATGGATTCTTTGTCGTGTGAATCACATCTGGGCGAGCGTTCGTGGCATTATCAATCGTGTGCTGGAGCGACGATCCAGTGACTGTCATCCTGTCTGCGTACAAAAGATCTGCCTCCGCCAACTCTTTCAGGATGGCCGGAACGCCCCCTGCCTCATCTACATCTTCCATGTATACGTCGGCAATTGCCGGCGCGACTTTGCAGATATACGGGACTTCAGATGAAATTCTATTGATGCGTTCCAGGTCGTAGTCAATCCCCGCTTCTTGAGCAGCAGCCAGAATGTGAAGCACAGTGTTCGTAGAACCCCCCATGGCCATATCAAGCGCGAACGCATCATCAATCGCCTGTTCAGTGAAAATGTCGCGCGGCTTCATGTCTTCATCGACCATCTCAACAATTCTGCCGGCGGCAAGCGTAGCTAGGGATTCTCTTCGAGGATCAACTGCCAGGATTGATCCGTTGCCCGGTAGCGCGAGCCCCAGTACCTCCATTATGCAGTTCATCGAGTTGGCGGTGAACATCCCCGAACAGGAACCGCAAGTTGGACACGCGAATCGTTCCAGCGCATCGAGTCCGGCTTCATCAATATCTCCTTTCTGATACTTCCCGACGCCTTCGAACACTGAGATCAGATCGATCTTTGTACCATCCTCCAACGTACCCGCCTTCATAGGGCCGCCCGAGATGAAAATGGTTGGGATATTGCACCGAAGAGCACCCATCAGCATTCCCGGAACGATTTTATCGCAATTTGGGATACAGATCAGGGCATCGAGGCAATGCGCCCGGGCGACGGTTTCCACGGCGTCGGCGATGATCTCCCGTGACGGCAATGAATACCTCATTCCGAGGTGTCCCATCGCAATTCCATCATCTACGCCGATTGTATTGAATTCGAATGGCACACCACCTGCGTCTCGAACCCCTTTTTTGACCACCTTCGCAAATTCCTGCAGGTGCACGTGCCCTGGGATGAGGTCGATATAGGAATTACAAACGCCAATAAATGGGCGTGAGAAATCGTCGTCGGAATGAATCACGCCAGTCGCTCTCAAGAGGCTGCGGTGAGGCGCTCTAGAAAAGCCTTTGGTAATCGTATCGCTTAAGCGTTTGGACATGGAGTTGATTTCGGTTCGGGTTTTGATCAACCCTATTTCGAAATGCATGTCCGCGCTGGGCGGTTACAGGGTTGACCGGATTATCAGCTAATAATAATGCTGACTAGAATGGATAGTAGCACGAGGCTCACTAGAGCCAGCACTAATAGGTCAACCACGGAAATCGAGAGGTCCTGTCCAAACATGACACTATTCGCAACGCCAGCATCCCTTGTGGGAAGCACGTTTTCTTGAGCGAGATATGTTGTTCGGATTAATCGCATGGTTTGCGTTTTTAACTCGAACCGGCCGGCTCTTTTCGTGACGAGACTGAGCGCGAAGCGAGTTCAAATTCGGCGCAAGAATACAGACCCTGCTCGTCGGAAACCAACTTTCATATCGTGAACTTTCCGGAAGCGCTACCAAAAAGTTCGTTAAACAACTGGTGAGTTGCGCCGAACTCCCCTATTGATCTGGGTTCATAACTCAGCTAACTTGTACTCAAATCTCAGACACTTACAGAACCAGATGTTCGAAAACTCGCTCGAATTTGCACAGAAAATGGATCGCGAAGATGCCCTTCGTGAATGGAGAGATAGGTTTTTCATTCCCACTGGCGTCGACGGCCTGCCATCCACTTACCTGTGCGGGAATTCTCTTGGACTCCAGCCCAAATCGGCCTCTCAAGCCGTGAATTCAATCATGTCCAGTTGGGCCGAGCGCGGAGTAGAAGGCTACTTTACCGGTGCTGAACCTTGGGTTGATTATGCTGATGACCTTCGAAAGCCTCTATCTCGGCTCGTCGGTGCGAGCCCTCTGGAAGTTACGCTGATGAACACGCTAACTGTTAACCTGAACTTACTTCTAGTTTCTTTTTACCGGCCCAATTCCAGCAGATTCAAGATTATAATCGAAGAACACACGTTTCCATCCGACCAGTACGCAATCCGTCAACAAATTGCGTTTCACGGTTACGACCCTTCAGTCGCTCTCGTAGTGCTTAAGGCCCGAACGGGCGAGGAGCATCTGAGAATGGATGACATTTTGGAGACGATTGATCGCGAAGGCGACCGTGTCGCGCTGGTCTTAATGGGTGGGTTGAACTACTACACGGGTCAGCTTTTTGATATGCGTTCCATAACTGAGAGGGGGCATGCCAACGGGGCCGTCGTTGGCTTCGATCTTGCTCATGCGGCCGGGAATGTGCCGCTCTCTCTGCATGAATGGGGACCAGATTTTGCAGTATGGTGTCACTATAAATATGTGAACGGTGGGCCGGCTGCCCCGGGCGGAGCATTCGTCCACGATCGACACGCCCGCGCTTTTGACCTTCCTCGATTCTCGGGATGGTGGGGACACAATCGGGACACGAGATTTCAGTGGGTCGATGACTACGAACCTGAGCCGGGTGCGGCAGGATGGCAAATGACCAATGCACCTGTACTTTCTACCGCGACTGTAAAAGCCTCTTTGGAGATATTCGAAGAGGTCGGATTGACCGCGTTGAGGAAAAAAAGCAAGAAGTTGACGGGTTTTCTACGGTTTCTGCTGAATGAAATTGGTTCAGGATTCGAGATTATGACGCCGGATGATTCGGAAGCGCACGGCGCTCAGCTTTCGCTGAGGGTGACCACGGACAATGGCCGAGCCGTATTCGACCACCTGAAATCAAATGGAGTAATCTGCGACTGGCGAAATCCGAATTGTATTCGAGCCTCACCCGCACCACTCTACAATTCGTTCGAGGACGTATATCGTTTTTATCAAGTATTTCAGAAAGGGCTGGAATTATACAATTGATAACGAGGGCTGGTGAAAGCCACGCCTTGACAAGCTGAGCTCACAAAGGCCATCCTTCTCGCCTCGGCTGCACGTTCGCATTGAAAACACACAGATCAGAGCAGGCCCTCTGCGAGAGTCCGGTGTAATTTGACTGATCACATCAAGCTTTTCTTGATATTCAATCGCTCGTACTTAGATACACATGTGTTCGATACTCGCCATTCTCAACATTGATCAGGCCCAACAACTGCAAGCACGCTCAAGCCTGCGGGACCGTGCGCTAAGCCTGAGTAAATTGCAACGGCACCGTGGCCCAGACTGGTCAGGCATCTACGAAGACGAAAGCTGCATTTTAGCGCACGAGCGCCTCGCTATCGTCGATCTACAACACGGTGCTCAGCCACTCAAAAGCCCCGATGGCCGCTACGTTCTCGCGGTTAATGGCGAAATCTATAATCACCGTGAGCTCCGAAATCGCTATCCCGATTATGACTTCCAGACTGACTCCGACTGTGAGGTTATCATCCCAATGTTTGATGAGTTGGGCTCTGCGTGTGTCAAACTGCTCAACGGCATTTTCGCCTTTGTCCTCTGGGATTCGAAATTAGGCGATCATTTCGTAGCGCGTGATCCCATGGGAGTGATTCCTCTTTACCAAGGTTACGACGCTGAAGGCCATTCCTATTTCGCCTCCGAATTGAAAGCGCTTGAAGGGGTGTGCAATCAACTGGAAGTTTTCCTTCCCGGTCACCTGTTAGACAGCAAACAAAGCAATAGTTCGCAATCTTATCTGGATCGAAGATGGGAGTCATACGAGACCGTTGAAAAGGGACCAATCCACGCTGCCGTCATTCGAAACTCTTTGTCTGAGGCGGTTCATCGTCAATTAATGACGGATGTCCCATTTGGCGTATTGTTGTCCGGAGGACTCGATTCTTCCATCATAGCGGCTCTGGCTTGCACGTTTGAAAAAAGCAGGGTTGAGGATGATGACCTTACTCGAGCCTGGTGGCCCAGAACTCATTCATTTGCCATCGGCCTGGAAGGAAGCCCCGATCTTGTTGCAGCGCAGGAGGTTGCCGATTTTATAGGTAGTGTGCACCACGGTTTTACCTTCACGGTACAAGACGGTCTCGATGCACTTCGAGATGTCATCTATCATGTGGAAACGTACGACGTAACGACCATTCGGGCCTCTACACCCATGTATCTGCTCGCCCGCAAAATCAAGGCGATGGGGATCAAGATGGTTCTCTCGGGAGAGGGTGCGGATGAGATTTTTGGCGGGTACTTGTACTTTCATAAGGCTCCAAACGCCCGAGAATTCCACGAGGAAACCGTCCGCAAGATCGAGCGACTACACCTGTTTGATTGTCTCAGAGCAAACAAAAGCATGGCAGCCTGGGGTATCGAGGCGAGAGTGCCCTTCCTGGATCTGGAATTCTTGGAGACCGCGATGTCTCTATCTCCATCGTCCAAAATGATCCAGGACTCTCGTTTGGAAAAACAGATCTTGCGTGACGCATTCAGAGACGTGCTTCCCGAATCAATTTATCGGCGACAAAAAGAGCAGTTTTCCGATGGTGTCGGCTACGGGTGGATTGACCAGTTGCGAGTTCACGCGGAAGACAATGTGAGCGACCAGGAAATGAAACGAGCTGGATTCCGCTTTCCGATTAACACGCCAGATACCAAAGAAGGCTATTTCTATCGCTCAATTTTTGAAAGCCACTTTTCTTCAGAAGCGGCCGCGCGCTGCGTCCCAAGTGGAAAATCTGTGGCATGTTCGACTCCCGAAGCTCTTGCTTGGGATGAAACATTTGCCGGCAGCGCAGACCCTTCGGGTCGGGCGGTTAAGGGCGTCCACGGAGACTCGTACTAGTTCCAAACGAACCTCAGACTCCGTTTTTTTCGCAAACAGGTGCGATTGGGCAGTTCTCGCAATCGGGTGCCTTGGCCAAACACACGTTTCTTCCGTGTAGGATGATGCCATGGCCGGCGAAAATCCATTCACTCTGAGGGAAACAGGACATGAGATCCCGCTCCACCTTTACCGGGTCAGTCTCGCTCGTAAACCCCATTCGAAAGCCGAGCCGTTTAACATGTGTGTCAACAACAAAACCGGCTGGAATTCCAAAGTGAGTCCCCAGCACAACATTGGCTGTTTTGCGGGCAACGCCAGGAAGGCGAATCAATTCCTCCATAGTTGATGGAACCATGCCGCCAAATTCATTCATAAGCATATTGGCAGAACCGATAACGCTTTTCGCCTTATTCCGAAAAAAGCCGGTGGAACGAATCTCCAGCATAAAGGAGTCTGGGTCCGCATTTGCAAAGTCTTCGATTGACCGATACTTCTTAAAGAGTGTGGCGGTCACCTTGTTGACGTTCACATCGGTTGTTTGCGCAGACATAATCGTGGCGAACAATAATTCGTGGGCCGAGCCGTGATTCAGGGCGCAATCGGCCTCCGGATACAATTCGTGTAGCAGTTTGAGGACTGTAGCGGAATTTGTGTTCATGCAAGAAAGTCGGAGGTGTGGGCTACGCCCATGTGATGAGATGGCGGTCCATGTCTGGATATCAAGGTAGGCACGAACCTTACATTCTGGCGCGGGTTTATCGATCCGACCATCTTTCTCTGTGCCGAACCGAATGCACCCAGATCTAGCAGACAAACTTTCTCGAATACCGAAACGTCCTGGCGTGTATCAACACAAGGATGTAAACGGGAAAGTTCTCTACGTGGGAAAGGCGAAGAGTCTTCGATCGCGAGTGAATTCATATTTCCACAGCAGCAGGCACTTGGACGGTCGATTGAAAATCATGGTATCTAAGATCCATGATGTTGAGGTCATTATTACGGACACGGAAGTCGAAGCGCTTCTGCTCGAAAATAATCTGATCAAGAGTCTCAAACCGCGGTATAATATTTTACTTCGCGATGACAAGACCTATCCCTTCATCTGTGTAAAAAATGAACACTTCCCCCGCGTTTTCCCTACCCGGCGACCGCGGAAAGATGGTTCTAAATACTTTGGGCCCTATACAGACGTCCGAAGTATGCGCGTCATGCTCGACACGATTCGCTCGATCTTCCGGCTCAGAACGTGTTCGCTTAATCTAGCACCCGAGCCCATAGCTGCAGGCAAGTATGAAGTCTGTTTGCAATACCATATAAAGAAGTGCGATGCTCCATGTGTTGGCTATCAAAGCGCCGACAGCTATGCATCTACTGTCAAGCAGGTCGAGCAACTTCTGAATGGAAAGACGTCCGCTCTGATTTCTTTGCTCAAAGATGAGATGGGCCGAGTGTCTGAGCAGATGGATTTTGAGGAAGCCGCCAAATTGAGGGATCAGATCGCAGCGCTCGTAAAATATGCTGAACGTCAGAAAGTGGTTTCAGGGGATCTTGCAGATAGAGACCTTTTCGCAATTTCGGTTGATCGGGAATCTAACGCCGCGTGTGGGGCTGTTTTCCAGATGAGAGACGGAAAAATTGTAGGTCGACGGCACATAATATTGTCGCGTATTGAAGAAACGCCTCGAGATGAGCTGATGCAGGCTGTAGTCGAGCGCTATTATTCCGAATCGACTTTCTACCCGAAGGAAGTCCTGATGTCAATCGAGTGCCCGGATGCTGATCTGGTTCGTGATCTGCTCGAAGAAAAAAGCGGACACAAAGTCACCTTCCATATCCCCCAACGTGGTGACAAGGCAGGGCTCGTCGGGATCGTCGAAAAGAACGCAGATCTGATGCTGGAGGAATACAAAATCCAGAAACAGAAGAAGAATGAAGGCAAGGTCCCACACGCAGTTCAAAAACTAAAAACCGACCTGTCTCTTCCAAAGATGCCCAGACGCATTGAGTGCTTCGACATTTCCCATCTGGGTGGAACCGACGTGGTCGCGTCTTGCGTCGTTTTCGTAGACGGTCGTCCAAAAAAGAGCGAATACCGGACTTATAAGGTTCGAACCGTTGGCGGCGGAAAGTCAGACGACTTTCAGTCCATGCGCGAAATCGTTGCCCGACGATATGCTCGAGTTGTGGAAGAAAATGGCCCCTGGCCAGATCTAGTAGTGATCGATGGTGGCAAAGGCCAGCTATCCAGTGCCGTTTTTGCTCTTGACGAGGTGGAAGCCTACGGTAAATTCCCGGTCATCGGTCTGGCCAAACGGTTGGAAGAAGTATTTTTCCCGGGCGATACCGAATCCGT
>Ga0315336_1001966_pt1 | contig 34841 bp, 24 predicted proteins | sample ASW5metaG_FD_204512 | JGI IMG/M metagenome (GOLD analysis project Ga0315336, IMG submission 204512) | Ammonia-oxidizing marine archaeal communities from Monterey Bay, California, United States - ASW #5 | ecosystem: Environmental > Aquatic > Marine > Intertidal zone | place: USA: California...
TCTCCACCGCAGAGGTACGCAATGGTACGCAGAGCCGGGAACGGGACCGATGAGGCCACCCTGAACGAACTTTCGAAACGCATTCTGGGGGCGGCCTTTCACGTCCACACCCAGCGACGACTTACCCGACCGACGACGAACAACCACAGCGCCGCTACAACGGAGATCGCGTCATGACCTCTGCGTACCTTGGCGAACCTCCGCGGCGAACCTGGCGTTTCGCGCCTGCGACGGCGTGCCGGGCGAGCCATTGCGGTGGGCCTATAAGCGCTGCCTCGCCGTTCGGCTGGCCTCGCTGGTGTCCGTCATCAGGCGACGCCCTTGAGGAACTGCAGGATCGCCCGGTTCACGTCGTCCGGCCGCTCCTGCTGCACCCAGTGCCCGGCGCCGGGCACGATGACCTTGCCGCGCAGGTCGGTAAAGAAGGGGTCCATCATCGCAAGCAGGTCGATCCCGGGGGCGTAGCGCAACACCGAGTCGTGCTCTCCGGCCACGAACAGCGCCGGCTGCTCGATCTGCGCCGTGTCGAAGTGGGCCAGCTCGGCCCAGTCGCGATCCATGTTGCGGTAGCGGTTGATGCCGCCTCTGAAGCCGCTCTGGGTGTACGCCTCGGCGTATCGATCGAGGTCGGATTCGGTGAGCCAGTTCGGAAGGGTGGCGGGGGCTTCGATACCGTCGAGGTAGCCCGTCTTTCGCTCCCGCATCGCCCGTCGGACCTCGGGGGTGGAGTCGCCGGAGTTCATGAAGTACACCTTGGACAGCGAGTCCCGGACATCCCCTTCGAACTCCGCTTCCGGGACGTCAGGGGTCTGGAAATGGAGGATGTAGAAGAACCGGTTCGGGTGCAGCGCCCGATACAGCTCGGTGGGCGGAATCGGTCCCCCACGGCCGACGTGGGGCACGCTCATTCCGATCACCGCGCGCACCCGATCGGGGTGGAGGAGGGCGGTGCTCCAGACGATGGGCGCGCCCCAGTCGTGGCCGATGAGGATGGCCTGCTCCTCGCCGAGCGCATCGACCAATCCGACGATGTCCGCCGAGAGCTCTGACATCCGGTAGTCGGCGACCTCATCTGGCGCGCCACTCTGGCCGTAGCCGCGAACATTGGGTACGGCGACCCGGTAGCCCGCCGTCACCAGCGCGCCGATCTGGTGCCTCCACGACCACCACAGCTCGGGCCAACCGTGCACGAGCACACACAGCGGTCCGCTGCCCTCGATGTGCACTTCCAGCGTGATACCGTTGACCTCGACTCGCTTCACGACAGATCCAGGACCCGAACGGCGAGCACATCGCCACTGTCCCCGATGAACTGCACCGAGACCTTCATGGTCAGAGGGTCGGCCTCGAAGGCGCAATAGGACCAGTCGTCGACAAACACATCGTATTGCTCGGGCACCTCGAGCATCATCTCGGCGATGGCCCCGACCGGTACGACGGTGCTGCCCGCCGGTCCACAGGCCACCTCCCACACGGCGTCGCCGGGCACACCGGGTGGGCTGATTCGCTGGGTCGCGCCAAAGTGCATGTCGCCAGTCAAGACGAGCACGCCCGGGACCTCGGAGAGTGCATTCGCCAGCTCGGCCCGCTGGACGGGAGAGCCCTGCCACCGGTCCTGGGCCTCGATAACCCCCAGTAGCAGCTCGTGATCGGTGAGGTGCACACTGCACAACACCAGCTTGAACGTCGCCGTGCTCTGCCGGACGGTCTCGGTCGCCCAACTCAGCTGTTCCGCGCTGACAATGTCGTCGCCAGAGCGTTCACCCCGGGAGTCCATGACGATGATCTCCACCAGCTCGCCCCACTTTACCGAGCGCCAGAGTCCCGTTCCGCCGGGTCCTTCGCGCATCGGAATCGCATCCCGGAAGGCGTCGGTGGCGGTGGCGACCTCCTCGGCGGTGACGTTGTCTCCCACCGCCCAGTTGTTTGCGACCTCGTGGTCGTCCCAGGTCGCGACAACACCCGTGCTCGCGGTGAGGGCGCGCACCGAGGGGTGGCTGAGCGCTTGGTCCCATTGGGAGCGATACGACTCGAAACTTCTGCTTCCCCCGGCATAGATCGTGTCGCCCAGGAGGAGGAAGAAGTCGAAGTCCCGCGCGCCAGCCAGGGCCAGAGTCGGCCAGTCGGGGTTGTCGTGGCCCATGCACGAAGAGGCGCCAAAGACCACCTTTCGCGGCGCGATCGCGCCGGTACGGAAGCGCGTATCAGCGCTCCGTCGGCTCCCATCCTCGCTGGTGCACACCACCCGATAGACCGCATCTGCGTCGAGGTTCTCCAGCGCCCAGGTCGCCGTGCCTCCAACGACTTCGGGAGCCGCCTCCCCGGCTGCGTCCCATTGATCGTCTATGCCCTTCACGAGAACCATCTTGCAGGCCGGTTCTGATGTGTGAGCGGAGATCAGGGCGCCATCGGTGGTCACGTCGCCGACGACCACGCCCTGTGCGAATGCGACCTCGTCCAGTTCTCCCGGAGGGTTCCATGGTCCGGGTTCTGGCGCGCGCTCGGGAGCGGGCTGCAAGGGCGGTGCATCGGCTTGACGTGCGGCCTCCGGGTCCGATCCACAACCGACACCCAGCGCGGCGATGCCAGCAACCACCTCTCGCCGCGACGGCGGCAGAGCATCACTCGGTTTGGTCATGGAGCTGAGGATACATCCGCGAGAGTGGCGGCGCCGCCAGGCAGCCACGATGCGGGCCGTCGGGTCGTGGGCGCGCGACCTGAATGCGCCGTGGTGCGGACGCGGTATCATGTGTTCTGCCGATTCTGGGGACCATGGACTCTCGCCGCACATCTGTGTCCGAGTCGCTGTCTTGTAGTCGCTGTGGCGCCGAATACCGTGTGAGGCGTGTGCGCCCCGATCGCGCCTACAGGTGCCTTCGCTGCGATCTTCCCGTTCCAGCAGCGGTCGTCGACGAGGGGTCTGGGAGTCGATCATGGTCGTCGCCAGGGCGGATCGTCTGGCTGTACGGTGGCCGGCAAGGCGAAAGCGGTGATGGCAAGGCGCGAGGGGACACCCTCTCCGACCTGCTCGAAGACGAAGGGGCGGACGCGGACGAGCCCAATGATCTCATCGGGCGCTATGAGCTGATATCGGAGCTGGGACGCGGCGGAATGGGTATCGTATACCGGGCCTGGGATGCGGATCTTCAGCGACATGTGGCCCTGAAGGTGCTCCTGGCCGGAGGCTTCACCGACAGCACGGGCGTGAAGCGATTCCTTCGCGAAGCACGGTCGGCGGCGCGCATCGATCATCCCGGCGTTGTGCGGGTCTTCGACATCGGCCATCACGAGGACGAGGTGTTCTTCGCCATGGACCTCATCGAGGGCGTCAATCTCGCGAACATCTGCGACGAAATCGGGCAGTTGCCAATTAGTGAGGCGCTGCGTATCACCCGGGATATCTCGCGCGCCCTCCAAGCGGCTCACGATCTGGACCTCGCGCATCGCGACATCAAGCCCGGCAACGTCCTGCTCGAGCCCGATGGACGGGTGTACATCACTGACTTCGGCCTGGTCTCCGACCAGTCAGGCAGCCGCCTCACCCAGACGGGCCAGCTCATGGGCACTCCCGCGTACATGGCGCCCGAGCAGGCCCGAGGGGTGGGGATACAGTGGAAGAGCACCGACATCTACGCGGTCGGCTCGGTGCTCTACGAGATGTTGGCTGGATGTCCCGCCTACGATGGCCCAACCGGCATGGACATCCTCCTGGCCCTGGTGGCCGATGGGCCGCGGGCAGTACGCCAGATCCGCGAGATACCACAGGACGTAGCGGTCATCTGCGAGCGCGCCATGGCGAGGGATCCAGACCAGCGGTACGCGTCGCCAGCGGCGCTCGCCGACGACATCGATCGTTTCCTGCAGGGCGAGCCCATTCTGGCCCGACCTGTATCGCAACTGTACCGACTTCGTTTGTGGAGCCGCCGGCACGAGCGCGTCTTGAGAGGCGTGTTCGGAGCGTTGTTTGCGGTCTTGGTGGTTCTGACGGGGGCCTACGGGTTGGTGAGCGTCCAGGCCCAGCGCGCACTGCGTACTCATGAGGCGGCGGCGGGAGCCCGCCTGGCAGCGGTGGACGAGCGAATCGACCGATATCTGGAGGCTGAAAAGGCGAAGGAAGCCAGTGCGGCATTTGTTGCATTTGTGGAGGCCGCCGACAATGCGGGCACGATCGCGCACGGCAGAGCCTGGTTGACGGAGGCGGAGAGAGCGCGAGACCAGCGTCGATTCGACGCGGAGCTCTCCGCATTGTCAACGGTGTATTCGACGGGCCGCGCCGAGCTCCACGACGAGGCGCTGTCCGGCATCGTGCATGCCCTGGCGCGGCGCTGGTGGTGGCCAAGGCTGGGTGTCGCGATGGATGTGCTGGTTGAAAGACGCGGCGGCGTTCTCGATGCGGATCTCCTGAATCTGTCAGCGCTCGGTCGACTCGGGCGTCGAGACCTGCTTGGCGCTCTGGAGGATTGGGACGCGGCACAGACCCGCGGTCTCGAGGTCCCTTCCGCCGCCATGGCTCCCGTCATCCGCGCCCTCGGTACTGCACAACCCACCGACTATGTGGCCATTGCGTCCTCGGTCGCCGATGTGAACGGCGACGGCCTGCAGGATCTGGTTCTCCACCATCCGCACGGCAGTTCGGATCCTGTCGTCACACAGCTGAGTCCCGGTCTGGAGCGAATCGAAATCCCACCCATTCTGACCCCGGGGTCGAGGTTGCAGTCCATTGTGATGATCGATCGCGACAACGGGCAGACGTTGATCGCGTACCAGGAAATTGCCAGGGGTGGTGAGCGCACTGCTCACGTCGTACAGCGGGGCAAAGACAGCTGGGACACGCTCTACTCCTGGGAAGAAAACTCCTTTTCGACGGCCGTCGTCGGCGACATCGACGAGGACGGTGTCGACGAAATCTACATCGGCGTCGGCGCCTATTCCCGAGCGGTATATCGACTGGTCGAGGGCCGCGAAGGGTGGACGCTCGAGGATGCACTGGAGCCGGGTGTGAGCGGGGGCTCCGACGTGCACGATCTACTGGTGGCCGACCTCGATGCCGATGGTGATACCGAACTCGCAGTGGTCATGGGCCCGTGGCAGTCCTACGGGATCGACGTGCTCGACGCCGAGCCTAATGAACCCTTGCGACGCGTTGCCCGCGTCCAGATCGGCTCGCCAGTGAGCGCGACGCTCTTCAAGGCGGCAGATGGCGGCAATCGAATCGTGTTCATGAAGGCCGACGAGTACCCGAGTGTCGAAGTCTTCGGTCCCGAACAGCCCTTTGGCCGGCCGACCGGGATCTACCAGTTCGCCCTTCGGGGTTCGGACCTGATCGAGACATCGTTTCTGCCGGCGATTCAGCCGGATGGCTTACCGAGCAGCCAGGAGCTGTTTACCGCGATCGCGGCCGACGTCGACGGGGACGGTCTACAGGACCTCATCGCCGAGACGCGAGACCGCGCCGGAACCGACTACATCCTGATCTACCGGCAGATGGCAGACGGCACCTTCGTCTCGGCACCGATTGGTGGTGTTCAGCTGCTCGGTGTGGCCGAGATCGACGGCGACGCGGGAACGGAGGTTCTCGTCGCCATCAACGATGGCCCGGACAGTCCCGATCAATACCGCGTCTGGGTGTTGGGGCTGGGCGATCAACCACTGCCCGCGCGCAAGGCCTACGGTGTGCGACCCCAGTCTCCACCTGGGGAACTTGCGACCCAGACTCGCAACATCGAGTCATGGGAGCGAGCCGAGGAGCTCGTGGGCATGGGATTGCACCGGGAGGGGGCCAGCGCTCTCGAGATCCTGGCTTCCGCCGTGGTTGGAAGCGCGGCCGAAGCGCCAGTCGCAATGCGCGCTGCAGAGCTCTGGTCAGCCTCTGAGGACTATGTTCTGGCTGCGGGGGCGTGGGAGCGCGCTGCTCGGCGACCCGAGACCGCCCCAGTCGCCCTTTCCAAGGCGGTCGAAGCACACTTGCGGGCCTTCGATTACTCCGCGGCCCTCGCCGCCAACGAACGCCTGCTTTCCATTGGAGATACCTCGCCACAAATCGCCTTGGGGGCGGAAGAACGCTCATTATGGCTGACTCCTCTGGCCCAATCCAGCGATACGGATCTCGTGCTGTCCTTCGATCGTCCGATCGGCCCGGAGTGGATCCTGCACGCCCCTCTCGCCATGGAGCGAGACCCGCTGGCGGGAGCCCTCCGTGTGCGCGCGCTTCGGACAGAGAAGGTCATTGCTACCCTCCCGTTGCGGCGAACTGGGGACCACTTGTCACTGCGCGTGGACTTCGATGTCGAGCGTCAGGAGTGGGCCTCTGGGCTCCGTATTGCCATCCAACCGGTGGGGCCGTCCGGAATCCGGATGGGGATCGGGACGCGCGGATGGGGCGGCGGCGGATTGCTCGATCGCGAGTTCGGCTGTCTGTATCCAGGATTTCCCGACATCACCGGACCGCGCACCCGCCTCGACAGTCCGGGGGACCAGGCGACCTACACGGCTTCCGTCGCCCTGGCTGTGCGACTTCGCGAGACGGCATGTTCATTCAGCACAAATGGGGCCGTTCTCCTCAGCGAGCGTCGCGGTTTCGATCCGACAGATCTGCGTCCGGACCTGAAGTGGGAGCTGGTCATTGAGGCGACGGGGGACAGCGCCGTTTCTCATCCATTTGTTGCGAACTGGGCGATTCGCAACCTCCGACTGACGGGCTTCAAGATCGCCGACGTGGACGCGGAGAAGGACGACACCAGGCGGAGCTTCGTCAACGGTGACATGCGACCCGCAGCCGCCGCCGTGACCGCCCTCCACGGGATTCTCGCCCTCGAGGCCCTCGGGGACACCGATCGGGCCGGCAGCGCGCTCCACGAATGGATCGACGGCCGCGACGACGCCCGGGCAAAGCTCATCGGCGCGTTGCGGCTTCGTGCAGGGACCGCCCCACGGCTGCTCGAGCGCGAGCTCGGCGACGAATACGAGTCTCTGTGGTGGGCGGCATGGCGCAGCGTGTCGGGCAGCCACGAAGGCGATCCGGCACTTGATGCGGCCGTCCTCTCCGACCTGAAGGGGCTGGAACACGTCGCCGTCGCCCCGTATACAAAGCGCGGTGTCGATCATCTCGAGCTCCTGTTGTTGCGAGGCCAGGCGCTCTGGCGAGCCCGCCAGATCAATGCCGCACGATCCGATCTCGAGCGCGCACTGGAGCTGGCGGCGGCACTGGAGGACGCCGCGCATCGGGTCGGCGACGAGGAGGTAGTAAAGGTCGCCCGTGCCAAGGCGGGTCGCGCGACGCTGCGCCTCACCTCGATCGCCGCCGCCGTGGGAGATGGCGAGGAAGCGCTCGAGCGCGCTGTACAGACCCTGGGATATCTCGGCGATGAATCTGGCCGCCGGCAACTAATACGCGATCCGCAGATCGCTCTGGTCAGCGACGAGTCGCAGTGGAAAGACCTTCTGGGTGATTCATCCGGATCGGATCACAGATGACCGTCCTCAGAGCGCGACGGCGAGGCCAACGGCGATTCCCAGTGCCAGAGCTGTGAATAATGAAACCGAGGCCACAACCATAAGTACGATCTGGTCACCCAGCTCGGGCTGGGTGGGCGGGGACGTCGTCACCGGGTCATCGTAGAGGAAGCGGATGGAGTCGAGGGCCTCCTTGGATGGACGCCAACTCGAACCGCGACGGCGCCGCTTGTCCGCCTGGCCCTGCGAAGCAGCACTCTCACCTGGGCGCGCCCCCGTCAGATCCCACACGCGCGACCCCGCCGGTTGCTCAGTGATATTGCCCTCCAAATTGTCGATCATCGCGAACTCCATGCCACCGACACTCTTGTTCCGAAATCCGCCACGCCCCAACCGGCTGACTCCTGCTCAAGCACATCTCGTGCCAGCGCCGAAATCGCGCAAATGGGCGGCGCAGCATGTCGACCGCTTCATTCGATGTATCGAAGAGAAGGACAGTGTGGCGCTCTTGGTTACACTTCGCATCTGCGGCATCCCACTGTGGGATCGGACGACATGACGAACGAGGCGCGTGCCCACGTCGCGATGCTGATTGCGGCGGTGCTGATTGCGACCTCATTCCCCGTGGTTGGCGAGATCGCAGATGCCATGAACAGCCTTGTACTCACGTGGATCCGATTCGCCGCTGCATCGCTGTTGTTTGTGCCTTGGATGGCTTGGCGTCACGGTATCGGGACTTGGCCAGGATGGAAGAGCATTGGACGGTACGCCTTGCTCAGTGCGCCGCTCTGCGGCTTCTTCTGGGGCATGTTCGAGGCGCTCCGGACCACGACGCCAATGAACACCGGGGCGCTGTTCACCCTCGGACCCCTGTGGGCTGCACTGATTGGGCGCGTCGTGGTAGGCGAGCGCCTCGACCGGCGACGTTGGGGCGCGCTCTTGCTCGGTACAATGGGGGCGGCATGGGTGGTATTCGAGGGAGACCCTTTGTTTCTGATCCAATGGGAACTTCGTGTGGGCGACGGTATCTTTGTTGCGGCAACCGCCGCCTTCGGGTTGTATGTGGCGTTGGTCAAGCGGCTCCACCGGGGCGAGCCGCGGGATCTCATGACGTTTTGGACCCTGGCGACCGGAACAGTGTGGCTCTCGTTGGCGAGCGGCCCGCTGTTGCCCGCTGTCGCGTGGAGTGCGATCGATCCGACGGTCTATGGACTCATCGGCTACCTGGCGCTGTTCACTACACTGATCACGTTCTTCCTGACACAATACGCAGCAACGGTCATCGGCCCGGCCCGTACCGTGGCCTACACCTACCTCAACCCGGCCTTCGTCGCGATGTGGGCCTGGGTGGCCGGCCATGGCGCGCCGGCACCGATTGTTGGCGTGGGAATAGCGGTCACAGCCGTCGCCATGGCGCTGTTGGTTGGCGGGCAGAGAGTCCAGGGTTGACGATATCGGCGGAATGATCAGGTCAGCGAAAGCGCGAAAGATGCTCGAACTGGCCGGCCCAACGCCTGGTTTGACCCTGCACCTTGTACCGAAGACGCTTTTGGTCTGTTAGCCCGTTTCATGGTTCTCCTGACACTCCTCCTTTCGCTTTCGGCAAACGCGACCGAGCCCACCTTCGTTCCCGATGAGCGATGGGTGGCCGGCGATGCACTCCTCGATCTCAGCCCCATGCGCGACAGCACCGACTCCTTCACCGAGTGGGGACCGCGGGAGGAGGTCGCGGGATTGGTGGCCGACGGCTTCGTCTTCGAGGGCGAGCTCGTGACCTGGCGGTTCGACAGCGGCACCCTGTTCCCCATCTTGATGGGCCGAAGCGACGACGAATGGGCTGACTACGACAAGGAACACCCGGCTCCGAAAAAAGACGAAGACGACATCGCGGAGTGGGAGCGGAAGAGGGCCGCCCGTCAGGATCGGCAGCTCGTCGGCTTTGTCTTTCTGGGCGAGGGAACTGCGGAGATGAACCTCCCCGACCCCAACGACCGCCGCGCCTTCGGAAACCACCAGGTCCGATTCCTGGGTGCCGACGCCGGCGGGCTCCGCGGCTTCGTGGATGGGACCGAGCCCCTGAAGGTCGCCATCGATCGGGGCTTCATCATGACCGCAAGTCCCGCGCAGCTCGCGGGTCTGAACGACCTGCCCCCGGTCGGCTCCTCGAGTCTGGTGCTCGTGGGAGACGACACCCTCGAAGCACTGGAGCGCAAGGACTGGAAGCAGCAGTCCAACCGCGCCGAGAAGTTGTTCGAGGAGCGCATGGACCTGGTCGGCGGATTCGGCTTCACCCGGGGCGTGCTCAACGACTGGCTGGAGCGAACCTGGTTTGCACGCGGCGCAAACCCGACGCGCGTATACGCCGACTTCCACACCGACCGCCGGTTCGGCCTCGCGTTGGACGAGAAGTGGGGCACCGAGTCCCTGTCCGAGGACCAGTGGCTGACGTCCATTCGCGACGACTCGGGAACCTCGGATCCGCGCCTGCGGGTCGAGCTGATAAGCGCTGGACAGAACCTCCAGGAACGCACGGTCTGGGGCACCCTCGGCGGACTGAGTTTCCCGACTATCGATCCCGATAATCCACTCACAGCGCCGTTTCCGGCACTTCATATGGAGCCGGTGTTCGCCGAGGCCGATCTGCGCGCCGAGGTCAGTTCCGACCTGTTCTTCATGGATGTCGCGGTGGAGAACAAGTTCACCATCAAGCCCAGCGGCGGAGATATCCAGCGTTTCTCCGTGTCGTTTCCGACGGCTCAGGCCGACCGCGACCGCGAGAAGTGGAAGTTCGGCGGCGTCACCCTCGAGGACGGCACGCCGGTGACCTGGTCCGATCCGGAGGACGAGGACTTCCACAAGATCGGCGGCACGATGACCATCGTCCTGCCGCGGCCCCTCAAAGAAGGCGAAGAAGTGACCCTTCTCGCCAATTGGGAGGGCACCTGGCCCTACGGCAACTCGGTGGAATCCCTCGGATCGCTGGGTCGGTCCACCGGTCTGCAGGACGTGCACCCGGGCCTGTCTCCCGGGTTTGCGGGCAATCCGTGGAAGTTCATCACCCGGGCCGCCGTGCCCAAAGACTCGAAGCTCACCGCCTCGGTCTCCGGCCGCACGGTCAAGGAGTGGGACGACGACGAGGGCTGGCACTGGGTCGAGGCCACGCGCACCGAAGAGACGGCGATGTGGGCGAATGTCGCCATCGGAAAGTGGATCAACTCCGACAGCCCGGAGAGCGAAGACATGCCGGCGGTCCGGGTGCATATGTTCCCGCAGCATCGGGCCACCATCGAGACGTTCGCTCCCGAGATGCGGCGGATCATCTCCTACTTCGAGGGTTTTCTTCCGAAGTTCCCCTACCGGGAGATCGAGCTCTTCCAAGCCCCCTCGGGCTTCTACGGGTTCGTGTGGATCGCCCCTCACGCCATGGTGAACCTGCAGGCCACCAAGGTCTACAGCAGCACCGGCAGCGGCGAGAGCCTCTTCCGAGACGGCACGCCACACCTCGAAGCCGGGGTGCTCGCCCACGAGCTCGCGCACACCTACTGGGGTCACGTGGCCCGACCGGTCACCACCCGAGACTTCTGGATGGCGGAGACCTTTGCGGAGATCTACGCCTGCATGTATGTCGGCGCGGCCTTCGGCACCGACGACTTCGAGGTCCGCATGGCCAACAAGAAGGACACCTGGGAGGAGGTGCTCAGCGGCACCACGCGCAAACACTTCCAGGCATCGCTCACCAAAGCTTACAACTCGCCGTTCCAGCCCCAGGTGGTCTACGAATACGGCCCCTACGTCTTCCAGGAGATGCTGCGCCCGCGCATCGGCAATGGAGCCTTCTACGGCGCCCTCGACATCCTCCTGCAGGACTACCCGGAGACCACGCTCACCACCGAGACCTTTCAGGAGTACTTCGAGATGGCCTGGTCGTCCCAGACCGGAAAAGAGGAGGACCTATCGGATTTCTGGGACTTCTGGATCCACGGCGGCTTCATCCCACAGGAGGTCGTGGCCACCTATGAGACCTCGGGCGGGAAGACGACGGGAAAGGTGACAGCAGACGTGCCGTTCGGGACCTTCGATGTGCCGATTCGCATACACACCTCCAAGAAGGCCTACGAGGATGTGTGGGTCGTGGTCACCGATGGGGAAGGGGACTTCGAATTCTCGGGCAAGGTGATTCGGGTCGAGGTCGATCCCGACGGCCGGATCCTGGCCCGCAAACGCAAGGCGGTACAGCAATGAGAGGGTGGCTGGTGACCGCCCTGTTGGGAGCATCTGCCTGCGGGGGGCCGGACATGAGTGGCGATTGGACGATGCGGGTCGTCGGAGACGAGGACGAGTTCACACTCGACTTCACGCTGACCTGGCTGCAGTCCGGTGGAGGAACGACCGTCTACGAGGGAACCGGCGATCTCGAGGGCGACGCGCTCGACTTGAACCTGTCGGTCTGTGACATGTCGTCCTGCAATGCGACGCTCGGCGAGTACGAAAGAGGCGACATCGCCGGGGTCGTGCGGGTCTCCGAGGGCACGTGGAGCGGTGTTCGATTCGCTGGAGTCGAACAGGACAAGGACGTGTTCGGTGGGGACTGTGAGATCGATCCGTCAGGCGAGGACCACGTGCTGGGGACGTTTGCGCTGGCCCGGCAAGAGGCGGCAGCGGAGGACCCGAACCTCCTGGCGCCGTACTAGCCATCGTCGCTGCGCTCCGACGGCCATCCGCGGGGGGAGGGGTCGATAAAACGCCGTTCCATCGGACTTTGGGAGGCTGAGTTTCTCGACTGCCGTTTTCCAGAACGACCAGGCGGTCACTCTGCCCAAAGGGTCTCGCTCCAGCTTGCAAATGCCGAACCCGTGCGACGTGTCGGCGAGAACTGGGCGCGACGGAGGACCTGGGCAACAGGCAGCGGCAACGTAGAGAGGAGGGGCACGGATCGGAGCGTAGTGCGGATCGGCGTCCTGCGCTGTGACCTATTTGAAGTCGCGGGTCGTCATCACCGCCTGGGGCCGACGCCGATGACGCCGCAGCGGCTGTCGATGCACTCGGTCAACCACGCAATCACCTTGCACCACGTCGCGAAGACACTCTGGATGCGCTCGGCGTCGAAGGGTACGCCGTACCCATCTCGCCACGGACCGTCGGTCTCGAACTTGGACATCAGTGCCCGCTCGATGGCCTCGAACAGGGCGGGCAGCGAGTCCGCGTGCAGGGCCGAGATGTGGCACACCTCGTCTCGCCCCGCGTGGCGGTAGGGGATGGGGGCGCCGGTCAACCGCTTCGCGGGCAGTCCCAGATCTCCCGCCAGCCCCCTCATGACGCTGATCGTCCAGACGACGTGCTCCTGCATCATGCTGAAGGTGGCGTGTCGCTTGTGCTTGAACGGTCGGGCGCGGTAGTGGGTCGAGTCGGCAAAATAACGGTTTGAAGGTGGGATGGGCTCGATGCCCTTCATGAGCGCGACCAGGTGATGCCAGTCCTCCCCCGCCTCGACGCTGGGAAACACATGGTCGTCGGGAAAGTCGAGGTCACCCGGCTGGCGATCTCCGCAGACGACATCCGCCAGGCGAACCATGCGCCGCGTGAGTTCCTTCATCCGCAGTCCATCCACGGCGTACAACGTCATCTGTCTGGTCTTCATGAGTTCACCTCACTGGTTTCTGGCGATGCGAAAGCCGACATCCGTGTGCCGGCTCTCCGGCTTGCGGCCGTTTCTCGCCGCAACGCGTGATGTGACGGGTGGCGTCATCCACGAGCCACCGCGGAAGACGCGCCCAAAGGCACTCTTCTTGGGCCCGGTGGGGTCCTTTCCGCCGGGAGGGTCCACTCCGCTCAGGAGGTCCCAGTTCCATTCCCAGACGTTTCCGAGCGTGTCGTGGAGGCCCCAGGGATTGGCGGTGTAGCTGGCGACCGTCGCCAACAATCCGTTGCCGTCCGTGCAGGGTGCCGTCGCCGAATTCCAGTTTGGGAAGGCGGCCTTCGACGATTGATCGAACAGATTGCCAAACTTGCAGGCCTCGGAGCTGGAGTTCGCGCCTGCGCCGTAGATGCCCGGCTGATTGGCCCGCGCGGCGTATTCCCACTCGGATTCTGTGGGCAGTCGATAGCCGTTGGCCTCCTGGTCCCAGGTCACCGAGGTCCCATTGATGGCGTAGACGGGAGTGAGGCCCTCGCGGGTCGACAGCTTGTTCGTGAACAGCACGGCATCCTGCCAACTCACGCAGATCACAGGAGCGTCGGCTGCGAGCATTGAGTGGCCCTCGAAAGGGCTGCACAGCAGGCCATCTGAGTCCGATCCCAGCGCGGCATTGGTGCCCATCACCGCCATCCACAGCGCCTGGGTCACCTCCGTGGACCCGATGGAGAACGGCCGCGTGAGGGTGACTTTGTGGCGTCGCTCCCCCATGCTTCTGCCCGTTTCTGACGCCGGGCTTCCCTGGAAGAAGGTCCCAGCTGCAATGGGCATCATCTCGTAGCCGAGTGCGGCGAGGACCGGACCGGTCGGCCCGATGCCGAGGGCCTCCAACGCGGCGGGCACAGGGTCGACAATTGACGTGGTCGTCGTGACTTCTACTGTCTGTTCCGAAAGACCTGGTTCCAGACCTTGCTCCATGGCCTTCATCGCCGCCAGCATTTCCGGCGGCAGGTCTGGCATGTCCATGGGAATGTCCATTGACATGTCGATTCCGCCGGGCGCTGTGGGTGGAGCCGGGGACGGCTTCACGCCCAGCGGGCCAAGGAGCTTCAATGTCACGGCATTCATGGCATCCAATAGGGCAAAGGCGTCATCTCCCTGTGTCCGTTCAGAGGCAAGGAGCTGTCCGTTCTCGGTCTTGTGGAGCTTCAGCGACGCCACTTGCCGCCCGCCAAGCGGAACGACTGTTCCAGACACTACGTAGTTTACGCCGAGATTTCTGGCGGTTTCTACCTCACATGCGCCCTCGGCGATGCAAGAGGCATCGATGCCCATGTCGGTGAGCATGACCTCCATGTTTTCCTTGGTCATGACCTGGATTCGGTTCCCGAGCGCGCGAACGACCGCGCCGCGGACCTCGTCACTCAGCAGGGCGCGCTCGTCGGAGTTCAGGGTCTTGCTTTGAAGCTCTAGAACCGCCAGGCGTTCGACGGCATTCGCGAGGGACGGGATCAAGAGCAGCATCGACATGAAGAAGACTGTGGCCGCTCTCATGCCTGCACTGGCCCGCGCTTCATCCAACCTCCGCCGACATCGTACCAGGCAGCTTGTTCGCCGAAACCCCATGTGGAGATATAGATCCGCCATGACTCTGAATCGCTTCTCCGTCGGCTTTCTCGCACTTCTTGTCGTCGCCTGCCAACCGCAGAAAGCGCCCAACCCGGACGGCGACGCAGACACCGACATCGACTCGGACACCGACACCGACACCGATTCGGACGGGCCGACCGACGCCGTGCGGGTCGTCGAGAGCCAGACCATCGCCGTCGACGTGCTCTGGACCATCGACAACTCCTGCTCGATGGGCCCCTATCAGTCCGCCCTGACCAACAGCTTCCCCATCTTCATGGACCATTTTCTGGGATCGGGCGTCGACTACCATGTCGGCGTCATCAGCACAGACTTCGTTCATCCCGACCACCGGGGCCAGCTCCGTGAGATTGCGGGCGAGAGGTGGATCGATCCGCAGACCGCGGATCCGGTCAACATCTTCTCCGGGATGGCCAATATGGGAACCGGCGGGTCGAGCATCGAGATGGGGCGATCGACTACCTATGGCGCGCTCGAAGTGCTCAAAGACGGTGTCAATACGGGTTTTCTCCGTGACCATGCAGCCTTGGCGGTCATCGTGATCTCCGATGAAGAGGACGCCTCGGTCGACCCCAGCAAGGCCGATTTCATCGACTACCTCGACACGCTCAAAGTGAGTCCGGACATGGTCACGTTCTCGTCCATTGTCAATCCGCCGGGCTGTGGGTTCTGTGACGGGGGGAGTGCCGGTCTGGAGTACATCGACGTCACCAATGCCGTGGGTGGAATCCTCTGGGAGATCGGCGAACCGGACTGGGCACAGGTCCTCGACCAGCTCGGTGTGGCATCGACGGAGCTCCATCGGGAGTTCTTCCTGGAGCAGCTACCGCTCCCGGCCACCATCGAGGTCTACACGGAGATCGACGGCGTGCGGGTCGATTACGTCGAGAACGAGGACTGGGGCTATCAGGAGTCCACCAACAGCATCCTCCTCAACCAGTTCATCGCCGGAGAGTTCTTCATCTCGTACGTTCTCGCAGACGGGACTTGATGTTGGTCAGGCAACCGGCGGGCGCAATTACTTTATCCGCCGGTTTGGGCGCCGACCGTCAACGGAATCGCCACCAGGAGAGACCCGACAAAAGAACACAGGCCATCGCCAGCCCCGCGCCGATTGGCAGGTTCCACTGCGCCTGGGCGATTGCCTCGGCCAGAATGACCTGCTTGGACTCTGGTGAGGCGTGGGCCACAGCCTCGAAGGCCTTTGCCAGATACCAGCCGTGCACCCCGATCGTCAGCAGAATGGTCAGCAATCCGAGGCCTGCAGAGACCTTGGCGGCGGTCCGGTGGCGTTGTGTCAGGGAGTAGATGCCGGCGATGACGCCCGCGAGACCCATAGGAACAATCGTGGTCAGCGTGAGAATCACACCGCCTCCTCGTCAGCAGGTCTTGACGGTGACATGGATCCTGTTTACTTGAATTCTAGAATTACGGAGTTTGGGTATGTTGAAGAAGATCCTCCTCGCCCTGTTCGGCGTCGTGTCCCTCTTTGCGGTGGCCATTGGGGGCGTCGGCCTCGTCTATGCCAAGCCGCTGATTATTACAGGTCAGAACGTCGCTGAGGTCTTTGAGGAGCCCGAGTATGCCGAGGGCCTCGACACCGCCGATGCCGTGCTCGACTACCTCGCCAAGCATCCCGAGGCGTTCACGTTGGTTTTCTATTCTATTGGAGAAGGCGGCCAACCCATCGACCCTTTTTCCTATAGAGGAGAGGAGCCCAAGACCCTGGCGTCGACCATGAAGATCGTCGTGCTGGCCGCCTACGCTCGCGAGGTGGTTGCCGGCCGGCTGGATCCCGACGCGCCGGTCTCGATCCGAGAGTGGGAGCGCTGGTATCTGCACGGCACCGACGGCGCAGCCCACCCGGGCGCCATGAAGGAGCTGGGCATCGAGCTCGACGATTCCGGGATTGCCGTCGAGGACGCCAAGCTGGCCCTGGACGATGTGGCCAGGGCGATGATTCGCTTCTCCGACAACGCGGCCACAGACGTGATGGTGGACCGCCTCGGGCCCGAGGCCCTTCGGGAGACGGCCGAGCGCCTCGGTCTGCGGGGTCAGGAGCCCATCCGGCCGATCCTGGGGGCATTCCTGGCGTTGTCCAACCACGATGTGCCGCGGACGACAGACGCCCTCACCGATGAGCTGATGGCCCTGTCGCCGTCTGATCTGGCGAAGCGGGAGGCTGGGTTGATCGCGAAGTACGCCACCGACTGGGGCGATGCGGAGCGCGCGTTCCGAGCCGGGGGACCCATGCAGTCCAAGATCCGCAACCAGATGAAACTGGCCAACCTCATGCCCGCCGGATCCGCCACGGACTACGCCTCCATCCAGGCCCGGGTGGCGACCGACACCCTCATCGACGCCGAGGTCAGCGCCATCATGCGCAGACACCTGGAGTGGCCGATGGAGAATGCCGGTCCCCGCCAGAAGTTCCACGCGATGGGCACCAAGGGTGGCGCCCTGGCCGGGGTCCTCACGGAGGCGACCTATTACGCTCCGAAAACAGGGGATTTCGCGGGGAAGAAGCGCGTTGTAGCGCTATTTATGAACGACATGAGCCTGATGCCGTGGGTACAGTTGATGCAGACCTTTGCCGGCCAGAACTTCATGTTGGAGGTGGCCACCGATCGCGCCTTCGCCGCGCGCGTCGCCCAGACACTGGGGGCGCCGTGAACACCCTGGAGAGCCTTGCGGAGGCCGTCGCGGAGCTCACCGAGCGCCTGGATGCGATGGAGAAACGGCGGACCCCGCAGAAGGGGAAGGTCGATCTCGATCTCATCGACCGCATGCAGACCCGGGAGGGTCCCGAGTATGTGGAGGAAGATGTTCGCGGCGCGGTCACCCTGGTCGGAGCCGCCGACTTCGGAGGGCGGTCGGCGGTCTGGCACGTAGAGCGCGGCGTTCCGCAGCTCCAAGCGGTCGAGGACGAGCTGTTCGTGGGCGTTCTCGGAGCCATCTCCCACCCCGCGCGACTGGGCATCATTCGCGCGCTTCTCCGCGGACCACTCACCAGCGGAGAGCTGTCCGAGGCCGTCTCTCTGGGGTCCGCTGGGCGGCTCTATCACCACCTCGGCGAGCTGATGAAGGCCGGCGTCGTGCTCCAGCGGCAGCGGGGTGTGTATGAAGTCCCCGGGCGAAATGTGGTGCCTTTCCTGGGACTCCTGGCGTGTGCCCTCGATCTCTCCGGAGGCGTGGAGGAGTAGTCAGGGGCCGTGGTTGGAGGCGACGAATCCAGCCCATTCCCAGGGTCGCACCTCGCCCTCGTTCCGCTGGGCCTCGAGTCTTGCCAGCTTGGCGACCCGGAGCGCATCCATAGGGGCCAGGGGACGTCTCCTGTGGAGGAGTTGGCGGTACATGGCGTCCATCAGAGCCACCGTGGCGTCGTCGGAGACTGCCCACAGGCTGGTGACGAGATTCTCGGCCCCGGCGACCGAGAACGCCCGTCGCAGGCCCATGACACCTTCTCCCGATCGCACTTCTCCCAAGCCGGTGGAACACGCGGAGAGCACCACGAGCTGTGTGCCTCCCAGGTCGACGGCAGCCAGCTCGGCGGCGGTGAGGATTCCGTCGGCCTGCGCGGTCGCGTCGGCCGGTCGGTTGGCACCGGCGAGGGCCAGCCCGGACAGGAGCATGGGGTCGGTAACACCCCCGGACTCCAGCTGGCTGCGACACTCGCCGGTGGCGAAGAAGGCGTGGGTGGCCAGGTGAACGACCTCCTTTCCCGACAGAGCCTGGGCCACTCGCGACTCCGTGGCGTCCGACCCAGTGAGGACCTCGAGTTCGGTCTTCCGCCGGGATTGCTTCCATCGAAGCGCCAGGAGATCCGCTTCCAATGCCGCACCGGGGAGGTCCTCGAATCCCCCTCCATTGCAGGCGGCCATTCGCGTCCGGTGTCCAGTCCCGGCGCCGCCCGCCGCGTCATAGCTGACGCCGCCGACGACCAACGCTCCGGAGGACGGGTCGACCGGCGTGCGGAGGAGGTCATTGACGCGGTCCATGTAGGAAATGGCGACCTCCTCGATCAGGTATCGGTCGCTACCTGTTGGCAGCGCACCCAGGGGCGCTGCGCTCAGAGGTCCATCGGGGGATGCGAGCAGGCGGTCCGGGCGGCCGACGATCGCCTCGATGGGGTCCCAGATCCGCTCTCTGACCGCGGCACCGCGGTCGTCGATTCGCCGTTGCAGGGCATCTGGATCGGAGAGCGATCGTCGCCAAGCCTCTACGGACTTGTCGATCTCCGAGGCCGGCCCGAGCTCCACCCGGTGGACCTCGCAGTCCCCGCCAGACATCGCGAAAGCCAGGTAGTGGGGGACGTGATTCCGGTGGGTATACCTCAAGAAATCCACCAGGAGAGCCCCGTCCTCCAAGGCCGCGCACAGGCGGGTAGGATCGGCGTCTCGGGCCTCCTCGGAGGAGCGGAAATCGGCGCTGCGCTGCAGGAGTTGGCGCTCCAGCTTCTCCCGCTCGGCGGTCAGCCCTTCGACCCGTTCCTCGCCGGAGGTGTCGCCGGGTAGACGTTCTGCGAAGGCCAGCTGGGACAGCTCTCGTCGGATCGCGCCCAGCTCGGACGCGGTCTCCGCGGCGTCGTCGTCGACGGCGGCAAGGGCGCGCGCGGCACTGAGGCGCTGGGCAACGGCACCCTTGAAGCGAAGGGCATGCGTCCAGCTCTCGGTTGCGTGCTCCGCTCCGTCGTGGGTCACAAGCCATCGGTCGAACAAGTCTCGGCTTTGATCGAGGAAGTCCATCGCCCCCCGCTCGGACAGGGAGTCGAGGTGCGCCAGTCGCGCTTCGACTGTGGCCAGCGCCTGTGAACGCAAGAGGGAGGCACCCGGCTCGTTCTGGAACTCGAGGACCGACGCGAGATTGGACCGACTGGTGGCGACGAGCCAGTGCGACTCCCCCAGCGTGTCGAGGGTCATCTGAAGGCTCTCTTCGCGCAGTTCTCGCGCCGCCTCGAAGTCGCGTTCCATGTAGTAGGTCTCGGCGACATTCCCGAGGCTCTCGGCGACCAGCCTGTGAGATGCTCCGAACGCCTCTTTGCGGATGTCCAGGCTCTGTTGATAGTGCTGACGAGCGGCCGGATAATCCTCGAGCGCCACATGGAGGCCCCCCAGATTGGTCAGGCCGACCGCGACGTCGCGATGGGCTGGCCCGAAGGCCCGGCGCGCGACTTCGATGGCCGCCTCTATGCGCATCCGAGCGTCGTCGTATTGCCCAGTGGCGACGAGCAGGTTGCCGATGTTGTTTAGGCTCTGTCCGATGTACGGGTGGTCCGGTCCGAGGCCCTCCAGCCAGATGTCGTGGCTCTCTTCGAGGAGTGCGAGTGCGCCGCTGCGGTCGCCCTGGTGTTGGACAACGACGGCGAGGTTGTTCATCGCCACGGCGACTGGGTGGCTGCGCTCTCCCTGGGTTGCGCGGTTGATCTCGATGGCCTCCTCGTAGAGCTCGCGGGCGAGCGGGTGGTTTCCGGCATCGAAATGGGCGGCGGCAAGGTTGTTGAGGGCGTTCGCCGTGTCCGGATGATTCGGCGCCAATACGGCGCGGCGGACCGCCAACACACTCTCGTACATCGACATCGCCTCACCGAATTCCCCCTGGAGCTGAAGGAGCGAGGCGAGGCTGTTGAGGGTGCGAACTGTGTGCGGATCGTCGGGGCCCAGCGTCTCGCGCGCGATAGAGGTGCTCTCCTCGAGAATCGGTCGCGCAGCGCGGTAATGCCCCTGTTCGAGTAACGCCAGCCCCAGGTTGTCCAGGCTCATCGAGACTTCTGGGTGTCGCGGACCCAGGGCCTCGCGTCGAATGTCGAGTGCCTCCTCGTGAAAGGCCTGCGCCTCCGCGAACTCTCCGAGGGCTGTGTTCAACGCGCCCATGTCGTTCAGGCTGTACGCGACATCGGGGTGTCGGGGCCCGAGGGACTCTCGCCGGATGTCCAGGCTCTCCTTCAGGTATGGCTTCGCCTCGGCGTACTTGCCCTGCCATCGCAGCGCGCTCGCCAGGTTGTCCAGACCCATGGCGACCTTGGGATCTCGCGGGCCGCCGGCGCTCCGCCAGACTTGAACGCACTGCTCGAAGAGCGCTTGGGCGGCGGCATACTCACCCACGCCCACCTTGAGCTGTCCCATGCTGAACATCGCGATCGCCGCGTCCACGTGTCCCGGTCCGCGGAGCAACTCGTAGAGCGCCAGGCTCTCGGTGTAGCGAACCTCGGCTTCTGCGAACTCCCCTCGAGCGTAGTGGAGTGTGCCCATGACGGCGATGGTCGACGCGACCTCGACGCTCTCGGCGCCGACGGTCCGCGTCTGGAGGTCCAGAAGCTCGTCGGCGAGGGCCTGGGCGGTATCGAGGTCGCCAGAGGCGTACGCGGCCCCTAGCTTCTCGGTGATCACATCGAACGCGTCTGGAGCCTCGGCGGACCAGGCGGCCGGCGACATCAACACGTGAACCAGCGCGAACATCCTGGGACTCTAGCGGCCGCGACGAATTCTGGCGTCTTCAGTAGTGGGAGAAGGCTCGCGGAACGGCCAGGAGACAGGATCTAGATAAGGTGGGCGGCGGTCGGACCGACGACATAGGATGGTGTGCTTGGCAGAGGAGCCTCCATGATCGCGCGTATGACCTTGATGCTGTTCGTCGTCGGATGCGGAGGCGAGGTCGGCCTGAAAGGCGAACAGGCCAATGTTGAGATCTGCAACAACTGGCAGGACGACGATGGAAACGGTCTCGTCGACTGCTCCGACCCGGTGTGCGCGTCCGCGACCTGCGCCGAAGCCTGTGGAGACGGGATCGACAACAACCTCGACGGGCTCATCGACTGTGAGGATTTCACCTGCGATGGCCACTGCCCCGAGATCTGCTCCGATGACCGCGACAACGACGGCGACGGCGACATCGACTGCTTCGACGCGGAGTGCGCTGACACCTGTGATGTCGACGGGGATGGATCGTTCAACATCGACGTCGGCGGCGACGACTGCGACGACTTCAACGGCGACCTGTACCCCGGCGCGCCCGAGGTCTGCGACGGGCTCGACAACGACTGTGACGACCTCGTCGACCACGAGGATCCGGATCTGGACCTGCAGAGTCAGCTGCCCTGGTACATCGACAACGACCTCGACGGGTACGGCGCGACCGGGCAACCTCCAGAGGTCGCGTGTACAGCACCTTCTGGCTACGTCGACAACGACGACGACTGCTGGGATCTGGACGCGGCGATCAATCCCACGGCGATCGAAGTCTGCAGCGGCTTCGACGACGATTGCGACGGGCTGACCGACGACATGGACCCGACCCTCGACATCGCGACGGCCGAGCTGTGGTTCGCGGACTCCGACCGAGATGGCCTCGGGGACCCGCTGGTGACGGTGCTGGCCTGTGTGCCGCCGCTGGACTTCACCGACAATGACGAAGACTGCGACGACACCTCCGACGTGGTCCTCGGGCCGTCAATGTGGGTTTTGGACGCCGATGGAGATGGTTTTGGCGACGGGATTCCGGTTGGCCCGGTGAGCTGCACCCCTCCCGGCCCCGGGTATGGACCCGAAAACGTTGCCGACTGCGATGACACCGACCCGGCCGTGTTCCCGGGCGCCGTAGAGGCCTGCGGCGACGGTCTCGACTCCGACTGCGATGGTCTGGATTGTGACCTGTGGGACGACGACTTCGAGTCGGGCGCGCTGGTGGACTGGACCCTGGGTGGCAACACCGCCTGGTTCGTTCAGGGCACGACCACGCACAGCGGGAGCTATGCCGCCGAGTCCGGGAACATCAACGACAATCAGGAGTCGCACCTGTCGATCGTGGTCGACTTCGATCAGGGCGGCAACGTGAGCTTCTGGCACGCGGGCGACACCGAGAACAACTACGACTTCCTGAGGTTCTACATCGACGGGGCGCTCCAGTTCGAGCAGTCGGGAAGCTGGAGCTGGACGTTTGCAAACCACGCGGTCGGGCCGGGCCAGCACGAGCTCTTCTGGACCTACTACAAGGACTTCAGCGTGAGTGTCGGCGCCGACGCAGTGGTTATCGACGACATTGTGACGACGGGTGTGCTTCCGTAGACTGGCGTCGAGGTGTCCATGAAGCCAGACGTATTCTCCGAAGCGCTGCGCGCGACCGCCCGCATCGCCTGCTGCGCCACCTTGTTGGGTTGCGGGCCAAAGAACACCGCACCGCCGCCGGTCGCTGCCACAGCGGGCGATCAACAAGACGGCGCCTGTGAACCCAGGCTCCTGGCGTTCCTCGAGACGTCCGACAACGACGAAAAACTGGCAGAGAAGGCCGGTGATGACATGGTGTCGTGCTGTGTGCAGATCATCGCTGGCACCGAACTCGGCGACGACCGAGGCGAGTTCGGCGCGTGTTGTGCCATCGCCGACAGCATGGACGGCATGTGCTACCCGTGGGGGCCGCCCCGTCCGCCCGAGCAGGCCGCGAGCGCCGTGGAGTCCCACCGCCGCGCGATGGCGGTTCGCCTCGCGGCCCGAGGTGCGGAGATCGGTCACATGCTGGATCTGCGCGCGCGATCCAGGGAGGCGGCGCCACATCTGAACGTCTCGCCGGAACAGCTGCGGCGGATGGCCGTGACGACCTGGAAGGGCCGGATGATCAACGAGTACCAGAGCCACGGCGTCTTTCTCGTCCTGGCCGAGCGACTCGCGGAGGTCGGCGTCTCGGCGGTGGATGTGGCCCGGTGTCGAGAGTTTGCCGCCGAGGAGCGAAACCATGGGGTGCTCTGTGGAGCGGTGGTCGAGGCGCTCGGCGGACAGGCCTCGGCCTACACGCCCGACACAGCTCCGATGCCCAGGCACGCCGGGGTCGACCCCTTGGAGGCGGTCCTTCGAGATCTGTTGTCGATCTGCTGCCTCTCGGAGACCGTGGCCGTCGCCCTGATCGGCGCCGAGCGGCTGGAGATGCCGGCGGGACCCTTGCGCGACCTCCTGACCCGCATCTACGCGGATGAATGCGGGCACGCCAACTTCGGCTGGCGGCTACTGCCGACCCTGCTCCCCGACGACGCCGCCATGAAGCAGCGCCTCGGTGACTACCTTGCGACGGCTCTGGCCCACCTCGAGGCCCACGAGCTGGCGCACATCCCCGACCGCGAGGCGCCTGCAGGTGGGGAGATGCTTGGACTGTGCAGCGGCGTCGATTCGCGCCGACTGTTCTACGCCACCGTCGAGCAGGTCATTCTTCCGGGTCTGCGATCCCACGGACTGCACGCGGTAGTCTGAGATGGCGCACCACGCGGAGACGAGACGGCAGGCATGCGGACCCAGACGAAGACGCTCTCGATAGAGCTCGGCGACGACGACATCCTGCGGGTCGAAGTACTCCAGAATGCGGAGATGACCCTCGACGATGCGAAGGAGAGCAACGCTGTGTGCATGGAGCTCAGCGGCGGCAGGCGGCTTCCGCGACTCTGCGATTACCGCGGCATCCGGTCCCAGGACCGGGCCTGTCGCGCCTATTACGCCAGCGAGGAGACGGCAGCGACTTGCCTGGTCTGCGCCATTGTGATCAGCTCGCCGGTCAGTCGGGTGATTGGCAACTTCTACATGGGGCTCAACAAACCGGTGACGCCCACCAGGCTGTTCACCTCTGAGAGCGCCGCGGTCGAGTGGCTGCGGACCTTCTCGGATCATTGAATTTCGCTGTGATGGATCGGCACGCATGAACACCCAGTGTTGACGGGTACTCTTGGCCGATCGTCGAGGAGCGCTTGAGAGACGACATTGGCAGGGACTGGGAAGATCGGGTCATCCGCGAGTTTTGCGAAGCTCGGCGCGGCAATGACGGTCCGAGCCCGGAGCTGCAACGGGAGTTCGGCCGACTCATCGCCGAGCACAAGCCCAGAGTCTTCCGCGTCTGCCTGGGCATCACCGGCGACGAAGAGTTGTCCCGAGAGCTGACGGAGGACGCGCTGCTGACCGCCTACAACAAGCTGCCGCAGTCGCAGAGGGGATTCGGGACCTGGCTGTGCGGCATCGCCAAAAACCTCTCCCGCAACGCCGTCCGCCGGCGGCAGGACTTTCTCCTCGAGGACGGAATTCTCGAGACCGAGGATGTCGATGACATCTTCGCTCGAGCGGATCACGGCAGGGAGCCACCGAGGTAGACCTGCCAGTACTGATTCGGCGTTCCGTAGCCCCAAACGTCGTAGTAGCCATTGATGTCCGCCGTCTGGACGATGTCCGGCACCTGATCTCCGTTAATGTCGAAGACCGAGTACTGGGAGTACGCGCCGGCCTCGCTCAGGTGGTAGAAGCCGCTGCTGTCTCCCTCGTAGGTGTCGTGGGGAACGGAATACCGAAGCGGCTCGGTCTCGAAGCCGGTGCCGTTGTTGAGGAACACGTTCCAGTACTGATCCGGTGTGCCGTACCCCCACACGTCGTAATAGCCGTTGATATCGGCGGTCTGGACGATGTCTGGGAGCCGGTCTCCGTCGATGTCGAAGACCGAGTACTGAGAGTACGCGCCGGCCTCGCTAAGGTGGTAGAAGCCGCTGCTGTCTCCCTCGTAGGTGTCGTGGGGCACAGTCCAGACGGTCGGTGTCGGGTCGAATCCCGCTCCGGTGTTGTAGAAGACGCTCCAATATTGATCGGGCGTTCCGTACCCCCACACGTCGTAGTAGCCGTTGATATCAGCGGTCTGGACGATGTCTGGGAGCCCGTCTCCGTCGATGTCGAAGACCGAGTATTGAGAGTAGGCCCCGGCCTCGCTCAAGTGGTAGAAGCCGCTCACGTCGCCCTCGTAGCTGTCGTGGGGCACCGGCCAGGCGGTCGGCGTGGGGTCGAAGCCCGCTCCGTTGTTGAAGAAGACGTTCCAATACTGGTTGGGCGTTCCGTAGCCCCAAACGTCGTAATAGCCGTTGATATCTGCGGTTTGCACGATGTCCGGGAGCCCGTCGCCGTCGATGTCGAAGACTGAATACTGCGAATAGGCACCCGCTTCGCTCAGGTGGTAGAAGCCGCTGCTGTCGCCCTCGTAGCTGTCGTGAGGCACGGGCCAGGCGGTCGGCGCCGCGTCGAAGCCCGCGCCATTGTTGAAGAAGACGTTCCAATACTGGTTGGGCGTTCCGTAGCCCCAAACGTCGTAGTAGCCGTTGATATCTGCTGTTTGAACGATATCCGGCAGGTTGTCCCCGTTGATGTCGAAGACCGAGTACTGGGAGTAGGCCCCGGCCTCGCTCAGGTGGTAGAAGCCGCTGCTGTCTCCCTCGTAGCTGTCGTGGGGCACCGGCCAGGCGGTCGGGGTCAGGTCGTACCCGGAGCCGGTGTTGAAGAACACCTGCCAATACTGGTTGGGCGTTCCGTAGCCCCAAACGTCGTAGTAGCCGTTGATATCTGCTGTTTGAACGATATCCGGCAGGTCGTCGCCATTGATGTCGAAGACCGAGTATTGGGAGTAGGCCCCGGCCTCGCTCAAGTGGTAGAAGCCGCTGCTGTCGCCCTCGTAGGTGTCGTGGGGAACCGGCCAGTTGCCCGCTCCGCCGAAGGCACCGACTGCTGCGCAGGCGTCGGGAACGCCGTCGCCGTCCGCATCGACGCCATCGTCGCCACCGGCGCAGATGTCATCCGAATCGCAGACGCCGTCTCCGTCGCTGTCGTCGTTGGGATCGGCCGGGCAGACATCGTCGGAGTCGCAGACGCCGTCCCCATCGGAGTCGTCGAGGAGATCGGCGGGACAGGCGTCGCAGTCGTCGGGAACGCCGTCGGAGTCCGCATCGAGGGTGTCGTCGGCCCCAGGGCACAGATCGTCGGAGTCGCAAACACCGTCTCCGTCGGAGTCGTCGGTGGCGTCCAGCGGACAGGCGTCGCAGTCGTCCGGGGTGCCGTCGGAGTCCGCGTCGAGCCCATCGTCGCCACCCAAGCAGACGTCGTCGGAGTCACAGACGCCGTCGCCATCGGAGTCGTCGAGGGGATCGGCCGGACAGGCATCGCAGTCATCGGGGACACCGTCGGTATCGGCGTCCTGGGTGTCATCGCCTCCGGGACAGAGGTCGTCCGAGTCGCAGGTTCCGTCTCCGTCGGAGTCGTCGAGGGCATCGTCGGGACAGGCATCGCAGTCGTCGGGCGTTCCGTCGGAGTCGGCGTCCAGCGTGTCGTCTCCGCCCGGACAGGTGTCGTCGGAGTCGCAGATTCCGTCCCCATCGGAGTCGTCGAGGGGATCGTCTGGACAGGCGTCGCAGTCGTTGGGAACCCCGTCGGTGTCGGCGTCCTCGGTGTCATCTCCCCCGGGACAGAGGTCGTCGGAGTCGCAGGTTCCGTCTCCGTCGGAGTCGTCCAGCGGATCGCCTGGACAGGCATCGCATCCGTTCGGAACGCCGTCGGAGTCGGTATCGAGGGTGTCGTCGAAGCCGGGGCACACATCGTCGGAGTCGCAGGATCCGTCTCCGTCGGAGTCGTCAGCGGCGTCGAGGGGACAGCCATCGCAGGCGTCCGGGGCACCGTCGAGATCCGCGTCGAGGCTGTCGTCGAATCCGGGGCACTGATCGCCGGCATCGCACACGCCGTCTCCATCCGTGTCGTCGCCGGCATCGTCGGGACACAGGTCGCAGCCGTCGGGAATGCCGTCCGCGTCGGTGTCCACTGCATCATCGTAACCGGCGCAGAGATCGTCTGAGTCGCAGGTTCCGTCTCCGTCGGAGTCATCGAGTGGATCGTCGGGACAGGCGTCGCAACCGTCGGCCACCCCATCCGCATCGGTGTCGTCGGCATCGTCGAATCCCGGACAGGCGTCGTCGGAGTCGCACAGTCCGTCTCCGTCGGAGTCGTCGTCCGCGTCGTCGGGGCAGTCGTCACAGCCGTCGGCCACGCCATCGGAGTCGGCGTCTGCGGAGTCGTCGAATCCGGGACATAGGTCGTCGGAGTCGCAGGATCCGTCGCCATCGGAGTCTCCGGTGGCGTCGACTGGGCAGTCGTCGCAGCCGTCCGGCGTAGCGTCGCCGTCGGAGTCCAGGGTGTCGTCGCTCCCGGGACAGATGTCGTCGGAGTCGCAGGATCCATCACCGTCGGAGTCGTCCAGCGTGTCGTCAGGGCATGGATCCAGCTCGTCGCAGACGCCGTCGCTGTCGGCATCCGCGCAAGGGGACGTCTCGGTCTCGGTCTCTGTCGGGTCCCCAGGCGTCGGCTCGACATCCTGCTTTACGTCGCTACACCCGATGGAACAGGCCACCAAAAGAACCGTCAGACCACGCATCATGTCTCCCGTCACGCACTACTAGCGACTGCCCGTGGCGGGTGCGCCCTTTCGAAACAACCTGTTTCGCTCCGTCACTTCGCGGTTTCGCGCCTGCGAGTACTATTCCCCAGCAGAGGAGGTCTGGTGAAGAGACGCGCTCGCGACCTTGCACTTGCCATGACCCTCGGTTTGTGCGCATGCAACTGGATTTTTCCGCTCTCCGACCTGCGCCCGGACTCGCTGAAGGAAGGACCGATCTCCGCCGCGGCCGCGGCCGAGGGCAAGTCGGTGCTCGCCAAGGCCGCCGTCGCCCACGGTGGGGAGGTCTGGAGCGAACACCAGACCTGGGAAGTGGTACTCGAGGACCGGTGGTCGGACCGGCCTCTGATTGAGCGGCGCTCTCCGTGGCCGGACGGATCGAAGTGGCTAAAATTCCAGTTTGCTCCTGGCAGTGGCGACGGTCGGGTCGAGTTTCTCGACGGCCCCGAGGAGGGTGCGATCTGGGGGCTGGCTGGCGGGCGCACCTACAGTCTGGACCCCGGGCAGGAGGTGATTTGGGACGAGGCCCCCGCCATGGCGAGCCGTCTGCCGACCATGCAGTTCCTGATCGAGTTCCCGCAGCGCATCACCGAAGCGCCGTTCATCGGCCACGTGGGCCAGGAGGAGATCGATGGCCACGCGACCGAGGTGGTGTTCGCGTCGTGGGGGAGCGTTGCGCCTCACCCCGACTACGACCAGTTTCTCATCTATGTCGATGTCGAGACCGACCACCTTGTGGCCATGGAATACACCGTTCGAAAGAGCGGGCGCACACTGCTCGGCCATCGGCTCTGGCGGGACTTGAAGGATGTCGATGGCGCCTTGGTGCCCTTCTTTCAGACCTCGCTGCTGTCGTTCGATGGCGATGAACCGGTTCACAGCTTCTTTGTCCGCGAGCTCGGGTTCGACACCGTGGCGCCCATCTTGCTCAGCGCCCCGGGAGAAGGCTAGTTGTCGAGGAGTCCGCGTTCCGTCGCCAACTTCCGCAACTGCTCCTTCACCAGCTGAAATCGCTTGCGCAGTCGAGCGGACTCTCGCTTCACAGCCGCGGTATCTGCCGCCTCGTCGCCCAGAGTCACCGGAGCGATCTCACGCCAGGACAACCGCTGCTCGATACGCAGCGTGAGCAAGAGCTGGTCGTCGGGTGAGAGGGCAGAGCGAAGGTCCCTGATCTCGTCTTTGGACTCGGTGCGCAGATGCGCCAGTGTGCGGGTTCGGACGCGCTCGATCACCTCCAACACGCGCGGACTCTGGTCGAGGGGCAGATTGCGTTCCGGCCTGCGCGCCCCCTGTCCCTGCATGCGAAAGGCGGCGTTGCGAGCCAATGTGAAGAGCCATGTGCGCAACGAGGAACGCCACTGAAAGTGCGGAAGTCCCTTCCAGAGGTCCTCGCAGAACATGGAGAAGGCCTCGCTGCCCGCCACGGGGTCGCGCAGCATCTTGATCAACAACCCGAGAATGGGTGGACCGTGGTGCTCCAGCGCCTGGGTGGCGACCTCGTCGTACTGCTGCTGTTCCCACAGTGAACGCAGCTGCCGCTCGAGGTCCGCACTCACTGATGTCTCCGTAGGCGTTGGCCTATCATGCCTCAAGGCACGCCGTGGGGGACCATGCCTGGCGACGGGAGCGACGATTTCAGTGCATTCACTGTGGACTCCGCGTTCGAGAACCTGCTGCAGCGCGTCGCGGGAGACTCGGGTCCATCGGACCGGGACGTCGTAGAGACCTTCCGCGCCCGGTATGCGGATCATCCCAGGTTTCAGTTTCTGGAATCGCTGGGTGTGGGCGGCTTTGGCGCTGTGTTTCTGGTTGAGGACCGCCGGCTCGGAGATCGGGTGGCGCTGAAGATGCTGCACGCGGCTGGGCCGCGGGCGATATATCGATTCAAGCAGGAATTTCGGCTTCTACAGCAAGTGGTCCACCCCGGTCTGGTCCGACTGTTCCAGCTCTATTGCGAGGGCGGCCAGTGGTTCTTCACGATGGAGTGGCTGCCGGGTCGGGACCTGCTCGATCCGCTGGATGCCAGGCCGTTGCTGCCGCAATTCATGCAGCTCGGCGAGGCGCTGATGCACCTCCACGGCCAAGGACTGCTCCACCTCGACTTGAAGCCCTCCAATGTGCGGGTGACCGACGAAGGCCGGGTGGTGCTCCTGGACTTTGGCCTCGCCAGAGTCAGCACGGACGGGGGCCAGGTGCGGGCTGGGACCCCGGGGTACATGGCCCCCGAACAGCGGCGCGGCGAAACAGCCAGCCCGGCGACCGACTGGTATGCGGTGGGCGTGATGCTGTTCCAGGCCCTCACCGGTCGTCGTCCGCTTCCCGGAGACCCGCGGTTTGATGGCGTCGATCGCTCGGATCCCGAAGTCGCTCGTCTGGTGACGCTGTGTGAGGGGCTGCTCGAGTCCGACCCCTCCGATCGCCCAGATGAAGGACGAATCGCCGAGTTGTTGGGGATCGAGCCACCCAGGCCGGCGGTCGTTTCGCCGAGGCCGCAGGAGGCGAGCCGGGCCGCCGGACTCGGCAGCGGAACCGTCGTGGCCCACAGTCCAGAGGGGCAGAGCAATCGTCACTGGCTGGCTTCCCTCGCGGCGGAACTCTCGAGCTCCGGTTCGCTGGTCTTACAGAGCCGATGCCGGGTCCAGGAGTCCATCGCCTTCCGCGCCTTCGACGAACTGGTCGACGGGTTGGCGCAGGCTCTGATGGCGCTCGATCCGGTGGAGAGAGGAGGGATCTGGCCGCGCGATACGGCAGCCCTGGTGGCTCTCTTTCCGGCGTTCGCCAGGGCACTCGACACCAAACCCGCTGGCACCATGGCCGGGCCGGAGCTGCGTCAGCGTGGCTTCTTTGCCTTTCGGGAGCTGCTGGGACGCCTGGTGCGATCGAGACCCGTGGCGATCCTCGTCGACGACGTGCAGTGGATGGACGCCGACAGCGTGCTGCCGCTTCTCGGTCTGGTCGATCCGCCGGTCTCGCTGCCGATCCTGCTGGTGGTCACCTGCCGGACGCGAGGAGACCTGACTCCGTCGATGGGTCCGGCGGCACCGCTACTTCAATGGGCGAGGAATCCGCTGATTCTGAGCGTAGAGAGTGAGCTACGTCCTGCGATTCGAGAGGTTGAGCAAGGGGCGGTGCCGTCTCCGGAGCTGATCGAGGTGTACGGAAGCGCGCTCGCTCTCTTGGCTGCCGCCCGACAGCCCCTCGAGCTCGGCGTCGCCCAGCGGGCCTTGCCAGCCTTCGATTTCTCAGACGCTGTGGTCCGGGGACTCTTGCGCTGGGAGACCGGAGATCGCCTGGACTTTGCCAGCGCGGAGTGGGCGGCGACAGCGCGCGAACTGGAGGGGGGTGTGGAGGCCCACCGCTCCCTCGCCGCGGCTCTCGGCCCCGGTGCGGACCCGGTGCGGTTGAGCGGGCATTGCGCCGCAGGGGGCCAACCCGACGAGGCCCGGAATGGTCTCCTGAGCTCCGCAAACCAGGCCTTTGAGGATGGAAGGTTCCAGGCAGCCTGCAGGTGCTTTGGCGCCCTCGATGCCCTGCAGCTGCGCTGGGATGACGCGGACCGCGAGTGGCGTTGGCGGTGGGCGCAGTCTCTGGCACGGGTGGGGCATTGCGGACAGGCCGGCGCCCTCGCGCGGATCCTCGCCCCTCGACTGACCCCCGATCGCCGCGCCATGGTCTCCCTGCACGCGGCGCAGTGGCTGCTGGCCAGCGGCGAGGTCGATGCGGGTCTACAGCTGGCGGGGGAGGTTCTGAGGCCCCTCGGTGTGCGTCTGCCGACGACGCGGATCGGTCGCATGGTCGCCTTTGTGGAGGCCAGGGCGCGTTCGCGGCAACCGGTGCCGACGCTCGAGCCGGTCTCCTCCGATCCCTCGGAGCGCCGGGCCGCCGAAGCCAGTTGGAATCTGGGGTTGCGGATCGCCTCGATGGACCTGCTTCAGGGGGCTCACCTCCTGTCCCACCACCTCGACCTGGCGGCTCGGGGCGGCGCCGCGGGGGCCTATGGCCGTGGGTTGGCGGTCGAGGCGGTCATGCGCTCGGTGCTCGGCACCCACGAGCCCGAAGCGCTGATCCGGCGGGCTGAGGAGTTGGTGCAGGAGTCGGGAGACCGACGTTCCCAGGGCGGCCTGCTCCTCGCCAGGGCCATGACCCACGTCTTTGCCGGAGCGTTCGGCAGAGCCCTGGAGGCCTGCGACCGCGCCGATCCCTACTTTGCGGTGAGCGGCTCCGAAGGCGTGCAAGACGCGATCCTGCTCCAAGGCCTTCGCCAGATGGCGCTGTACTGGACCGGGCGCCTGGACGAGCTGCGGCGCGTCTACCTTCGCGGCGCGGATCTGCATCGCTCCCGAGGGGACCGCTTTGCCCGAGTCCACCTCACCACGCAGTTCGGCTGGTTGGCGCCTCTTCTGGTGGACGACCTGCAGCGGGCACAGACGCTGCTCGCGGAGGCCGACGAGGTCTGGTCGACCGGGGGATACCAGACGCAGCGTCTCACCCTGACCCTGGCTCGGGTCAATGCGCTTCTCTACGCCGGGCAAGTCGAAGAGGCGGCGGCGATGGTAGCGAGTGAACATCGCGCAATACAGAGGAGTGGTCTGCTTCTGGTCGCGGCACATCGATTGCGGTGGAACGGTCTACACTGCCGCGTCCTGATGGCCTCGATCGAGGCGGGGGGAAGCGATCCGAGAGCCGGCAGGGATCTCCATCGACGCTTGAAGATGAAGAGATGGCAGGGGGTGGTCTGGGCGGGTGGGATTCGGCGGGTGCTGCTGGGGCGTCTCCAGGCCGCGTCCGGAGACACTGAAGGCGCCATCGCGACGTTGCTCGAGGCAGAAGAAGAGCTGGGGAGCCACGGTCTGGAAGGCATTCGTCAGTCGGCGCGGTGGCGGAGGGGCCACCTGATGGGAGGCGAGCGCGGCGAGGAACTGGTGCAGGATGCGGAGCGGTTCTTTTCGGGTCAGGGGTGCGTTCGCGCGGCGCGCTGGGCGCAGTGGATAGCCTGATCTCAGAGCCTGCCGTTCGCGTAGTCGACGAGGCCGTGGAAGACGAGCTTTACGGGGTTGTGACCCATGAAGCCGGTGGTCACGCCGTAGCGGACGGTCTCGACTTCGGGCTCGTAGGTTCCGAACAGCCGGTCCCAGATGATGAGCATGCCGCCGTAGTTCTTGTCGATGTACTGGCTGTTGGAGCCGTGGTGGACGCGGTGGGCCGACGGCGTGTTGAGGATGCCTTCCAGCGGTCCCAGGGTGCCGATGGCCTCGGTGTGCGTGAAGAACTGGTAGGTCAGGTTGAGGGTGAGGGCGAAGCCGATCGCATCGGGAGGCACGCCCATGAGGGCCACAGGCAAGTAGAAGAAGACGCCGATAAAGGGTGACAACCAGTTGATGCGGAAGGCCGTGGTGAGGTTCATCCACGGGCTGGAGTGGTGGACCAGGTGGATCGTCCAGAGCGCCTTCACCTCGTGTTGGACCCGATGGGCCCAGTAGTACGCGAAGTCGGTGGCCAGCAGGGCGAGCAGGAAGGTCGCGACACTCGACTCCATCGAGAATGGAGACAGCCCACTCACCCAACCCAGAACAAGGATCTGCCAGGCGAGGGACGCCGGCTTGATGAGCTGTCCGCCGGCCAGAATGGCGAGGTTTGCCCCGGTCTCTTTGCGATTGTAGACGCCCTTGCCCGTGGCGTAGCTCCAGGCCATCTCCACGGCGATGACAGTCAAGACGGCCGGCACCATCAGAGTACTCAATTCGCTGCTGTTCATGTCCCTGTCCCTCATTCGGTTCACAGGGGTAGAGAAGGGGCCGCGGAAATGTGAAGCGAGGCAGCGATCTTTTTCTCATTCACCCGATTCGGATCACTGTTTATCCAGTACCAACGCCAGTTGGAGCTCGAAGGCCAACCCGGGTTCGGCCGAGAAGTCGACGAGGAGCGTGTCTGGATCGACGTAGAGCTCCATCTGGCGGCGCAAAGCCCAGCCTCCGGTGAGTGTGAGTGCCAGTTTCTCGCGCACGGTGAGCTCCGCGGCCGGCCCCGCGATCAGGACCGAGTACTCCTGGAAGATGTCGGTGTACGTCGGGTGGTCGGGGTGCGTGAGGTAGAAACCGCCGTCCATTGTGCCGATCGCGCCGAGACGCGCCGGGTCGGCCAGCCGCACCCAGACCTCTGCTTCGCGCGGCGCGAGCACGTGCACCGAGAGCCGGCCTTTCTCGGCGTCAAGAGCGAGAAACGGAGTGAGGGTCGGCCGCCCGAACAGCTGTACGTAGCCGCCTCCAAGTCCGGCGGAAAACCCCTCTCCGAACCGCCACGCACCCAGGAGCATGCCGACAAAACCGAAGTCCCGACCGGCCAGGGCGCCCCCAAAGTCGCTGTACAGGCCGGGTTGAGCGAGCACCACCAGCGTTGCGCGATCCGACGGGGTCCAGAGGCTGACGAGGGCCCATTGAATCCGGAATAGATTGGCGTGATCGGCGGCGACAAACGACGGCGGGTTGTCGAAGGCCAGGAAGGTGTGCTCGAACGCCACGAGGTTGGCCAGCTGCCATCGGTCCTCGACGAGTTTCAGCGGCGGTGTGGGTGTGGACACCCCCCATTCCCTCACCGACACCCCCATGCCGGTGGTGTCGAGCGGCACCGCGTCGACTGGACCCACCTCTGAGCGGGGCATGACGATGCCGTGGATCTCGGGGCCCGATGCGGCGACGGCCGACAGCGCCAGCGCGCCGAGCACGGTCACTGTCTACGGAAGACGCGGGTGGCCCGGTGCGTGGTGCCGTCGGCCAGGACCATCTCGATGCGCTGGTTCATCGTCTTGGCGCCGTCGGTGAGGGATCGGGTGATGGTGGTTCGGTGGGTTGTACCGTCTTTCCCGACGGCTTCGCTCGTGGTGGCCAAT